>Ga0307513_10000803_pt1 | contig 45753 bp, 45 predicted proteins | sample 15_EM_MG_FD_202174 | JGI IMG/M metagenome (GOLD analysis project Ga0307513, IMG submission 202174) | Populus trichocarpa ectomycorrhiza microbial communities from riparian zone in the Pacific Northwest, United States - 15_EM | ecosystem: Host-associated > Plants > Roots > Unclassified | place...
AGCTCTCTTCGGTGTGACCCAGGCCGGTGTACCAGGACCGCCCGGCGCCGAGCTGTCCGCACCAGGTGATCGGGTGATCGCCCATGGTGCCGCCGGTGTACGACGCCTCGTCGAGATTCGCCAGCACGTGGACGTTCGCCCGCGGGTTGGTGCGGTAGTTGTACCACTCGTCGGTGCGGGTCCAGGTGGCCGGCAGGTGCGACGTCGAGGGGTTGGTGGCGTCCTCGATCCGGACGTTGGCCTGCTGGATGGCCGGATGCGAGCTGAACCAGGCGCCGACCAGGGTGCCGTACCACGGCCAGTCGTACTCGGTGTCCGCCGCGGCATGCACGCCGACGTAACCGCCGCCGCCGGTGATGTACGACTGGAACGCCGACTGCTGGTTGGCGTCGAGGACATCGCCGGTTGTCGAGAGCCAGACGACCGCCTGGTACTGCGCCAGGTTCGCCGTGCTGAACTGCGCGGCGTCCTCGGTGGCGGTCACGGTGAAGCCGTTCGCCGCGCCGAGCTGCTGGATGGCGCTGATCCCCTGTGGGATGGACGGATGCCGGAAGCCCGCGGTCTTGGAGAACACCAGCACCTTGGTCAGCGGTGCCGCCGTTGCCCCACCGGCCAGGCCGACTGCCGTCGCCCCCGCCGTCAGCAGGACCAGGACGGCGGCCATCACGAGCGCGACTCTGCGCATGAGGTTCTCCTTCATGGGGCGGATCGGGCCGTGCCTCAGGCGCGCCAGGTCAGCGGCGCGGGACTGGTTTTCCCCGTCCGGATGCGGTGCGGCAAGGTGCGAGTTATGCGGCAAATGTGAGCTGAAACACTTGCAGTTAACATCTGATGTATCCGGCCAGTCAAGAGTTATACGTCCGTTATTTCAAGGTTTGGTCAAAGATTTTCCGCGAGGCGATCTGATGATTTAGTTGCCGCCGGCAACGCATTACTGCTGCCGAGCGGGCCGGTCTGTCGGCCGATTCCACATCTGGACGTCAGGTCGGCAGCGACCGACCGGGACGCCGTCCTGGACGAGTGAGCATCGATTTGGGCCGCTGGAGGGGTGGTTTCGCGACTGGCCGTTTGGCGCGCGGTGATCACCATAGGTCCGGATCGTTACCGGCCCTCAGCAGTCGCTCAGCTTGCCCCGGCTAATCTCACGTCACGTAAGAGTTACTGTGCGCAGTCGAGTGATCACAGCTCGAGGGCGGCGGGCTTGCTCCGTTGAAGGGCTGTGATCTGAACGTGAGTGGCTCCCATCAGGCTGGATCCCTACCTGAAGGGCCCGGCCTGCCGCTACTGAGGCAGTTGCGTGAGGACCTGGCCACCGCCCACGGTGATGTCCTGGCTCCGGGTTTCCATGCGGTGGCCGTGCATCGGTTCGGTTCCTGGGCCGGCACCCGATCCTCCCGCGCCCGCCCGATCTTGATCCTGGTCTACAAGGTCGGATATCTGGTGATGCGCAACGTGTATGGGATCGAAATCCCCCGCACGGTCCGGATCGGGCGGCGCGTCAAGATTGCCCACCAGAGCGGCATCGTCATCCATCCGAACTCCTCGATCGGTGATGACTGCGTGATCCGGCAGAACGTGTCGATCGGCGCGGCCGCCGGCGACGCCGGACGGTTCCATGCCCAGGCACCGCAGCTCGGGCGCGGGGTGTCGGTGGGCGCCGGTGCCGTGATCGTGGGGGGCGTGAGCATCGGTGACGGGGCCGTGCTCGGGCCGAACGTCACGGTCCTGACCAATGTGCCCGCCCACGCCAGGGTGATGGCCGCGCCGCCGCGCACGATCCAGATGCCGCCTGCTGTTGCCTCCCGGGAAGCCGAGCATCGTGGCGCCTGAGACCTCGTCCACCAGCTCAAGCCCGACGCCTGGATCCCTTGCTGCGGGTGACTTCCTGGCCCAGGCCCGCGATGCTGCGAGCATCGGCGATCAGGCGCAGCTGGCCCGGGCGGTGGCTCGGGCCGGAGCAGCCAGCGACAACCTGCCGGTGTGGCTGAGTGCCGCCGCCGTGCTCGCCGACGGTGACCCGTCTCAGTGGGCTCGGCGCCGGTTGCGGGTGGCGGTCCTGGGCAGTCACACCAGCGCTCATCTGTGCCGGGTGCTGCCGGTGGCGATGGCCCGCCACGCCATTGCGGTCGAGCTGTACGAGGCGCCCTACGGGCAGTACGAGCAGGAGATCCTCAACCCGGATTCCGGCCTGTACACCTTCGCCCCGGACCTGGTCGTGCTGCTGATCGATGAACGGGACCTGCACCTGCCGGAGATCAGCGCGGACCCGGCGGCGGACCTGAGCGCGGAGACCCAGCGGTGGACGGGGCTGTGGTCGCTGCTGCGCGAGCGGACCGCTGCCACGGTGATCCAGGCAACGTTCGTGCCACGCGGCGACGACAGCCTCGGACACCTGGCCCTCTCGACCCCGGGTTCCCGCCGGCGAATGGTCCGGGCTCTCAATCTCGCTCTGGGGGAACAGGTCCCGGGCGGTGTGCAGCTGCTGGACGCCGAGCTCCTGGCCGCTTCGGTCGGCACCACCCGGTGGTCCGATGACCGGTTCTGGTTCCTGGCGAAACAAGCGATCGGGCTCGGGGCCATCCCCGCGCTGTGCCGGCAGCTGGCCCAGATCACCGCCGCCGCGATCGGACTGACCCGCAAGATCGTCGTTGTCGACCTCGACGACACCTTGTGGGGTGGGGTGATCGGCGAGGACGGCCTGGCGGGCATCGTCATCGGGGGCACCGCCCGGGGCGAAGCTCATCAGGCCCTCCAGGAGCACCTGCTGAGGCTGCGCCGGCGCGGGGTACTGCTGGCGGTGGTGTCGAAGAACAACGATGCCGAGGCTCGCCGGCCGTTCACCGATCACCCGGACATGCGTCTGACCATGTCCGACTTCGTCGCGTTCCGGGCGGGCTGGGACGACAAGTCCGCCGTGATCGCCCAGTTGGCAGAGGATCTCAACCTCGGCCTGGACGCCTTTGTGTTCCTCGACGACAACCCCTTCGAACGTGAAGCGGTCCGCCAGGTGCTGCCCGAGGTCGAGGTCGTCGACCTGCCGGACGAGGTCTCCGGGTACCCGGCGGCCCTGGCCGCTCATCCAGGTCTGGAACCGGGCATCCTGACCGGGGACGACGCCGCCCGCACCGGCCAGTACCAGGCGCTGGCCGCTGCAGCCCAGGCCCGCGCGGGCGCCGCGACCCCCGAGGAGTTCCTGGCCGGCCTCGACATGCACGCGATGTTCGCCCCGGTGACCGACCAGACGCGGGCTCGGGTCGTGCAGCTCCTCGGCAAGACCAACCAGTTCAACCTGACCGGGCGCCGGCACAGCGACGCCGCCGTCCAGGACTTGATCGGACGCCCGGACGCCGTCCACCTGACCCTGCGCCTGCGTGACCGGTTCAGCGACCACGGGCTCGTCGGTGTGGTCCTGGCCGTGCCCGACGGCGACGTCCTGCGCGTGGACACCTGGCTGATGTCCTGCCGGGTGCTGGGCCGTGGGGTCGAGATCGCGACCATGCGGGTGCTCACCGAGCAGGCCCGCCGCCGAGGGTTCACCCGGATCATCGGTGAGCACATCGCCACCGCCCGCAACGAACCCGCACGCGACGCCTACCTCCGCTCCGGATTCACCGAGCGAACCCGCAACCACGAACCCAGCACCAGCACGTGGGTCTTCGACCTCGCCCGCGACGTCGTCCCCGACCCCGGGCACATCAACACCCACGTCCCGGAGCCCGCCACCACCGGATGAGTCCCTTCCTCGGCGCGCGGGATCGGCTCGACGGTGGCGCCGGGGGCCGCCGGAACCGACTCACACGTCTCACCACGACCCTGGAGGTCTTCATGAACACCAGCCCGGTGACCGAACGGATGCAGACCGTCTTCCGCAACGTCCTCAACGAACCCGACCTACAACTCACGGACGACCTGACCGCTGCCGAGGTACCCGGATGGGACTCCCTGGCCCACATCGGGCTGATGTTCAGCCTGGAAGCCGAATTCGGGGTCACCTTCACCGACAACGAGCTGTCCCTGCTCGAGAACGTCGGACAACTCCGCACCGTGATCGAGGCCAAGCACTCCAGCTGAGCGCCCTCACCGCCGGACCGGTGGCCCAGTTCCTGCGCCGAGCCGGCCGGTCTGTCGCGCGGTGTTGCGAGCGCGGAGGGCGTAGCGTGCCGCTCATGCGCATCGGGGTGATCGCCTCGATCGCGCACCGCACGCCGCCACGCGGCTACGGCCCCTGGGAACAGGTTGCGTCCACGCTGACCGAAGGATTAGTGGCCCGCGGTCACGACGTCACGCTGTTCGCGACCGCCGACTCGATCACCTCGGCGCGCCTGGTCGCGCACGCCCCCACCGGCTACGAGGAAGACCCGGCCGTCAACGCCAAGGTCTACGAAAGTCTGCACATCGCAGCCGCCTTCGAGCGCGCCGGCGAGTTCGACGTGCTGTCCAATCAGTTCGATTTCCTGCCGCTGACCTACAGCCGCCTGGTCGCGACCCCGGTCGTCACCACGATCCACGGCTTCTCCTCCGCCGAGATCCTGCCGGTGTACCGGGCTTACGACGACGTCGCCCGCTATGTCGCGATCAGCCACGCGGACCGCTGCGCCGACCTGACCTACGAGGCGACGATCCACCACGGGATCGAGCTCACGGACTTCACGTTCCGCCCCTCCCCCGGCAGCTACCTGCTCTTCCTCGGCCGGATCCACCCCGACAAGGGAGCGCACCGGGCGATCGAGGTCGCCCGCCGGGCCGGACTGCCCTTGGTGCTGGCCGGGATCATTCAGGATCAGGGCTACTTCCACGACCGGATCGAACCGCAATTGGACGCCCCGGACGTCACCTACGTCGGCCCGGTCGGGCCGGGCGAGCGCGATCGCCTGCTCGGCGGCGCGCTCGCCCTGGTGCATCTGATCAGCTTCGCCGAGCCGTTCGGGCTGTCGGTGGTGGAAGCGCTGGCGACCGGTACGCCGGTGATCGCGAACCCGCTGGGCTCGCTGCCAGAGCTGATCAGCGAGGGCGAAACCGGTTACCTGGTCAATGATCTCGACGCCGCGGTACTGGCCGCCGGGAAGGTCACCGGCCTGAACCGCCGGACCTGCCGGGCCGAGGCCGAGCGGCGGTTCAGCGCCGATCGCATGGTCGCCGACTACGAGGCCGTGTTCGCCCGGGTCACCGGGACCATCGCGGCGATCAGTTCCGGCACCGAGACCCAGGCGACGGCGATCCGCGCGTCCCCGATGCCGTAGGGCAGCCACAGCCGCCCGTCGTGCATCAGGCCGCCGCAGGAGTACACGACGTTCGGCACGTACCCCTCCCGTTCCTCCGGCATGGTCCGCAGCAACGGCTGTTCCAGCCGGGCCAGGACCCGCGTCGGGTCGGCGAGGTCCAGCAGGATCACCCCGATCGAGTACCGGCGCATCGGCCCGACCCCGTGGGTCACCACCAGCCAGCCCTGCTCGGTCTCGATCGGCGCCCCACAATTGCCGATCTGCAGCAGTTCCCAGGACGCCTGCGGTGCCTGCAGCTGCTCCGGCTCGCTCCAGACAACGCCGTCCACCGACCGGGTGATGCTCGTGCTCTCACCGTCGGAGCGGCACAGCGCCAGGTGCTCGCCGCCGACCAGCCGGGGAAACAAGGCCATCCCCTTGTTGTGGGCGGCCGGGCCGGCCAGCCGGTGCGCGTGAAAGGTGCGCAGATCCGGGCTGATCAGCAGGCGGGGAGCGATGTGGTGGCCGTCGTAGGCGGTGTACGTGGCCCGGTACGAGATCGTCCCGTCCGGATCGGTGAACCGGACGAATCGCGCGTCCTCCAGCCCGTTACTCTCCTCGGCGGTCGCAGGAAAGAGCACCTGCTGGTTGATCTCCACGTCCGCAGGAAAGGTGACCTCGTAGGCGGAGGTCACCACGTGTCGCAGCAGCTCGAGGGTGGCCTGCCCGCCGGGGCGGACCAGCACATCGTGCGGTGCCTCGGAGAGAGCCAGCTCCAGTTCCCGCTCGGTGAACTCGTCCGGCAGCGCGGCCAGAATGATTTCCGCTAGCCCATCGAGACTTTCGGTCTCCGCCAGCACCGCACGCAGGTGACACTGCCGCCACTGAGCCGGCGAGCAGACACCGCAGACCGCGGGCAGGACGCGCGGATCGAACGACCACTGCGGGCCCGGTCCGACCACCGCCGAGACGAAGCCGATCGAGGACAGGTGGCCCTCGCCGATCGCCCGCAGACTCAGCGCGATCCGGGCCTGCCCCGGCTGCAGCCCGCTCTGATCCGGATGCAGGACCGCGCTCGGGTTGCACAGCGCCGCCGCCTCGACGGCGTACTCCGCGGTGAAGGTCGCGCCCAGCAGCAAGGTCCGGGCCGCCGAGAGCCGGGCCTCGTTGTGCAGGTGCGGGGCGACGATCGCCGCGTGCGCGCGCAGCAGCTCCGGGTATCCGCGGTGCCGGTGCGAGAAGTCCACCAGCAGCTGGGCCACGAGCTGCTCGACCTCCTCCTCGGGCAGGGCGAGCACGCGTGCCGCCACCGCGCCGGTGCGGGAGTGCTCCTCCAGCAGTTCCTCGCCGGGCAGGAACAGCCGGGCGATCACCCGGCCGGGGTCCGGCGACAGCGTCGCGTCGACGCGATGGACCAGCGGTGAGCTCACGCGAGTACCCCCAGACGCCGGGCCTGCTGGGCGGTGGAGATCGCCGCCAGCGTGGATTCGGCACCCTGATTGTTGTTCCGGCCGTGGCGGTGCAACCCGTCGAACCCGCCTCCGGTGTCAAGATCGACCATCGGCATCCGGGAGTCGTTGTCGCCCAGGAACCAGGCCCAGGCCATCCGGACGCCGTCGCGCCAGCGCTCGTCACCGGTGAGGTCGTAGGCCCGCGCGCACGCGTCGGCCAGCGCGGCGACCTCGATCGGCTGCTGATCGAACTCCGGCCCGGTCTCGCCCGGGCCGCGCCCACCGACCGGCGTCACCGAGAGGTGCCCGTCCTGGGTTTCGATCTTCAGCAGGAAATCGAGCAGTCCCAGGCCCTTTTTCAGGGCTGCCGGGTCCGGCAGGACGCTGCCTGCCAGCAGCAGGGCCTCAACCACCGCTCCGTTGGCGTAGCTCAGCCGGGGTTCCGGCCAGGGCCAGATCGGATCCACCGGCCCCTGGCTGGGCACGCCGCTCGCGCTCACCACGGCCGCCAGCAGATCGCGGGCACAGTTCTCGTCCGGCTGCACCGCGAGTACTTCGGCCGCGCCCAGGGCAGCGAACACCGACTCGCGCAAATAGACCGACGGCTGCCCGCGGGCGGCCCGGCGAAAGCCGGTCAGCGCCTCGGCCCGGGTCTGCGGCGTGGCGGCGTGCGCGGTCGCCGTCCCGAGCCCCCACAGGGCCCGCCCGCACCAATCGCCCGGGGCCGGGTCGTCGCTCCAGTGCCCGCTGACGTGCATCCGGTTGTGGCAGGTCCCGTCCGGCTGGACGGCAGCGAGGGTGAAGTCGAGATAGCGCCGCTTGAGCTCCTCCACCTCGGGCGTCGGGTCGGGCTCGCGGCAGACGACCACGAGCGCCCGGGAGACGTCGTCCAGGCAGTACCCGTGTTCGGGCCGTGGTTCCGCATGCCGGGCGTGCTCGAACAGGCCCGGCCCGTGGGTGAGGGCCCGCAGGTGGTCGAACGGCAGCATGATCGAGGCATTCACGTGTTCTCGATTCGCTCGGGCGCGGCGCTCATGCAGAGACCCGCCCTCGGATCAGCTGATTCGCCAGCTCCACGTACTGCTCGGCCACGGTCGCCCAGAGCACGGCGGGGGTGGCGGCGATCGCGGCGGCGGTCATCCGGTCGGTCAGGTCCGGAGCGGTCAGCAGCGTGCGGACGGCATCGGCGATGGCCACCGGATCACGCTGCGGCACGAGCAGCCCGGCGCCGCCGGACAGCAGCTCTACGGCATGCGGGAACCGGGTGGCGACAACGGGTTTGAGTGCCGCCACCGCCTCGATCAGAACGCCGGAGGTGACCTGCTCGATGGAGTCGTAGGGCAGCAGGACGACGTCGGCGGAGCCGACCAGTTCGGCCAGCGCGGCACTGTCGCGGTAACAATCGTCCATTGTCACGATGTCGTCCAGGCCGAGCTCGTGCGCCCGCAGCGTGAGCCCGGTGCGATAGCTCTCGCCCTGCTGCTGAAGGACTTTCGGGTGGGTGGCGCCGGCGACGAGGTAGCGCGGCGCCGGGTCGAGATCCCGCAGCAGAGCCATCGCCTCCACCCCCCACTCGATACCCTTGCCGGGCCCCAGCAGGCCCCAGGTGAGCACCGTCGGACGTCCCGAACCGGCCGAGGACGTGGTCCGCCGCAGGGCCGCGGGCGCACCGTGCGGGATCACCGTGACCCGGTCCATGTCGATCGCGTAGCCGGTCGCCAGCCGGGTCCGGGCCGCCACCGTCATCGTCACCACCGCGCTGGACAGCGCGGCCACGGCCTCGAGAACCTCGCGCTGGTGGGTCGTCGGCGCGCCCAGCACGGTGTGCAGCACGACGATGGACGGGACGGTCAGGGCGGCCAGCAGCGGCAGGATCTCGTCGCCGTCCCAGCCACCGTAGATCCCGTACTCATGCTGGACGACGGCGATGTCGCCCAGGTTCAACACCGCCGCCACCTGCCGGCCGCTGCCGGCATCGCCGGCCACGAGCTCACCCACGACCTCGGTGTCCCGGCGGCGGCTCAGCTGCGGGACGTCGACGGCGCGAATCACCCCGCAGGTGTTATCGGTCGTCGTCAACTCACCGCTCAGGGCCGCGGTGAAGGTGGCAAGGCCGCACAAAGTGGGCGGATACGTACTGACAAACCCGAACCGAGTCGACACTGAACCGGCCTTTCGACTGGCGGCACCGCAGAGCGGGGCGCCGCGCATGATCGCTCGGGTGCCCGCCTGGTGGCGCTCCGCACCCGCACGGAAACTCGCAGATCAATCAGCGAAGGTAACCGAGAGTGGTCATGATAGCGCGCTCAGCGATCAAGCAGCGCGACCGTGGGGCGTGGACGAGGTCGGTTCGCGACCAATGTCGAAAGTGACTCTCCGTTGACCTGGCCCGCGCTGCCCGGGACCCTCGCCCTCGCCCGTGCCTGAGTCAGCGCATGGCAAATCGTTGCAGCGGCAACACCGGGCGGCGAATCTGCCACCTCGTCGGTCGGCCGATGGATGGGACGGCCGATCCGCTGACCGAGCCGCCACTGGAACACGCACAACCTCCAGAAGACCTCTGTGAAAACGGTTCCGAGGACGGTTAGGCGTGTCGGTGTGGCGGCCGATCAGCGAGATCCGGGCGATGCGTGGCACCGGTCAGCAACAGTCAGAGGTCACAGGTCATAGGAATACGCGACCAACGAGCCAAGTCCTTGATCGGCGAAGTATTCATTGAGTGCGAGCGCGGCGATGTTGTGCTCGTGGGCCGTCCACGTGCTCTCGTTCAACAGGTACTCGTGCAGGTCATTCAGCGAGAGGGCGCCGTCCAAAGCGAGGCAGCGGCTCCACAGTTCGGTGACGGTGATGTCGCTCAGGGCCAGTCCGGTAGCCAGGGCCAACCCGGCGCGCACGCCCGGCCGCCCGCATCGTCCGGATCCGTGGTCCATCACCGTTCTCCTGCTCCTGCGCAGAACCGGCCTACCTGTCCGCTTGCCCATCTGTCCGCTTGCTACGGTCGGTACCCCGAATAGCCCGGATCAATCACGTCCGCCGTCCGCCGAACAACAGGATGAGACGGGAAGGAGCCCCGTTCCGGTGGGAACGGGGCTCCTCTGGTCGCGCTGGACGGTTGGATACGCCCGGGTGCGTCAGGTTCTCAACTGGTGGGCGCCGCGGAGGCCGAGGCCGACGGCCGCGGGCCGGGACGGTCTCCGCGCGCGTGCTCCGGTCGGGTGTTGTTGACCCGTTCGGTGATCCGCGCGCTGAGGTCGGCCAGCCGCTTGTCGGCCTCGGCCTGGGTGAGTCGCCCGTCGGTGACCTCCTTGGCGATCCTGGTCTTCTCCTCAGCAACCAGCGCAGCAACCACCTTGTCCACGGAGACGCTCTTGTCCTTGGCGACCTGGGCGAGGCTCTTGCCACCCTGGAGAGCGGTGCGCAGCTCGGCCTCGGTGATCCCGAGCGCCTTGGCGGCGGTGGCCAGGTCGTTGCCGAAGCCGCGACCGCCAGGCCCGCCGGGCCCGCCCTTGCCGAATCCGCCTGACCCGAGGTCTGCCGAGCCGAGGGTGCTCGCGACCTTGTCGGCCTGCGCCTGGGTCAGGGTCTTGTCGCTGACCAGGCCGGCCAGCGCTTCCTTGATCTTGTCGGTCCGGGAGGTGACCGCACTCGAGGCCGTATCGGCTCCTACCGCGGCCAGAGCGGGCCCAGCCAGGGCAAATCCGGACAGCGCAACGGTTCCGGCAGCGATGGCAACAGCGATCTTCCTACGCACGTGAGCTCCTCACCTGGACCGGCGGCTCCGGTCTCGCAGTGACTTTCGGCCGCCAACCTGGGAAAAGACCACCAGAGGCCTACCGTCCTGCTGTGAATCGCCCCGCGCCGCCCGGCGTGAGCGCAGGGCTGCGGGCCGGCAACGAGTGACACCTCACCCGGATCGGCCTAGTGTCGTACGCGCGGACCGTGACCTCTGAGCCAAAGCACGTCAACGGCCCGCCGACCGCGGGAAGTGGTCATGACAACCGTGCGCGGCACAACCTCCCTGGGCACCGGACCGGCGATCACCGCTCTGGGTCTGATCCCCTTCTGGGGCCGCTACTTCGCCCTCGGCGGCTCGCACACCCCCGATGAACCACATTCCGGCATGCGCCGCGAGGCCCGGGGTTCGTGGAAGGAACTGGTTCGATGAATCCGCAGGAGCGCCAGAAATTGGGTGCTGAACTGCTCCTGCGCGCGGCCGAGTTGACGGCTCAGGCTCAGGCTCTGGCCCATGAGATCAGCGAGATCGCAGGACGGATCGCGCAGACCGAGGACGACGTCGCCCGCGTCCATGACGCCATCGCCAGGAACGGCGTCTCCAGCACTGCCGCCCACGCCGGCGAACAGGCCGAACGCGCCCGCCGCTACGCCCAGCACGAACGCCACGAACAACAACGCTGGTCCGGCCAGGCCCACAACGACTGACCTCAGCAGCCCGCAGAAACCGCGACCAGCTGAAGCGCCGATGCAAGCCCCGCCAGTCATGCAGTACGCCGGTGACCTACGGTCGCGGCGGACCGGCGTCCACGATCTTCAGGGACAGCTCGAGCGGATCGAAGTGGATCAGTGACTCCATCCACCAGGTCATCCCGGCCTCGGCCAGCGCCACAACGTCGACCTTGGGTGGCTCGTCCCAGGCGGGGCTGGCATTTCCGGCGACCGCGACGTCGAACAGCCGCTCCGGTGACAGTCCGGCGCGGTGCAACGTCGAGATCAGCTCGGCGATCTCCTCGGGCGACGGAGTGCGGCCATCGGCATTGGGAAAGATGCCGTCCTGCCGAGCCGCGCGTCTGATCACATTCTGGTGGGCGGTCGAGCACGCGACCCATACCGGGATCGGGTCGGAAATGGGTGTCCCCGCCGGCAAACTCACCTGGTAGTGCTCGCCACTGTGCCGGTACGGTCGAGCCGACCACACGGCGTCCAGGATTTCGAGTCCCTCGTCGTACCGGCTCGCCCGGGTACCGATGTCGGTCGGCTCCCCGAATCGGCTGAAATCGCCGGACTCGTCGGAGCCGAGACCGGTTCCGAGGATCAACCTTCCGCCGGACAGGCGGCTCAGCGTCGCGGCCTGCCGGGCGACCACCCAGGGCCGCCGTCGCGCCAGCGGGGTGACCATCGGGCCGATCCGGATGCTCGTGCTGGCCTGGGCCATCGCCGCCAGCGTGGTCCACGAGTCCACCACCGGCAGGTCGTCGTGGACCAGGTGATCCCAGAGGAACACCCCGTCCCAGCCGGCCGCCTCGGCCCGCTCGGCCAGGTCGACGAGCGCCCTTGGATCACCGAAAGGACCGAATGGCGGCAGGTAGACGCCGTACCGCAGCACGTTCCCGGTCACTCGTCGTCCTTGGCGCCCTTGTCGTTCCCCTGGGCGAGATCCAGGGCCAGCACCGCGGCCAGGATCAGCAGGTCGTCCTCGCCCTCGGCGATCCGCACCGCGTAGGTGTCGCGAACCCGGAACCACTTCTTCGACACCGAGGCGACCTCGTGGCCGTCCCGCTCGACGGTGTACTCGTGGTCCAGCAGGTCTCCGCGCATCTGCAGGTCGTGCGGCCCGGGGATGTCGATCGTGTACTTGTCGACGAACGGGGTGAAGAGCTTCTTCTTCATCTCGGCGGCCTTCTCGCCACCGACGCTGATCGTGTACGTCCGCCGCAACGCGACCAGCTGCCGGTGCACCGACGCGACCTCCCGCCCGGCCGGGTCCTCGATCACCAGCCGATCGCGCAGGGTCAGGACCTTGCCGTCGACGTGATAGACCGGCGTTCCGGAGTCGTCGGTGATGTCGAAGTCATCACCGAGGTCGAGGAATCGCTCGCGAATCAGATACATGCGCCCATCATTCACCGCGGGAATTCGCAGCGCGACCGCTCGTGGCCGGGCATCGTGGACGGCAGAGCGGAAGGACGCTGTCCCTCCCGTGGGTGCGATCGGAAGGACCGGAGAGACCCTTGGACGAGGAACCGAACGACGACGACCTCGCGCAGCGCGATCTGGTCGCCGTGCTCACCCGCTGGCAGGAGGCCGGAGCGGTCTGGCAGGTGGTGGCCCACTCCGGCTCGCGGGCGACGGTCGCCCTGCTGCGCTGCGACGGCGGCGAGGAAGTCGAACGGCTGAGCACCGCGCATCCGGGCACCCTGCGCTTCCTGGCCGGGCGTTCCAGCAGCCAGGATTCCAGCGGCCAGGACGAGTCAGTGCAGCCGGGGTAGTTGTGCCGACGGATCGCCGGCGTTGCGCTCACACCAGGCCAGCAATTCGGCAACGTCAATCCCGTACGGCTGTTGGCCGGCGTACCCCTGCAGGCGACCTGCCGCTCGCTGCAGCAACCGGGCTGCTCCGGCACGGTTCCCGCGCCGGGAATGGGTGATGCCGACACACAGTTGGGCCAGTCCCTGCCAGAGGTCCCGCTCCGGCTCGGGCGCCGCCTTCCAGACCGCTTCCAGCACCTCATGCGCGGAGAACGGCCGGCCCTCGTCCAGCAGCGCCTGAGCAAGCGTCAGCGCCTGCTCCGGAGGCAACGGCTCCTCGGACACCGGGATGACGGCGCGCGGATCTCCATACGGCAGCGGCCGGCCCAGGGCGTCTCGCGGCCGAGCCTGCCGAGGGCGGCCGGCGGCATCACGATCCCGGATCATCCGAGCATTCCTCCTCCTGCCGCCAAGATCTACACCGCTGCCTGCAGCGCAGCCGAACCACGGACCATCGTGCACCACCGCGCGACCACGTGGTTCGGGTGTTCCCGGATGTCCGCTCCGGCCGGTTTTGACCCACGCCTACTCAGCCGTCAGAATCTGGTTCCGCCAAGGGCAAGCGTCTCGGCAGTCGAGGCGATTACCCGTTGGCGGGGTGGGGTGGAAACGGATGCGACTGAACCGCTGCGTGGCGGTGCTGCTGGGGTTCGTCGCGGCGTCCGGACCGCCCGCCGCCGCTGCGGCCCGGGCCGAGGCACCCACCCCGGTCACCATGGTGGTCGCCGCGCTCCAGGACGTGGACACGCTGAACCCGTTTGTCGGCTCGCAGGCGACCTCGACCCAGATCTTCCGGCTGACCTACGACTACCTGACCGACTACAGCCCGGTGGACAACAGCCCGGTACCGGGACTGGCGAAGACCTGGACGACGTCGGCCGACGGCCTGACCTGGACCTTCCGGCTGCGCGAGGGTGTTCGCTGGTCCGATGGAAAACCCTTGACCAGCAAGGATATCGAGTTCACCTACCGCACCCTGATGGATCATCCGACGTTGGCGAACGCCGCCCAGGTGCAGAACTTCGCCGCCGTCCGGGCATCGGATCCGGTCACCCTCGTGATCACCACGAAGGTGCCGATCCCGAACATGCTCACCCTGGACATCCCGATCGTGCCCGCGCATCTGTGGGCCGGCCACGATCCCGAGACCGGGCTGACCGGGACGGCGGCCCTGGTCGGCAGCGGACCCTTCCACCTCGTCGAGGTGCGCCAGTCCAGCTACTACCGGTTCGAGAGCACCCGCGGATACTGGCGCGGCACCCCGAAGGTCAGCGGTCTCATCTTCCGGCACTTCAACGACAGTGACGCCGCCGTCCAGGCCCTGCGCAAGGGTGAGGTGGACGTCGTCGGGAACCTGACCCCGGCCCAGTACGACGCCCTCGCCGGTGATCGGCGAATCGCCCGGAACGAGGCGCAGTCCTCACGTTTCACCGAGCTCGGCTTCAACGCGGGCGCGGCCCGGGCCGACGGCACCCCGATCGGCAACGGTCATCCCGCCCTGCGCGACGTCCAGGTGCGCGAGGCGGTCGACCGGGCGATCGACCGGCGGGTGCTGGTCGAGCGGGTCCTGGACGGGCACGGCACCGCTGGCGTGGGGTATCTGCCACCCGCGTTCGCGCCCTGGGGATGGCAGCCGCCGCCGACCTCGATCCGCGGCTTCGACCCGGCGGCGGCCAACCGGATCCTGGACGAGGCCGGTTACCGGCGCGGCCCGGACGGTGTCCGGCTGATGCCCAACAGCCAGCGTCGGCTCGCGTTCAATCTGCTGGTGCCCAACGGCAGGGCGCACTATCAGCAGAGCGCCACGTATCTCACCGGCTGGCTAAAGGCGATCGGGATCGAGATCCGCCCGCAGCTCCTGTCGGACACCGAAAAGGGCGCCCGGACCGCCGTCGGCCGCTACGACATGTTCCTCGGCGGCTGGATCCTCGACCCCGACCCGGATTACCTGCTGTCCGTCCAGACCTGCGGCGCGCGGCCGGTCGGCAGCGCGGTCGGCCTCACTGACACGTTCGTCTGCGACCCTGGCTACGACCGGCTCTACCAGCTCCAGGCGCGACAGCTCAGCCGGGACGAACGGGCGCGCACCGTCCAGCAGATGCAGCAGCGCCTCTATGACAACGCCGACCTGCTCACCCTGTACTACCCCGCGGTCCTGGAGGCCTACCGGGGCGACCGGTTCGCCCCGCTGCTGCGCCGACCCGCGGCCTTCGGAAGCGTCAATGGATCCTGGAGCTACGCCGCGGCCGTCCCGCTCCGACCGGCACAACCGGACCAGGGTGTTCCGATCTGGCCGCTGGTCGCTGTCGCCCTGCTCGTGGTGGTGATCGGCGGCGGCCTCTGGCGGTTGAGGGCAACCCGAGACCACCGGGAGTGATCTCGCGGACCGCCCGCACGGGCGGCACTGTGGAGTCGGGCGACGTGCGGTCCGGCGGCGTGCAGAGGGCCGGCGAGCGCATGGCCGGGGTGCGGGCGGCCGGCATGCGATCGGCCGGGGTGCGGGCGGGCGGCACGCTGTGGACTCGGGTGCTGCTCGCCCTGACCGGGGCCGGCCTGCGCCTGTCCGCCTCGCTCTGCCTGGGCTTCTTCCTGTTCCACATCCTGCCCGGCGACCCGGTCCTGAGCCTGGCCTCGGGGCATCCCGTCACCGCGGAGGCGCTCGCCCTGCGCCGCCGCGAACTGGGCCTGGACCGGCCGCTGCTCACCCAGTTCGGCGCGTATTTCGCCAACATGCTGCGCGGAGATCTCGGGACGTCATTCGGCTACCACCGGCCGGTCACCGATCTCCTGCAGGAGCGACTCTGGCCGACGGTGCTCCTGGTCGGCACCGCCGCGGTGGTGTCGACCGCGCTCGGCATCTGGTCCGGGGTGCTGGCCGGCTGGCGTCCCGACGGCCGGCTGGACCGGTTCACCAGCACGGTGGCGCTGGTGCTGTGGGCCACCCCGACGGCCTGGCTCGGCCTGCTGCTGCTGATCGGTCTGGGCACCGGGGTCGGCCCGTTGCCCGGATGGCTGCCGATCGGCGGCCTGCACGCCACTCCCGCACCGAGCGGCCTCCCGGCCACCGTGCTGGACGTCGCCCGCCACCTGGTGCTGCCCTGCCTCACGCTGGTCGCGGTCCAGTACGGGCAGTACCACCTGCTGATCCGGGCCTCGGTGATCACCCAGCGGCAGCACCAGTACGTGGCCGTGGCCCGGGCGACCGGGCTGCGGGACGCGTCGGTCCGGCGCCGGCACGTGCTGCCGAACGCCCTGCTGCCGACGACAACACAGGCCTTCCTCAACGTCGGACTGGTGCTCTCCGGCGCGGTCGCGGTCGAGGCGGTGTTCTCCTGGCCCGGCCTCGGCTACCTGGCCTACGAAGCCGTCCGGATCCCGGATCTGCCGGTGCTCAACGGCACGCTGCTGGTCTTCTGCACCGCGGTGATCCTGATGAACCTGATCGCCGACCTGACCGTGGCCTGGCTCGATCCCCGGACCGTCCAGTGACCGTCTCCGTCCGGAGGCCGCCACGCCGACCGCTGGTCGTGGCGTCGGCGACGCTGGCCGGTTTCGCCCTGCTCGCCCTGCTCGCACCGGTGCTGATCGCGCCCGAGTCGCTCGACGTGGTCACCGCGCACGGCCCGACTCTGGCCCCGCCGAGTACCCGGTTCCCGCTCGGCACCGACGAGAACGGGCTGTCGGTCCTGCTCCTGACGTTGGCGGGCGCCCGGCTGTCGGTCGGTGTCGGGTTCATCGCCGCCGGCCTGGCCGTCGTCGTCGGAGCCCTTGCCGGGGTGACCGCCGGGGTGCTGCGAGGCCGGCCGGCGGCGGCCCTGGTCTGGATCATGGACTGGTTCCTGATGCTGCCGCAGGTACCACTGGCGATCGCCTTTGTCGCGGTGCTGAGTCCCGGCCTGACCGCGCTGGTCCTGGTCATCGTGGTCACCTCGTGGGCGCCGATAGGGCGGGTGGTACGCACCGCGGTCCTGGCCGCGCAGGCGCAGCCGTACCTGGATCGGGTCCGCGCGCTCGGCGCGGGCAACTGGTACATCGCGCGGGTGCACCTGCTCTCGGAGGTGCTTCCGGTGATCGCGGTGAGCGCTGCGCTGGCCCTGGCCAACGCCATCCTGGCCGAGGCGGCGTTCTCCTATCTCGGTCTGGGCGCGCCGTCCGAGATCTCCTGGGGGTCGATGCTGCGCCAGGCCAGCGTCTCCGGCGCGCTCACGGCCGGCGCCTGGTGGTACGTGCTGCCGCCCGGCCTCGCCGTGATCATCGTGGTGCTGGCGGCGGGGATCTGCGCGAACGCGATCTCTTCAGCCTCAACGCAACAGTATTGACGGCGCGACCGGCCGGAACGAATCGTGAACCCCTCGCCCTCGCGGGCAGCCAACGATCGCCGGAGGATTCATGCAGAGCGCCCCTTACGGACCGCTGTCCCGCCATGCCGTGCTGGCCCGGGCCAGGTTCTGGGTGGACCAGCAGGTGCACTACTTCACCGAGGACGGGCAGGCGCCGGAGCATGCCCTGGACCCTGACGGCCGTCCCTACCGCACCGACTGCTCCGGCTACGTCTGCATGGCCTGGCGGGCCGAATCACAGCCGGACACCTCGGAATTCGACGAGCTCGGGAGTGAGATCAGCCGCGACGCCCTGCTGCCGGGTGATGCATTGCTGTGGAAGGGCGCGGGCGGCTACGGTCCGCAGGGCGGTCATGTCCTGCTCTTCGGGCGCTGGGCGGACCCCAGCCGCAGCAGTTACCTCGGCTATGAGCTCGCCGGCGGCAGGTATGCCCGGGCCCTGACCATGCCCTACCCCTACCGGGACGGCGACACCAGGTACGTGCCCTGGCGCTACCGCGATCTCACCGACGAGGACGTCATCGAGCACCCGTCATACCTCGAGCAGTGACTCTCCCAGCGGGGTCAGGGTGTGCAGCACCGCCTTGCCGATCCGGGTTGTGCGGATCAGCCGAGCTTGTCGCAGCACCGTGGTGTGCTGGCTGATCGAGCTGGTGTTCACGCCTACCCGGCGGGCCAGCTCCGAGGTGGTGCAGCCCTCCTCGATCGCGCCGAGCACCCAGGCCCGGGTGGAGCCGATCAGCGCGGCGAGCGACTCCGCACTGCCCTCCGGGTCGGTCTGACCGCTCAGCTGCAGATCGTGCTCGACCGGATAGACCAGGACCGGCGTGAGGCTTCGGTCGAACAGGGTGTCCGGCTGCCCACAGCTGAAGTAGGAGGGCACCAGCAGCAGTCCCCGTCCCTCGAGGTGAAGCTCCTGATCGACCGGGAAGTCCACCTCGAGGACGGGGAACTGCCAGCGCATCATCGGCCGGTAGCTGTTCAGCAGACCCTCGCAGCCGCCTTCCAGCCAGGCCCTCGAGCGCAGCGCCCGGTCGGCTTCGACATGTGCCACGACCCTGTCCCAGTACGGCGCGACCGCGGTCTGATGGTGGGTCCGCAGCGCGGTGTCGAGCATGCCGAGAGCCTCGTAGTCGCCCCGGCCGAGGAGCTTGATCGTTTCCGGGAGACCGCGGTTCGGGGCCTCCAATCGGCTGATCTCCGCCTCCAGCCGCACCTTGGGCGTGGACCGAATCGCGTCCAGACCGGCTTCCAGGCCGGTGGTGGCCTCGAACGGGGTGAGGAAATCCGGGTAGTACCCGCCGGGGGTCAGCCCCATCAGCAGCTCGAGGGTGGCGCGCTCCGACCGGGCGAGGGTGTCGCGCCGCCAGCGATGCAGGTCCAGCGGGTTCGCGCTGCGGAACCGGAAGCGGAACAAAGTCAGCACGGTTTCCCAGAGCGGGTCCGGCCTGCTCGCCAGGCGAACCTTGGCCAAATCCTCACCGGTGAAGTGGATCCGCAGCATCCAGTACCCCCCTAGCCCCACGGGCCCCATACGAACGCGGCAATCGTACTGGTATGTGACCCCTGAAACCGGTTCCGAGTACCTTTCATGCACAACTGAAAGGTCTTGCCGAACGGCCGCCGACAAAGCATCGTGGCGCGATGTCTCAGCCTGAACACCTCGACGCTCCTTCGCCGTGCCCGCCGTCAGGGGACCTTGCCGACTCCAGCCGCCGTGCCTTCCTCGGCCTGGGCGGCGCAATCACCCTCGCTCTGACCGGCGCGGCACCGGCCATGGCGACCGGCTCTACCGCCTCGGCGGCTACCGACCTGGCCCCGGCTGCGTCCGCCGCCTCAGCCACCTCGGCTGCCACGTCGGCGGCGTGCCCGACCGGGCTCGATCCGGCCGAGCTGGCCGGCTCGCGGAGCACGCTGCTGCGGGCCGCCAAGGTCGCTGCAACCGACTCCCCCGCCACCCTGGCCGCGGCCCCCGCCGCCCCGCGCCGATCCCGGTTCGCCCGGTGCCGGTACCGCAGCCGCGCCGACTGGGGTGCGGACGAGTCGTTGCGGTTCGACGCCGCCGGCGCGGAGGTCTGGCCGCCGACCTACTGGCCGGTGCAGACCATCACCGTGCACCACACGGCCGACGGCAGCACCGACCCCGACCCGGCAGCCCGGATCCGCTCGATCTACTACACCCAGGCGATCACCCGCGGATACGGCGACATCGGGTACCAGTTCCTGATCGATGACGCCGGGGTCGTGTATGAGGGCCGCTGGTCCGGCAGCGATGGGCTGCCGGGCTTCAGCCCGGACGGCCTGATGGTCAACGGCGCCCACGTCGTCGGCTACAACGCCGGCAACGTCGGGATCGCTCTGCTCGGCGACTTCACCGCCACCCTGCCGAGTGCGGCGGCCTACCACTCGCTGGTCGACCTGCTCGCCGTGCTGACCCGCTGGCAGGGCATCGACCCGCAGGCCGACGTGCACTATGTGAACCCGATCTCGGGTGCCACAGCCGACGTCGCGGCGATCCCCGGACACCGGGACTGGGCCCCGACCCTTTGCCCCGGCGATGCATTCGCCCCAATGCTGGGACAGTTGCGACAGGACGTCGCGGCGCGCTGAGAGCGTGCTTCCCGGCTTCTCTCAGCACGAGAGAAGCCGGGAACGCGGTCACAGCGAGGAGCCCGATGCCCAACCTCATTCCGGATGTCGTCCCCAAAGGGACGATGGCCGCCACCCCGCAGCCTCGTCTCGGTGCGGGCGAGACCTTCCTGCTGCGGGCCTGGGAGCCGGACGACGTCCCGGCGGTGGTGGCCGCCTACGCCGACCCGGACATCCAGCACTGGCACCTGGAGAGCAAGGACAGCACCGAGGCCGCCGACTGGATCGCGCGGGGAAAGCTGACCTGGCAGAACGAGACCGACGCCAGCTGGGCGGTCACCGATGCCGCGTCGGGCACGGTGCTCGGCCGGATCGGACTGCGCGAGATGCACCTGGACGAGGGACGCGGCGAGGTGGCCTACTGGATGCTGCCGGCCGCCCGGGGCCGAGGCGCCGCGACGTCGGCGGTCGAGGCGATCACCCGCTGGGCGTTTGATGACCTCGGCCTGCACCGGCTGGACCTGCTGCACTCCGCGCGGAACGCGGCGTCCTGCCGGGTCGCGACCAAGACCGGCTTCGAGCTCGAAGGCGTCATGCGGCAGCTCCTGCTGCACGCCGACGGCTGGCACGACATGCATCTGCACGGCCGGCTCCGCAGCTGAGCCGCCGCTCTGGAGCGACCGCTCTCATCCGGCCTGCGAGGGCTGCCAGCGTTCGTGATGGATGGCGTCGTGCAGGGGGGCGCGCCGACGCCAGCCATACCGCTCCAGGTCCGGCACGGCCTCCAGGTGGGTGATCGGCCCGAGGCAGAGCCAGGCCACCGGGCGCACCGCGCTGGGGATGCCGAGGAGCTCCTGCAGGAACGGCTCGCGATAGAAGGACACCCAGCCCACCCCGAGCTCTTCGGCCGTCGCGGCCAGCCACAGGTTCTGGATGGCCAGGCACACCGAGTAGAGCCCGGCGTCCGCGATCGCGTGCCGGCCCAGGACGCCGGGCCCGCCGCGCTGCGGGTCGTAAGTGACCACCACCGACAGGCTCGACTCCAGCACGCCGTCGATCTTGATCCGGGCGAACCGCTCGGCCTCCTCCCCGGACAGTGACGCGGCGAAGCAGGCCCGCTCGTGCTGGACGTGGTCGTAGAACGCGCGGCGCACCGGTCGATCCCGAACCAGGATGAAGTCCCAGGGCTGGGTCAGGCCCACGCTGGGCGCCGCGTGGGCTGCTCGCAGGACGCGTTCGAGGACGTCGACGGCGATCGGCTGGCCGGTGAATTCGGCTCGCACGTCCCGGCGGCGGTACATGACGTCGTAGAGGTCGGCGTTCGTCAGGGCAGGCTCCCGCTGTCACGCCGCCCCCGCAGAGGCGGCAGATGTCAGCGAGGCCGGTCTTCGGACTCTCGGATCAACGCCTGCACCGTCCGCCTTCCCAGCCCGGAGGCCAGTGGCTGCGCTCGCGCGCCCGGACGGCAGCTCCCCGATCACCGCGGCGGGCCCGTGCCGGAATCCCACCGGCTTCCCGATTCTCCCCGAGCCCGCATCCGCGCCCAGGGCACCTCGCGTCAGTTTGTGCCAGCCGCGACTGTACCCCCGCCTGCCGGCCCTCCTGGAGGGCACACCCCAACACCCCGCCGCCCGATCCAGGCCCCACCCCAAGCCCTGGTGCGAAATAGCAGGCTCCTTGGGGCGGATTCGGCGTGCTGCTGCGGCGATCCCGGCTCAGCCCTTGGGCCACATGGTGCGGAAGACCGACGGGACGCCGGCGCTGATCCGTTCCTGGCGGTGCCGCCGCCAGGCCCGACCCAGGTAGCGCAGGCCCCGGATCAGCAAGGCCACTGCGATCACCACCGGCACGATCAGGTCGGCCTGGGTCAGCCCGTGATGGGGGGTAAACACATACAGGGTGCGCCCTTCCCAATGCCGATTGACGCCGAGCCAGACCAGGCTGAACCCGATCACGGCCAGCCAGGCCAGGAACGTCGTCCAGCGACGCCGGGAGAGGGCGAGCCAGCAGGCGGACAGCACCAGGAGCGCGTGCACCGTCAGCATCGTCTGGAAGCTGACCTCCGACAGCCGCTGCACCGCCTCGCGCAGCTGTGCCTCTGTCTTGGGGACAAACTCCTCCAGCCAGTGCAGCGCCGTACCGCCTCCCCGCTAGCCACCCCGACGGCGAGCTCACCGTCGTCCTCAATCCCACCATGCCACCGTCCGTGACGCCGGGACTTTCGACGACGTGCCCATCACACCCCGGTCCGCGGTTCGAGCCGTCCTCACCCTGCCCCCTGAGGAGTTTGTAAACGCTTCCGGCTCAGTCGTAACCGATTGATAACTATGAGTTATCGAACCTGCATCAATGGGGGGTTGGCTAGTGCCGATTTCGCCGATTGGGTTGGCATTTCGTCCCAATTCCAGACATGGTTGAGAGGTGACCGAGCAGCCGGTACCGCGTGATCCCTTCGCCCCTCTTCTGCCGTACGTCGGCCAGCAGACGGACCGATGGGTCGAGCGTTGGGCGCTCATCACCAGCGAGGTCACTCGCCGGGCCGGGCTGATGGGTTTGGACTCGGCGGTGCGGTCCGTCCGGGACGATTTGGACGCCGGGCGACTCTGATCCGACCCGAGCCGGTTTGGAAGTCCGAACCGGCTCTCAGGTCCGCGGGTTGTTCCTGATCACCTTGGGTGTGAGCAACAGCCCGGCGAAGTCCATCCGGCCACTGGTCAGTACGGCCGGATCGGGTCGGACGCCCGCATACCAGGCCCCCAGATCCTTGGCCCGGACCAGGTAGCGGTCCGGCCCGAGGAGCCGGACGTCCCAGTCGTCCAGGCTGCCGGCCCGGGACAGGTGCTCCTCGGTGAGCAACTGGATGCCGTGCACATCCGGGATGTACCGATCCCACAGGTGCCGGTTGTTCCGCACATCGGCTTCGTCGACGCAGGCCAGTGGCAGGTTCCCGTTGCCGAGCGCGATCCAGGACAGCGCCCAGTACGGGCACAACCGGATGAACGCGAGATCGACCTTGCCGGGCTGGCGGGTCAGCATCCGGGTGAGGTTGTCGAGCCGGGTTCGCCAGTCCAGCTCCTCGTCCTCGATCTGGACGGTGACCTGACCTCGGGAACTGAGCTGCGCGCTGTGCACGCGCAGCGGGGCCTTCCGGGCGTAGGTGACCCCGCACCGGCCCGCCTGGTGCGCCGTCCAGACCAGCAGTTCCTGCACGTCCGGGTCGTCGAGCCGGACATCGGAGCGACCCTGCGACAGGTAGGTCTCGGCTCCCTCGAAGGCACCCCACTCGATCAGGTCGCGGCAGAGCGTCTCGGTGGTGTCCGGATCGACGGCCCAGCCTCGCCGTCGCCACTGCCCACCGTCTCGGATGGAAAGGGGTTCGCTGTGCCGGTAAGCCAGGAACGCGGTCATCCGGGGCACCCCGTAATCGCGGTCCAGGCTTCGCGGTCGCCCGGTCCGGGGGGCGGGCTCGACCGATCCCGACCAGCCCGCCGCCTCGAGATGGGCAGCAAACGCGGCCAGCCAGGCATTGGTGTCGTCGACCACGCCGATCAGGTCGAGCACCACCATCGGCCCGTACGGCGAGGGCTCCACGCTCTCGCCTTCGACCGACTCCTCGGCGACGGTGGCGTTCGCGTGCCGCATCGCCGCCTCGGCCGCCGACATGGCGTCCGCGAGGAATCGAAGATCAACACCGTCCAGCGCGAAAAGGACATAAAGCGCACGGTGACCGTTCTTCTCCAGATGTCGGTGGATATCCGTGATTGCCACCCGCACGCGCGGGCGATCCTCAATCGTCACGGTTTCTCTTCTCGTCCTGGTCCAAAGGTGCAGGTCAGGTTACCGAGCGGTATGCGATTCTTCTGCCCTACCGAAACATATGTTTTCGTTAAGGCAGCGATATTTTGGTAAAGAGATCGTTTGCGATTCGGCCTTTCCCTGGAACTGTCCCCCATTTGCGCGACATCAGCCACAGCCTCGACTCTGGCTCTCATGCTGATCCGACCGGCAGAACCGGGCGACCTGGACGTGCTGCACCAATTCATCGTGGACCTCGCCGCGGCCGAGGACTTCCCCGGACCGGTGACCGCCCGGCCACAGGATCTGGCCGCGGCGCTGTTCGGCCCGCGACCGGTCGCGGAGGCGGTGCTGGCGATGATCGACCGGGAACCGGCTGGCTTCGCGCTGTTCTATCCGACCTACAGCACAATCGTCGGCCGGCCCGGTATCCACCTCGAAGACCTGTACATCCGACCCGAGCATCGCGGCAGCGGGCTGGGTCGGGCCCTGCTCGCGTACCTCGCCGAGCTGGCCGTGCAGCGCGGCGGGGCTCGGCTGGAGTGGTGGGTGCTGCGCACCAACGAACCGGCCCTGCGCTTCTACGCACGCCTGTATGCCCGCGAGCTCGACGAGATCACGGTTCAGCGGCTCGACGGCGAGGCGCTGCGCAACCTGGCGGCCGGATCACCCAGAGCCACCAGGTAGGGCGATCAGCCGCCGGTGTAGAAGGCCGTCGTACGCTCGGCGGCGGCTCGGGCCGCGGCCTCGTCCGTGCCGGCGGCGATGCTCGCCGTCCCCCAGCCCGCACTGCTCAGCGCCATGAACCGCTTGCCGTCCTCGGAGCCGGCCCAGGCCATGCCGGCTTCCGGGCCGGCGATCGCATCCGCACCGGCCTCCAGGTACTGGGACAGGCCGAGCAGTCCTAGCTCCCAGCCGACCCCGACGGCGCCGGGGCCGAACTCCGCCCAGCGCTCGTCGTCCACCGACGCCACGTGCTCCAGCAGGAACCGCGTGGACCCGTCCGGCTGCGCGCTGAGCCGGACCTCGATCCAGCTGACCTCGCCGCCGAACTCCCAGGTCGCGTTGAATCCGGTCGGCGGGTCACAGCGCTCGATCGTGCCGTTGGCATTGCCCTCGAACTGGTAGTGCCCGCCGACCTTCAGCTCACCGGTGATCGGCAAAAACCAGCGCGGAATCCGCTCGATGTTGGTGCACGCGTCCCAGAGGTCGTCCAGGTCGGTGCGGTAGGTCCGGCTCACGGTCAGCACCCGGGCCTCACCGGCCTCCAGCGTGCGCGTGCCGACCGTGCGGGCGACGGCGTTGATGTCCTCGTTGACGTCGATCACGAGATGTTCCTCTTTTCATCGATGGAGGGTGCTTCGCCAATGGAAGCTGCGGCCGCAGTGGACGGCCGCGGTGCGGTTCGGCGGGCCCGCTTGCCCCGGGCGACCTCGGTGGACAGGGCCTCCAGGGCATCGAACGGTGAGACCCAGGCCGGGCGGAACTGGGCGAGCCAGCTGTCCACGTCCTGCAACGGCGCATGGTCGACCGAGTACAGACGCCGGGTTCCCACCGCGCGAACGGTCGCGAAACCGTTCTCTCGCAGCACTTTCAGATGCTGCGAGACGGCCGGCTGGGAGATCCCGAACTCGCGCTGGATCACCGTCACGATGCCGCCGGACGCCGATTCCCCGCTCGCGAGCAGCTCGAGAATCCGCCGCCGGACCGGCTCTGCGAGGACCTCAAACGCGTGCACAGCGGCGACTATATCAATCTTTGCTTATATAAGCTATGCATGAATTATTGACCTCCGAGGGGACAGCATGAGCCACGACCCGCAACCACCAGCCCGGGTCTTCCGCCATGTCAGCGCCCTCGACACGGCGGTGGAGCCGTATGCCTGCCACAATCGGCGGAGCCCCCGATGTGCGGCCCGACCTGCCGCGGACGGTGAAGGAGCCCGTGTGTCGCCGGACCGCGAACCCTTGCAGAAGCTGGGCTTCCTCACGATCGGGCTATTTGACGAGGCCGATCCTCGAGCCGGGCACGAGTCGACCCTTCGCATCATCGAACTCGGCGAGCAACTGGGCTTCGACTCCGCCTGGGTTCGCCACCGTCACCTCCAATACGGCATCTCCTCACCGGTCGCCCTGCTGGCGGCGGCCTCGCAGCGGACCAGCCGGATCGACCTCGGCACCGCGGTCATCCCGCTCGGCTGGGAGAATCCGCTGCGGCTGGCCGAAGACCTCGCCACGGTCGACATTCTCTCCGGCGGGCGGCTCAATCCCGGGGTCAGCGTCGGACCGCCGATGCACTACGACCAGGTCAAGCGGGCGCTCTACCCGGACACGGCGGACGTCGAGGATTTCGGCTACGAGCGCGTGCAGCGACTGCTGGACTTCGTCCGGGGTGAGCCGGCCACCGACTTCAGTGGGATCGAAGGCTTCGAGGTGTTCTCCGACCGGGTCCAGCCGCACGCGGCCGGCCTCGGCGGCCGCATCTGGTACGGCGGTGCCAGCCTGCGGTCGGCCCAGTGGGCCGGCGAGCACGGCATGAACCTCCTGACCAGCAGCGTCGTGAAGGCCGAGGAATCCGAGGACTTCGCCCAGATCCAGCTGTCCCACGTCCGCACGTTCCGCGCCCACCACCCGGATGGTGAGCAGGCCCGCGTGTCCCAGGGTCTCGTCGTCATCCCCACCGACTCGGCGTCAGCGCAGCAGCGCGCGAAGTACGAGCAGTACGCGCAGCAGCGCACACCGCGGACCACCACCCCCCAAGGACCGGCACGGCTGATGTTCGCCCCCGACCTGGTCGGCAGCTCCGCTCAGATCGCCGAACAGCTCCGCGCTCACGCCGCCTTCCGCGAGATCGACGAGGTCGCGTTCGCGCTGCCGTTCACCTTCGAGCATGACGACTACGTCCAGATCCTCACCGACATCGCCACCACGCTCGGCCCGGCTCTGGGGTGGCACCCGGCCACCTGAGATTCCCCGGAGCCCGGCGGGTGTAAGGAGGAACTTCATGATCGGACGACTGCACCACGTCATCCTCGACTGTCCGGATCCGAGGAGATTGGCGACGTTCTACGCCGCGCTGCTCGGCCGGCCCATCACCTACGACGACGGCGACTGGGTGGTCGTCTCGACCAACGAGCGCACCTCCGGGCTGGCCTTCCAGCGCGCGCCCGAGCATCGCCCACCCAGCTGGCCGGATCCGCAGACGCCGCAGCAGTTTCACCTCGACATCATGGTGGACGACGTACCGGCCGCTCACGCCGCGGTGCTCGCGCTCGGTGCCCGAAAGCTCCCCGGTGAGGGCGTCTTCGCCGACCCCGCCGGCCACCCCTTCTGCCTGATCCCACGCCCGCACTGGGCGCCTCCGATCCGGGACGAGCCCGGGTGACCTGTCGATACCGGCCGGCTACCTGGGCCCGACCGTGAGCTGAAACGCGGCCTCCCGCAATGCATCCTCGACCGCCCGCAGAGCGCGCTCGGAAGCCCCGGCGGCACCGGGCACCCGGGCGACAAACGCTTGGCGCTGTTCGTGCGAGCCACCGACCACCGGTAGCGCGCGGACGCCTCGGGGCAGGACGGGCAGCAGCATCTGCGGCACGGTGGTGAGCCCGGCACCGGTCGCGACGAGGTGAAGCTTGGCCAGCCAGTCGGGTGAGCTGTGCACCACCCGCGCACGCCCGGGCAGCCCCGGCCATACGCCCAGAGCCGGGTCGCCACCGCTCGCTCGGCCGGCCACCCACGGTTGGTCGGCCAGGTCCTGCACCGCAATGCTGTCGGCCATCGCCAGCGGGTGCGCTTCGGGCAGTGCGACCAGGAGTTCATGGTCGCTGATCTTGATGGCCGCCAGCTCGGGGGTCTCCTCGTCGAAGGGGCGGAACGGCGGTGTCAGAGCCAGAACCGCCAGGTCCAGGGAGCCCGCCCGCAACGCCCGTACCAACGAGCGAGTCGATCCGGTCTGGGTCACGAGGTCGACATCGCCGCGGGCTCTCAGTTCCGCTGCCGCCCGGGGTACCAGCCAGGCGCCGGCACTGGTGAAGGCACCGAGACGGATCAGCACGCGTTCGGGCCGTTCGCCGGTCAGCTCGCGCTGGGCCGAGTCAAGCTCGTCGAGCGCTCGTGCTGCTCGGCGCAGCAGCGTGCGGCCGGCCTCGGTGAGACGGACACCATCGCGGCGGCGCTCGAACAGCGCCCGCCCCACCGCCGCCTCCAGCGACGCGGCCTGCCGCGAGACCGCCGATTGGGTGTAGCCGCTGGCCGCGGCCGCCGCGGTGAAGGAGCCGCGCTCGGCGACCTCGCGAAGGATCCGCAACGCGGTCAGAGACATGTCCATGCAGACTAGGCATACCTGACGTGCGTAACTCTCGCTACTCTCATGGCCGCCCGATGCCTACCGTGGCGGTCATGACCGCCACGACATCGCGCATCGCTCTTGTCACCGGAGCCACCCAAGGACTGGGGCTTGCCCTCGTCCAGGGATTGGCCGAACGCCTCGGACCTGCCGATCTTGTGCTCCTGACCAGCCGCGACCCCGATCGGGTCGGACAAACCGCCGCGCAGACGGCCACTCGGGCCGGCAGTACCGCCGCCGTGCAGGGCCGGGCCCTCGACGTCACCGACGCGGACGCGGTGGCGAGGCTCGCCCGCGAGATCGAGGCCGAGTACGGTGGCGTGGACCTGGTGTTCTCCAACGCGACCGCACGGCTGAGCCCCGACGTCGATCCGGCCGAACAGGTCGACCTGCAGCTCGATACCAGCAATGTGGCCACCTCACGCCTGCTTCGCTCCGTCCTGCCCCTCGTGCGGTCTGGCGGCACGTTCCTCGTCGTCAGCAGCGCGCTCGGCACCCTGGAACAGCTTCCGGAACGGATACGTCCCCGATTCGCCGAAGCGACAACGCTGGCGGAGGTCGACGCGGTGGTCGAGGAGTACCGCGGGGAGGTCCATGCCGGCACGGCCGAGAAGAATGGCTGGCCGCACTGGCTCAACATCCCCTCCAAGGTGGGTCAGGTCGCGGCCGTCCGGGCGGTGGCCCGGGATCGGCGCGAACGGGATCTGCGCCAGGGCACGCTGCTGGCCAGCGTCTGTCCGGGACTGATCGACACCGGCGCCTCCCGCCCCTGGTTCGAGGACATGAGTACCGCCCAGACCCCCGAACAGGCAGCTGTCGCCGTCCTCGATTTCGCCCTGTCCCGGCCCCTCGACCCCGGGATGTACGGCGAGCTGGTGCAATTCGGCAAGGTCCTGCCTTGGACCGGCGCCGACCGGCTCAGCTGACGGGAAGCACCCGGGCCAGGAAGGCCAGTGTGCGCTGCCAGGCGAGCCGGGATGCCTCGGGGTGATGCAGCACGAAGAGGTCGTTGTCGAAGGCGTGGTTTGCACCCTCGTACGTCTCGAACTCAACAGGTGCGCCGGCACTCGTGACGGCCTCGCGAATCTTGGCGACCGTCTGCGCGTCGAGGAAGTCGTCGGCGGTGCCGAAGTGGTGCAGGCTGGGCGCGCTCACCTGCGGGGCGAGGTCCAGCAGGCCCGGCAGCGCGGAGCCGTAGTAGCTGACCAGCGCATCAACCTCGGCGACCGCCGCCACGTTGAACGCCAGCCCGCCGCCGAAGCAGAAGCCGATCACCCCGGTGCCGCCGCTGACCTCCTCGCGCACCTTGAGGTATTGCAGTGCTGCAACGGCGTCCTGGACGGTCGTCGGCCAGTCGAGCTGCTGGGCGCGTCCCATCGCCGCCTCGATCGCCCCGGGTGCGGACTCGTCAATCGGGGTGGCATCCAGACGCCAGTAGAGCTCCGGAGCGAGGACGACGTAGCCCGCCGCGGCAAGGTCCGCGCTCCGCCGCTGGATGTAGTTGCTGACTCCGAAGATCTCCTGGAGCAGTAAGAGTGCCGGGCCCTGCCCGGACGGCGGCAGCCACAGGCGGGCAGGCATCTGCCCCGCGTCGGTGGGCACGGTCACGGAATCACCACTGGGTCGCGTCATTGGGCGATTATGCCCGCGCGCTCGGCGCACCGTGCCCACCCGGCCGGTCGCGGGCATAATCGGGCATCTCTACTCGAGGGGGGAAGCGATGATCCTGGTGGCCGGGGCGACTGGCAACGTCGGCGGGCAGGTGGTGCGCGCGCTGGCAGGCACGGGCAGCGAGGTGGGCGCGCTCAGCCGCAATCAGCCGCAAACCCCGTGGCCGGACGGTATTCGGCCGGTGATCGGCGATCTCAACGAGCCGGACAGCCTGGCCGGCTCGCTGGCCAGGGTGACGTCCGTGTTCCTGCTGGCCGGCTACCGGAATGAGGGTGACCTGCTGCGCCGACTGGCGGACGCCGGGGTGGAACGTGTGGTGCTGCTGTCCGCGAACTCCGCTGTGCACGGCGACCTGGAGAACGTCGTCTCCCGCTATCACGTGCTGTCCGAGCAGCGGGTACGCGAGTCCGGCCTGGGTTGGACCGTGCTGCGCCCGGTCAGCTTCATGTCCAACACCCTGCAGTGGATACCCCAGCTGCAGAAGGGTGACCAGGTCGAGGAGCCTTTCGCGGACGTGCCGGTCGCCGTCGTTGATCCGGTCGACATCGCCGCCGTCGCCGCGCAGGCCCTGCTGAGCCCCGATCATCTCGGCGCCACCTACCGGCTGACCGGCCCGCAGGCCCTGTATCCCGCCGATCGGGCCCGGATCCTGTCGTCGGTGCTCGAGCGGACGATCCGGTTCGCGGCCCAGGAGGACGACGCCGCCCGGGTCGCCTTGCGCGAGCGGATGGAACAGCCGTACATCGACGCCTTCTTCGACTTCTTCCGCAGCGGCCGCTACGACGAGTTCACCGTCTCCCCCGTCGTGCCGGAGGTCACCGGTCGACCGGCGCGGACTTTCGAGCAGTGGGCCGGCGAGCACGCGAGCGCCTTCGCCGTTGAGGGCTCACGTCGCGTGCAGTAAGACCTGCGCGGCTCGCAGTCAGACCGGCTCGCAGTCAGGCCGGCTCGCAGTCAGGCCGGCCGCTGTGCGTTTCAGCGGCATTCCAGCGCTACATCAGCGCCTGCGGTCATTCTGGGCCATCGACCGCACAACCCAGCCCGACGCGTCAGCGCCGCTACCTGACTTGGAGTACCCGCATGATTCGCAAACCCTTGGCCTCGCTGGGAAAGGCTCCTGGTCATCTGCGAGCCGCCCTGCGCGCGCGGACGAAACCGCTCGCCCGCAACGTCATCCGAACCGGAGCGGCGGCGGGGCTGATCCTGGCCACCACCCTGGGCACGGCGGGCGCGGCCTCCGCCAATGGCCGCCTCAACGAACAGACCTGCCGCGGAGACGCTCATTACACGGTCTGCCTCTACATCACCGACGACTTCGGGGCGCCGCACTCGCATTACTTCAAGGTCCACGTCGGGATCGACGTCAACATGACCCAGCAGGATGCCCAGAACATCATCGACGGCGGGGGGACGATCACGGCCAGGATGTGGGGCTCGGATCCGGTCTTCGACGACAACATCCAGGGCGTCACGCGGTCCTGGGTCTCGGCCTGGGAAGGTGGTCTGAGCGCGGAGTTCGACCGATCCATCTGGGGCGGGTACCTGGATGAGGACCCCGAAGGGGAGGACGAGGTCTACGCCCGGGTCAGCCTCTTCGAGCCTCGCTCCGGGATCACCCGCAACTTCAATTCTCCGCAGGTCGACGCCTTCTTCTGGGGCGGAAACCTCGGGCCCTGAGCCCCGACGAATTCCCCCGGCGGCGCCTCCGGCCAGCGGCTGACGGGCGCCGTCGGATGGTCTGCGGCCGACGGGCGCCGCCGCGCGGTCAGGAGCGCGGCGCGCGCTCGCGGTAGGCCTTCAGCCCGACTGAGCTCTCGCTGGCGAGGAACACCGACGGCACCTGCATCAGCGCTTCCTCGGCGTGATGCCAGCAGCCCCACGCTGAATCACCCCAACTGTCAACCACTTTCAGCTCGGCTGACGCGTGGCAGGAGCTCGCCTCGCCGCCCAGCTGACACCATTCCGGCCGCTCCCGGTCCCGCTCGGCGGTGGCCGCCTGGCTCAGCTGCGCCGCCAGCCGGTCCGCCACGTCGCGCCGGTCGGTCTCGGCTTCCCGGCCGGCCCGCTCCGTCCGCAGAGCGCTCAGCGCCGACACTCTGATCTGCAGCAACTGCGCCACGGTGGCCGCCAGATCGCCCAGCAGTCCGAGATGGATCTCGCTGACCCGGCGCCGGCGCTTGAGGTCCATCACCTCGAGAGCGCCCAGCACCTGGCCATCGCCCGAGGTGATCGGCGCCGCCGCATAGAAGCGGACGCCAAAATCCCCCCGCACCACGGGATGATCCATCGTCCGCGGGTCGCCGGCGACATCATCGACGACAAACGGGCCGGACTGCTGCCGGATCTCAGCGATCAGCTTCGGGTCGATCGACGCCTCGGTCATCCCGCCCAGCCCTTCGGCCGCCGGGAACCAGACCCGATCGTCGCCGATGATGCTCACCATCGCGATCGGGGCGCTGAACACGTTCGCCGCCATCTTGGCGATCCGGCGGAAGTCACCGTGGACCGGAACGTACAGACCTGTCTCCGGCACCAGCGACAGCTGCGAACCGATCTCGTCCGCAGCCACGCGCCGCCGTTGATCCAAGGGCAGACCTGCCTGTTGCTCAGCGGTCATGTCCGTCGCCTTCCCGTCCCAGAGCGTCGAGCGGACTGGTGCCGCACATCCTGCTCAAACATGGCGACCAAGATCAATAGTACCCGAGTACAAGCTCGGCGAATCGCCGCTGAACAAGTTTTTGAACAACTACTGACGCGTTTGACTTGAACAACCGTTGGCGCGGTTGTACTCTCATGATCACTGGTTCGGAGCAGTTGATACCGACGCAAAACACCCTTTACGGAGGTCATCATGGCTGAGCTGTCCCGGCTACCCGGCCCGAGCGCCGACGCCTATGAATGGCAGTACCAGGGCGCCTGCCTCGAGGCCGACCCTTCCCTCTTCTTCCACCCGGACGGTGAGCGCGGCCCCGCCCGGGCCCGCCGGGACGCGGCGGCGGTCGCCGTCTGCGCCGGCTGCCCGGTGCTGCAGATGTGTCGCAACCACGGCCTGAGCGTGCGCGAGCCGTACGGCGTGTGGGGCGGCCTGACCGAGGACGACCGCGAAAGGATCTACAAGGGCGAGCGTTCCGCGAGGAAGGTCGCGGCGACCGCAACCGAGCTGGCCGTCGCCAGCTGAGGCCTATTTCACGACCCGGGCGATGGTTAGCACCGGTTTGGAACGCTCATCAGAGCCTTCGGGCCTTCAGGCCCCGAATTACGGTCCAATCCGGTTCGAACCCTTGGATCAAGCGGTGTGCCCGGCTCACCCGGGCCAACTCAGCCCGGGTTAGCGGATTTCGTAGGCCAGGTTGGGCCGCAGCCAGCGCTCGACCTCACTGACCGCCATCTGACGCCGCTCGGCGTAGTCCTCCACCTGGTCCTTGCCGATCCGCCCGACCGAGAAGTACTTGGACGACGGGTGGGCGAAGATCAGCCCGCTGACGCTCGCGGCCGGGGTCATCGCGAACGACTCGGTCAGGGCCAGATCGAGCTGCTTGGCGTTCAGCAGGTCGAACAGCATCTGCTTCTCGCTGTGGTCCGGGCTGGCCGGGTACCCGAGCGCCGGCCGGATTCCGCGGAACCGCTCGGCGTGCAGGTCGGTGAGCAGCGGCTCGGCGTCCGGCTCGAACCAGGACTTGCGCGCTTCCAGGTGGATGTACTCGGCGAACGCCTCGGCCAGCCGGTCGGCCAGGGCCTTGACCATGATCGCCCGGTAGTCGTCGTTCTCCGCCTCGTACTTCGCCGCCAGCTCCTCGGCACCGTGGATGGCCACCGCGAACCCGCCGAGGTGATCCCCAGCGGGCGCGATGTAGTCGGCCAGCGAGCGGTTCGGCCGCCCGGTCGGCTTCAGGGTCTGCTGGCGCAGCATCGGCAGCCGCAGCTGCTGCCCGTCCTGCCCCGACGCATCCGAGCTGTCCGGCCCATCCGCCGCACCGACCGCCGTGAGCAGGATGTCGTCACCCTCGGCATGTGCGGGCCAGAAGCCGTAGGCACCGCGGGCGGTGAACGACCCGTCGGCGATGATCTGATCCAGCAGCGTGTTCGCGTCGTCGAACAGCTCGCGGGCCACCGGCTGGTCGAGAATCGCCGGGTACTTGCCCTTCAGCTCCCAGGCGAGGAACAGGAACTGCCAGTCCACCATCGCACGCAGGGCGTTCAGGTCCGGCTCCAGGACGCGCAGCCCGGTGAAGTCGGGAACCGGCAGCTCAGCGAAGTCGACCTGCTCGGCGTTCGCCCGGGCCTGCTCGATCGTCAGCAGCGGGCGCTGCTGACGATTCGCGTGCTGGTCGCGCAGGGTGTCCTGCTCGGCCCGGTTGCTCACGCCGAGCGCTGCCGCCCGGTCGGTGTCGAGCAGATCCGCGACCACGCCGACCACCCGGGAGGCGTCCAGCACGTGCACCGTCGTCCCGTCGTACACCGGGGCGACCCGGACCGCGGTGTGCTGGCGGCTGGTGGTGGCCCCGCCGATCAGCAGCGGCAGTTTCAGCCCACGCCGCTTCATCTCCGCGGCCACCGTGACCATTTCGTCGAGGGACGGCGTGATCAGCCCGGAAAGCCCAATCACATCGGCGTTCTCGGCGATCGCCGTGTCCAGGATCTTGGCCGCCGGGACCATCACGCCGAGGTCGATCACCTCGTAGTTGTTGCAGCCCAGGACGACGCCGACGATGTTCTTGCCAATGTCGTGCACATCGCCCTTGACCGTTGCCATCACCACTTTGCCCTGGCCCCGCTCGGAGTGCGCACGTCCCTCGGAGCGGGCCAGCTCCTTCTCCGCCTCCATGAACGGCTCCAGGTAGGCAACCGAGCGCTTCATCACCCGGGCGCTCTTGACCACCTGCGGCAGGAACATCTTGCCGGCGCCGAACAGGTCCCCGACCACCTTCATGCCGTCCATCAGCGGGCCCTCGATCACCTCCAGCGGACGGGCCTTGAGCAGCCGCGCCTCCTCGGTGTCGGCCTCGATGAAGTCGACGATGCCGTGCACCAGGGCGTACGACAGCCGCTGCTCCACCGGAGCATCGCGCCAGGCCAGATCCACGACCCGGCGGGTACCGGCGGCGCTGCTGACCGTCTCGGCGAAAGTGACCAGCCGCTCGGTCGCGTCCTCGCGCCGGTCGAAGATGACGTCCTCGACCAGCTCCAGCAGGTCGGCCGGGATGTCCTGGTAGACCGCGAGTTGCCCGGCGTTGACGATACCCATGTCCAGCCCGGCGGTGACGGCGTGGAACAGGAACGCCGAGTGCATCGCCTCGCGGACAACATCGTTACCGCGGAAGGAGAAGGACAGGTTGGAGATGCCGCCGCTGATCCGCGCGCCCGGGCAGCGTGCCTTGATCAGCGGCAGCGCCTCGATGAAGTTCTTGGCGTAGCCGTTGTGCTCGGACATCCCGGTCGCCACCGCGAGCACGGCGGGATCGAAGATGATGTCCTCGGGGTCGAAACCTGCCTGCTGGGTGAGCAGGTCGTAGGCGCGCGCGCAGATCGAGACCTTGCGCTCGGTGCTGTCGGCCTGGCCCTTCTCGTCGAAGGCCATCACCACGACCCCGGCGCCGTACTGGCGAATCATCCGGGCCTGGGCGAGGAACGGCTCCTCGCCCTCCTTCAGGCTGATCGAGTTGACCACGCCCTTGCCCTGCACACACTTGAGCCCGGCCTCCAGCACGCTCCACCGCGAGCTGTCGACCATGATCGGGATCCGGGAGACCTCGGGCTCGGTGGCCACCAGGTTCAGGAACGTCGTCATCGCCTGCTCGCTGTCGAGCAGGTCGGCGTCCATGTTGACGTCGAGCAGGTTCGCCCCGCCGCGCACCTGCTCGAGGGCGACGTCAATCGCCCCTTGATGGTTGTCCGACTCGATCAGCCGGCGGAAGCGCTTCGACCCGGTGACGTTGGTGCGCTCACCAATCATCACGAACCCGGTGTCCGGCCCGATCGCAAACGGCTCCAGACCGCTGAACCGGGTGGCCTTTTCGGGCGTCGCGACGGTACGCGGCGGCAGTCCCTTGACCGCGGCGGCGATCTGCGCGATGTGTGCCGGCGACGTCCCGCAGCAGCCGCCGACGATGTTGACCATCCCGGCGGTGGCGAACTCCTCCAGCAGACTTGCGGTTTGCTCGGGGGTCTCGTCGTAACCGCCGAACGGGTTCGGCAGCCCGGCGTTCGGATGGCTGGCCACATAGGTGTCGGCGAACCGGGACAGCTCGGCGACGTGCGGGCGCATTTCGGCCGCACCGAGCGAGCAGTTCACCCCGACGACCAGCGGGTGCGAGTGCTCGATGGAACGCCAGAACGCCTCAACCGTCTGCCCGGACAGCGTGCGTCCGCTCAGGTCCACGATCGTCACCGAGATCCACAGCGGCAGGTGCGGGGCGACCTCGCGGGCGGCGGCGATCGCTGCCTTCGCGTTCAGAGTGTCGAAGATGGTCTCGATCAGCAGCAGGTCGACGCCGCCGTCGGCCAGGGCCTGGATCTGCTCGGCGTAGGCATCGCGGACCTCGTCGAAGGTCACCGCCCGGTAGGCCGGATCCTCCACTCGGGGCGACAGCGACAGGGTGACGTTCAGCGGCCCGATCGAGCCGGCCACAAAGCGCCCACCCGCTTCGTCCGCGGCCTGGCGCGCCAGCCGGGCGCCGCTCAGGTTCATCTCCCGCACCAGGGCCTGCAGCCCGTAGTCGGACTGACCGATGCTGGTGGCGGTGAAGGTGTTCGTGGTGGTGATGTCCGCACCAGCCGCCAGGTACTGCCGGTGCACATCGAGAATCACGTCGGGGCGGGTCAGGTTCAGCAGGTCCGGGTCACCGGTGACGTCGATCGGGTGGTTCTCGTACCCGTCGAGGCGGTAGTCGGCCGCAGTCAGCCCGGCGCCCTGGAGCATGGTGCCCCAGGCTCCGTCCAGAACTGCTACTCGCTGGTCCAGGAGCTCGCGCAGCGCCTGCGTTGCCCCGGTAACTGGCGTATCCAATCGACACCTCCCCATTGGGAGGCGCCCTTGCTGCGTCGAACGGGACGAGCGTGGCGGGCATGAGCCCGTTGCAGCGCCTCTCGGCCCCGGGCAAGTGTAGGCGAAACCGGGCCGGAATGATTCCCCGGCGGGCATTCGGCCTCTACCGGGGACGGGTCCGGGCCCGGTAGCGCCGGTATGACGCGCCGGTCGGCGGCGCCGCGACCTGCCCGAGGGGAATAGGGCTTTTGTCCTCGGGGTTGAAACCGGCCGGAGGGGCGCGCTGGGACGGACCGGCGGTGCCCTCGGCAGAGCAGATGCCGCGACCCGGGGTGGGGGTGGTGGACGGATGAGACGACCCGCAGCAATGACGTCTGCGCAGCCGGCAGTGGTGCCTGCGCGGCCGATGGCGTTCTCGGTGATCACCCAGGTGCTGCTGTGTGCCGGCGCGGTGTTCGTCTACTTCCGGGTCCGCGGCCTGACCGATAGCCGGCCGGACATCGCCTTCCGCCACGCTGAACTGGTCCTGCACGCCGAGCGCGACCTGGGGATCAACTGGGAGTACGCCCTGCAGCAGCAGGTGATCAACTACCCGGCGGTCACGAACGTGCTGAACTGGATCTACATCTACGGCCACTGGCCGGTCATCGTCGTCACCCTGATCTGGTTGCTGACCCACCACCCCGACGTCTTCCGGCGTACTCGGAACGCGATGTTCGTTTCCGGCGCGGTGGGCATGGTGGTGTTCGCCCTGTTCCCGGTGGCTCCGCCCAGGCTGGACGACCTGGGTCTGATAGACACCGTGGCCGAGCAGTCCCGGGCCTACCGGGTGCTGCAGCCCACCGCCTTCACCAACCAGTACGCCGCCATGCCCAGCCTGCACGTGGGCTGGGACCTGCTGATCGGGCTGGCGATCTGGACCGCGGCCCGTCATCTCTGGCTGCGACTGCTCGGCCTGGCCATGCCGGTCGCGATGACGTTCGCCGTGGTCCTGACCGCCAATCACTACATACTGGACGTCATCGTCGGGGCCGGGTTGACCACCACGGCCTGGATCGCGGTGCACCGGATCGGGGTCATACGACGACCTGAAGTCCGCAGTGGACCAGCCCCGCGGCCGGCGTCGTCTATCGTGGTGTCAGCCCCAGCGACCACCGACGGCCGGAACGGACACCGGCCCGCCCGGCGATCGATGCCGAGACCGTGGTGGTTCATCGTCGGGCGGAATGACGCTGTTGATGTCTCCCCTGCGGATCCTGACTGCACCCTGGGCCAGCCGGACGCTGGCCGCGATCTCGATCCTGCTGGCGCTGACGGTCACGGCGGTCACCATTCCCCGGCTGCCGGAGTTCTCCCTCTGGCCGGCCCTGCTCGGCCTGCTCCCCTGGACGATCGGCAAGTACGTGCTCTGCCCGATCCGGTGGCACGCGATCTCTGACAGCGGCCGGGACCGGCGCTGGCACCTGCGCGCGTACGCCGAGTCCGAACTGCTCGGCCTGCTCACCCCCGGGCACGTGGGCGCGGACCTGTGGCGGATGCGCCGGCTGACCCAGGCCGGCATGCCGCGCCTGTCGGCCGCCGCCGACGTGGGCCTGGACCGGTTCGTCGGTGCCCTCGGCCTGGCCCTGTTCGTCGGCTTCGCCGCCACCACCCTGCCGCTGCGGATGGTGGTGATCGCGCTGATCGGCGGCGCCCTGGCGCTGGCGGCGGTGCTGCTGGTGCGCCGGGTGCGACCGGAGTGGATGCCCCGGCACCGGCTGCCGCCGCCTCGTCGGCTGATCCACGGCCTGGTCCTGTCGGTGGCCTACCAGGCCTCGATCATCGGACTGCTGGTGGGCGCCCTGCTGGCCACCGGGTACCAACTGTCCCCGTTCGGGGTCCTGGGGGCCTTCGGGGTCAGCCAGCTGGCCGGCGCGCTGCCCGGCCCGAACGGTGCCAGTCCCCGCGACGGCGCGCTGGCGCTCGCGCTGAGCGCGCTCGGGGTGCCCTGGGTCGCCGCCCTCGGGGCGGTCACCCTCAAGGCCCTGCTGGCCTGGGGACCGGCGCTCATCCTCGGGGGCGGCTGCCTGCTGCTGGCCCGCCGTCGACCGGCGGACCCGCGGTGAGCACCGAGCCGGGTTCGGTGGTGGCGATCGCCCATCGGGCCGGCAACTCGCTGGCCGGGCTGCAGACGGCCACCAGCCTCCGCGCCGACATCATCGAGGCCGACGTCCACGGCTATCGCGGTCGCCTGGAGGTGCGACATCTCAAGACGATGGGGCCGCTGCCGTGGCTGTGGGACCGCTGGGAGTTGCGCTCGGCCCGCGCCCCCCGGCTCGGCCTGCAGGAACTGCTGGTCGCGGCCGCCCACTCAGTGACGTTCATGCTCGACCTGAAGGGCCGGCAGCGGGTGGTCGGCGAGGCGGTGGCCCGGCACCTGCACGAGTTCGCCCCCGGCCGTCCGGTCCTGGTGTGCTCGCGCTACTGGCCCGCGCTGGCCCCGCTGGAGCGCCTGCCCTGGGTCCGCACGATCCGCTCGGCCCGCACCCGTAGTGAGCTGGCCCTGCTGCTGCGGCCGGCCTCGACGCCGACCTTGCGCCGGGAGTACGGGTTCTCGGTGCACCGCTCGCTGCTGAGCACCGCCACCGTCACTGCCCTGCACCAGCAGCGGCCCCTGGTGATGACCTGGCCGATCAACGATCCGGCAGCGCTGGCGTCGGTCCTGCCGTTCGCCGCCGGTGGCACCCTGGGCGTGATCAGCGACGAGCCCGCGATCCTGCGCCGGCTGCTGGCCGGGCGCACCGAACCGCCTCAGACCCGGAACTGACCGACGAGTCTCTGCAGGTTGCCGGACAGACCGGCCAGGTCGGTCGCGGCACGCTGCGCCTCGCTGATGCCCTGGGTGGAGGCGCGCGACGAGACCGAGACCGTGTCCACGTCGGCGGCGATCTCGGCGGCTCCGGCGGCGGCGTGCGTGATGCTGCGGGAGATCTCGCTCGTGGTGGCGGTCTGTTCCTCGACCGCGGAGGCGATCGTGGTCTGGTAGGAGTTGACCTCGTCGATGGTGCGGGAGATCCGAGCGATCGCCGCGATCGCGTCATTCGTGTCCGCCTGGATCGCCTCCACCCGGGTGGAGATGTCCTCGGTCGCCCGGGCGGTCTCGTGCGCGAGTTGCTTGACCTCCTCGGCGACGACGGCGAAGCCCTTACCCGCCTCACCCGCCCGAGCGGCCTCGATCGTGGCGTTCAGGGCCAGGAGGTTGGTCTGCTCGGCGATCGAGGTGATCACCTTCACCACGTTGCCGATCTCGACGCTGGAGGCACCCAGCTTGCCGACCGTCTCGTTCGCGGTGGCCGCCTCCGTCATCGCACTGCCGGCCACCCGGACGGCCTCGGCGGAGGACTGAGCGATCTCCCGGATGCTCGAGGTCATCTGCTCGGTGCCGGCCGCGACCGTCTGCACGCTGGACGAGACCGTGGCAGCCGTTCCGCTGAGCGTGCCGGCCTGCGTCGAGGTCTGCTCCGAGGCCGAGGCGACCTGGGCGGACACCGCGCTGAGCTGCTCCGCGGCTGCGGCCAGGGTGGTTGAGGTGCCGCTGATCTCGGTCATCGCCGCGCGCAACGCATGCTGGGCCCGGCCCAGCGCCCGGGCCATCTGCCCGACCTCGTCGGTGCTGCTGACGTCCACGGTCCGGGTCAGATCACCATCGGCCAGCGACGTCAGCGCGTCGCGGACCTTCGCCAGCGGACCGGACACCAGCCGGGACATCCAGTACCCGAAGGCGAACAGCAGCAACGCCCCGATGCCGGTGAGCAACCAGATCCGCAGGGTCGCGTTGTGCGCCGTGCTCTTGGACTCGGCCGAGAGCACCGCCATGTCCCCCTTGTAGTCGTCCGCGATGGCCTGAACATCAAGCATCACCTTGTCGGCCAGCGGCCAGACATCGGCCTGGATCGTCGCGGCCATCGCCCGGTACTCGTCCCCGGTCAAGTCCTCCCGAGCCGCGGCGGCGCCAACCTTGTCGTCGAAGACCCCATCTGCAGCGGTGATGTCGGCACTCAGCGCATTCAGGCTGACCTTCTCGTCGGGTTCGGCGGTCTTCACCAGAAACGCGATTCCGTCGTGCACCTGCTGCAGTGTGTCGGCCTTGTTCTTATCCGCCGCCGCGCTCTGGGCGCCCGTCGCCAGGGCGGCGTCCAGCAGGAAACGCCGGTATCGGGCGAAAGCCGCGTCGACCTCCACGATGGCGACCTGCTTGACCGACGTGACGGAGGTCATCTGGATGCTGTTGGTCTGGACGGTCTGGACGGTCTGCTGTCCGGTCAGCCCGACCATCGCGGTGAGCAGGATGCCCAGACCGGCCAGCAGCAGGATTTTGGCACTGATCCCCAGGTCCGACACCACAGAGCGGGGCGACCGGCGGGGCCCAGCGTTCGGCTGGTCTCCCGCCGTGAGCAGCGTGGCACTCGACATCGTTCAAACCTCTCGTGCGGCAGCGGGCACCCAGGAACTCTGCGGGCCGCCGATGCATCCAGGACTTCTGGATCACGTGAATTTCCGGTCGCCTCTGCATCGGCTGCCGTATCCCCGGCCTTGACGGATAGCCGCGGCAGAGGGTCGACAGGCCGCGGACCATCCCGTAGGAATGAGGTGGAGGTTGCCATGGCCGATGACACGCCCATCTTTCCCTTCGACATCCCGCCGTCCATCGACGTTGTCCCCGAATTCGAGCGACTGCGCTCGGAGGCGCCGGTGACCCGGGTCCGGCTCTCCACCGGTGGTGAGGCCTACCTGGTGGCCCGGTACGACGATGTTCGCCGGGTGTACGCCGACCCCCTGTTCAGCAGGGCCCGGCTGGTGGAACCCGATCAGCCGGTGCTGCTGCCGGGAAACAAGCTGCCGCATGTCCTGCTGAACACCGACGCACCCGAACACACCCGCCTGCGCAAGCTCGTGACCAGGGCCTTCACTGCGCGGGCCGTCGAACGGATGCGCCCGCGGGTCGAGGAGATCACCGAGGACCTGATCGACGGCCTGCTCGAGGTCGGGCCGCCCGCCGACGCGGTGGCCGACTTCGCCCTGCCACTGCCGGCCGCCCTGATCGCGGAGTTGATGGGCATCCCGCGCGGGGACGTCACCCGGCTGCAGCGCTGGCTGGAGCACATCCTTTCGGTCAGCGCGCATACCCCGGAGGAAACCCAGACCGCCGTCGGCGAGCTGACCGGCTACCTGGTCCAGCTGATCGCGACAAAGCGGGATCACCCCGGCGAGGACCTCACCAGCGCCCTGATCCAGGTCCGGGACGCCGGTGACCAGCTCTCCGAGCCCGAGCTGATCTTCATGCTGCACCTGCTGCTCGCCGGAGGCTACGAGACCACCGCGACACTGCTGCCGAACGCCCTGATCACGCTGTTCCGCAACCGCGACCAGTGGGACCGGCTCTGCGACGACCCGACGCTGGTCCCGCTCGCCGTCGAGGAACTGCTGCGCTACGTGCCGATCACCCGCTCCGGCCTGGAACGGGTGGCGACCGAGGACGTGGAACTCAGCGGGGTCACGGTGCCGGCCGGGACCACCGTGCTGCCGCTGGTCAACGCCGCACACTTCGACCCGGCCCTGGTGCCCGACCCGCAGCGCCTGGACGTCACCCGGCCGCCGAGCCCGCACCTGGGCTTCGGCCACGGCATCCACCACTGTGTCGGCGCCTCGCTCGGCCGCCTGGAACTGGCCACCGCGCTGACCGCCCTGGTCACCCGCATGCCGGAACTGCACCTGGCCGGCCCCGAGGCCGACGTGGCCTGGAAGCAGGGCTTGATCACCCGAGGACCGTTGGAGCTGTCCGTCGCCTGGTAAGGGCTGTTCTGGGCTATGTAGCCATCTTGATCGATTGGGGCTTCAGCTGCCTCGGAAGCTCGGCGCTGACGGCGAGGCTGGGGACATTCCAGTCCGTGCCGGCGACCAACTGCCGGGCCTGGCTGATCGCCGCCGCCACGGCGGCCTGCTGCCGCGCCGCCGAGAGGTCCATCGGCTGGGCGTTGATGAAGTGCATGTCGGTGATGCCGATGAAGCCGAAAATCGCGCGTAGGTACGGCTCCTGGAAGTCATACGAGTGCAGCGGGCCCGCTGCCGAGTAGTCACCGCCGCGCGAGGTGACACACACCATCCGCTTGCCCAGCACCAGCGGAACGGGTCGGCCCTCCTCGTCGTACCGGAACACATAACCGGGCTGGATCAGGCAATCGATGTAGTACTTGAGCGCGTACGGGATGGTGAAGTTCCACATCGGGACGGAGATCAGATACACATCGGCGATGAGGAAGTGGTGGATCAGGCGCTCGATCTGATCCCAGGACTCCAGATGGCTCTTGTCGATCGGTTCCCCGACCAGCAACGTGTATTTGACGTCAATATTGACCCCCGCGACAGCCGGCAAATCATCCTGGTACAGGTCGATGACGTCGACCTGCACATTCGGACAGGCCGTCTGCAGGCTCTCCAGAAAGGCGTCTGCGATCCGCAGCGTGTTGGACATCCGCTCACGCGGGGTGGCAACGATATGCAGGACCCTCACGGCACTTTCCCCCTTGGCTGGACCAGTTCACGGCCGGGTTCGCTCCAGGGCCGCAGGGAGCAGCGTAAGCAAGAGAATCGCCACCTGGCGGATGGCGCACCCAATGATCCGCAACACCTTTTTCTTACCGGCAGGTAGTCAAACCTGCTCGCCAAGAGGGATTTGGACGAGGTCCCGGACCGCGCCGCTATCCGGCGATCGTTCCGTAGGCCTCGATCTGGGACAGCTGGGCGGCCGGCCAGCCGGTGTTGCCGGTGACCGCGATCCGCAGGTAGCGGGTCGGCGTGCTCGGCACGGTGATGGTCACGGCATTGCCGGCCGCCGGATCGAACACCCACCCGGCCGAGGCGACCAGGGTGGTGAACGCCGAGCCGTTGGTACTGCCCTGCACGCTCAGCGTCTGCGTACGGCTCCCCCAGCTCGCGGGCAGCCGCAGCACCACCCGGCCCAGGGCCGCCGCCGCACCCAGATCAACCTGGAACCACTGCGGAAACGCGGAGGCGCTCTCCCAGTACGACCCGGAGTCGGCGTCGACCACGTTCGCCGCGGTGTAGGGGCCGTTCTGGCTACTGGCCGAAACCGGGCGTCCAGGAGCAAGGTTGGTGACCGCCGGTGGAGTGGGGTCAGTCGCGGTTCCGTAGGCCTCGATCTGCGACAGCTGGGCGGCCGGCCAGCCGGTGTTGCCGGTGACCGCGATCCGCAGGTATCGCATCGGCGTGCTCGGCACGGTGATGGTCACGGTGTTTCCGGCCGCCGGGTCGAACACCCGCCCGGCCGAGGCCGCCAGCGTCGCGAACCCGGAACCGTCGGTACTGCCCTGCACGCTCAGCGTCTGAGTACGGCTCCCCCAACCGGTCGGCAACCGCAGCACCACCCGGGTCAGCGCGGCCGCGGTGCCCAGATCGACCTGGAACCATTGCGGGAACGCCCCGGAGGCGCTCTCCCAGTACGACCCTGGGTCGGCGTCGACCACGTTCGCGGCGGTGTAGGGGCCGTTCTGGCTACTGGCCGAAACTGGTTTCCCCGCAGCGAGATTGGTGCCGGTCGGAGGTGGGGTGGTGCCGGTCAGCGGTTGCGTCGGGCGAACGGCGGTCAGGGCGAGCTGGCCCTTCAGCATGCGGCCGACGTCGGCGGTGATCCGCAGATAGTAGTCGGACGAACAAGCAGTGCCGTCCTCGTCCAGTGCTCGGATCCCGGCGCCGGCCGGCACCCAGGCGGCACTCTCGGCGGTCTTGGCGATCTGGTTGCCCTCGTTGAACTCGTCGAACATCGAGACGTAGAGCCCCTGAGCCCCGAGCCGGATCATGTTGTAGCAATGCCGCCAGTAGAAGTCGCCGTGCGCGCGGGCTCCGGCCGACAGGTCCCCCGGCATCACGCACGGCTGGTAGTCGATCCCGTTGGCGTTGCAGTCGGCCTGATCGGGCACATTCACGTTGCTGTAGAAGGAATCCAGCCCGTCGAGGGTGCCGGTGCGGCCGACCATCCACGGCGAGATCATGTTGAAGGCGTGGTAGACCCCGAGCATTCCGGCCGCGGAGTCGTTGATGCCCTGGCGCCAGTAGGTCGGCACTCCACCGATCACGTAACAGCCCTGCGCCTTGAACCAGTTGATCACGTCGAGGCAGGGCGCCGGGGTGACCGGATGATTATTGGTGCCGGCGAAACCGAAGCCCCAGATGCAGACCACCGGCTTGCCGTTCTGCTTCGCGTAGGCCGGCGACGCCGCCATGGCGGCCATCTTGGTGGTCCAGTCCGTCTTGATCTCGTTCTGGAAGGTCGTCCAGCCGGACACGTCGTACATGATGTAGAACTTGCGGCCGAACTGCTCGGCGGCGCTACGGACCTTCACCGCCATCGCGTCCCGGGTCGGCCCCTCATCCCCGGTCGGGTTGAACCGCTGCAAAGCGGCCGTGTCGCAACCGTTCTGCTGCATCCAGAGGAAGTGGGTGTTGACGGTCTGCTGGTCGTACGAGGAGAACAAGGCGGCCGGCCGGCCGTTGCCCAGGTTCGGGTAGGCCGTCGGATAGGTGGCGGTGAAGTCGCGCACGTCCGGCCAGGACACGATCGTCGTGTTGGTGGTTGACGGCGGCTGCCCGCGATCGCGGCTCCAGTGCCACCAGCCACCGATCGGTGCGCCGTCGCCAGGGCAGGCGAACCAGCCCTGGTAGCCGACGCTGATCTTGCCGACCACATCCCCCACCGGGCTGGCCGCCGCGGCGCTCGGCGCCGGAAGCAGGTCCGTGGCCGAGATCGCCGCCAGGGCGGACCCGGCTGCCACGGACGAGAGGAAGGTTCGGCGCGAGACCACCATGTCTGCCACCTAAGCGTCAATGCGGAAGAGCGTGCTCAATAGCCTGCCAGGACGCGACATCATTTAGCAACAAATCGGCAACTTCTTGTAAATTTCGATTTGCTCGCTCGCAACGCCCGCTTCAGGGCCCCTTCCTCCTGCAGAACGGGCCGAATGAACGTAGCCTCGACCGGTCAAGGTGATCGAGGCGACCGCCAGGAGGACCGTGAGCACGTTCAGCGACACAGCGCCGTCCCTGCTCGCGGATCGCTAC
>Ga0307513_10000804_pt1 | contig 45744 bp, 59 predicted proteins | sample 15_EM_MG_FD_202174 | JGI IMG/M metagenome (GOLD analysis project Ga0307513, IMG submission 202174) | Populus trichocarpa ectomycorrhiza microbial communities from riparian zone in the Pacific Northwest, United States - 15_EM | ecosystem: Host-associated > Plants > Roots > Unclassified | place...
CATTATGTCATTGCAGAGCATGCCTGGCAAAGGTGGCCTTCAGTTGACTGGCAAACTTGGCGAAGTCATTCGGGAAAGCGCACAAATCGCTCTGAGCTGGACGAAGGCCCACTCGTTTGAATTGGGTATCACTGTGACACCCACCGACCAATTCCTCCACGAACGCGACATTCATGTCCACATGCCTGAGGGTAGTATCGGTAAAGAAGGGCCTTCAGCTGGGACCGCTCTCCTCTCCGCATTTGTTTCCTTGTTCACTAGAACTCCCATCTCGCCCGATATCGGTAAGCCTTGCTGATTGTTGCTAGTGTATCATTGTCAATATTAATGTCCACCCTCTAGCTATGACGGGTGAAATCTCCCTTGTTGGACAAGTACTCCCTGTGGGTGGTCTTAAGGAGAAGATACTTGCCGCTCACCGCGCGGGCATCAAGAGGATTCTCGCCCCCGCTGCCAATCGGGCAGACATTGAGGAGAATGTCCCTGAAAGCGTCAAAACGGGCATCGAGCTCGTGTACGTCGACAATGTCCGACAAGTGTTGCATGAAGTGTTTGCCGGATCAGAAGTCGCGAAGAAGTGGGAGACGACTTTACCCCTCGAGCAGCAGCCATAATACCGGGCTTCTAATCTCAGTGCTTGTCTCGTTGCGTCCTGAACTCCGATAGTGGTGATCGCATGTCCTTTTTTGGATTATCTTACCCTTTATAGACCGCCTGTATTTTTATGCTTTCGTTTGCATGCAGCATAAAACCCAACTCGTTCTCGCTTAACAATCTATATTCTCAACGTTTAGATCTATGGTCTAGATAACACCGGTTGGGGCTCAGCCGAGATCTGGAGTGTGCGCCGAAATTGCTTCAAGTCAGTGATTTTCTGCACAGGAATGCCCGAAGGAATTGGAGATATTGAGCCTTCGCCATCAGGAACCATTGCTTGCGAGACTATACGGATGGAGAGCTTGCTCCGTATTGGTGACGAGGGGTGGATGTAGCGCATGAAGATGCTCTTCACATCTTCGAGAGTGAGAGTCTCAATAGCGGTTGCATCACGCTCGGCTTCTTGGGATCAGCATACATCATCTATGAAACTCGAGTCACGCACCTCGTTCAAAGTCGAAGTATCCTGAGTCGATATGAGCCCAAAAGCGGTCTTGTTCTTCTTGCATGTTCTTGAGCTTTTCTCGCTTCTTCTTTGAGACACCATCTCGATGCTCAACGAAGTTATCCTCAGTCATCTCCTCCAGAACCCCCTTGTAGTGTTCCAAAAACGCATCAACGCGAGCTTCGAGGAAGTCCGGATGTTTTTCGGATTGCACCCGGAACCTGAGCCCAAGAGAGGCCGTACGAGACCAGCGAGTGCTGGTGACATTGTACCCCAACTGCTCTTTCGTCCTCAAGATATTGAAGAAGGGTTCGCTCATCATCTCTGCGAGAAGATCCAACCGTGGTCGAATCCTTTCGTCTGCACTATCCCCTACATGGCAGTAGTAAGACAAGGCAGAATTTGGTTCCTTTTCGTTGGGTACAGATTGCGTATAGACAAAATTGCAATCTGGTAAACTTCAGTAAAAGACACTGTCATAAAGGGAGCAGGTTACCGGAAGGCAGAAGTAACGATCGTGGCGCCGGCCTAGCAGACAGATTTAGGGGAATCGGGTTGACAATCTCTTTCACGTGATGGAACAGGTCGAGTGCAACCTAGAATTAACCAAACATGAGTATGATGGCATCTAGCACATATATACACACGCACTGATTCGGAGATGTTGCCGTGAACTAAGGCGGTCACAAAGGTCTGGTGCAAAAGCTCCTCCTTGTGGTGAGTAATCTGTTGAGGAGTCAGGAAGTCCAGTTCAACCCGCTTTTCTTCGGGCAAGAACGAGGTTGGGTTACGACTGAAGGTGCTAAAGTAGTCTGCGATGACCCCTGACTGGTCGATATAAAAATTGTCGTAATCGTCCTTCGCCTGTTCGGTGTGTAAGCCATATGGGTGCTCGTATACGCGAAGATTGCAAACCTTCTCGAGAATGATCTCGAATCTATCCTGTCGAATCTCCAAATCGTGGACTGCTCGCATGATGCTCTCTAAGAGGTGACCAAGCTTATCATTGTAGCCACTGACGCATACCGAGAACCCTTCATGGGAAGTTGCGATCGTATATGACAGACCCGCCAAGGTTGCATCGTAGAGATGTGGTGTGAGGTAGTCATTGACCAAAGCAACAAAAATTCTAATAATAGTCAACCATAAAATCCTGAACAGAATAGCAAAGACATACCTTGTCCGGACCGCATGTAGCGGCGTCACGCTCGCAAGCGGGCTGGAAAAGGCTCAGCAGGTATTAATGGCAAAAGAGCTTGGTTCACCTTTCAAACTTGAATAAGGCCATTCCTTTGGGTAACCAGAACTGGTCATCCTTCTTGTGCCATAGCGTACCGAGTGGAGTACTGAGAAGAAGACGAGGAGCCTTGAGCGGTTGAATGATCTGGGCAGACTAAGTACGCAGCAGCAAATAAGGTTGGGGTTTCACCTCAGAAGATAATTTGTCATCCACATGCAGGTTGCTTGGGATGAAATTGTTGTAACCTGGTAAGTGTAGTTCCGCGATTTGTTCTGCGGACAAACTCTCCTGCGGATAACTTAAGCAACTTTATACAGAGCAAGCATGGAAACGTACCGAAGTCGTACTTTTCAGAGAACCATGCATATAATCTGTTCCGTACCATTTTTCCTGAAGCCATTGTCCTTGCAGGCCAATGTCTTCAAAGTATTTGGCGGCCAAGAATACCCGTGCGTTCTCAGGACGAAGGGAGTCCAATACTTCTTTGACGGCATCGGGGGAATATTCCGAGTAGATGTATGGGCCACAAAGGACATCCTCCGTTGTGCTCCATTGATTCAGGCGTACGGCGAGGGCCGTCGCGACGGACTCGGGAGCTGCTTTACTTGCGAATTTGAAGTTAAGGTCACCTAGTGCCTTGTGCTCCTCGAAGTAGGGCAGGGCCGTTGTTGACGAGGCTAGCTGCTCTTTCAGAAGCTCAATATACTTCCACACGATCTCAAGGATGGCGTGGTAATGGGCTGCATATGCATAGATTAAGTGCTCATAATGGATGAAGAAATTATCTGGGACTCACTAAAACCGCTCTTTGTTAAAGAAATGTCCATACTCAAAAAAGTACCGCCGTCTCCAATAGACATGGTACCTACAGAGAGCGAGGTAATGAGGCCACGCTGGTGCAGATATCGGTGGATTGAACCCGGTCCTTCATGGCCAAGGAAGCTGGCAAGGAAGGAAGCCGGCTTTAGGCGGTACAAAGGCACTTGAAATGGAATTGGGATATTGATGTCCAATGTTCTCTCGTTTTTAAGCGATTTGGTATAAATTATTTCCTATCCGAACAGTTAGGCTTGAGCTAATGGTTACCAATTAGCACCCACCGGTGTCCCTGAAGTTGACCAAGGAGGAGAGTTGACTAGACGTGTTCGATCAAGTCCTCTATTAGGGACTGAAGAGAAATTAGACGCTGCCATTGCGGCGAGCCCATCGAGAGAGTCTGTTTGACCGGTCAATGAATAGCCAAACCAAATGAACAAGCATGTACTACCTTTGCCAACGAGGACGAGACGCATACGGTTTGCACAGTAGTGTGTCTCCCACCACTCGATGAGCCTGCGTCGCGTCTCTCTTCCGGCTGGGCCTCCGTCCTCTTCCGAGTCATGCCAACCGTCTCCGCCACGGGACAGGGTGTCCTTCGAACCGCACCCAAATTTATTCCAGGGGTGGCTTCTGTCACTGAGGGATTTCATGAGTTGATAGAGCCGCCGACTGTCGGACTGCTGATTTTTTGAGTTCTCCGAATTAACGGCATTGATTTCTCGAGCAATAGCAGACGGAGAAAATAGGGGTCCTTCGAACACACTAGAGAACCGTTCCAGAGCACCAGAAAAGCCGTCAGATGCAACTGAGAAATGGTAGTTGGTGTTCTGAGCTGAGGTGTATGCGTTACAGCGACCTCCTCGCGACTTGATGTATTCCTTATATTCGTTCTCTTTAGGGAACCGTTGGCTTCCGCAAAACAGGAGGTGTTCGAGGAAATGGGCAAGACCCGGCATGTCGGCCTTAGGAGTATCAAATCATCAAAAATAAGGCGAAGGGCGGTCAGAATTAGTATTCTAGGCGAGCTAGAGGATGGCGGACATACCGGATCGCTCATATGCCCGGTGTTGACGTCCATGCTAGCGCCTGCCTTGTCTGTCGTCGGGTCCTGCACTAGAAGGACGTGGAGTTGGTTTTTCTCTAGTCGAACATACTGGTAACTCTTATCATCCAAGGGTGATTTGTGTATTTCAACGTTGGAGACGCTATAGGGCGGTACTCCCTTCGGAGACCGAGCAGGTGACCACTGAGTGGTTTTCATACTCCTCTGAGGCCAAAAAACAAGGTTGAGTTCGTAGTCTGGCGAGGGTCTGCTGGCCGGGTCGGGACGTGGTTGAGGGCAAGTTCGTCGGCTTTCTGCCTGCTTTTAGCCGACGGCTGTAATGACAATTACTGATTACTGATGACCGTTTGGTGGAGGGACACCGCCCCGGTGACGTTCGAAGACGCAATTCGACAGATCGGTGGCGAGTGGCGAGAGGCTGGGTGAAGCGGTCTGGGGTTAAATTAGAGTAGAAGGAACGTAACACAAAGAAACTAAGCAGAAGTTGCTGTTGGTACCTAGGTATACGTACCATCACCGCGCGGGTTCCCCACGATGCATTCGGAGTCGAAATCACCAACGCAACTCGTAAGAAGCTCCCAAGCACTCTACCTTTGCACAGTATATAGAATTTTCAGAATATCCTTTTGGGCGGAATGGCTCGCTCGGCTGAGGCGAGATCCGCGTCCCTCGGATGAACGGAGAGCAGGATACGTGTGTGCCGCAAGAAATTTGGAGTGAGTTCAGGTCGTATGATCACTTCGGGGTCGCGTCGGCGGGAATCATGTTCCGTAGGCGAGCTTTCCAATAAAGGCTGATCAGCGGTAGTCGGCGCGAGACAGCGAAATGAGGAGTTGACTGAGTGATTGCAGTTCCACAAAGCGGCACAAGGGTTTGGCTCGATAGGTAAGGATGGCTTTGAGCCCCTGGTCGACCGAAGACGGTGTCAGGTATGGCGGAGGGATGGGCCCGATGATGCAAATGGCGCAAGACCGGTGGGACCCAGTTCATAAAGGATATTTGAATCATTGGGAGGTTGGTTTCGTATCGCTCGACACTTCTAAGGCTCGATAACTCATGGTGTTTCTTCTCCGACGGACGTAGCACCCCACCAATTTGGTTTACCCCGTTGTTAGTACATGTGGTCAATGAGCGCGGTGCGAATAGGGCACACCGTACGTACGCCGCCAACCCTTGTGTACTGACCGATAATCAGTGTTATCATCCTCGAAACAGGTGGAATTTGTTTGGAACAGGTGGAATTTGTTTGGAACACCATTCTACGTTAACAACAACGAGGATCGGGATCTGGGCCGGCGTACATTGCACTTAAAAGCGACCCTCGGTCGACACTCCCCACCGCGAGCGGGAAGTGTGTCATTGTTTTGGTTTGGCTGGACCGGCCTAGACCAGAGGGTGATTGGGATATGGCAAGCATGAACGGGGAAAATTTGTGGTAGGCGTTCACCTGCAATTCGACCATTGCAAGTGGGTACCCCGATCAACCCACGATTGTCTCGTCTGCCTGCATCGAGACATCTTCTCTGGACCTCAATACCGCGTACATCGCCGCCTTGAACTAGAAATATTTCTTTTGTAACATACTCGCAACTGGAAATCGAATGACGAACGTGGTTTTGTAACGGTCCAAAGTTTCGTTCTACGGCGCGCATCGAGCCCGCTGGACCCTTTGAAAGCTCGAGGACCTGCTTCATGAGCCTTGAAGTCTGTGACCGGCGCGTGAGCTCGTCTTGCTAGATTCAAAGGAGCCGTGATTCGACAGACCTCCTTGATTGCGTCCGCCAAGTGCTTATATTCCGCCAATACGTCCACTTCCAGTTGTGACAGTCCGTTTCCGACGAGGTTCTGGTATGGGTTTGGTTCCTCGGCCGACATAGTTGTGACTGGCCCGCGTCAACGTTGTTCAGGTTGGCTCCTGAGGCATTACCCGCAGAGACCCGCGTCTCGTGATGCCCGGTGTTAGGGATCTCGTCGGGGCATACGAGTCCCGTAGTGCCGCGTCCAGTCCAAGCCCAAGCCCGGCGCTGCCTCCACCGACGCGGGCGAGGTTCATCCACCCTCCGCTCAGGCAACAGAGGCGACAATCGGTCCCCACACCACTAAACCCATCACCAGTTGGTACGATAAGCTCGTCCACGCATGTCAGTCGGGCGGAAGCACCCGCGGCGCCCCCCCAACAGCGACTGAGCAGAGCCAGCAGTCTCCAACATTCGACCGCAAGCCCCACAAACAACCCAAGATATCCCCTACTGAGTGACGATGCATCGTCGGCATTGCGGACTGGTGGAATGGCTCACTCACTCTCCAGCCACCGCCCGTCCCAGCGAGCTAGCCTCCCTGTACAGATACCAAAGCCACCATCATCATATCGTAATGATACTATTTATGTTTCTCCAATTCACCAGCACCTCGATTCCAGACAGTCTCCCGATACGACCCTTACGACATTGCAACGTCCTATTTACGACCAATATCCTGTTTATTCATACGGACCTTCCACATCTCGTACATCATTAGCACCGTCAGTCTCCAGTACATTAGCCCAGTCCACCTCGGAGGACTACATTCCTCTTCGCAAACTGCAGCCTACACCGCCTCCAAATGAGGCAAAATCTATTACTTCAAGATCCCCTCACATCGGTCATACGCCTGTCCCTGCAAAGGATGTTTTCGCAAGAAATGCGTGGCCCCTATACCTGCCGGCTCTTGACAAATACATCTCGAAGATCACTCCCCCCTCCTTTTCGGCGTATCAGCGCCACCCTCCTCCGGCGACCAAGAAGGGCAAGGAAAAGGTTGTCCCAGCTACACTCTTTCCTCCATTCGAGATGCTCGGCGGAAAGTCAATTGATGAATTGTTGCACAACTCTCCACTTCCTCGGTTCTACAGCGATAAGAGCTATATCTTCAACTCTATAATGAACGGAGTCCTCGGTTTTGCTGTAAGTTGCATGCTCAGTTTGTGGTGAATCTACCAATTCACGGTGAATAGGGGTCCAGCGCCATCGCGAACTATTACAGCCTTCAAGGATTGTATGAGAGTGTGCAAATATTCGCTCTTATACTCAACGCTGTTGTCCCCATTGGGGCCAGAGAGGACAAATGGCGCACGCTCTTCCTTAAAACGATCCCAAACATCCTCGCTCTGAACATCCCAACAAAGCTCAAACAATCCCTCGTATTCCTTATCGTACTTATGGTCATCTGCGGAATTCTGTTGTACCGATTTTACCTCCTTACAGGAGAATATTGCACGAGATTTCTGAAAGAAGGCCGTCAATCACGTCAACCACCACCTTCCTGGTCAACCATTATTGTCACCTTTCTCCTCATCGTGTTATACCTCCCCCTCAGTACGATCGCAATGCATGGCATTCTCTGGAGTTCGGATTTTTGGGTTGTCGAAAATCCTTATACCTCAGACAACTTCGACTTATCCAGTATGCAACCCCTGGGTGATCCGGCCATCTGGCGCGACCCGCTGGATTTTTGCTATACGACCACCATGCGCAAGGATCAGGGAAATTGGGCGCCTCTGGTTGTTGTCTTGTGTGCTATAACATTCTTCTTTGTACGTCGGCGTTTTAGTTGCCATCGAGCAATTGACTCACTTTGTGTCATGCAGGTTTCCATTTGGTTTCCTGTCAGGCTTATGGGAGCAATCAAGAATTCGCTACCACTGGTTGACCCGTACACTGGACTTGGAAAGAAACGCTCTAAACCGGAAATGGAGCTTGAGTATCAACGGATTTTGAGCCGGGACACCAACCCCTTCTCCTTCCTCTACCAGGGTCCGTCTCAGTTTCCCCTCTTAAATCATAATTGACCAATTATGTTCTCTCTTAGACTTCCGCCGTCGTTGGGGGACGTACAAATCCGTCTACCTCTGGGCAAAGCTCTCCGCCCTCCTCATCGTGGCAGTCATCTCGTCGGATAACTGCGCCTTTCGCAGTTTTAATCGTGAAATGATTGACATTGTCCGTCAGAGCATCCTGACCACTTCGATGCTTGTTTGGTTCTTGATTCAGTGCTTTTTGGCACCGTTTCTTGATCCAGTATCCAATGCCAGCGAATGGACCAGCAGAGCAAACTATCTTATCACATCAGCCATTGGATTACTCGTTGCGCTTAATGTTCCGGGCAAGGATGTATTGAACGGGATTGTACTCTATATGTGAGTATGCGCTGCGGTTATTTGAGAGTCATTATTAATTTCCGTCTTGCAGCATTTACGGGATAACTTATGGACTGATCCTCTGTATGTGTGGCTCCTACCGAACCACCTGCAGGTTCTCACGATCGATAGATTTCAGTTTAATTGGTACCTACATCATGCGAAGTTTTGTTAAATGTGCGTTATTTTACTTTATACGGCTTTGGGTATTAAATTTTATCCAGTATTCGCACACCGGATCGATTTCAGTGAGTCTGGCCCAATAATCGATCAACACAGGGGCTGACAATGCCGTATCAGGCATTGACATATATTCCCCTAAGTTCGTGTGCTGTTTTATATCTTGGTCTCATGCTGATCATGGCCGTAGACTCGATATCACTGCCCAGTCATCTCATACCCGACATAGAATATGGCAAGAGACCCTGACAACTCTCATCCTGACTGATATAGAGTGCAAGATCCCACCCGAACAGAAGATAGAATATGCGGATTCAGCCGATTTCAGTTGGCCACCCTATCTCCTAAACTTCCAACAAACGCCGGCCGAACGACACGTCGAGAACCTCAAGATTCTTCGGGAAGTCGGACTTAAGGCATATATGCGCGGCATCGCGCTCGCCACCGGGCCCGAGCACAAGCTTTTCAAGTACCTCCAATACCGCATTGAGAGGCACATCGTTGGACCAGATTGTTTCTGGAAACCTCCCGATGCGAGTCACTCGTCTATCACTGGTTGCAAGGCGTATTTTGGAAATGCATGGTGGATTCCGTTTCCACCAACTTTAGTATGTGTAGGCGAGAACCGCCTAACGCGGAAAGCTTATGGGATGTACAGGTAATCTCTTATGACAACGGCGGTCAGGCTGTCCTGAATTCGCTCCACGATTTTGAGATGTACGTCCACCAGAACGAGAACCCTGGTATCCAGCAAAGACGCTGCCTCCGCCTTGCCTTGCGCGCACTCGACCGTCAAATCGTCACTTGGCCGTATACTCACGTAGAGGTCAGCTGCGCAACCCAAACCGTACAGAAGGAACTGGGCTGGCTGACATCACGTCATCTGCAGCTTGTCGGATCCCGGAAGTGGTTTACAGGTCGTCAGTACTCCATGCAGTCTGTCACGCATTTCCACTCTTGCGTCTTCGAGCTCAAGCGCCGAGGGACCCAATTTATCGATGGATTTCCACTCGGCAGTGGCTTCGATGTCCAGCTGACCTACGCTCACAACGTGCAACTCGACGGGGATATACTCGGCCTGAATGACGACTTTGACCTCTCCCCTCTGCTTGCCAGGTTCTTGCACATGAACCAACACCTCATTAATGAACGGATCGAAGTAGTGGAGAGTGCTCTCTGGCGATACCGGACCACGGCGAGAAAAGAGGCGTGTAAGAAGCGAAAAACCTTGAGTTATGGGTTTACCACCGAAGTCTGGAACTGGCCTGCTCCTCCCGGTGAGGTCGCAAAGACAGTTGAGGGACTCGAGAGGGACTTAAGGGTCAGACATCTGATCCTGGAGCGAGAAGATGCTCTCTTGGCTGCCAAGGAACGCATGGACGCTGTCGAACGATCTGAGGTGGCCACCTGGTGGTACCTATTTTGGGTACGGCCTTTGCTCAGTATAATGACCCATATGTGTTCACACCCGCACTCCGCAGGATGATTTCTGGCGGCAAAACCATAATACGTATACCCGACTGGAGAAATACGCCGCGGATTTTGATCCCCATCATTCAACATCTATTGCATACCGTCCACTACCGCGGCCAGCCTTGGAAGCCTTCCTGACTCAACGCGGACTTTTCTCGAGTGTCAAAGGCAAGATCGCACTGCTCCATCATGGATTTCTCAACAAGATGTATTTCCGTCTCAATCAGATAGCTTTCCATGGAACTGAGAAGGTAACGGGTACATGTTAGATGCCGGATTAACCTCACGATTCACGCACACAGGCAATCCTCGTCCATGTTGGAAGTGAAACGCCGGAGATCGATTTGGACGAGATGGATATGACTACTCATGTGCGAACATCGACTATTGGCACCGGCGGTGGTACAGACCACGATGATGCAAATATTCGGGTTAGGCCGATGTTTAAATGGGAGGAAGCCTTCGAGGATCCAATGAGGCCTGGCCGAGGCACCGGGCACTGGATCAGCCGCAGGCGATGGGCCGGTATGCTTAGGGTTTGGCTGGGAGTGACTCCGCTCGAGGGACGGAGGTTCCGCACAAATGGTGTGGCACTGGATGTGCGAGTGGAAGGCGGGCGATACGTCACCATTGAGCGACGAGTGGTGGACACGGTGGGTGGGAAGACACTGTAATATTGATAGTGAGTATGCTGATGTGCAGATGTGCGCCGGTGCTTGTTTCACGACGACTTTGGACCCTTTGAGCGCTTGGAGGAGGATCGTCGATTTGATATATTGTGATTATTGCCGCGGTCAGCATAGGGAAGGAAGTACGGCCTAGACTGTCTCTTCGAGGCTGTTCTTGCACACGCCGCGGCTTGCGGCGACGACTTGCGGCGAGGCTTGGGAGCGATCATTGGTAGAGAGAAGCGAAGGCTGCTGAGTATTCCAATTGTTCATCTGTTCCTCTGTTCGTTCGTCTGCTCATATTCTACCGTGCTAACCGTGCGTGCTTGATTGGCCGGAAATGGTTCATGACGGATGGTCGAGGCACTGCAGCTGCTCGTGGCTGAAAACCTGTGGCAAGGAGGTTGGATAGAGACTGTCAAAACGTATTTCATGGAAGAAGATGCAACGCGCGATAAGGACGAGCCTGCAACCAGCGAGTACCAGCCGAGTACCAGCGAGTAACCAGCACCCTAGCTTGCACCCATTGGGGAACGCGGCCACTCCAGCTCGAGACCGGCCACGGCCACAACTCCGGGTGCCACGCTCGATTGGGTCAATTGGGATACAACGTTTACAACGTTTGAGTAGCCGTCAGTTCCCGAACGGCTCGTGCCGTTTGGCACACTTTGGCACACGGATGTCGCGGGAAGCGACGCAGTGGGCTGCTCAGATCACCTCACGCCCCACGGGCTATGGAGTGAGATATATTGGACCCTTGAGTGACTCGTTCATCTTTCATTTTCTTCTCACCAGATCTGCCGGCGTGCCTGATCTGGTTTGCTCACGCCATCCAGACAAGGGAGCGGATCGCAAGCGGGCAGTGGACACGCTGATTCCAGTTACGAAACGAGTTTATCCGTCTCCGTTCGACCTTGCAGCGCGGCCGCGGCGAGGCCCCCCAGCTCGCATCTATTTAGCCTTCGACTTTGAAACTGCTTTCCTTTCTCCCTCGTCGAGCCCATTTCCCAAACAGCTCTGAACCGCGGCACCAATTCTTAAAGAGCGTGTCTCTTAACATAGCTTCGCATCCTACTTCTTCGTTTCCTCTTGAAGCAGCGGCCTCCAAGACTCTTCCGGGATTTGCTCCCGAGCAGTTGTGAACTTTCGAGTTCCTCTTCTCTTTAACTTGAATCAATTGTCCCGGCACCTCACATTATCTCCAACATGATGGACCGCAGATTCCCTTTCAAGACCGACGCTGAGGACGTCGGATCGCTGGAACCTCGATCTCCACCGTTCGTCCCGGTAATGCTTTCCCGAACCTGAATCGGGAGTAGTCAGACTAATAAAAGGCCTTCAAGGGTCTCGCCGCTCGTTCGCATTTACCATTGACTCGCAATTCCAATTCGGGCGCCACATGCCCCATGATTCACGAGGAAGAAGATATCGACTCGTACTACACTCCCCCCGTAAGCCAAGTGGTCCGCGATGTCGATGTGTACCACTGACTGATCCGTTCGCAGTCCACCCCACTTCCTTCCGCATCCAAGGTCACTAATCACCAAATCACGCGAACGATACCTGATAGTACCCAGGGTCTCGAACGTGCTGTGCAACAACGGAAGTCTGAGCTCGCCAAGGCGGAACAAGCCTTTCGCCTTGCTGAAGTCAAGCTGGCTCAACATCGAGCCTTGCTTAACTATCAACACAATCAAATGCAGCCAATTTCGCGCCTCCCCGTCGAGCTCATTGTTCGTATCTTTAGTTTCGTTCAGAACACTGTCGTCGCTTCGCATGTCTGCTCCTGGTGGCGGGCAGTCGCACTCTCGTCTCCTCGCCTATGGTCTTCTCTTCATATCCACCCCTCAAAGGGACCGAACCACCTTGCCAGCCTCTTGACGAGATCGCAATCACAGACCATTGAAGTTTGCTTCTGTCCGCTTCCACCCATCCCGACCCCTTCCGGTGCATCGCCCTATTCACTCCCACCAACCGCCACCCAGTATCCCGAGGATCTCGTCCTTTCTCCCCGAGTTGTGGAGGTTCTCAAGCCTCACGTTTCCCGTTTCAGAGTGTTCGAGTTACACGCCTCGATTCCCGGCACGTGGCTCACACTCCTTCCTGTCCTTAACGAGCGTGCCGACAACCTTGCCCATTTCCACGTGTTCACAACGCTTGCCGACGATGTCGCCAAACTTCGATTCTTTGATGGGACCCCATGCCTCGAAAGCGTCAATATGACAGGTGCTTACCCAGTTGCACACCCTAGCCTCCTTTCAAATCTTACCCTCCTCCGGCTGGAATCGGTTCCTCATCAGCATCGTCCGACCACCCGTCAGTTTACCGCTGTATTACGCGCTTGTCCAAATCTCATCTCGTTGTCCATGCTTGATGCCGGACCAACGATCGACAACTTCATGCCCACGCCCGGTGACCCAGTGGATAATTACTTCGACCCATGTATCGACCTCCCCGATCTGCAGGCGCTGGCTTTCCGCGACTATGACGGTTCGACCTATGAAGGGAGCGGGTGGTTCCTTTCTAACGTGAGGATGCCAAATCTCCTCTCCTTGCATCTAATGCAAGTGCCCGGTCGTGGGGTTGCCCGCCGGATACCTCGCCTTCCCCTGCTCCAGGAACTCTATCTATGGGCACCGGAATGCCCCAGTAGGGATATCATCGACCTATTGTGGAAACTGCCTAACCTCATTACACTGGAGTTGCCGGCGATTCGAGCACCACTCGAGGCATTCGCAGCCTTGTCGTGTCCACAGGCGCCCCCGTCTGATTCGGTGGACGATCACGATATGATGGATCTTGATGAGGAGGAGCTCATGTACCACGGTGGACACCGTTCATCATACCAGGGACCTTTCAAGAAGGCACCCCGGTATGAGTGGATGTGTCCGAAGTTGGAGCGTTTGGGGCTACCCTACGTGCCTGCGGCCGAGGGAAAACTCTTGGGAGATGCCCTCAAGAGGTTGCACCGAGCACGTTGCAAGGCAACGGAAGAGGGTAGTCTCAGGGAAGGCATCCAATCCATCATGGCTCCGGCTGGACGACCGGATTCCTTTCCATCGGATGTATGGGCCTGGCTCCAAGCCAGGGTGCTCATTCGTACATTCCAAGATGGAAATATGGACATGTTGTTCGACTCACTGCCTAATTCCTGGAAGGATTGATGGCTGCTCTCTGGAAGGACCGACAGTCTCTTACTCTTACTCATCCATCTGGCCCGATAACATATACGTTATGGACACATTCTCCCTGTATCTTAGTGTGCTTTCGGCTCGATGGTTCGCCCTTCTGCATACGCACAATTCTTTTCTCACTCGCTGTTTTCGTTGGCCTCATTACATAATTCATTCTGTACCGCATGTACAGGGACTATATTACTATGCACATACTTGCGCTATTTCTGGTGGTTATCAACAGTTTGACTGGTGTCAAACGTCCACCCAACGGCAGTTTCATGTATTCATGAAAAACTGGAGATGCTAATAAAACCGCCGTGTGCTAAATTCCTCAGGCCATACCTACCATGTCCTACCATGTCGTATTGAACAGAAGTCCTGTATACGAACTCCCTTATATGATCCCCCTCCTAAAATAAAAGGGGAAAACCAAAGAAAAGAAGGAAAAGAAAAGAAAAAGAAAAAAAGAGAGGAAAAGAATGGAGGAAGGTCAGACTTGAAGGTATAGAACGATAGAGGAGCAATAATAATACATTTTTGAAAGCAGCACTTTGTAATTAGGCTCGCTGTGCAATGTCATAAATTTAGGCGACGGAGCGAGGCAGGCTCCGTGCTCAACCTTCCCTCAGACACTAGGAATGCTATCTGGTGCTTTCCCTTGCCGAGCGCTAATTTTCCTACGGATGGGAATTGCTGTAGGCGTCGCCGGCGTTCTTTCTCGCAAGATTCGTCAACGTCACATTGATACGGACAAGAGTCTGGAACGCAGTCTCGCATTAAGGCACTTTCGGGCGTCTTCACTTTGGCCGGTCCCTCGGGACTACGAAGGACAATCATGGACCATCCGAAATGAATACCCGCGGAGAGGTAGTGCTCAGCAGCAGCCACCTCGTGGCCGGGTGACCTCAGGATCCTCGCCAGACGGACCCAAAGACATGCCGTGGTCGATCGTCGATTTCAAGGATAACCCATTGGCGTTCTGTGAGACAATCAGACAATACTGCTGGGAGGGAAACGTTGAGAACCGATTCGTTGTGCAAAAGAACCGCGTACGTGTGCTTGTACTGCGGCCCCTTGAAATCTTGAAATGCATGCTGAACACAACAAACAACTTTTCAGGTCAGAGATTGGTATCACGCCCCATGGTTACATTACACAAACCAAGGGAGGGAGCCTCTTAGCGGCTTGACATTTGAGCGCTCCACCCCTCCCTTTGATTTATCGAAAACGCAACGTCGCTACTTGCAAATATGGGCCTGCGGCTATTATAACACAACAGGTATGGTTTGGGATTTCACTACTTAGCTTGAATCTCTGAGAAGATTCCCAGGTGCATCAGTATTTGGTGAGGTTTGGGCTGACCCTGCAAGTCCAAGATGGGAGGAAGACTTGACATTTTCGGAAGGTTCAATAGTTTTTAAGGCAACTAGGTCAATTAACCATTTCCGGTTTGGTAGCTAACCGGCACGTTCCATAGCTTCTGTTCACCGACGCCACCGACGAGGAGCTGCCAACACTAGTTGGCTCGCCAGATATACCGGCTGTTAGTAATTGATTTAACGGGAGTTTGTGAGAAGTAGTGATCACACATCTCCCCCAACAGGTCACCGCTCTGTCCGACAATCCATCCAAGCCACCAGATCCCGCTATGCGGAACGCGTATGCGTCTCGAGTGCGCCTCCTGCAAATGGACTTTGCAGTCAGGGATCCCAGGTCGCCCATCGGATGGGTATTTGGCGTCTTCTTATACGACGGGAGTCGACAGAACGGAGATGTAAGTGAACCCATGCTTCCTTGATAGGAGAAAGGAGCTCAAGGGGCCGTTCAGCCATGGGACCGACTTACACCAGTTGGCATCCAATGGGGAAATGACCCACTGGTCACGCAAGAAGCTATCGACAACGGGGAGCCGCTGCAAGAATGCTGGATAAACCCAAAAGCGGAGAGCCTGCGACTGAAATTGGGAGGAACCAGGCCGAGCTGGGGTTGGAACGGGAGGCTGAACGGGCCTGCAGACAACTTCATTTCCTCATGCGCATCATGCCATTCCCTGGCACAGAGAGACTATATCTCGAAGGTTACGCCTCCTAAGCCAAAGATGTCAGCGCGAGGATGGGTCCCCGAGAACGATACGTCGACGATGCATTGGTATTTGTCCTTGCAATTTCAATCAGCCCTCGATTTCTAATGACCCACTAGGTTTAGGAATGTTCCATCAGGCCAATCATTTGACCTGGGAGCCAAATCGGGTGACTATTCGTTACAGCTGATGATCGGGTACAGGAATTGGCTGGCTTGGTCACAAAGTCGACGAAACCAACGTGCGTGATCAGCCTCAACTTTGGGCTCAATGTGGGAGCAGCACATAGTCTATTTGCTTGATTTGACTAGAGCGACGTAGAGGTGTATGATACCCCATAGCTACCTACTGGACAAATATTTTGGTCTTTGCATGATCTCTATCTTCAGCCTGTGCCACTTGTGGGGTTTACTCCCGTCCTGTCTCATCTCATTCTTATCTCACATTCCACTTCCCAGCCTTGGTTACCCTGTCAAAGAAGAGGTCAAGGTTGTCGTGTAACAGCCAAAATAGAGATAAGGCTATCACTTACGTATAGGCCTTTCACTTACGGCCACACCAAGGTCGCGACACGTAAACTAGCCAACCACTTGAAGGACCACCCGAATATGCCCTACGAGAGTTGCCTTCCTAGGGAGAGCCCTTGGCTTCGTTGGCCGTTCCCCAGGCGTTTCCGTAATGATCATTACTCGTAACTGAGTCGCGGCCAGAGTTGGGTCGAAGAGCGGTTTGATCGGTGTAATCGTTGTTGTCCCCCATAAATCTATAAATTCAATTTAGGTCATCTTGTTCGGGATTTCACTAAAAAGTCATGTCTTCTTTCGGTCTTCGGCCAAATATTTTATACAGCCCGTCCGAGTGTTTTACCCAGGCACCGTTCGATTTGAGTCCACGTTAGCAAGAGTTGGGCTTGCTGGCAAGGTGTATGCAATAAAATTTCGCTTCCGTACCAGGTACTCAACGATTCTGTGGAATCTGCGAATGGGACGTCGCGTGCGCGAATGAATTGCATGATTAGGTTCACGGGCACGCGGTACGCGGTACGCGGTATGCGCATCCAGGGGGCCAGGCAACCCCTTGAATGGGTCCCAGACTATAATACGGAAACAACGAAATATATTCATTCACCGAGAGTTGTATCGCAGAAATTTATCGGTGACCCCGTTTCTCCGAGTACCACTCACGGAACATGCCATCCAAACTCCTAAAGAGTGCATTCTGGGGCATCATCCGAAGCACCGACTTGGCCCGTTCGTTGGCCTCCCGTTTCCCTTCCTCGCCACTGAGGCGTACCCCGAAGTCCTGCAACGCGCGAAACAGCGCGAGAACAGCGAGACTCGCAGGTGTCTGATGCTGGGCAATTGCCGGTCCGGGAGACGCGGCCTGGAAGAGTGCGTTGGACACATTGAAGTTGTGGTGATGGTGGCTCGCCTGGAACCCCCCACTATCCTGGTGGTGTTGATCCCGGCCACGGACCATGCGGAGGAGGATCTCCATTACGCCATCCATGTCGTAGTCTTTGTTCTTATCCTCGCCCATAATATGGCGGAGGAACTGCTCACGATCCTTCTGTTGAGCTGCGAGTGAATTCGTCGCCCAGTTTTCGAATATGGTCTGAATGGTCGGCGCCTAAAGAGCCGATGTTAGGCACTCTCGTGTAGTCTTCTTAAATGAAATTCCGTACTGGATCAGGGTCGACCACGGATATTTTACCTTCCCAACCACGATCTTTGGCTCGTAAGCCTCGGTTGCTCGGTCCGAACATGGACTGCAACCAATCATCGACATCACCAGTCTTGACCCAACGGGGCACAGAAAGCGGGTTCTCGAGATCTAAGAAGACGTGGAAGACCACCTTTCTCGGTGTCGTAACAGAGAGTAACGGCAAGGTAGTATCCGAAACATTTGGCAAAGCAGTTGACGGCATCGTGACCGTTTGGAATTGTTGCGTAGCCTCGTTGAGAACATCCAACTAAAACGAAAACGGGACCCATGAGTGATCCAGTGCGGTCATAAGGGAACAGACCGCAAGAGAACAGAGACGTACAGAAATGCCCTGCAGGCCAGTACCTTCGGCAGCGCCACCGACGCGCGCCATGAACTCGATACGACCCTCTGAACGATAAACCTTGAAGTATTCGATGACATCGGCCTCGAAGACCAGCCTTCGGCTAGAAGATGCGTAAGAAATGGAAAGTTTGTTGCCCTTTGCGGCGCTAGAGCCAGATTGACCGCTCGTGGCGGTCTGCCCGACGCTGCCCGAATCATCATCTCGCGGACGCTTGTTGCGGTTGACAGTCGATGACCCATTCTCTTTCTTCTCCTGCGGCCCAGAGGCAGATTCGCCTTCCTTATCTTCAGTCGTGGGCTCGTCGACAGTGTTGATGATGAGCTCTGGACCGTTGCCGTTTGGTGGAGACGCACGCGCAGACCCAAAGAGCGAGTCGACTTCCTCATCCCCCTCTCTCTCATGCTCGTAACCTTCAGGTTCCTCGTAGTGTTCATTATCACTGTCGCCTTCCTCTTCCTCATCAGCCCGTTCAAAGGCCTCAACCAGCCAATCATTCGACCCTTCTGAGCCCTGGGTAACAGAGGTAGCAGATGTGCCCGGTTCTTCGGCGGTCGGGACTTCGTTATGGGTCGTGCTCGTATCCTCGACCTTGATAACAGGCTGGGCATCGGTTTTTGTTTCGTTCGGAGCAGCCACCGTGACATCCAGAGAAGTAGACCGAGGCCTATCAGGATGGTGCCGTTTGGCATTGGTGCGCTCGCTCTCATCGTCACTATCGGACTTTTTGCGTTTGACGCTCTGACGAGGAGGCACGACAGGAGGGGGACCCATAGTATTGGTGCGAGAGCCAGAACCAGCGGTGACGACCGATGGTTGGAAATAGATGCGGATGCGAGCAGTTTCTTTGCCCGATTTTTTGGGTTTGCTATCACCGGCATCATCGTACCCGTCATCCTTGCCACTGTCAGACTTCATCGCGACGTCGACGGGCCCGAACATATCTTTTCCATCGATAGCGCGCGCGCCTCCCCATGACCAAACGATATTCTCCTCTGGGATCGTAAAGCCGAAGCCAGTGATACGGAAATCGGTTAGAGTGCGTTTCCCTTCCTGAGGGCCACCCGCAACACCAGCGGGCGCGGCAGGAGCACCGACGGGACCTCGCCCCCAACCATTGTGGGACTGAGGTGCTTGGAAGGGGACACGATCGGGACGAGAAGAAGAAGACGAGAAGCCACCACCACCTCTTCCACCACGCAAAGAGGCATTACCTCTAACGGCGCCGCCTCTGGATGTACCAGACATTGGCGGTCTTCCACCGAGCATTGCAGAGCCGCGACCGCGTGCACCACGAAGGGGTTGACCACGACCACGACCCATACCGCGAGAACCGCCTCGAGAGTACGCACCACCATTGTCCGAGGGACCAAGAGGTGTCTGGTTTACACCGGACTGAGCCGTGGGAGATGGCGCCGGGGGAGGGCCGCTGTAGTTTTGATTGGGGCCCCGGTATTGCGGGGGACCACCCGAGGGCCTACCACCTCGTGGAGGGCCATCGTATCGGCCCCGTTTCGCGGGAGGTCCCGAATTGTAGCCCTGCTGAGGCGGGTTGCGACCAGGTGGTGGGGGACGAGATGCTGATGTTGGAGGTTGACCTGCTGATTGTGTCGGATACTGCGAGTAGGTGTGGGCTGGAGGAGCAGGAGCAGGAGCAGCATAACCGACTGGAGCGGGGGGTGGGGGTGCTTGTGGAGGAGGTGGAGCAGGAGCAGGAGGTTGATACTGGTACTGTGGGACAGGAGCAGAGGGTGGTTGAGTTGGAGGAGGGGGCGGGGCGGCCTGACGCGATTGTTGCTGTTGCTGCTGCTGCTGCCAGGCAGGACCATAACCATAGTTAGCATAGGTCGCTGGTGATGCTGCTGACTGTCCAAACTGCTGCTGAGCAGCCTGCGCGGCGGCAGCCCAATAGGCAGAGTAGTCGTAGGCGGGTTGCGCTGGCGGCTGACCTGGTGGCAACGGCGGCTGAGATGGGGGTTGGGCACCATATCCTGACTGCGATTTGCTGTAGAACGGGTTGGATCGCTTGTTCATCTTCTGCGACGACAAAAAAAAACCGGAACAGGATCAAGTTGGCACAAAGCAATACCGCAAAAATTTTTCCTCCATTTTCCTTTGCAATTTCTAGCTGAGCAAGTAAAACGCGGTTAGTTAGGTGGTGGTGATGACACTACAGGTTGAGAGATATGGTAATTGAGGTAATATATGTGTCGCATATGTCGCGCCTATACTGACACATTTGTAAGGACACTTGTTTTCCCTTTATTGCCACAGCTGCTTGCTCTCCACCCACCGATCCAGTTATAATGCCCATTGCAAAGACCGTAAGGCTCAACACAGGTGCAGATATGCCCGTCGTCGGCCTAGGCACCTGGCAAAGCATGCCCGGCCAAGTCGAAAAGGCGGTTGAGGCCGCGCTTAGGTTCGGTAAGCACGGATGCAAGCGCCCCCACTGGCTACTGACCCAACGTCCGTTTACTAGGATACCGTCATATTGATACTGCTTACGAATACGGGAACGAGACCGAGGTCGGCATTGGCATCAAGGCGTCGGGTGTCCCCCGTGAAGAGATATTCGTCACCACCAAACTCCCCAATACCCACCATCGTAAGGTCAAGGAGGCTCTCGATGAGTCCCTCCAGAAGCTGGACACTGGGTACCTCGATCTCTGTAAATATACACTAGCCCTACTCCCTCAGCAGGTGACACGAATCTGCAGCGTACAGGGCTCATGCACTGGCCAGCACCCATGCTAGACGACCATGAAGGGCCCGATAAGGGCTATACCTGGCAACAAGCCTGGGAAGCCATGGTCCAAGTCTTCCGTGAAAACCCAGAACGAGTCAGGGCAATTGGTACGCCACGTATTCGCCTCTATCCATCCCCCCCCCCTTGTTCAATAATCCCCCACAGGCGTTTCAAACTTCTCAGTCCCGTTCTTGCGCGACCTCCTCGCCCTCGAAACAGGCGTAATCCCAGCAGTGAATCAGGTCGAGCTCCATCCCTACTGCCAAAAGCCGCAACAGGAAGTTGTCGACGAGTGCCTGAAGCACCATATAGTCCTTACCGCGTCTTCGCCCCTTGGGTCGGGGAATGCGGACCTGTTAAAGGAACCTCTCATTGAGGATATTGCGAAGAAGTATAATGTGACGCCAGTAACTGTGCTCATTAGCTTGCAGGCGAACAAGCCGCATCACACAGGTCAGTCATATCTCCTGACTCCCTCCACAAGCGCAAAATCTAAACCTTAATCACTTAGTAATCCCTAAATCTGTCAATCCCTCTCGGATCGAAGGTAAGTGTTCGTATCATTGTACCGGCTTCGGGGCTCACGCCATGACTCCCCCACCCCAACAGCAAACCTCAAGCTCATCGAGCTTTCAGAAGACGAGATCAAGCAGCTAGAAACCCTTGGTGACAAACTCGAGCGGCCGTACCGCACATGTATGCCAGGGTGGTCAGTCTCCTTATACATCCTCTTTCGCTCGCTAACCGCCCGCGCTCGTTTTAGGACTGGATGGGGCTCCCTTGGCTTCCCCGATTGCGCAGACCAAATCGTCTGGGAGTAACCGAACCGATCGGCCTCATTTTATTTCTGCTCCATGTATCTAAGCCATTGGCCAAACGATAATGAAACACGGAGTAGTATAAAGCAAAGTGGCATTCATATTCAGGCAGAATGTCCATAACGTAAGTACATGAGTAAGTCGGCGCACGGCCGTCTACGGCAGAGCAGTAGGAAACGTGACGTAAGAAAATAGGTATTGTGATCTCAAATCGTCGGTATTTTTAGGCAGAAAGCGGAAAAGTCCATCACAATAAGACGTAAGATTGGGTTGTATACTTTCGTTGGCGAGTGGCGAGTTAAAAATATCGGCGGATGGTCGGAGGGTGATGATGATATGTCCTCGGAATGCGCCTGGAGACGTCAAGACTACAATGAAGGCGTCCCGACTTGTGTTTGCGTTTGCGCGTAGCGCACGGCCCTTTATTTCCTGCGGCATAACCTGAAGAGGTTGCGCTTGAAGAAGTACCACAAGCACTACACAATACCCGTGTTAGCAGTGAACCCTTTCGTCGTTATAAAAGGTGGCACAAAAACGCACCCCAAGGAATCGCACGGCAGAAAGACCGAACGTGGCCCAGAGGATGAAGGTGAAGTATGAATTCTGCCTGTTACGGAGCTCAGTTTCGACCTCTTGCGCATTCGTATTCACGCCGCTGATGTTCTCGATGATGATCGCAAGCCCGGCGTTGGTCAACATCCACATGGCGACGAGACGGGTACGGAAGGTACGGTTTTCGTCCTAAGAGCACAGCAGATTAGCAACTGAAGGACATGGTAACGGAGGAATACTGACATCCATAGTGGGCTTCTCAACTTCTTCCTTCCTGTCGAACTTGGCGACGGCACGGTTGACAGTCTCCTTGAATGCATAATCGATATCCTCCTGAACCTTATGCACATCCTCAACTACGGCAGCGTCTTCATCCTTGCCCTTCTTGGACGAGACGGAGGGTAGCGCTTCAGCCTTGTCGCTACCCTTGGTACCCCAGGAAACATCGTGCAAGTTGCAGAAGGCGTAGACATTGAGAATGTTCGTGAAGCTGGGTGCGAGGAGCAAGTATTGAAGGAGAGAGGTAAACATATGCCATGGATCGCGGTAGAGGAAGGACGCGATGAAATAGATACCTATTCACCAACAGTCAGACATCGTCAAATATCGTCTCTACGTTATACACTCACCGAACGTGGACACCAATGCCGCCATCAAAACACCGTTCGTGCCGCTCAACAATGACGTAACCTTGTCACCAATTGTCGGTGCGGTGGAGAGGTTGATGGACTGCAATTCTGAATGAATGAATGGTCTCCAGGGTCTTATAAGCTTGACTCACGCTGAACGCCTTGGCGGTCAAAACGAGTGAGCAAGCAAACAAGTACGCCGAAAGGAACGCGTAAATGCTATCGAACCCAGTCACCATCAGCACGTCGCTACGCCTATATAAATTCCAAAGCTTACATAAAAGTTGCCATATAAAGCCCTCTCTCACCCTTCGGCCGGTTACCCAAGGCAAGGACGAACTGCAAGGCAAGCGAACCAAGGTACAGCCACTTGAGTCCAAGGTTGACCCAGTGCGTAATCACGGCAGTACCGAAGAAGAAGAACGGCGTGGATTGCGAATCATCCGGGAGAAGATCGATGATGATACTGAACGTAAGCCACAAGTTGGCAAGGGCGAACCAGGAGAAGATAAGGGAGAAGGTGTTATACTACAGGCGCAGGTGCCGGTCAGTATCATTCCCGACAGCCGATGTGTTGGAAGGACGACGCACCAAGGCCTGGATGTGGAAGAAGAACATCCGAATAATCCCGTGGCCCGACTTGTACATATTGAAGAAGTGAATGAGCGCGTATACGCTCGCCGCGAAACTACCGTTGAGCCAGCGGCGACGTTGCCCAATGAGCTCCGCCGCCGACTCCGGCACGTCGGTTTCTGCCTTGCTGGGCTTGACATAAGTCAAAGTCCAGGCGTCATTGGCTTTTGCGACGAGCTCGAAACAGAGGATACGATCCTCGGCCAAGAACATGTTCTATGGCGACGAGTCAGGACTTTGCAATTGAAAACTAAAAGAAGTGCGCACCTTGGTGAAGATGTTCATCCCGTAGATACCCTTCTTACCCAAACGGTCCGCCATGGAGTGATCACCGTGGAAGTACTGATCCAGGGGTCGCCCGAGAATAGCACGATAGCGGTAGGCAGAGAAGGCACCAGGTAACACGGACACGTATCCGAAACTACTCTCCAGAGGTTTATCCAGAATGTTACTCATCTACTCCAGCGGTCAGCTCAAACCGCCAAATCGAACCAAAAGCATAGACGCACCTTGTACTCAAAGTTCTGGGCCGCAACGAGCGGGTTCAAAAGCTTCTTTCCACCCTTTAACATCGCGTAGATCTCACCGCAAGCACCACCGAGGTTAGGGTCGTTGTAGAAAGCCTCCCAAAGGTAGTAAATCGACTTGTGGCCGGGCTTGGTACCTGCATCGATGAGGACGCAAATCTCGGGGTTAAGTTGCTTGCCGATAGCATTGAAAAGCCAGCGGTGACTGTTGATTTTCTTTTGGTTCTTTGCTTTGAGTACGAAGATGATTTGGACGGGGACGAGGTTGTTCGGGTCGTCGCCGTGAGGGAGAACCAACGAAGGGGTAGCGTCGATGGAGAGCTGAGTAGTGTACTCGAAGATGTGCCCTACCGTGTCCTTGTCGTCGACTTGCTTTTTCATGATACCATCCTGATAGACACCAACCGTGGCAAGGACATCAAGCACCGACTTGTCCATAGGCTCGAGACCATCAACAATCAGCGCCACAGTGATGCGTTGCCACCCGGGAATACCCTCCTCAGCGGAGCGCTTCCAGAACCGGGAGGCCTTAGTCTTGCAGATATCGCGAATGTTCAACATGACCGAATGGAGAGTACGAGCGTAAAGGATCTTGTCTTCGTTGTATGACGTGACGGCGATGAGAAGCTCGGTGGGGCGACCATAAGAGGACGTGCGAAAGGTCCACCCATTCTCGCGAGTGTAATCGTCGGGGTCGCACGTCGCTGCCGTATAGCGCATGTGGGTAAACTCTGTGGTATTCGTTCCGTTTGCCCATTTTGGTTCGATTGCATTGTGGACTGCGGTTGGGACGCGGTATTCAGCAATAAAATTGCCACCTATGAGCTTGACCTTGCGAGTGACACCGCGCTTGATGGTCTGCCTACGACGCCAGCTTGCCTCTGCGTTCGAGGCGACGGACACCGGTCGAGGAAAGCTGCTCGGGTCGACGCTGTCAAGGGGCACGTCAGCCTCGTTTTCTTGCAAAGCAGTGGGGGTCTGCGAAGACCCATGGTGGACGAGATACGGATATTTGATTGCGTGATTTGGGCAGAAAAGCCGCGCGGGGGGAGTGGTACTCACCCTGGGGGCGGATAGAAACCACCACTGAAACCCCCTTGGCCACCCTGGTTGAGGGGTAGGGCCTCTTCGTCGTACTGACTGTCGTGGTCTCCGCCAAACTCGTGGACACTCAACGTCGACTGGCTCGCAGTGTATTCAGAGGTTGGGACGCCGAGGTAGGGATTATTTCCCTGGGACGGTGGGTCTGCAAAGGGCCCCCGAGCGGTGTCTGTCCTGTTGGGATTGGGAGGCGTCGCGAAGGAGATGGCTGGCTGACGCTGCGGTGGCTGCTGCTGCTGATTCCACTCGGACATGGTATTCGACGACGGGGGTGACGACGAGAAGAAGGAGGTGTTTGTGATTGATGCAAGGGAGAGGGGGAGAGGGAGAGAGCAGTCGCTTGGTCGAAGAGACGGAGTGGTCAAGTACAAAGTTGAATGACACGCTTCTATTCTAACAAAATTCTATTCACCCTGCGGAGTCGAATCCCGCGACTTTGACTCTTGCACCGCACCCGGCAAGAATGCCTCTCACAGTCCCCGGGGCTGGACACCGCCTACTATTTTTCTACTATTTTTCGTCTCCAACCCCCGGGCACACGAGGCATCCCCATCACTGCTTCCGTGGTTATTGGCTGAGCCAGGGTAGCCTCTCCAACACGACAGTTGCGCGAAGAGCGCACATAAGGACCTCAAGGACCTCTCGGGCTACCCGCATGTGATCGATGCAAACCCAGTTTGATCCCTGATCTCGCACAGCATATGGCGATCTCGCATCCGGCCAATTGAGCGCCCTGTACGGCCAGACGGCCAGCCCCTATCGCTTCGACACCACGGTGCTCAAGCCCAGTAAGAGTAATCACAAAGTGAGCCGAGGCTTTCTCCGCTTTCTCGGCAACGGTTACCCTTGAGTCGGCGAAATCGAATCAGAATGTAAAATTAGTCGTCTTCTTCAAGGTACGAATCCTTCTCTTCAACCGTCCCAGTTTTTCATAAAAGGGTTTTCATAAAAGCTATACTCGATGTACCAGCCTCGTCGCATTACCTGGCCGTTTTCTGAACCACCATCAAGCTTCAGGCATGGTGACCGCGGCTTCTCCGTATGTTAAGATCAATTGCTTCGATAAAACTGCGTTGGTTGACCATCAAATATTGCAGAGTGTGCTGTGTCTGCTCACGAGCACACATTCCCGACAGCGTCACCCTAGAATGATCTGCTCGACACTTGATGGGTTGATTCTCACTATTCGAGAATTGCACCGAACGACTTGTTGTGGCGGCAATCGGCCTAACAGATAACAAATGGCGTAGCCACGACACAAGTTCAGTTTCAATAGCTTCGCGAATAGTGATGTCCGCGGTGTCCGCGGCATCGCGGTCTCCTCCTGAGAGCGGCCATAGGATGCCCGGAAAAAGGCCTCGCGGGGTACCGAAGTCGCGGGGTACCGAAGGAACGCACGCTCATTGAAACAAATGAAAAGCGGGCCCTGGTATTCAGGGAGCAGGAACTGCACATCTCAAAATCCGCACCGGCGGGCAGGTTGTTACTCTACGAACTCCAAGGGCGGCCCCCATCGCTTGGTTTTCGACTCTGTAGACTGGAATCTACTCGATCTCCGGAGCGAGGAGAATCGTAATATTTTCAAGCAGATCTGAAAACCTTTTCGAAACTCGGGGCTCGTAACCATTGTTGAGGGTCCCGAACGTGGTCCCGAACGTGATTCCGGTCCTTATGATGCTAAGTATGGATATCAAACAGCAGTCTGGCCCCTCCACAACCAATTACGAAGGAAAAGAAAATAGCTGCAACCGCCGCCGGGATAAAACCGCCGAGGAAGCGAAGGCCCAGATTTCGACGGATGTATTTTTGCATGTTTTGAAATACGTCACCTGCGTTGGACGACCCACCGCGTCCTCCAACGGTTCCATATTTTGTTTGCTCGAACGAATATGGAGCCCTCCGAAGGAGCGACAAGAAGGAGACGCTTCATGGCTATCAGTTATTAACATTGAACTCGAGGCTCTCCGTCGCACCTTCATAGCTCGGAAAGATCTACGATCATTGTGTGGCACAAAGGAACCAAAACCTAGACAGCGGACAGGTGACTGACATGTGGTTTGCGTCAATTTAGGTGGTTGACATGTTTGACTAGGACGCACCATTCTCTAAATCTCAAGGACATAGCCATTATAGAGCCTGAGAAGCGCATCATGAGATGCTTGCACCACAGAAGATATGGGTCCTCGGAGTAAATTTCCGGACCTGTCAATAGGGATATTAATTGCATCTACACTTTGCCAGACCTCGACAAGACCAGTGCTGTGGACACAAAAGCCATGCGTTTCCTTGGACGGTAGCATTGATGATCCAACCGACCGACAGCGGGACAGGGAAGCAGAGGATGCTACCAATCATGGAGTTAGGGTCGAAAAGTGGGTGGAGAGTTATGTCTGTCCAGGTATAAATATTTAAACCGCCTTGCCTCCGGCTATTGATCGCGTAGGGCACATACTCGACAGGCGCCACACAGGTACTGCGGAGCTGCTGAGACTGTCAAGAGGTAACATAAATACAAATATTATCGTGTTATCCTGTCACTAACCCTACATGCTCGGGTGTTGGTGTCTCGCAGCACTGGATGTAAAATTGCATATGCTGCTACTTCACAGCGCAGTGCAGTGCACATTCCGGCCCAGTTTCAAGATGCACCATGTGACTTGAGCAACTAAATATTGCACTCATCCTCAACTGCTGGCCCACTCCTGGGGAGCCCAAGTAGTGACTCAACATAATAATCACCCTACGCAGGCTAGTCTGGCCAGTACCTCCGCGGAGTCATAGACAAAGTCATTTTAAGTACTATTGTGCCGCTAAGCGTTGTGGACATGGCATGCGCGTCCAGTGGATCACCCACTTTTGATTCTGTATGCACAATATTTTAGCCTTTCTGTGTGGAGGGCTTGTCAGCCCAGTACTGGTGGCATTGGTGCTATTTGCTGAGCTGTGAGTCCCCCGTTTCGGTCTCCGTGCCGCGTGTGTTCCACTATGCACATGTAGTCTATCTACAGATGAACGATATGGGAATAGGTCCTCTTCTATTTATAGGCCGTATTATACCATTCTATATACCAGGATATCTGGGACTTGCCATTTTCGGTCACATGGTGAAGATTCTGTTGGGCCATTATCAATGGCTTTTGGTGAACTAGGCCATGAAGACTATCGTTCTCCCTCTCCACCCGTGAAGAATTTGAAAGATGTTACAAGAGAGGTTTCAAATACGATCAGGTGCGTGGTCCCGCCGGTTTCGCGTCGATTTGAGTCTTGATTTGGTTATATTTTGCAAGGAACCATCGATCTGAGCAGACGAGAATTCGCGGGCGAGGGCGTATCTTAAGATGACGATGGGGTTACGCCACCGGTCTCGATTGATTGCGTGCTAGCCAGCGCTATGCCTACGGCCGAAGGACTGACCTATTTAATCGTGGCGGACCCCCTCGTCGATAGTAGTTTCGGAACCCACTTAGACTCGTCCTCTTCGTCGTCCTTCCGTCCTTCGTCGTCCACCCGTCCCAAAGATGCCATCCCTCCGTCTCGGCTCTATCGCCCCCGATTTCGAAGCTCAGACCACAAAGGGTCCGATTAACTTCCACGAGTGGATCGGTGACTCGTGGGCTGTTCTCTTCTCCCACCCGGCAGACTTTACGCCCGTTAGCATTTTAATAATACCCTTCCGTCGAATCTCTCACTCACCTCCGATTCCGATCTGCCCAGGTTTGTACAACTGAACTCGGAGAGGTCGCTCGTCGTGCCCCCGATTTTGCCGCTCGTGGTGTCAAGATCATTGGTCTCTCTGCTAACAACCTCGATTCGCACGAGGCCTGGATCAAGGATATCAACAAGGTTGGCGCGGAAAAAGGCCCAACGGATGTCCAGTTCCCCATTGTATGTCCCACTTTCCCTTCTCTTCACCTTACTTATACCTGTCTGATAGATCGCCGACCATGAGCGTCGCATCTCTGCCCTCTACGACATGTTGGATGCCGTTGATCCTACCAACGTCGATGCGAAGGGCATCCCCTTCACCGTCCGGTAAGCGAATCTCTATCACGCCTTTAACCCGTATCTCATAGCCCCTTTAAGAACCGTCTTCGTGATCGACCCCAAGAAAGTCATCCGCCTCACCATCTCCTACCCTGCCCAGACCGGCCGTTCGTTTGACGAGGTCATCCGAGTGATCGATTCTCTCCAGCTTGGTGACAAGCACAGGATCACCACCCCTGTCAACTGGAACAAGGGCGACGATGTTATCATCCACCCCGGTGTCTCGGACAATGAGGCCAAGACCCTCTTCCCTGGCTTCACCCAGCCTCTGGTACGCACCCTTCTGTTAATGTCCGCATCCCACGACTAATACGCCCTCTAGTCATACCTCCGCTTCACCAAGTCACCGTTCTGATTTCCTCCACTGTATCTCCTTGGAACCTCGTACGCTGTAACATGCATTAAAATGCAATCGATTATCTCTTATCCGTAAACAACGTGTTACATGGCCAAGTAGTCTCGGACCTCTTCCTCTGTCAACTTTCTAAATGTCGGCTTGGGTCTCATCGTCCCAGCATTCTCTCCAGCAAGGGCATGTCTCTCCAGCTCTTCCGGTGTTGGTACGGTAATGACTCCCAGCTCGATCGTCTTCTCCGTCATTTGCCCTTCAAAACCCTCTTTGAGTGTCAATAATGCGGTGTGAATAGCATCTTCGAGGGAGATATCGTCATTGTAACGTTTCTCCAAGAAGGTTTTGGCGTTGATCATGTTCTTGCCTATCGCAGAGGCTTTCCATGCCCAGTAGGAGCCAGAGGGATCGACTTGGTAAAGGGTCGGGCCGCGGTTGATGTCCCAACCAGCTACCAGCAGGGATACTCCGTATGGCCGTACACCTCTGTGGAAACCAAAGGTCAGAAGGAATGAACGACGTGTTTGTCCTTGCAAAGCTTACCCAGACTGCGTTGCCTGTTGCATGACAGTCGCCAACTCCTGCACTAATATACGAGTAGGAGGATATTCTCCGTATATCTTCCAGTAGGCTTGCGCGCTCTTCCGCGCCCTCGATACGAGTACCTACGGGAAGGTCGAACGCGTCAGAACGCCGATCCACTTGACATTACTCATTCTACTTGACATCTTCAAAACGACGATGCAGCCCTAGTTAGATAATAGCATGAGTTGATACTCACTCGATAGTCTGGACTCATGCCAGAGTAAACAATCCCAATATTCGGGCAGATGGTGCAGACTTTATCGATCATCGAGCTGTCCATGAGTATTGAGGATGACTTCTTCTCGGTGGCGACAACGATTCCATTGGTGGCTACAGTCGAACGGAGAAGAGTACGCGTACGAATGCGGGAGGAACGGATAAATTCGTCAGGATTCAGCAACAACCACGGAAATTACAGTTTGTAGTAGGAAAAGGAAACGTAGAAATCTGTAGTACCTTTGATACCGAGGCTGGTTGTGCCCTGTGCCACTCGAGCTAGAGCGTGCTCGATCTGCACCAGCTTTCCAGAAGGCGAGAAGACGGTGAGAGAGTAGCTGTACGCGCCTCCGTCGGATGCCATGTCGATGTCTGCTGCGAGGTCGCTGTTGAGCAAGGACTGAGGAAGGGAAGTCCAAGGTACGCGTCCTTCTACGCGTCAAGGTAATTTGGTGGCATTTATCCCTGGCTCGAAAATAGTAGGAAATCGAATAGCGCAAGAGCATCTAAATATATTAAAAAGCTGTCTTGGATACAAATATTCTCTCCCTTAGCTCACGCCCAGGCCGCTTCCAAACACCAGATCCACTTTGGTTCGTCTGGGGGACACAATGGTTAGTTTACGGAGATCGCAATGTGAGTAAGAAGTATTTCTCACTTGTCCCAAACATGTACTCCGTCAGCTACGCGCTTGAAATAGACGACACGATGGAAGGGAATCTTGAGAACGAAGATGAGCTAGGTAAGCAAGTCGCCGAACCTTCAGTACTTACGAAAGACTCGTCCTCCACTTCCCTTTTCCAACTAGCGAGTGACCCCTCCCTGATGCCCAAAAACCGGTCTTCGTACCCAATAATGTATTCCTCCTTGGAAATATTTGGGTCCCACATAAGTCTATTAAACACATCCGAGGAGGTCCTCAGCTTTCCCGCTGGTACGTGTGGCGTGGTCTTCGACTTCGCAGCAGCCTTTTTGCGTTTTGATGCGGAGATGGGCTGGAACTCGCTCCACTCTTCCTCTGTTAGCAGACCTTCACCACCTTGTCCATCTGATATTATGTCTCTCGAGGGAGGTAGAGTAATATCCTCCTCATCGCTGTCCTCGTCGAGAGGTGGATCAATTCCGTTGTCGGGCCACACGAAGGGGTCCGGTATGACTTTAGAAGCCAGCTGGGACTGCTTGACGCTAGAGAGCCCGATGAATGTTTCGCTATTATCGTAGTACTTGCTATTCGCGCGCAAGTCGCCTTCGAAGGTACGGAGGCAGTTGAGAAGCGACGCTTCAATCTCAGAACCCTTGCGCGTGGACGTATCCTTGCTAAATTTGACGGAAGGTGATACTCCAAGCAGGTGGAATCCATTGGGATCCCTGGCGGCAGTGTCTACTGTTGAGGCGTCCACCAACCGTTTTGGCCAGAAACGAGCATTCAGTTCAGGGACAGTAGAAAAGAGCTGAACGAGGAGCTTCGAGAACTCGTTAGCACTTTCGCGGGTCAAATGGTCTTTGGTTGCCTCACCACAACAATCTTGCTCTCCAACCAGCCAAGCACTTCTCTTCCTCGTAAGCAGCTTCCTCCCCAGTACCCCACATCAATCTTGATGAACGCCGTGCAACTCTCCAAGAACAATTCTAGCGGCTCCTTCGTGTCTGGTCCGCACCCGCACACTTCAGCCCAACCCTTCCCAGCATTGAGCATCTCGTCAGCCAGCCTGAACGCGCGAGACACGACCTCCACGGAATTTCGGCTTGCATTGAATGTCAAGTTCGCGACAGGCTTCTCGATACTGAGGATGACCATTGGCTCCTTCTGGTGCACGCGTTTGTAGGTTAATTCGCGTCCAGGAATTGGCGAGACCATGTCCGCTTCCCAGTTCCAGCTCCCATAAGTCTTCAAGAACTGATGAACGAGGTGCTCGACTCTAGCATTGGGTGGGAGGGTGAGTGCGATGCGAGCGAGGAGAAGCGTAAGGTGGAAACCCCCAAGGAAACCGAAGCGAGCGCCTAGGAGTCCCTGCTGATTGAGATAAAGCTTTAATGCACGATTGGCGGCTTGGAACTCTCCCATCGAGGGGAGTGTTTTGCGAAGAGCAAGCACGTCCCGGACAGCATTAAGGGTGATCAAGCTCGAAGCCGGGAGACTAAAGAGAGGTGAGTCCTGGGGAAGGGTATCGAGGTCATCCCATCTGGAAACAAGTGAGTGCGATGTCGTAAACGAATCGAATGCCACGTACTGATCGACGAGGCGAGCGGCTGCACAATACTGGAGGTCTACCTTGATTCCGTCCACTTCAAGTTCCATCATCTGCACTATTGCATCCTTGACGAATCGCCGAAGCTTCACCATACCATCCTGAATAGCCTGACCGCGGAGGCGGCTGCGAGCAACTCCCCAGAAAGTAGCAGGGGATATGTTCCCAACAGCCAAGCAATCGAGGTCTGAGCCGGAAGTATGCACCCCTAGGGCGTAACTACCAACCGGTTCGATGCGAATCTTGACCATGGAGGTTGGGGCCGTTGAAGTCGTGGCTGAGGAAGAGGTAGAAGCAGAGAACAGGTTGCGAATGGCACGAAGGGCTGCGGAAAACTTGTCTTCTTGGTCGGTACTTGGAAGCCATTGATGCGTATCACAGACGGCCTTTAATTCCTCGCCGCTCAGGTGTGTTCTAGGAAGCATAGCGCGTGAATCACTGGTGGCAAGGGTACGCGTCTCCGTTTTTACTGGTTTTGGCCCGAACTCGACAAGCAAGCCCCAATGATCGCTTGGAGGTACACCACCTTCCTTTCCAAAGAGCGATACCGAACAAGGATGCAAATTACTCCCTTTCTTTAAGTAGATGCGATCATAACGCTGTGGTAGTCGATCTGCTCGTGCAGTCTGTGCAGCCAGGCTATTGAGATTTGGATCGAAAGTGGCTTGAGGATCTTCGCTGGCAACGTCTTCGAAGAGTGCATCCAGTGGCGTCGTAGGGTGTGTGCTTGGCCAGTTCGTGTCTCCAAGGACGATCCAATCGCTTGCGCTCTCCTGCGTTTGAATATGGGTCATCAATGCTTCCAGCTCGGCGGTCTTCTGTGCGATGGTAGAGGTGGTTCGACCGGCAGTGAGATGAATGGCTGCGAGGTGAAGAGCTTTCGAGTTTGCATCTAAGAACGTCACCAACAATGCTGGTTTGTGCTTGCCTCCAATCTCCAATTTGGACCATGTAAAAGAATATTTTGAGAGAATGAGGATGTTCCTCTCGTTCTCGTAGATGAATCCAGGGGCGCGAGAGCTATATATATAGGTGCCCAGATGGGCTGGTGAGCTGAGGAGTTCAAGGAGTTCATCAGAGACCTCCTGAAGGCACAGGATATCGGGATTCGAGTCCATGATAACTCTTTTGAGCTGGTCTATTCGAGATGCAGGCGGAAATGCAGGATCGTTCAGAATGTTGTACGTTGCGACGCTGAACTTCGGGGGTAGGCAAGCAAGTTTGGTGTTTTCTATAGTTTTCCACCCCGTACCGACGTGGTTTGCTGTTGGATACAGCGGCAATGGCCGAAAGGGCACTCCGACGTAGCCCGGAAGAGAGATTTCTTCGACGAGCTTCATGATACCCCCATCGGATTCGTCTTTTCGGAGCACCGCGACGCTGCCTACGATCCATTCGAGGTCTGAGGTTGCATCACAAAGCGCGCGTGCCCTCGTATTAAGGAAGTCCAGGCCGTCTGGAGACTTACGACTTGCTTGACCAATGGTCAAATGAGCCGCAAATGGGCGCCCTTTGTACCCTACCTCTTTGGATAGAACAGTCCACAAAGCACGGATTTGAGTAGGATCGCCTGGCGCGAGGTGAACCGTATCGACTGCAGACTGACGGAAATACCCGATCCGGTCGAGCTTGAACGGGAATGGATTGATAGAAGAAACCGAGAGAGCCCGTCGAAGAAGCTCGATAGTGGCGGATAGATGTTCATCTTCCACGAAAGGAAAGAGGAGGGTGATATGTGGCGTCCATCGAAATCCAGCCTATTGACATCGTTAATTCAGAGACTTGGGGGTGCAGTAAGGTCTCTGTTCATACTTTGTCGTGGACGAGGCGAAATGGGGCAAGACGCTCGGCAATACTCGCAGGCGGGAGCAAGACGAGCGCATTACTGTAAGACGAGAGTGAGGCCATAATGTTGGATTGCCTTGGATGCGATACAGATGTTGAGTGATGGGGGTCCTGTGACGAGGTCTTAAATGCGGCTTTCGTTGACGAGTCAACGGTGCGCAGCTGGCGCTGCAACTGCCACAAGCGGGACCGAAAACAGCGACCAACATAGACCCCCTTGGCCATTGGAGCAGGTGATCAGAGTCACATCTTGCATTTCAATTGACTCAGCACTGACATCTGGAGAGGTCAAAATCTCTTCTCAGCCCCTCCAAACTTACATTCGACGACCCAAAGCAATTGGTGGAAGTGATGACAGTATTTTTGTTCCGTATATGAGCTCAAATATGTCAAGATGGGATGTGTCAACAAAAGACCGAAAATCTAGAAATTTAAACACTCCCAATCTGGAATGAAGCTTTCATTGACCCTGCTTCAACCTGCGATTTCTGTTCAGTGGAGATGAACAGTGCATGGGGGATAGTTTGGTCGCCAACCACTGCATCCTGTAGGAATAAATGAGAGGACCAGTTATATGTGGTCGAACCATTTCCTCGAGCGTTTTGCACTTCGTCTCAGGGAACCTATGTACACCCAAGAGACGGGACCAAAGTTGGTGCTGAAGAGGGTGCTGAAGGTGACAATAAAGGCGACCTCAGTCTCCTGCGCTGCTCTGTTTGTTGATGAGGTTTGTGGCTTTGGACACCAACCTGGATCGTTCGCTTGCTGTTAGGAACGTATGTAGTAGTGTAATACCTCGATGAAATTCTATGGTTCGAATTGCTTCCGCACGCATGCGCGCACGTCTGCCCACCCTGTTCCGGTTAATCGATCGTTGTTCCTCGATGGACCCTGTTTCAGGATTGTAGTTACAGCAATGTTGCGTTACAGATTGCATACTCTCTCCCCGACTGAAACCTCCTTTCCCATCGCCTCACTTCTTGGGACTTTGTTTCAGTCATATCCTCCTCGATCCCGTTGGTATCTCAGCTAGAACGATCTCCCGCACGACCCATTGTGGCTCCTTTATAACCTGTACAAGCCGCTAGATCGTCCACTAGTCTAAATATCGACTTAGGATCACTCCCCCTTCTCTCCTTTTTCCTTTCCGCCTTCCTCCCAGGTGGACCTCGCGCCCGACAGCGATACTGTCGGTTAAAAGCCCCTCTCCGATCGCTCCGATCTCAGTCATAACCTTAACAGTTTAATCAGTACCATTTAGGCTTGATCGGTGCGGCAGCAGCCGGATGGCAGATCACTTAGGGCGCAAGTGTTAAGGTTAAGACTGAGATCGGAGCGATCGGAGAAGGGCTTTTAACCGACAGTATCGCTGTCGGGCGCGAGGTCCAGCTGGAAGGAAAGCGATAAAGTAAAAGGAGAGAAGGGGGAGTGAGCCTAAGTCGGCATTCAGACTAATGAACGATCTAGCGGCTTGAACAGGTTATAAAGAAGCTATATGGGTGGTGCGGGAGATCGTTCTAGCTGAGATACCAACGGGATCGAGGAGGATATGACTGAAACAAGGTCCCAAGAAGTGAGGCGATGGGAAAGGAGGTTTCAGTCGGGGACACGACGGGGCAGGGAGGTTTCGATCGGGGACACGACGGGGATGGAGATTTCGTATGGGAAGACGATATGCAATATGTAACGGAACATCGCTGTAACTACAAAACCTGAAATGGAGTCCATCGAGGCAACGACCGATCATCCGGAGGGAACCGGAACTGGGCGGGCATACGTGCGCGAATGCGTGCGGAAGCAATTCAAACCATACAACTTCATCGAGGTATTACACTACTACATACGTTCCTGACATAAACAGGGTATTCCAGTCTAGAACGCGATATCATTGAGCCGCATGCAAACTGCGAAGGTTGTTCAATTGCGTTGAATACTATATAAGAATAACCAATAACCTACTGTTGACACAGCTCCGGCAATGCTGTCGTCGACATATTTCTCGCCCGCGACACAATATTGCTGATAGCGCTGGAGTCTGTGGGTTCATAATGAGTTGCAAGAAAAGGTGCTTGACGCTTACTACCCTAAGGCATTTGGTACATCCTTGAAATAGATTGGTCCTTGCGCCTGAACTATTCACCGAAGAGAGAGAAAGCTAGGTTTAAAACGGCTCAAGTCTCAAATCGGAATGGTATAATCGCGAGACACCTACGATCCGATCACCGCAAAAGGGGCTAATAGAAGTTGTACCAAATTCCCACGTCTGCTTCGCCTGGTAGAGAGGTCCCACGACGAGAACTGAGTTTCAAGTGAGCACACGTCCACAAACAAGGGCGTGGCTTTTATTCTTCCCATGGACGTTGATTTTAGCATGGCTCCTTCATTATAGCCCTTCCGAAGGGAGCGTGTTGACAGTAAACAAGGTCATGCGCCTTGACTTCTTGAATAACAACTGCTAGAAGGCGGGGTTGGCGGCCGCTGCCAGACTTCGAATCCGGCTCATTGATGCCTCCCAAACGTGACCGGATCATGCAGAACCCATATAGATAGAGAACGTCCTGGTTCTCATACGCGAATGAACCGTCAGAAGCTCCAGAAGGACTGCCCAAGATCAGTCTCTTGCTCTTTCATGTTTCGCCGAAAAGACAAGTAATTTGAACCACCGGACCAGCTTGAATGTGCCACACCTATTGATGGACACCTATATCACCCTCCACCTCACGGCCTTTCCATTGAAACGAGAACCAGTCCCACCACCTTTAACATCAATTTGACGTAATATCTCCTACGTCTCTAATCATCTTCTCTTCCAATCCAAAGGCCACTCAAACAGTAGTCACAGTCGAATTGGGAAAGCTTCACAGGGACCGGTGCCAACTTCAGGGAGTGTCCCCCTTCTTGATGGTGAACGGTACAGATGGTATACCCCCCTCGTCGATAGACTCGCAGCACAATCCGTTGTTTGTTTCCGTTTACCTCGATTCTTCCTGTATCGTATGGCTGACCGCCTTCAGCGAACAAATCGTATCTTGTAATATAAGTTCTAAAAGTGGAACCTTGCTGGAAGGCCCCTTCTTAGCATTGGATGCCTTGTTGACAAGTGAAACGCTGTAAATAGTAGTTTCAAGGGTCGTCAATAGTGGATCGATGAACCTTGCCAACTCACGCTGGCAAGCAAACAAGCCCACAGGAAACGGGTTTGATAAATCGCTGAGGTTGAAAGAACTCGATAAACTTGTGAAATACGGCCTAACCATTGACGGGGGCAAAGCAGATTGCCTTTGTCCTCGGTTCCGGTCCCAAACCCCGACTCCAACTTTTGAAAAAGTAAGTCCAGCCGCTTTCTGTAGTCCCAATGGCGACACGGTTTGCCCACGATGAGTCAGAGTGGAATCTTGAGTGACCCGCACCGTCTTTCTGTGACATCCAAACATCAGTCGTCCACCGTTGGCCCAAGGCAAATGAATGGCGAACGTGTTGTGGAGTCGGGTCACCTAGAAGATCCTAGACAGGTACTGCTGAGGCATCTCATGTTACTGTATCGCCCATTCTCGGTATGATTGGCCACTAACCTCACGGTTTTCTCCCTCGACCTTCAACGTCCTACGCAGAATATTTCCCATGGACCCTCGTCGAGATCCTAGAAGAGACCCTCGCCGGCAGGACCCCCGTTTTCAACAAGACGCCGGGTTGTCACACACATCAGTTCCCGCGACCCCCACCCCGCAATATCCCCAACCACAAGATTATTCATACGCTCAATCTGATCAGGCAACTGCGACAGAAGCCGCCAATAGCGCATTCGCAGTCGCACCTCCAGCGTCTTTAATCAATGGGATCGCTGGTCCAAAGAGGAAAAGGAGGCCGTTGTTTTGCATTGTATGTGCTAGCAATCAGGTGAGCATGTAATCCAATGTCCAGCATAGCTCTCAGCCAATGACTTTCAGAATCGATCCATGGAAGGACACAATGTGTTGTCGTGGGTATTACCATAAGCAAAATCACGACTATTCCTGATTTTGGGAACAGTCGCGCAGGTTTTCGAGTCATATCGGCGGGAACTGGCTCACTAGTCCGACTGCCAGGCCTCACCATCGACCGGCCCAACGTTTACCCCTTTGGTACACCATACAATAAGATGTGGGAAGATTTGTATATGCAAGACGCTGTAGCGTATGTTTCTCGGACTTTAGTTTCATACAATACTATCTCCTCAACCGCCAACTACAGATACGAGCGCAACGGTTTGCTACAAATGCTCGACAGAAACCGAAACATTAAGACTGCCCCTGAGCGGTGGCAGGAGACGAGGACAGCGGCCGATATCGTGATCACTTGCGAGGAGCGGTGTTACGATGCCGTATGTGACGGTACGCGGTTGGTCGCTCGTTCCGGGCTTTATCTAAGCCATGAACAGACCTATTAGCTCGCGGGACTGAATTAAATCGCGCCGTTCACGTCATCAACGTCGAAATCAAGGACAACCACGAAGAAGCTCTGATCGCAGGACAGGCGATATTAGACTTCGCAAAGGCGGTGAGAATTGATTCACCGAAGTGAGACCAGTGCACTCATCGAGTCGGTAGGTCGAAGCAGCGGAGGACTGGGACGATGAAATGGAGGCCATTGTCCAAGCACAGCAAAACATTCACCCCCATCCCCTCCTTCACACAGTAGCATATTACTAAATTTCGTAGACACAGATAGTGTATTGCAATAAAGATGCACGCGACAGAAAGCAATGGAGCAAGCGCAAAACCTATGGGCGAGCGAAAAGCATTGGGGTGCACGACCAACCGGTAACACTTCCGTCGGTGACGCGGAATGTGAACTGAAACTTCGAGCTGCTGAAATCAAGCATATCTATAGGGTTACTCTGCAACGGCGCGTGTTTCGGTTTTACCTGCCGCATTGCATTGCATCAGTGTGTAGTTTTCCATGATTAAATGGCAACTTACAGAGATCCGGTTACCAAGCGGCCTGGTGTGATGAAGTTTGAGGGCTCTTTCGAATCCTACATGCGTCCTAAACCTCACTTCGGCAACACTGATGGCCACGGTTAGGCCTTCTCCTGGTCTGGACGAGAGGCGAATAGTCCTACCACTTATTCCGGTCAATCCGTATAGTTTCCATTGACCCGCAAGCCGCGAAGATGGCATGGATGTCACCGCGCGAGAGACGACGTACATTCCCGACAAGTAGAGTGAGGTACTCGCCGTTAATACGCTTCCGAATATCCTCGTAGATGGGGGAAAAGTCCTTGACTGCCCTCAGCATTCTCTTCGACTCGTGAAGTCTTCGGACAAGACCAGCATGGATCTAAAAGATGATGAGCGGGCCTGCCTTGCGAACGTCGTATCGCACGTACCTGTCTCTCCGAATCCACTGCTTCCTATGGTGCCCGTCAGTCTTAGTATCAATTCTCTTCTGGAATGGTGCTCACCGCCCAAACTCTCAAGGAGTCCAACGTGCACTGCTCCTCGGGAGGGAGCATGCTCAGATTATAGTACGTACGACAATAGTCGTGAATGTTGTCACCCAGTACATATGCCAAACGGGCGGCGGATTCTTCCGTGAGCCTGGAGAGTTGCTTGACCTGGAGTGACCTGAGTCAAGGAAGTCGCAAGTGAAGCGTATAGAACAAACGGACCTGCTGCTGCAGCGAGTGAACTTCGATTTCCTCCTCTTCAAAATCGTCTTCATCAAGTGGAATAATGAGGTCGGGAAGGGAAAAAGGCTTGGCAAGTGGCATCTCTCGGCTAGGACGACTTCCGGAAGATATTGGTGGTCGGTTACGGGGTCTAAGGATGGGTGGGGGGTGGTTGCTCTCTCTCCGAGCTTCAAATAAACAGGCTGCCGCGGGCCCATGAAACGAGGGGTTGTTTCATCGGACTATTTGGTGCGTAGTGATAATGCCAATAACGACGTTTGCATATGTATATTGTAAATATCCTACAGTTTTTGATTTCCAGGCTGGCTATCAGATCCAGTGAATTGTCTTTGTTTATTCCTTCTTCCGCATGAGTCGCGACACCGCCACCGAAGCAGAAGCGAACGGTCTTGAACAGCATGAACAGAGCCTTTTCGACCTATCAGAATTGCGATTGGGTCCTCCTCGGGGTGCGGAAAGCTCGGCTGTCTCTGCGATCTCTTCTGCTCAACCACATATTCATGAAGGCTACGGATTTCGGCCGAGTTCTGGCATAGGTACCCCACAAATCGATGCAACACCTGAAAGGTCAGTAAAGAGTCCAATACCGGACGCATATGGGCTGGGGTGGCCTGGTGTGTCGTTGTCTTCCCTCTTTCCAAGCGTTTCTGACCATCACCTGGGAAACCCGCAATCGGTGCAGCCAAATCAACTCTATCGCGTCTCAATTCTACCCCCGAGGAACGAGCCGCGCGAGAGGCGAAACTTGCGGGCGCGGTTCGAACTCTTCTCGAGTGCATCGGCGAAGACCCCGATCGCGATGGGCTGGTTCGCACCCCCGCCCGATATGCTCAGGCTCTCATGTGGATGACCCGTGGATATGAGGAGCGCTTGACCGGTAGGCTGCTATCCCACAGATGCGGGCCTTCCTCACTCTTGTCTCACCAGATGTCATTAACGACGCCATATTCGCCGAGGACCACGACGAAATGGTAATAGTGAGAGACATTGATGTCTTTAGTCTCTGCGAACATCATTTAGTACCGTTTACTGGGAAGGTAAGGCCTTCACCACTGTCAGTTCTACTCACCTTTGATGTCCCGGCGAGGTTTCAATCGGGTATATCCCGAACCAACTGGTCATAGGGCTCTCCAAATTGGCAAGGATCGCGGAGACCTTCAGTCGACGACTCCAAGTACAGGAGCGCCTGACCCGGCAAATCGCAATTGCCGTTCAGGAGGCTATCAAGCCGCAGGGTGTTGCCGTGGTGATGGAGGCAACGTATGGTTTGCTGTGTTGTTCCGGATCTCCGCTCACGTTAATGCCTTTGCAGTCACCTGTGTATGTCCATGCGAGGAGTCCAAAAACCTGGCGCTACCACTGTCACATCCACCATGCTCGGTGCTTTCCGGACTAAACAGAAAACGCGCGAAGAGTTCCTCACACTAATCCGCTCGCCATCTGTTACTAGCCGGCATTAGCACATCATACTATACATAACATTTAACGTAACATTGTGTCGGCTTCTCATATCTTCTCATTGCAGTTTCAACTCTGCCATTTGCCACCATAATTAATATATCGCTTCAACTCGAAGAAAAATAAGCATGTCGCTCTCAAATTGTGTAGACCGGGTGATAGAAGAAACCGATTATTATACATATGGGTTTATGGAATTGTCTTCAGTTACGTCGAGGCCCTCCTCGGTTACGTCCAAGCTCCTCATGCACCTGGCCTAGACCAATGCGGGAATTCCGGTCGATCTTAAGCCGCTTAGATGGGCCATCAGATGGATCGTCATTTGGACCTGAGCGATCTTGAGAGGTGTCAGAACGTATCTGGACAGGATTGACGGTGCACTAACCTTGAAACGTTCGCTTCCGGGGGATCTCTCTCTCAGAGCGACTCTCGCGACCACTATGGTGACGAGCTGTGTCCGGACGGGCTGGAAGTGACGGAGGGACGCCTCCGATCCTCTCAGCAAGACTTCCACTATCGCCCACTTGAGTAGATGAAGTCTGACCACCGCCGCCACCACCGCTCCGAGAGCTATTGCCACCTCCATCGCGCCTATCCCGGTCTCGATCCCTGTCAGCGTTGTCTGATCGTGACGGCTCTCCGCGATCGCGCTGGCTACTCAAACGCCCAGATGGCCCCGTTGGTGGATACTGTTGCGCGGGTCGTGAGCCTGATGCAGAAGGTTGGTTGCTTAGAGGCACATCATCGCGATCCCGAGCTGATTCAATGGGTCGGCGGTCCCAGTCCCGAGGAGGCGAAGGTGCATTGCTGGTGGACCCGCCTTGCATCATTGCGCGAGGTCCCAATGGGGCAGAGGCAGGTGCCTTATCTGGCCGCTGATCGTCGTCCATTTCCCTCTCCCGCTTTCGGTGTCCTCGCTCACGTTCCCTCTCACTACGACCTCCACGCTCTTTCTTCTCGCGTTCGCCTCGATCTCGCGCGGGTCGTTTGGTGTTTCTGTCAGCCAGCTAAGTTGCTAGCGTCAGTAAATGTCCACATAACTTTCAGAGGACGTACCTCTTCACCCCTTAGATCACGGGGACGTTTTCTGCCTGGAGAGCTCCCGGGAGGCGGCATACGATCATCTCGAGGAGCATCCCGAGCTGGTCCAGTAGGGAGTCGGCTTCCCCCAACATCCCGCTCTCGATCGCGATCCCGGCGAGAGGGCTCACGGTCGGACTCTCTGCGACTTCGATCCTTTTCTCGTTCTCGTTCTCGTTCCCTGACGTCTCTTTCTCGGTCCCTCTCCCGGTCATCATCACGGGTAGGGGCCACCCGACGTTCGGACCTGCGGTGCTGATCTTCGCGTGCTGATCTCCTATCGCGGTCATCTTCACCGCGTCGTGGATCAGGTCCGCCTCCCTCGCTCCCACGACCATCCATACTGTTGCTTCGCTTCGGAGAACGAGACCTCCGTCTGCTCTCAGAACCTCGAACCGCGTCTCGGGGATCGACCATAGACTCAGAAGGCCTATCAGACGTAGAAGCTCGATGACGATCGGTATGTGGTGCTTGCGACCGCAATTCTGGCGCGAGCGTAGGGCCCTTCAGCATTGCCGAGGCTGGTAATCGGAGGTTCGGGTCCTCTGGTAGTCTGTGTCCACGCGGAGATGGATCCTTTTTAGGGCCGGCTGGCAGCGGGGGTTGAAGGCGATTATTTGCAGAAGCCTCGGTTGAACCTGGGGGTGCGATACCGCGTACGGACTGGGTTTCAACTGCTGAAACGTCTTGGTCTTTAGAATCTGAGGCCTTTGGACCTGTTGGCGTACCCTGATCAGCATCTCGTTGAATCCTCTTGACGACAGGAGGCCGTTCGATACTCCTGAAGGCATCGGGACGTTAGCTGAAGACCAAATGGTGACAAAGGACGTACGCGACAGATGATTGTTCTGACTTTAATGGGGAGGCCTGCTCCCCACGGGGCTGCGGTCGAGAAGGATTCGCTGGCAGGGGGTGGTTGAGGGGAGGCGGTGGTTGTAGAGAGGTTGTTCTAGGCGTCGCAGGCGGCCGAGTAGGAGCAGATATACTAGAGGTGGCACTCGGAGCAGGACCCTTCGCCTTACTATCTGGGGCAGTCTGAGGGGCGGCGCCATTGGATTTGCTGAGCGCAGACTGAGCCTATGTTCCTGTCATGAGTTATCCTTAGGCCAACATGTCGATTAACTCACGGATTGCGTTGTACTCGAAGTAGTCGGTGCGCCTTCCTCCCATCGCGACCGGACGAGTTTGAGCTGAGCAAGGTACGAGTTTGTAAGGAGCTTAAGATCTGAACGCTGCTTCTTAGGGGGTAGACTGGACTCGCGGGTAAGCGCCTGCTCGACCTGCTCGACGAGGGAGGGACCGACAGGCCCGACCCTTGGGAGAATGCCCTTCGGTGGGAACACAGGTAGGAGCTCTTTCAGGATCAGGACGGCGTTGTAGTTATGCATATACTCGCTCGAGGTGAGGCAACCGGCAAGTGTCTATGGTGTGATTAGTGGTAGAAGGTAAACGAGTGGCAAGACTTACATGCCACATCTTCTTGTGGAGCTTTTGGAAGAAGTTATTGAGCATAGAGTGCGTCATGAAGGACTCCTCCCCTCCCGTCTTCACCCGTAGACCAGGCAAACGAGTACCTTTCTTATCCTCGTTCTCCTGCTTGAAGGTGGCGTCGTTCAAAGCCCAAGTAGTCAAGTCCTCGAGGATGCGCCGTAGGAACCGACCTAGAAAACTGTTCAGCTTGTTAAATCGAATGTGTGACGGGCCACTTTCCATAGTTTCGGGCTTCCGCCTGGGTCAAGGAAAAAACGACATTTCCAATATGGTCTCCAATCAATCGATCGTAGCAGTGGGCCGTTGAAAAGTTCGGCGTTCCGAGAAGATGCATCTGCTTGATGAATTGAGCGGAGAAGTCGGCATCCATAGGCGATAACAGCGCTCTCGGGAAGAGACAATGCTGAATGATGTAGTCCACTAACGGCACTGGGTCTGCGCGGATAAGGAGCGGTGAGTAATCAGCTTGAATGGAAACATCAAGTGACCAACCGGATATGTGGAACCAATGCTGATGTTCGTTATTCAGGCGTTTGCGGGTGAATGCATATACGGCAAAGTGCTCTTTGGAATCCTTGAGGATGTTAGCGCGAGCTTGCTCTATCCTCTCTTTCTTCTCGTTCCAAAGATTGCGTTCTCGGCTTGACGCTCGCGGGTCCGGAGTCTGCTTCATGGTTTGTTCCAAGAGCTGCGTGAGACGCTGCTGCGCGGCATTGTACTCATGTTTAGACCAGTGTAGATCATAGACACTCAGTTGCCAGAACGTTATATAGAATGGTGCCCTATGCAAGAGACAATGTCAGCTGAAATAGTATTAACAAAGTGAAGCTCTCACCCCATATAAGCCAGGACGGTGGAAGGAAGAATCGCCTCGGCTTGAGCGATCCATGGTTGAAGCAAAGGTACCCAAGGGGAAGGCTGCGTCTAAATCCCAGATTAGATCCAATATCTTTTCATTACACCTCACGTACCACTTGCGACGCAGACATGTCTTTTGTTCCTAGGCTTTCTGGCTCGATAGTTGCGGCTCCAGGCGCAGACGTTTCCCTGTTCGCCATCATCTGAGCCCGAAGTCTCGCCTCGGCATCCGCGGGAGATTCTACAGCCAATAGCTTTGCATCCTGAATCTTGGAAGTCGAGGCTCTTTTCTTCTCAGCCTCTGCTTCCGCCACCAGTGCTTGCTCCTGAATGAGCTGGCGCAAATGAGGACGATAAAGGTGCATGACTATAGCCGGTTCAAGGTTGAAGTCCTTGACAAGCGTCTCGAGGGAAGGCAAGCTTGCAAGAAAACTCTCGCGGAGGGCCGGAAGGTTTCCACGGATGGGGTTGGGGATCGGATACGTAAGGAACTCCATGTACTGGAAAAAAGTCGACTGTGCCTGAAGGATACTCAATAATATGCTCCTCAAAAGTTTGTGCGAACATACCTCATCGTATAGACTGCTCAGGGTCTTCAGGCTCGTATTATGTGTTCTAAAGACGTATAATTGCCGATGTTGAGCGAGAAGGATAAGGAAAGGAACGGCTAGGTCGTTCTTTACTAGAGCCGTCATGAGCTTTTCACTGGGACGATCCAAAGGGCGGGATTGGAGAGCACCCCGTGTCGACGATGCAAGGGCCTCGATCGCCACTGTAGGCCCATATGTCAAGGCAGTTATTTGGCTCTCCGACAAGTTCTCCACGGGCTCAATGCCAGCCATGTTG
>Ga0307513_10000805_pt1 | contig 45629 bp, 34 predicted proteins | sample 15_EM_MG_FD_202174 | JGI IMG/M metagenome (GOLD analysis project Ga0307513, IMG submission 202174) | Populus trichocarpa ectomycorrhiza microbial communities from riparian zone in the Pacific Northwest, United States - 15_EM | ecosystem: Host-associated > Plants > Roots > Unclassified | place...
CTATTACTATGCGTCGGCGCGCCCGGCGTCGTGGCGGGGGCCGCGGGGGTTCGGGGGTTAGGGATCGGATGTGGGGATGTCGGAATGGGAAGGAGGAGTAGGTGATGGGAAGCAATTGGCAGAGTTATTGATTATGGTATGGTATGGCTGGCTCTTCATTCTTTTATGGGTATGTTTTTGACCTGGGGTTAGTCCCTGACTGGCTTGTCTTTTTCCGGTACTGGCGGGGGAGGGGAGGGGGGGCTAATCACTTAGAAGTCATCGTATGATACCAATTACAAACTGGTAACACTCATAACCATGCTAGACATTATTGTGCTAAATACGACCCCAAAGCAACGAAGTTATATAAATATCATACATCGTGAACAACAGATTGGTAAGAAACACCGAGGGGAATGAATCGCCATGATATAGGACCCCAGAAAAAAAAGAGGTCCAAAGAAAATTAAGAAAATGTCTAATAGTGAAAGATGATAAACGGTGTTGAACTGTGTAAGTGAGAGAGACTGAAAGGAAATAAAGAGGCGAAGGAGGAAAAGGGAAAGGTGGGGGGCAGAGATTGTGTGCTAGAGGCCACGGGACTCCAAGGGTTGATGCTTTCACGCTCGTGCATGGGCTCGTGTTGGTGCATTGAGCAGAGAATAGTAGCGCCCTTGCCTGCACGCACTGCGCATATAATGTAATAAGATGTATGAAGTGAGAGTAGTGATAAGGGAAGACTAATAGGGAGGAAATAGAAGAGAGAAACTAAGGAGGAAATAATGGCGGAGGGAAGAATCGCGGTTGAGAGGAGGGGTCGAGTATTGGGGGGGGCTTCGGCAGTGAAAGGTAGGCCTCCGGGAAAGGTTGGAAGTAGATCTAGAGCAGGCCCGGCGGCCTAAGTGAGGGCTCCCCGGTGTTTCTTTCGCTGCTTCCCATCATCGCTGAGATGGACTGTTCTTTTCCTATTGTTGTTCAGGAGGTTCCCCTGAGGCAGGGTGTTCCGTCGTATGTCTGGTGCCTTTCCGGTGTCGGTTGGGGTGGGAAGGGGGGGGCCGAGGCTGGGAAAGTAATTGCACAATACCTGCATTTTGGCGGGACGCAGCAAGGTCAAGGGCTGTTTCGCCGCTGGGGCCGGGCATGTCAGGATTGAGGTCCTCTCGTTCCAATAGCAACCTTACTATTCCCTCACACCCGCGCTTCGCAGCCCACCAGAGTGGTGTTCGGCCATATTGTGTGTCTGCGGCGTTGGGGTCAATATCTTCGCGTTCCAATAGCAATTTTACTATTCCCTCATCTCCGCGCCCTGCAGCCCACAAGAGTGGTGTTCGACCATATTCGGTGTCTGCAGTGTTGGGATTGATATCCTCTCGTTCTAATAGCATTCTCACTATTTCCTCATAGTGGCGCGCTGCAGCCCACCAGAGCGGTGTTCGACCATATTCGGTGTCTGCAGTGTTGGGATTAATATCCGCTCGCCCCAACAGCATTCTTACCACTCCCTCGCGCCCCCGCTCCGCAGCCCGCCAGAGTGGAGTTCCACCATATCCTGTGTCAGTGGTATTGGGATTAATATCCGCTCGCTCCAATAGTATTCTAACTGCTCCCTCATGTCCGCGCTCCGCAGCCCACCAGAGTGGTGTTCCACCATATTCAGTGTCTGCAGTATTGGGATTGACACCCTCTCGTTCCAATAGCATTCTGACTATTCCCTCATGCCCGCGCGCCGCAGCCCACCAGAGCGGTGTCCGTCCAAATTGGGTGTCTGCAGTATTGGGATTGACACCCTCTCGTTCCGATAGCATTCTGAATATTCCCTCATGCCCGCGCGCCGCAGCCCACCAGAGCGGTGTTCGTCCAAATTGGGTGTCTGCAGTATTGGGATTGACACCCTCTCGTTCCAATAGCATTCTGACTATTGCCTCATGCCCGCGCGCCGCAGCCCACCAGAGCGGCGTTCGTCTAAATTGGGTGTCTGAAATGTTGGATTGATACCCTCTCGTTCCAATAGCATTCTTGCTATTCCCTCATGGTGATGACGTGCAGCCCACCAGAGTGGCGTTCGACCATATGTAGTGTCTGCGGTGTTGGGATTGATATCCTCTCGCCCCAACAGCATTCTTGCCAGTCCCTCGCGCCCCCGCTCCGCAGCCCGCCAGAGTGGAGTTCCACCATATCCTTTGTCAGTGGTATTGGGATTAATATCCATTCGCTCCAATAACATTCTAACCACTCCCTCATGTCCGCGCTCCGCAGCCCACCAGAGCGGTGTTCGACCATATTCGGTGTCTGCGGCGTTGGGATCGATATCCATCAGCCGTAACAGTATTTTTACAACATTCTCATGACCTCCTCCAGCAGCCCACGAAAGGGCCGTTCGACCCATGTTGTCTCTTTCGTTAATACTCCACTCTTTAGTCGCTAATAAAGCAGCAAATATTTCCCCGATCCCGTGAAATGCCGCTCCATGGAGTCCTGTAAAGCCCTTAGACCTAAACCTCTTACCATTCGGGTTTTCCCAATCTCTATACTTATAATAATGTAGCAACAGAAGCCGAGACGCTATATGTTCTTCGTATCTAACTAGGAGTAGGAGCGCAAGCTGAGTAGCACTCTCCGTCTTCTCTTTCCCCGTATGCTTTCCCCAATAACAAGAAGCATATTCAACAAAGGGGACTGGCGGTGGGGCAGAAGCAAGAGATGGTGAAAGCTCCCGGACGCAACGAAAATTGAGGTATGTCAAGCAAACCTCCGCTATCATCGAGTGTGGGCTTTGGAACAGGCTTGGATTGCTGGATATATACTCCTGCAAAGTGAAGTGGACAAGCCGGACGATGGAGGAGGATGCCTCAACTGTGATAAGCCCCAGCGAAGATCCTATCAGTGTTCGAATTGTAGGAACGTTTTCAACATCCAGATCCGTGGATCCTATCCTTACTCCTAAGGCATGGCATAGCTCGCTAGCTTGCAACGGCCGCTCCGAATTCGATACCCACATCAGGGCGTCTATCCCGAGTCTAGATCTGCTACCCTTCTGGGCCTTTATTCGTTCAAGGGTTGTCCCATACACATCCCTCAAATGATTGCCCTTGGTCATCTCGTCTAACTTACGCTTCCTCTCTGAGATGGTAACCCCTCCTAGGATTGCGTCAATTACCAGCGAGACAAGGAGGAATCTAAACACCATGGCTGGTCAATATAAGATTCAGAATGAAATAAGAACTAAGGATTCCGCTACACACATTCCAGAGATCCTTTGTGGAATAATCCTCAGGATGTCCGCTCGCAAAGTATCGGACATTGCGTCACTCTCGGTGTCCATTTCCAACTTCTTCTCCAAATATCTTTCTATGTCGTGCATCTTCGGACTAATCGGTACTTTAACACTGCCGGTGAAGCGTTTCTCAATCTCTGACCGAACCTGAGGCCTCCCGGTGAAAAATATTCGCGCCCTCCGTGACCCCTGAAGGATGTCCTTCAGTGATTCAAGAAGCTCCAGTAGATACTTAGGAAGACACTCATCCAGAGCATCAATACAAATAAACACACGGGGTAATGTGGCAATAGCCTGCTTCAGCATATGCACCATATCCGGAAGTCGCAAACCTCGACCGCCGACTTCGCTTTTCGCCTTTTGAAATGCCTCTTGCACGTGCTCTAGCACTTCCCCTCTAACTACCAGCTGCTTAAGGATGGCTCCTACGATGTTGGTGGTTGTCTGCTCCCTCTGGTCACGGAAGTCGCAATAGAACATCGCGATCACAATTTCTTCCTCACGAGGTCCGTCGCACGGGTCATCGATCACTAAGGAACTAATATTGCCTGCTGTCGGTGATAATCCCTACTTCTTCCAGATGAACCAGGAACTTACCTTATATACGTCTTCCCCACTCCCGGATTCCCGCTGCAAAATAAGACAGCCTTATCCGCCCCACCTCCATTACTCCTCCACTCCCGGAACTCGCTTGTTTCTAAAACCCAATTCCCCACACCATCAACCCTATCGGTACGCACATCGTGATGCCTTCCCCTAGGGTCGAGTGGCGAGAGCCACTTCATTATTTCCGGATTCTCGTCAGCTATGATATTGTTCACGTTAACGGTATTGTTATGACTATTCGTCACGTTATTGGAGTTGATATTGTTTTTACCGATCGAGATCGAATGTCGATACGCTGTGTTATCCATGGTACGTCCAAAGTGTTCGGGGAGCCTAGATACTGTATGCTATAGCGATAACTGTTGTAGCGATATCGGAGCTTTTATCGAATTTGGACAAGGCGGGCTGGAAAAAAAGACTCCAGCGGGTCAAGTTACTACCCAATCATCTCCTGCTGAGTCAACACCCACACACTGATGACTGTGAGACATGAGTTTCATATCACACATCTCCGACAGTAATATTCGGATAGAGGGGCAATCCATACTTCTACACTCCAAGGGACGTACCGGTACTGTGTTCCAAGAATCTGTCCCATAGTACGGCGGACTAAACGCACAGTGCAGGTAAGGCTTTACTCAACGTGACAAACGGCCATGAGCATAGTTTTATTTAAAGCCCTAAATAAAATTTAACAAAAATTTACAAGTATCACAAAATAACCATAAATTCCATATTTACTGTTGATAAAGCTTGTTATACTACGACAAGACCCTAAAACGGCTGATCAGAAACTTTAACCAGTTATAAAACCTTCCAATCCCGACTCAATAAATGTATTTTCAATGTATTTTCACTATCATCATCCAAGTTGAAACCTTTCCACAAATACAATTTCCACAACCTTGTTGCGGGTAGAATAAGACCAAATTCCTCCTATATCGATGAGGCTACATATAGACAACACTTTCCATATAAAATACTAATGGACAGCAGACAGCAATACCCCATTCCCTATCAAACCAGATACCCACCCCCGAGGTCACCAGAGGATCTATGCTAGTATACCCGCGCTCTCAAGCTCTTATATCCCAACTTTCCTAGTCATGGGTGATAGGAGAAGATACACCTCACGAAATCAACTTCTTCCATTTTACCCCCTTCAGGCTCAGTCACTCACAAGGGCGATTACTCAGCCAGGGCACTACACTTCGCGAACTCACGCTGGCAGTATACCACGATATCACTCTATTTAACGAAACAATCCCATGTAGCAGCGGGGGAAGGTCGTTTCGTTCAATCCCCACAGCAAATAACACTCGTACTCCTCTCGGTCGACCAGCCCTACCGACCGCCAACATCTCATCCCGATCCTTCATCCAGCCCGGAACATCCGCACCAGCTCCACGAACCGAGCTTTAGTGGGGTGGAAAAGACTCGCCGGCGGACATAGCGTTCGTTCTCTCCCGCCGTTGATTCCACCCGGATTATACCCGCACTCGCGGCTCCGTCGATGAAGGATCCGGGGGAGCGACCACATCACCGTTGCGTTGCGGCGGCTGTTCGAGGGTTCGTTCGGTAGGGTTGGAAATGCCCATCGGCACTATGCATGGCATAGCATGGCGAGGCTCGACTTGCGGTTAGGAGCTTCACGAGTGATGGGGTATGATTCATAAGAACTCTAGCTTACAGTACCGGTGTGGGGCAGGGCTTGTACTAGGGTAGTCTGATGTCGTGGGTAGCCTATCTGGCAGCGGCCAAAATTCATGTACTAGTGGGTCTTGGCACAGAGGTGCTTTGCCTATAAATATCTCCTTCCTGTATTCTAGTCTTACAACAAGCAACCACTCGGGGATCAACCAGTCAACTCACAACGTTTCCTTTCCTTCTCAATTGGTTCAAGTGCTTCAGTCTTTGTCTTACCCTTGTGAAAGCCTTTAGCCACTTTATCTTCAGAGCTACTTTGCACAGGTCTATTGACTGATTTACTAAGAAGCTACGCCGCAGGCGACAGGAGGGGAATACGGCATGCGCAACACACCATCCAACTAGGGGAAGGCATCGAAATACCCCCACACCGGTACAATACTCGCGATTTTCAAAAGTATCCGGATGCCGTCAATTGGCTTGGCGCCGGGGCCCCGGCATGCTGGTGCTGAGCGGCCATTCAATACGGGTGTTGGTAAAATTCTTGATTAAAATTAAACATCAGGAGAGAGAACGGGAACCCAGTAATGGGAGAAGTAAAGGTGCATGAAGTTTGAAAATTATTCCTACCTTTTTTTTTCGGCAATACATCGTCCCGGAGCACCAACTCCTACAGGCTCCCAGAATTCTTGGCGCCAAGCTCACTGGCGGCATCCGGATACTTTTGAAAATCGCAAGTACATGCAGATGACCTGCGATATGAGGGATCCAATTTAGGATATCCTGTCCGACTTTCATGTCTGGCGCCACAATCCGGGGCATGGCGTTAATTTTGAATAAAGTCTCAATTCTTTGGCGGATGGCTTGGACTAAATGGAAGGGGAGCGAAGTAACAGGACGTATCGGCTGGGAGGTTGGTGGAGTATCGCTCGACGAGCCTTTTCCAGAAGTGCACAGAAGATGAAGGAGGGAGCTTTTGTTTTATACAGAATTTCACTAGTCCGTTTAGCCTTAGTTCATGCTTAGTCCCATCACTTACTAGCATCCACCCTGCCATACCCCCCACCCCCAAACTATCAACCTGCGAGAAACATCTTCCCTCAGTTCATACTCAGAGGGAATCAACATTTGTGCCTTGCATACATATACCCCAAGAAGGAGATCGCTGGAGATTGGTCTTGCCAGACTGGTAGTCCCCGATCGGTAGGAGGTCTTGTCATATCCGGCCATGCACGTGGGGAATGGTTAAAGAAACCTACGATTCACGGCGATTTCCTGGGTCGTGGGGATCGTATCAGTATATCATGGCGGTTGAGTGGCAATCATTTTTTTAAGAATCTCAGGATGATTTCTACTCCTTCCGAAGTATAATAATCAATCTCCGGCTGATCACAAACATTCTCATATTCAGGAGGTATCATGTTCTGCTTCTCGCTCATTTTGCCGGCTATCTAACCGGGTGCTATATTATACTATCAAGGAATCGGCGAAGTCTGCTATGTTTACTTAGTTCCTTCCTCACCTAGGATAAACGTATCATACTGCCGGCAAGAGGATAATCACTTAGAAGTCACCGCACCTATTACAAACCTGTAACATTCATAATCATACCGGATATTAGCGTACCAAATACGACCCCACAGTAACAAAGCTATATAAATATCATACATCGTGAACAACAGATTGGTAAGAGACACCGAGGGGAAGGTATTATATAATGAATCGCCATGATATAGGGCCCCAGAAAAAAAGATCTAAAGAAAACTAAGAAAATGTCTAATAAGTGAAGGATGATAAACGGTGTTGAACTGTGTTAATGAGAGGAACTGAAAGGAAATAAAGAGGCGAAGGAGCAAAAAGAAAAGAGGGGAGTAGAGATTGCGCCATAAGCCACGGGACTCCAAGGGTTGATTTTTTTCTTCTATTCACGCTCGTGCATGAGTTCGTGTTTGGATATAAGAGAGGGAATAGAAGCATTTTTGCCTAAGTACACTGCGCATTATAATGTAACAAGCATGTATGAAGAGAGAGTGATAAGGAAGGACCGATAAGAGCAAGAAAATGGAAGAGGAAAACTAAGGAGGAAATAGTGGCAGAGGGGAGAAGGTTGTGAGGAGGGGTCGAGTATTGGTGGGGGGGGGGGCTTCGACGGTGAAAGGTAGGCCTCTGGGAAGGTTGGAAGTGGCTCTAGAGCAGGTCTGGTGGCCTAGGTGAGGGCTCCCCGGTGTTTTTTTCTCTGTTTCCCACTATCGCTGAGACGGATTGTTCTTTTCTTGTTCAGGAGGTTCCCCTGCGGGAGAATATCCCGCCCTATTTTTGAGGCCTTTCCAGTATCGGTTGGGATGGGAAGGGAGGGCCAAGGTTGGGAAAGTAATTGAACAATTCTTGCATGTTGGCGGAACGCAGCAAAGTCTAGGGCTGTTTCGCCGCTGGGGCCGGGTATGTCAGGATTGAGATCCTCTCGTTCCAATAGCAACTTTACTTTTCCCTCACACCAGTGTTGCGCAGCCCGCAAGAGTGGTGTTTGACCATATCGGGTATCTGGAGTGCTGGGATGGATATCCTCCCGCTGCAATAGCAATTTTACTACTCCGTCGTGCCCGCGCTCTGCAGCCCACCAGAGTGGTGTTCGGCCATATTGGGTGTCTGCAGTGTTGGGATTTATATCCACTCGTTCCAACAGCATTTTTGCTACTCCCCCATCTCCGCGTTGCGCTGCCCACCAGAGCGGTGTTCGACCCCATAAGGTGTCTGCAATGTTGGGATTGATCCGCTCTCGTTCCAATAGCATCCTTACCATCCCCTCATGCCCGCGCTCCGCAGCCCACCAGAGTGGTGTTCGATCATATAAGATGTCTCCAATGTTGGGGTTGACGCCCCCCCGTCCCAATAGTATTCTTACTATTCCCTCATTCCCGCGCTTCGCAGCCCACCAGAGTGGTGTTTGACCGGTGGCGGGATCTGCAGTGTTGGGATCGATATCCTCTCGTTCCAATAGCAATTTTAATATTCCCTCGTGCCCGCGCTCCACAGCCCACCAGAGTGGTGTTTGACCGGTGGCGGGATCTGCAGTGTTGGGATCGATATCCTCTCGTTCCAATAGCAATTTTAATATTCCCTCGTGCCCGCGCTTCACAGCCCACCAGAGTGGTGTTTGACCGGTGGCGGGATCTGCAGTGTTGGGATCGATATCCTTCAGCTGTAGTAGTAGCTTTACGACGTCCTCATGACCTCCTACAGTTGCCCACAATAGGGCCGTTCGACCCATGTTGTCTCTTCCGTTAATACTCCATTCTTTGGTTGCCAATAATGCAGGAACTATCTCCCCGATCCCGTGGAACGCCGCTCCATGAAGCCCTGTGAAGCCCTTAGGCACAAACTTCTTATCATTCGGGTCACCCCAAACTCTATACTGATAATAATGCAGCAAGAGAAGCCGAGACGCTATATGCTCCTCGTACCCAATCAGAAGTAGGAGTGCAAGCGGAGTAGCACTCTCCGTATTCTCCTTCGCCAAATGCTTTCCCCAGTAACAAGAAGCATATTCGACAAAGGGGACTATCGGTGGCGCAGAACGAAGAGTTGGCGAAAGTTCCCGGACGCAACGGAAATTGAGGTATGTCAAGCAAACCTCCGCTATCATCGAGTGTGGGCTTTGGAATAGGTTTGGATTGCTGGACAAATACTCTTGCAAAGTGAAGTGGACAAGCCGGACGATAGAGGAGGATGCCTCAACTGTGATAAGCCCAAGAGAACACCCCATCAGTGTTCGAATTGTAGGAACATTTTCAACATCCAGATCTGTGGATCCTATCCCCACCCCTAAGGCGTGGCATAGCTCGCTAGCTCGCAAAGGTCGCTCCGAGTTCGATACCCAAATCAGGGCGTTCATCCCGAGTCTTGATCTGCTACCCTTCTGGGCCTTTATTCGTTCAAGAGTTGTCCCATAAACATCCCCCAAATGATTGCCCTTGGTCATCTCGCCCAACTTCCGCTTCCTCTCTGAGACGGTAACCCCTCCTAGGATTGTGTCGATGGCTAGCGAGACAAGGAGGAATCTAAACACCATGGTTAGTCAATGTAGGGTTATGAATGAAATAGGAACTAAGGATTCCGCTACACACATTCCAGAGATCCTTTGTGGAATAACTCTCAGGATATCCGCTCGCAAAGTATCGGACATTGCGTCACTCTCGGTGTCCATCTCCAACTTCATCTCCAAATATCTCACTATGTCGTGCGTCTTCGGACTAATCGGTACTATAACACTACAAGCGAAATGCCTCGCAATTTCGGCCCCAACCTGAGGCCTCCCGGTGACAAATACTCGCGTCCTCGGTGACTCCTGAAGGATGGCCTTTAGTGACACAAGAAGCTCCAGTAGATGCTTAGGAAGGCACTCATCCAGAGCATCAATACAGATAAACACCCTGGGTAATGTAGTAACTGCCTGCTTCAACATCTGCACCATATCCGGAAGTCGGAGACCTCGACCGCCAACCTCGTTTTTCGCCTTTTGAAATGCCTTTTGCACGTCCTCTGGCGCCTTCCCTCTAACTACGAGTTGCTTAAGGATGGCTCCCATGATGTTAGTGGTTGTTTGTTCCCTCTGGTCGCGGAAGTCGCAGTAGAACATCGCGATCGCAATTCCTTCCTCACAAGGTCCGTCGCACAGGTCATCGATCACTAAGGAACTAATATTGCTGATCGTCGGTGATAATTCCTTCTTCTTCCAGATGGATCAGGAACTTACCTTAGATACGTCTTCCCCACTCCCGGGTTCCCACTACAAAATAAGACAGCCTTATTCGCCCCACCCCTATTACTCCTCCACTCCCGAAACTCTCTTGTTTCTAAAAGCCAATTCCCCACACCATCGACCCTGTCGGTACGCACATCGTGATGCCTTCCCCTAGGGTCGAGTGGTGAGAGCCACTTCATTATTTCTGGGTTCTCATCGGCCCCGATATTGTTCAAGTTGACGGTATTATGACTATTCGCCACGTTATTGCAGTTGACATTGCCGTCACCAATCGAGATCGAGTGCCGATACGTTATGTTGTCCATAGTATGTCCAAGTGTTCGGCGAGCGTAGATATGCTATAGCGATAACTGTGGTGGCGATATGGAAATTTTACAGAATTTGGACAAACCAGGCTGAGAAAAGAGGGCTCCACTGGGTGGAATTACTATCCAATCATTTCCTGCTGAGTAAGCACACATACTCTGATGACTGTGAGACATGAGTTCCACATCACACATTCCCGATAGTAACATTCCGATAGAGAGGCAATCCATGCTTCTACAACTCTAGGAAACGTACCGGTACTGTGCTCCAAGAATCTGTCCCATAGTACGGCGGGCCAAACGTGCTGTGCAGGTAGGGCAGTTTGGGCTTTGCTCAACGTGACAGACGGCCATGAGCATAGGTTTGTTTAAACCCCTTGATAAAATTTTACAAGTATCATAAAAAACCGGAATTCCATATTTGGATAAAGTTTGTTATACTGCAATAATACAGTGCCCTGACAAAACTCATCGTTGAGGGCCCTTTTTACACCAAAATTGCTCTTTTTCAGGGAGCGAGAACTCCACAACCTCTTTCGCAAACAGAAAAATTCTTGCTGAAATCGTAATTCCGCCGATTCCAAATGGCTAATTGAAATATTGAAGCAAATGGTATAAGATTGAGTGAACTGCGATAATGTGAAATTGGCAATTTTGAAATCAGGTACTAGTACCTTTTTGTATGGGTCACCATACAAATTCTTGAGAACTTGGCATGTATGATAGATCTCGATGAGCCCATCCCGTTAACCTATTCCAGACATAAAACCATGAAGATCATTATATAAATGCTAATTCCTGTATCGCTGGGTTTCCCGCTAGTGATTGATATAATTTTCATTTTAATTAATTGAGCAGTGCAAGTCCAGATGGCGATTTTCGAGATCTCGAATTTGGGCGATTGTGGTGCGTTTTGGGGGTACTTGGGTGCACCAACGATGACTTTTGTCCAAGAACTATCTTAAAACGGTTGGCCAGAAACATCAACCAGTTATAAAGCCCTCCAATCCCGACCCAATAAATGTCTTTTCAATGGATTTTCACTACCATCACCCAAGCCGAAATCTCTCCGCAGGTACAGTTGCCATAACCTCGTTGCGGGTGGGATAAGACCAAAATCCTTCTATATCCATCAGGCTACATATCATAGTCAATAACACTTTTTATATAAAATACAAATGGACAACAGACAGCAATACCCCATTCCCTATCAAACCAGATACTCACTCTTGAGGTCTCGAGAGGGTCCATGCTATTATACCCGCACTCCCAAGCCTTTATTCCCCAACTTTCCTGGTCGTAGGTGATAGGAGGAAATCAGGAGAAGATACACCTCATGAAATCAACCTCTTCCATTTTACCCCCTTCAGGCTCAGCCATGCACAGGGGCGATTACAGCCAGGGCCAGACTACACTTCGCGAACTCGCGCTGGCAGTATACCGCGATATCACTCTATAGCGAAATCCCACGTAGCAGCGGGGGAGGGTCGTCTCGTTCAATCCCTACAGCAAACAACATTAGTACTCTCAGTCAACAGGCCCGACTAACCGCGGATTATACCAGGACTGGCGGCCCCCTCGAAGGATTCGGGGGAGTGGTCACATCACCGTTGCGTTGTTGCACCCGTTCGAGCGTTCGTTCGGTGGGGTTAGAAATGCCCATCGTCACTATGCCTGGCATAGCGTGGCGAGGCGTGGTTAGCGGTTAGGAGCTTTGCGAGTGATAGGGTATGACTTTAAAGAACACTAACTTATTGTATCGATACAATACATGTAGATGACCTACGATATGAGGGATCCAATTTAGGGTATTGTGTCCGGCTTTCATGTCGGGCGCCACAAGCCAGGGTATGGCGTTAATTTTGAATAAAATCTCAATTCTTTAACTGATGGCTTGGATTAAATGGAAGCGGAGCAAAATAACAGAACGTATCTGCTAGGAGGTTGGTGGAGTATCGCTCGGCGAGCCTTTTTCAGAAGTACCCGGAGGATGAGGGGGGGAGCCTTTTGTTTTATACAGCATTTCGCTGGTCCGTTTAGCCTTTGTTCATGCCCAGTCCCACCACCCACTATCATTCACACGGCCATACCCCCCACCCCCGAACCATCGACCTGCGAGAAACATATTCTCGCAGTTTATACTCTGTGGGAATTGGCCATTGTTCCCTGTATAGATATACCCCGAGAAAGAGATCGCTGCAGATTAGTCTTACCAGACTGGTAGTCCCCGATCTGTAGGAGGTCTTGTCGTATCCTGCCATGCATGTAAAGAATGGATAAGGAAACCTAGGATTCACAGTGATTTCCTGGATCGTGGGGATGAGGAGTAGATATATGTATCAGTAAATCATGACGGTCGAGTAGCAATTTTGTTTTTGAGAGTTCCAGGGAGATTTCTACTCCTTTCGAGGTAATCAATCCTCCGACTGGTCACCACAAACACTTTCATATTCAGGAGGGATCATGTTCTGCTTCTCGTTCACGTCGTCAGTTATCTAACCGGGTGCTATATTATACTATCAAGGAATCGGTGAAGTCCGCTATGTTTACTTAGCTCCCTCCTTACGTAGGATGAACGTATCATACTACCCGCAGGGGGGGGGCTAATCACTTAGTCATCGCACCTATTACAAACCAGTAACACTCATAATGATACCAGATATTAGCGTACTAAATACGACTCACGGTAATAAAACTATATAAATATCATACATCGTGAAGGACAGATTAGTAAGAAACGCCGAGGGGAAGGCATTATATAATGCATGATATAAGGCCCCGAAAAAAAAACTAAAGAAAACTAAGAAAATGTCTAAAAGTGAGGGATGATAAACGGTGTTGAACTGTGTAAGTAAGAGAGACGGAAAAGAAATAAAGACGGGAAAGGGCAGAAAGAAAAGAGGGGAGTAGAGATCGTAGGCCATAGGTCACAGGACTCCAAAGGTTGATTCTTTCTATTCACGCTCGGGCATGAGCTCGTGTTTGGGTATTAAGCAGATGTGGTGGCGTTCTTGCCTACGCACACCGCGCATTATAACGTAACAAGCACGTATGAAGAGAGAGTGAGTGATAAGGAAGGACGGACAACAGCAAGAAAATGGAAGAGGAAAACTAAGGAGGAATAGTGGCAGGGGGAAGAGCGTTGTGAGGGGTCGAGAATTGGGGGGGGGGCTTCGGCGGTGAAAGGTAGGCCTACGGGAAAGGTTGGAAGGGGCTTTGAAGCAGGTCCGGCGGCCTAGGTGAGGGCTCCCCGGTGTTTCTTTCGCTGTTCCCCACCATCGCTAAGATGGATTGTTCTTTTCTTATTGTTTTTTAGGACGTTCCCCTGGGGGGGAATGCCCCGCCCTATGTTTGCGGCCTTTCCAGTATCGATTGGGATGGGAAGGGAGGGCCAAGGTTGGGAAAGCAATTGCACAACACCTGCATGTTGGCGGGACGCGGCAAGGTCAAGGGCTGTTTCGCCGCTGGGGCCGGGTATGTCAGGATTGAGATCCTCTCGTTCCAATAGCAACCTTACTATTCCCTCATACCCGTGCTGCGCAACCCGCAAGAGTGGTGTTTGACCATACCGGGTATCTGCAGTGTTGGGATTGATATCCTCTTGTCCCAATAGTGATTTTACTATTCCCTCATGGCCGCTCTCCGCAGCCAACCAGAGTGGTGTTTGACCATATTGGGTATCTGTGATGTTGGGATTGACACCCTCTCGTTCCAATAGCATTCTCACTGCTCCCTCATGCCCGCGCACCGCAGCCCACCAGAGCGGTGTTCGGCCATATTCGGTGTCTGCAGTGTTGGGATCAATATCCGCTCGCTCCAATAACATTTTTGCTACCCCCTCGTGCCGGCGCCCCGCAGCCCACCAGAGTGGTGTTCGACCATGTTTGGTGTCCGCAGTGTTAGGATTGACACCCTCTTGTTCCAATAGCATTCTTGCTATTCCCTCATGCCCGCGCTCCGCAGCCCACCAGAGTGGTGTTTGACCATGTTTGGTGTCTACAGTGTTGGGATTGACACCCTCTCGTTCCAATAGCAACCTTACTATTCCCTCACGCCCGCGCTCCGCAGCGCACCAGAGTGGCGTTCGACCACATTCGGTATCTGCAGTGTCGGGATTGATATCCTCTCGTTGCAATAGCATTCTCGCTACTCCCTCATATCCGCGTTGCGCTGCCCACCAGAGCGGTGTTCGACCCCATAAGGTGTCTGCAATGTTGGGATTGATCCCCTCTCGTTCCAATAGCATTCTTACTATCCCCTCATGCCCGCGCTCCGCAGCCCACCAGAGTAGTGTTCGACCATATAAGGTGTCTCCAATGTGGGGATTGATATCCTCTCGCTCCAATAGCATTCTTACTATTCCCTCATGCCCGCGCTCCGCAGCCCACAAGAGTGGTGTTTGACCATATTCGGTGTCTGCAGTGTTGGGACTGATATCTGCTTGCCCCAATAGTAATTCCACTATTCCGAAATGCCCGCGCTCCGCGGCCCACCAGAGTGGTGTTCGGCCATATTCGGTGTCTGCAGTGTTGGGATTGATGTCCACTCGTTCCAATAGCATTCTTGCCACTCCCTCACGCCCCAGCTCCGCAGCCCGCCAGAGTGGGGTTCGACCATATTGGGTGTCTGCAGTGTTGGGATTGATATCTGGTTGCCCCAATAGCAACTTCACTATTCCCTCATGTCCGCGCGCCGCAGCCCACCAGAGTGGTGTTCGACCATATTGGGTATCTGCAGTGTTTGGATTGACACCCTCTCGTTCCAATAGCAACCTTACTATTCCCTCGTAGCTACGCTCTGTAGCACACCAGAGTGGTGTTCGACCATATCCGGTATCTGCAGTGTTTGGACTGACACCCTCTTGTTCCAATAGCAACCTTACTATTCCCTCGTGGCCGCACTCTGCAGCCCACCAGAGTGGTGTTCGACCATATATGGTATCTGCAGTGTGTGGATTGACACCCTCTCGTTCTAATAGCAGCCTTACTATTCCCTCGTGGCTGCGCTGTGCAGCAAACCAGAGTGGTGTTCGACCATATCCGGTATCTGCAGTGTTGGGATTGATATCCTCTCGCTCCAATAACAATTTTACCATTCCCTCACCCCCTTGCTTCGCAGCCCACCAGAGTGGCGTCTTGCCATCTTTGTCTGGGGCGTTGGGATCGATATCCCCCAGCTGTAATAGTAACTTTACAGCATCCTCATGACCTCCTCCAGCAGCCCACCAAAGGGCCGTTCGACCCATGTTGTCTCTTTCATTAATACTCCACTCTTTAGTCGCCAATAAAGCAGCAAATATTTCCCCGATCCCGTGAAATGCTGCTCCATGGAGCCCTGTAAAGCCCTTGGGCATAAACCTCATATCATTCGGGCTTTTCCAATCTCTATACTCATAATAATGTAGCAAGAGAAGCCGAGACGCGATATGCTCCTCGTATCCAACCAGAAGTAGGAGCGCAAGCTGAGTAGCACTCTCCGTCTTTTGTTTCCCTATATGTCTTCCCCAATAACAAGAAGCATATTCAACAAAGGGGACTATTGGTGGGGCAGAAACAAGAATTGGCGAAAGTTCCCGGACGCAACGAAAATTGAGGTACGTCAAACAAACCTCTGCTATCATCGAGTGTGTGCTTTGGAACAGGCTTGGATTGCTTGATATATACTCCTGCAAAGTGAAGTGGACGAGCCGGACGATGGAGGAGGATGCCTCAACTGTGATAAGCCCAAGAGAACAGCCAATCAGTGTTCGAATTGTAGGAACGTTTTCAACATCCAGATCCGTGGATCCTATATTTACTCCTAAGGCATGGCATAGCTCGCTAGCTTTCAACGGTCTCTCCGAATTCGATACCCAAATCAGGGCGTCTGTCCCGAGTCTGGATCTGCCTCCCTTCTGCGCCTTTATCCGTTCAAGAGTTGTCCCATACACATCCCCCAAATGATTGCCCCTACTCATCTCGTCCAACTTTCGCTTCCTCTCTGAGACGGTAACCCCTCCCAGGATTGCGTCGATTGCTAGCGACACAAGGAGGAATCTAAACACCATGGTCAGTCAATGTAAGATTGTGAATGAAATAAGAACTAAGGATTCCGCCACACACATTCCAGAGATCCTTTGTGGAATAATCCTCAGGATGTCCGCTCGCAAAGTATCGGACATTGCGTCACTATCGGTGTCCATCTCCAACTTCTTCTCCAAAAATCTTTTTATGTCGTGCGTCTTCGGACTAATCGGTACTATAACACTGCTGGTGAAACGTTTCTCAATTTCTGCCTGAACCTGAGGCCTCCCTGTGAAAAATATTCGCGCCCCCCGCGATCCCTGAAGGATGTGCTTCAAAGATGTAAGAAGCTCCAGTAGATGCTTAGGAAAGCACTCATCCAGAGCATCAATACAGATAAACACCCTGGGTAATGTGGCAACAGCCTGCCTCAGCATCTGCATCATATCCGGAAGCCGCAGACCTCGACCGCCGACTTCGTTTTTCGCCTTTTGAAACGCCTTTTGCACGTCCTCCAACACTTGCCCTCTAACTACCAGTTGCTTAAGGATGGTTCCCATAATGTTGGTGGTTGTCTGCTCCCTCTGGTCGCGGAAGTCGCAGTAGAACATCGCGATTGCAATTTCTTCCGAACAAGGTCCGTCGCACAGGTCATCGATCACTAAGGAACTAATATTGCTAACCGTCGGTCATAGTTCCTACTTCTCCCAGATGGATCAGGAGCTTACCTTAGATACGTCTTCCCCACTCCCGGATTCCCGCTGCAAAATAAGACAGCCTTATCTGCCCCACCTCCATTACTCCTCCACTCCCGAAACTCATTTGTTTCTAAAAGCCAATTCCCCACACCATCGACCCTGTCTGTGCGCACATCGTGATGCCTTCCCCTGGTGTCGAGTGGCGAGAGCCACTTCATCATTTCCGGATTCTCATCGGCTATGATATTGTTCACGGTATTGTTATGACTATTCGTCACGTTGTTGCAGTAGACATTGCCGTCACCAATCGAGATCGGGTGTCGATACGCTGTGTTATCCATGGTGTGCCCAAAGTGTTCGGCGAGCGTAGATATGCTATAGCGATCACTGTGGTAGCGATATTGGAGCGTTTACGGAATTTGGACAAACCAGGCTGAGAAAAAAGAGAGGGACTCCAGTGGGTGAAGTTATTATCCAATCATCTCCTGCTGAGTAAACACCAACACTCTGAGGACCGTGAGATAAGAGTTTTACAGCTCACATCCAGGGCAGTACCGGTACTGTGCTTGTAGCATTCGGGTGGAGAGGTAATCCTTGTTGCTCCAACTCCACGAAGCGTACTCCCATAGTCTAATGGGCCAAACGCACAGGTAGGGCAGTTTGGGCTTTACTCAACGTGACAAACAGCCACGAGAATAGGGTTGTCTAGAACACTTGATAAAATAAAATAAAACAAAATTTTACAAGTATCATATTGTACCGTAGAATTCCCATAAATTCCCATACTTTGAGTTTGTTATACTACTTGTCTAATAAGATTTTAAAAATGCCCGATCAGAAACTTTAACCTGTCACAACGGTAGCATAATTCATGATATAAACACCATTTACCATACAAGAAGAACCCGCAGACGCCGTACTCCAAAACCTAAGTTAATCTTTCCAAGAAAAGAATTCACACCCAACAGTAGCGGCCACACAGCTTTACACCCATAATATACTTACTATCAGACCCAAATCCAGACACAAGGAAGTTTCACTCCCCCCCAAAGACCCAATACCCAAAATCCAAACCCCTCCTCCAGACTCCAACTCCTTTGACTTCATGATCTCGGTTCGGGGGAATAACTTTGAGATCTATTTATTCGTAATTCTAACTGGCGCGTAGTGACTAGTTTATGGAATACGATCCCCAGCGACAGATACCAGCTCATTTATGCATTGGTCGGGCTCGCCTTATATCCTCAGAACTCACACCGATGAAGTCTAATAGCGTAGAGGGATGACCACCCGGGGTACCCGTAAACACGAACGGCCCCCCGGCGAAATTGGGAGGAGGGGGGATGCGCCCGAGCCGGGTGAGGTGAGGTGGTGTTGCTCGGTGGTTGTGGGTAGAAGGCGGGTTACCGACAATACGCTATGGGCCGTGCTTATAGGACTTTCCCGGGGGGCATATCCAGTTCTCTTATTATACCGGTTTGCTGCCCCACCCATTGTTAGGATCGGTTTCCGGATAGTTGCGGGTGTGGCGTGCTACTATATCTACCCGCTACATAGTTGGGCTAGTCTTGGTTTCTCCCTCGGCTCGTTGCAAGTGGGAAGGTTCGGGGATAGCTGGCATTCGAAATTCGAACTATTATATAATAGATAACCCACAGGAGAATTGCTACAGTATCACCAAATGCCCTAAATTTCCATATATATATCGATGTACACATGACTATCTAACATAATGGTGGAATATTTAACAATAAAATACACGCGGAACCAGCCTGCAGAAAAAAAACCCCTCCAACTCACCTGCACCCTCATTACACTGAGCAAACCCTCTTGGAATGTTCAATGTCATCCAAAACCAGGATAGCACCTTTCCCTTCCCCAGTAGAATTATCAAATTTTTCCCACGCCGCCAACTTCACCTCCATCAAGTCCACCCATCTCCCCACATCCCCTTTACCAAACTCCACACGTGTGGAATTCCTCTCCGCGACAAACCCATTTTCAATAGTGCGCCACACACTCTGGACTTCCCCGTCTCGGTGTATGAGCTCGAATTGGAGATGTAAGAGATCCCCGGCGCCGTCATTTGTGAAGACAAAGACTGCGGCGGAGAGGAGGTCGAAGCTGAAGGATTTGTCGAGGGATCCGATGGAAGAGAGGCCCTGGGTGCCTACTGTCAAGGCATTAGGGCGGGAGGAGCCCGAGATGGCACGGTAGAAGGGGGTTTGAGGGGGAGAGGAGGTGTAGGTGTAATATTGCCAACCGAAGCTGGGAAATGTGAAATCTTTGTAGGTCAGGGGCATTGGGGAGACGCCACGGGTTGGGAGATCGTCAAACTGTTGTTCTGCAGGTTAGTCTATGATTTCCCTGTGTATTGGAGAGGGGTGGCTGAACGTTTAAGACTCCGGTAGAAACAGCCGGGCATGGAACCGCCCGGGTGTTTGTTTGGATTGTAGTAGAAGTTTGTGTGATGGTTGAGATGATTGTAGTTGTAGTTGTAGCTTCAGGCTCAGGCTGAGCTGCCAGCGGAGTCGGGGTTTGCTGAGAGGTCTTGTAGCGAGTATGCGACACCGCGCTGGTCGTACACGATTCACTCGGTACCACTCTGGGAAAACCCGTTAGATAAGAACATTTCTACCCGAGGGAGAGAACATACCCAGCTGAACAAACCACCGCCGAAAAGAATATAGCAAACAAAGTCAATTTCATCCTTGCTGCCTAATTATCGATATTCAAGGAGCCTGATAACTGCGCAATCGCCTCTGACGAGAGGAGATAATAACACTATTTATCCCTTTCCCCCCCAACCTTTGCTCCGAACTAACATTACATCCTGTCCTTCCACCTGTCCATTCATGCGCAAGCTTTTCTTGACTCAGGTACCGTGCCGTGCGTGCATTGGGAGCGCAACTCTTGCTCCCAGTCGCCAGCTGCAGGAACAGAAATTTCCCCCCGTCAAACCTCATTGGAAGCTCTTGCCATGGGCCCGCACTGCCGGCATTATTGGTTGTTTTGTGCTTCTGTAAGAAACTTGGCGCACACGTGTAAGAAGTGGGTTTGACACTCGGGTATCATACCAAATTGCGCATGGTACTTGAAGCGAGTTCCAAAGGGTGGAGACGCCTTGCCTGTCTTGCCCGAGTAAAAGGCTCTTCCCTGCAATGTTTGTGGGTAAGTATTTTTGCCAGCGGGAGACACTAGCAATTTGGTATGGAGGCGCCGATATGGGTTGATCGTTGGATGCCGCAAGATGGGGTGTGCTTCGCAAAGGTTGGAGTGCTTGTGCGTTTGGTGGTGCCGGATCGATGAGGATGCACTAGTCCGGATCTAAATATGGGACCTTGTTCCTGATCGACTGATTGGATTTCATTGGTCGGAGGCTTGTTTCTCCTGTGAGCCGGAAGCACACAAGGGCTGTCCACAGCTAGACGACAACCATTGTTCTCACACTCAACTTTCAAGACTAGGACAGAGGCAGCAGGGCGGCATGGGTTCCGGAACAACTTGACAGGTGTTATTGTGGTGGGAGTAAATAAGAGGACAAATTCGGACAGGGAAATAAATGCCATGTCGGCAGTGTGGTTAACTTACGAGTAAGAAATTTCAGCTGTGGGTAGCCGAACAACTCGTTGCTTCCAGCTTCCTACTCGAGTAATAGTGCTTTCTCCCCGTCATCGCCAGCCAAAACTCATCTTCTATGTCCCAGTACAAGCTCGGGGCCCTATTTGGCACGCCGCCCCGCGGAAAAATGCAATTTTTCAGGGATAGCACAATAGTTTGTACTGTAGCAACATCAATTCACATTATTTAGGGTTTAATAACCGGTTCCCCTCTGTCGCGAAATAGGAGGGGAGCCCGCTATTATCCCGTGTAACAGTTTCGAGATGAGCCCGACCTCAGACTCGAGCCAGCGGTTTATTTGCCATATATTTTCGTTACACCCTCCTCCCAAGATATACTTGCTCGCCTACCTTCTCTTAAACCACTTCAAAACATCTGTCGCCTTCCCTTTCTTCCCCACTCCCACCTCCACCTCCACCTCCACCTCCACCTCCGCTCCCTCTCTCGCCTCCTTTCCACCAGAATCCTTTTCCACATTCCAACCATGTTCGATATTCAAATCTCCGCCGTCAGCCACATTTTCAGGCCTCCCGGCTGCCAACACCTTGCCCTCCCCGCCAAACGCCCAGCTGCCCCTTCTGACCCCCATATTCCTAACACGAGCCTTACGATCACAAACTCGGAATATAACCCCAGCAGGCACACTTCCTAACCTTCCTATAACCCCCTCGCATGCCTCCAGCCCTCTAGTAACCATCTCCGGCCAAAGCACAAACCTCATCCCAACCTGCTCATAGTCTACCGCCGCATTGCACATAGTATCGCGGCACATCTGGTATGCTTTTCGAGCAGGACCAAGGTCGCCAAAGTGTAGGAATAGTGCCCCAAGTTGGTACTGTGCAACGACAAGGTAGGGATCGATTGATGTGGCTGTGCGAAGGGAGGAGAGGGCCTCTTGTGGAGATGAGAGGAGGAGGTGGATGGAAGCAATGTTGAAGTGAATTCTCGCTCGAGAGTGGGGAAAGAGAGACAGGTGTTCATTAAAGAGGTTTTTAGACGTTATGAGGTCATAGTCGTCGTAGTGTGATTCGGCGAGGACAAGAAGGTTGAGTGAAGAGCGGGTTGGTGTTGGTGGCAGAGAAGGAGTAGGTGAAGGAGGGGTGGCGGTTGAGAGGAAGTGAGGATGCTTGGTAGTTATCATTTGATTTTCGCTCTTGTAAAGGGTGAACTTATAAAAGGAAAGAGTTTTTTTTTTTGAGAGTGGGGTGGTAGAGAAGTTTGATAAAGATTCCGTTCTAGAACACATGATACTTTAATATACTCTAAACTTTAATAATGTATGATAAATCATACTACTGAAATTTTCTATTAGTATTAGGGCAATATACTTCCTCAACTTTATGTTTTCCTAAAACCTACAATCCCTAATAATTATAATCCGAAAGAGAATACACCATTCTAACCAAATCCCCCCAAGCTGTAAGGAATACTATCACATGACCCTCCCCCCTAAGTCCTCTCCCTTATCAGCTCAAAGTCACAACTAAATAATTAAATAATTACCATTATCATACCTTCCTCACCACTGCTTCCAAATTTACCCTGATGGAAAAAACTCACATCTGCATCACCTGTCCTATAAATGCATTCTGGGAATATAATTTTCTAACCCCCGACCCCCGACCCGCGTCACCCCACTCGGCAAGTATTGCAAAATTAATAGCGATCTGCACGATTTCAAGCTAACTACTCAAATACAAGTTGTCTAAGAACAGTGGGTCAGTGTTCCGTATGTCCTCATCAGAATCCATCGCCATGAAACCTTTCTAACAGATTCCCAAAATATTTCCTTTCATGCATCTCTTCCATGGTATCACATCCTATCACTCGGCTAGTCTTGATATCGGCTTAGGTTGCCACCTCCTATTTTTGCGCCATATGTTGATCCCTAAGCCCGAGGGCGATTCCCTGTTTAACAAAATAATGCGGTATGATAGGATTGTTTGACACATCTCCCCTAGCTGGGTGTCTCTATTTACCCTAAACACTACTTATTTCACAAAAAATGCCATAAAAATGATGAGACCGAATAAGAAATGCCCTTTAATGTGTGTGCAAACAAGCCTTGTCTATTTATATTTATGGAGAGAAAGTTTCATAAAAGTGCAAAAAATGGTATTTTTCTGGCGCGCCAAACAGGGTCCGAACCAGGGAATTTTAAACTTAAAGTTCCGTCTCGCCAGCCTTTAGGTTCGGATTTGTGAGATACTGAACCGCCTCCACTATCGAACTCAGCTTCTCAACCTAATTCCACTAATTTTTGTCCTTCCCCAGGTCATCCTCCAACATTATTACTTTCGGAAGAAAAAAGCAACGTTCCTATGAAGCTATCATGCATGCTCGGGTACTCGGCACCGAACTACAGGGAACCAGCAGAGGATCAGCCCCCCCCGCCCAGCTGAGCCCGAACTGCCAATTAGCTTACCGGGCCTGAGATGTGGGGTTGCTCTGATTTCAAAGAATCTCTGTCTACATCCTGGTTTCTAGCCTTTTTAAAGCAGGTCATTGGACAATGCAGGTTTAGCCATCCGCGAGAACCCTACTCTGTTGGCAGTTTAGGGCCCATCACTCGCTACCCCACTCTCCTACATTCGTCCTCACTACCGAAAGTCCCTCCGTGTCTCCATACGATAGGGTTGGCCCTCTTTTGCTTGCGTCCACCCATAAAAAGCTCGCGGGTTGTCAACACCCGCTGCTGGATACCGGCAATTGGGTTCCGTCCTTGCTCTGAGCGATATGTGGACTAAAAGAATGGGTCATTTTGTAACTGAAGGCCCAGCCCATGGTTGGATGCCCTGCCAACTAGGTATCTGTGGGCTTGTAAAGAGGAACTGATACCAACATAAGGGCGCTGCAGATCAGCGTGGGCCATACTATGACTCCACCCTCTAGGGAGGCCGCGCAAGCACGACCTTCAGGTATTCCACGAGACTTAGCTCACGGCTCTCGATCCCTCTGGCTTTCTATTTGGCAGCGGAACTCTGTCTAGCCCAAGTCCTGCGCTACCATGTAGATTTTAATACGATATTATCTAAGTAGGAGTGTTAGCAGTGAACCACCGCAAAACCTGAATAATTGAGAATGACGGCTCTGATGTCCAGAATTTCCCCCTTCGGATTGAAGGGGGAAAGCACATTAAAAAGGTTCACTTCCAACACTTAATTGAGGCAAGCGAAGGAGAAAATGCAACTGCCATTACTAGGAGAGGAACCTCCGACGTCCTAGCAAGATTCCCGATTTTTCGAGTCTATCGTAGTCTACCAAACTCATTGGCACACACTATGATGTGTCAATCAACCGAAAATGGTGGAATTAGTCACGCCTGACAGCCCGGTAGTGCCCAGGAGCAGTAGCAAGCTTCAGCCCTACAAACAAATTGGATACCGGTGGGGTACCGGTACCGGTACTTGTATCTGACAGTAGGCGCTCGTGCACGGATATCAGTCCGCAATCACTCAACCAGCGAAAAAAAACTGTCCCATTTTCAGATGCTCGTATTTAGTGCCGGATACGGGTACTTTCCAAGTGCGACAAAACTCAGGTCGATTGAAGCCCCACTCACTACCATATGATCGCTAGTAAATCACTAGGCTTGGCCTCCACTAGAAACGTCCGGGTTCCAGGTTTCTTAGCACTGTATAGTCTAAGCTCCCGAGACTTGTTAGATCTTATTAACTAGTATTCGTGATTCTGTTAACCCGTCAAACCAAACCCATCTTAGGCTAATGCTGTGATTCCCGTTGATACAGGTAATCTAACCCCGAACTCCCCAAGATCTTACTATTCTCGGCATCGATTGTGACTACTAGTACTGCTGCTGGTAAGGTTCACAAGCATACTCACAAAACTCCGAAGACAGGGCTCAACAAGGTCCGTTAAAGCGACCCCAGCACATCAAAGAGAGGAGCTTAATCTGGGGGAGGAAGCTCACGGAATCCCCATCGCGTTACATTAGTCGAGCTCAGAAGCGTGCTACACATGTCCCCGAGCAGTTCTAGGGACACGTGCAGAAAGGTTAAAGAATGTTATGTTTAGCAGCATCAAGCCCACCCAGGTGAGTATTTTTCTCTGGAAGCTCCATATTCTATGTTGTTATGATAGCCCTTGTGATATTTCTCCAGAGTTGGCTTCTCACTTGCCTACCATCGGTATGTCTTGAGACGCTCCAGCTGCTTTATTGAACCGTTTTATCTTCTCATCACCAAAGACAGTACTATGTAAACCTACCCGTCCACTTGAGTATGGAAATGGACTCTAAATTTAGCTTGCTGCGAGTGAGCTGATATGATATAAACCTGACGTTTCAGACTTTTGGCCGAGCCAGGCTAGGGAGGTTTGAGACGATCTTACCATACTAGGGTACTTGTACCGGTATAAGGACTTTTCCCGAGGCTTGTGATTATTATTACGGTACCTTATTGTATTTTTTGCGGGTGACCAAATTACCCAATGAGCCATTTCTCACTTGGCTTAATTACCGGTACAAGTACCTCCAAGTTAATCAATTCCTTCAAGCTAGGTTGTTCCCCACTAGGATTTGGGTATTCCCTCCGCTCATTCTATTACCACAGGAGCTACTTGCTACCTCGAGTATTATACTCGAGTATGGGACGATAGGCTCGTTACGCTTGAGTAAATACCATACTCGAGCACTAGCATAGCGCCGCCACAGCCTGGATAGAGGACGAATGAGCGAGGACGTGTGGATGCCTTACTTAGTAAGGCATCGTGAATGTTCCTTTTGTTCCCCCTCAAGAGCCGAATCTGGGGTGTTTCCTTCTCACACAGCAGAGAACGGGAAGTCTAACGCCCTGTCATAGCACATTTACCCTCCCTACTGGTAATATCCTAGCGCTTGCGGTAGTGCAGCGGAAAGCAACCTTCCATCTTGGAGGAGTTTAGAGACCGAATACACCCGGGGACCTGAAAATGGGACGATAATTGCAGGCACACCGGCATGTGCCTGAAATTGGACAAATGTGACCTATCATAATCATGTCATCTGATAATCTAATATTTGAAATTTTTATCTTATCGAATCATGCTGCACGAATCTGATAATGCACCCGTAATCGGTATGATGGGTTGCGCTGCTAGCGCATGCGGGAGGGGAATCTCATCCTTGTTGAAGTCTTAAATCTATGCAGTTAAGAGTTAAAGTTACGTAGGCTGCCAGTACTTTTGAGAATAGCGCGGAATAATATCCCATCACGTGTTCACATGAATTTCTCGGAAGAGCGCCCGAGCTATGGAGCAACCCCACGGTAACTGTGACCTTACAGGCAGCAACTCAGGACAACTTCGCAAGGGATCGCCAGCCTGTCATTGGAAGGACGAAACAAGCCTTGTGTCTTTCTCACTTTCCCCCCGATTTTCCCCTTTCCTGTCCTGTTCTACTATGATAAGAGGAGCAAAGCAGCCCCCCCCCCCGTACCCTCTTCCCCTTCTCACCGGACCAATATGCCTTCACCCTCCCCACCTCCGTCTCCCCGCATTCGCCAAACAAACTCACCACGAAGGAGAGCGTCTTCCTGCGAGCATTACCCTCAAGACCTCGAACTACAATCCCTGTCAAAATATACGAGGCAGTTGACTGTCACCCCTTACACTTCAACAGCTGCACCTGTCCCACACCCTCACACACGTGATTCGACCGTTCCCCCACCTGGGGGAACTTTTGCTGGGGGTGTGTGTTGAAATCACAATTTAATTTAGTGCGAAGATCTAGCGGAATAACGCTCAGATTCATTACTGACTTTTTAGTGCCCGCTTCTCAGGTGGAGCCACCAGATCTACCACTCCCTTCCCCGCCGTCACCACATAGGGAAAATTTCCCTCACTTTCCCACCCCATCACCAGGTCTGCTGAACACCTCTTGCTCTCCCATCACTGTTACACCTGAGCAAGCTCCATCGCTACCACACCCACTTGCCCCCGCCTCCCCTGCACACATACCTTCACCCTCTTCCCCGAGTTCACTACAGACATTGCAAGAGCTGGTTTCTGACACTGCCCCTCCATTGTCCGGCCCCATGGCGTCTGCTAATTTTCCGCTGTTACGAACGTCCCCCGCTATAGGTACCGGAAGCTATGGCGCTCTTCCGACCATGGTTGACAGTCTCGAGGGAAGCAGCTACACTGGGTCCGCGCTGTCTTCGACTAGTGAGGAGGAGAGCACAGGTGAAGTTGAGGACAGCAGCGCAGCCAACGGCGTCGAGGCTGTGGAGGAGATGGAGGGGGACGGGTTTCTTCTCCCAGAGGGACACACTGGAGATCCTCAGGGGGGCCGGAATAAGAAGTGGCCAAAACAAACCGACACCGCTGGGCTGGGACTACGGGAGCGAGAGAGTAAGACTCTAGATAAAGGGAGTGTAAATACGAATGGTGAACCTAGTTATGATGTCCTTAGTGACTCTGACGAGGAGGGCATCGAGAATGAGGATAATCCTATCGATAACTCGCCGTAAGTTGACTCGTTCTCTCCGGCTTTTAACTTCCCGGTTCCTGGACAAGCGTTGCGTTTTGAGCTCTTGTCTGTGGATCCAACTTTAACTTGTTTTTGAAATCTAGTTATCCTGAGGTACGAGCTTCCGTGCCGGCGAAAGACGACCCAGATATTTTGATAAATACTCCCAGAATGTGGACATTAGCCATGTTCTTTTCGTTAGTTGGTTCTGCGACAAATTTATTCTTTTCTCTCAGGTATCCCTCGGTGTCAATTACTCCGGTGATCGCCCTTCTTCTAGCGCATCCATTGGGAAAGCTCTGGGACCACGTTTTTCACGAGGACGATGCGGCCGGAGTCATCAAGTCAGAGAAGGGAAGATGGGGCAGGTTCAAGACGTGGCTTGGCCAAGGCCGGTGGAACCAAAAGGAGCATAGTTGTGTCTATATTTCCAGCAATGTCTCGTTTGGCTTCGCTTTCGCTACCGATGTATGTATTTCGTGACCAACCCGTTCATGAATGAACTAAATATCCTCAGGTTATTGTGGAACAAACACATTTCTACCATCAAAACCCAGGAGTCACATACCAGATTCTCCTCACTTTGTCTACGCAGATTCTAGGCTATACTTTCGCAGGTCTGACAAGACAGTGGCTTGTCTACCCCGGCGCAATGATCTGGCCCGGGACTCTCATGTCTACGGCTATGTTTACAACTCTCCATGGTGAAGAAAACAAGGTTGCAAATGGATGGAGGATATCAAGATTTAAGTTTTTTGTGCGTCTCCCTATCAGATGATCTGATTATTTCAATCACGACTGACGGGTGTATTCGTAATTAGCTTCTGGTGTTCATTGGAGGTTTCTTCTGGTACTTTGTGCCCGGCCTTCTGATGCCGGCGCTGAGCTATTTCAATGCTGTCACTTGGTTTGCACCAGACAATGTTCCTGTCGCCAATCTGGTATTTCTCCCCTGCCCTCCTCCCCCGCTATGGAAGATTAGACGAACAAGTGGGTAAAGCCTTTGGTGGCACGAAGTTTAATCTAAAGATGATGCGTGTTCCAGTTTGGCGTAGCCTCGGGCTTGGGGATGTTCCCTCTAACCTTCGATTGGGCGCAAATATCCTATGTTGGGTCGCCCTTGATGACCCCTTTCTGGGCTGCAGCAAATGTAGTCGCCGGTTTGGTCGTGGTCATGTGGGTAGTGGCACCAATCTTATGTTTGCCCCTCCCCCCCTCCCTCCCCACCTTTCATCGCTCTCTCCTTTCCAACACCCCCCACGGGCAGTGGCTAATGCATGTATGTACCTTACCGATGGAACTGCTCAGATTACGGGAACGCATTGTATAGTTCCTACATGCCGATTCTTTCCAGTGCCGTCTTTGATAATACCGGACATCCGTACGATGTATCCAAAATCCTTACAAAGGATTTCCTGTTTGACGAGGTGGCTTACAAAAACTACAGCCGGGTCTTTCTACCCATCACGTGAGTTTCCCTTCACTCTTAAAAAAATTCTAAAACGAGTCAAGTTATCAGATTATCTGACTGTGAAATTACAGCTACGTCCTTTCCTATGGATTACAATTCGCAGCGCTGACCGCGCTCGTTACCCATACCGCCTGCTGGCATGGCAAGGATATCTGGCGGCAATGGGGCCGAGTTCGGAAGGAGTTTTCGAGCGGAAGACTCGGAGAATCTGCCTCGCCGGCGGTGTCCGGCGCCGGGTATGTTCCCATCACAAACGGGAATGCAAATCGAAGCAGTGCGAGTCGCTCTAGGAGGGGAAGTAGGCACGGCAGGCGTCGCAGCATCCTCAGTGACAGAGAATGGGACGAACTCACTCAGCGCGAGGATGTGCATATGCGGCTTATGCGCCGCTACAGAGAAGCTCCGACGAGCTGGTACTTGGCCACTTTTCTCGTGATGATTGCAGTAGGAATATTCGTAGTGGAATAGTACGCTTTTCTCCATACCTCCTCCTTTCTCAAAGTCTAACGGGAAAATAAAAAATACTAGCTACCCCGTACATCTCCCATGGTACGGCCTCCTCCTCGCCCTCGGCGTCTGCGGTACCCTGTTCGTGCCAATAGGCATAGTAATGGCTATAACAAACCAACAGTCCAGCATCTTCCTAATTTGCCAGTTAATCTGCGGCGCCCTCTTCCCGGGGCGCCCAGTGGCGAACATGGTCTTCGTGACATACGGTTACATAACCTCCACCCAGGGCCTGAAGTTTGCAGCGGACCTGAAGCTAGGCCACTACATGAAGATCCCCCCACGCCTGCTATTCTCCGTGCAGATGGCAGCAACGTGCGTCTCCTCACTCACCCAAATTGGCGTGCTGAACTGGATGTTTGCCTCTATCCCGGGCTTATGCACACCCCAGGCGATGAACGGGTTTACCTGTCCCATTGCTAGGGTGCATTTCAACGGGAGTGTACTGTGGGGCGTTGTCGGGCCTAGACGCTTCTTTGGCAAAGGCGAGTTGTACAGGTCACTCATGTGGGCTTTTGCGGTGGGCGCTTTGGCCCCTATCGTTTTGTTCGCGGTTTATAAGTATGCTGGCAAGGGGGGGAATTCTAGGAAGACGAAGGTAGCGTGGTTGAGGAAGGTTAGCTTGCCCGTTGTATTTGGGAGTTTGAGTTGGATTCCGCCTGCGGTTCGTTTTCTCCCTTTCTTCGCTCGTTTTCCCCACTCTCTATTCTGATGAGTGGCTGACCGGGATGCGTACGATGCAATAGACCGGGTTGAACTTCTCGACTTGGGTTATTGTTTGCTTCGTTTTCAATTATTACCTCTTCCGAAGAGCGCCCGCTTGGTGGGGGAAGTATACTATGACTCTGTCCGCTGCACTGGACGCGAGCCTCGCCGTGGGCTTAGTGGTTGTGTTCTTTGGGTTTATTTACCCAGGTTGGATGGAGGGGTTCAGTTGGTGGGGGACTGAAGTATACAAACGTGGGTGCGACTGGAAGGCATGCGCTTACCTCCAGGTGCCCGAGGGGGGAGTATTCGGGCCCGGGAGGTGGTGATGATTTTTCTTTTTTTTCTGTCTTTTCGCTTTTGTCGCTATACTACATGCGCGCTACTCCGGGAAGCTAGAGGAGAAAAGGTGTTTATGGGATGGAAAGCGTCGGTGGAGTTAACTTTGTTTGCTAGAATATAGATTCCATAATGGCATATTGTTTCGTCTCATATCATATATTCACATCCCCCCCGACCCACCCCAACCTCATCTCCATTCTCAGATCTATGACACAGGACTAACTTTATCAGTTCGCCCATCATCCGCAATTCTGCCCGAGTACACTTCATCCCGCTCCTCCTCGATAGCCACCGCCTACGAGCTCGAGCTTACCCTTCTACGTCATGCATGGCTGCGTCGACTGCGTTATCGAATTATCCTCGGATCTGTCCTACGTTTAGTTAACCCGACTACTGGAAAACTAGGGGAACAGGAGGTGGCGGAATGTGCCTCCGATGCCATGAGTTCCACCCATCACACCAGCGATCCTCCCTCCGACGGATGCACCGGTGTTGGCACCAGCGCTTTCACGAGGGCGGGAGGAAGGTACTAACCGGATAGCTCCCGGAAAGCCCATATTATGATACCGGGATTGTCGACGGTCCTCCAACGTTTCATTAGATGCTTTCCTGGCAGGCAGGAATCCCCGTTGAGCGCGAGTGATGGGTTGTGTTTACTTCTGCGTTGACACCACTAAATTGCTCTAGATTACCGTATCTGTCGTTGCTGCGGCAGCCATGACAAGCGTGAGCGCTTCTTAGCCCCTCCGACTGGTAACCTATTCGTAGGGGTGGTTTACCGTACTTATCCTTCCACTGGCTGGTAAGTAAGTTCGAAAGAGCCCATGTGAAAGCGTTCCCCACCCTCTTCCAGAGAGATCCAGGGATGTAAGATGCATGATAGCCCAGCTTGGAAACTATTATATGTCTGATTTTGGGAAAGTAGGCGTTGTATCGCATCCCAGCTGGCAATGAGGAAGGAAGGAAGGAAGGAAGGAAAGCCCAACCCCGCGCCGTTCAAAATGCTATAAGATGTAGAATAATAATAATTGAAAAATCTCCCTGTGATGTTTGAATTGCCACTCCCGCCTACCTACCTACCTGCCTAGCCCTTTTAGTAGTAAGTGTTTGTTGTTTCTTTATTTGTTCTGTGGTGAGGAGGTGCCGGGAACAAAAAGGGGAGCTTTTGGATGGAGGTGGTTTCTGGCTTTCTTTGCTTGACCTGAGGGGGGAAGGAAAATTCTAGATGCTCCTGGAGTCTGTTATTTTCGATTTTGGGGGGGCTTTTGCGGTTGGAGGGAGGGTGGTGTTGCAGTTGTCTATCTGTGATCCGGATGTATCGTACTTTTAGTTCTTTCAAGGGGAGTAAATATGTGAGTTAGGGATGCTTCCCCCCCAGTGCTTGCTCGTCTTATCATACACGGTGAGACAGTGGTAGCAGCAAGGAATAGCCGGGAGGACGAAGAACAGCGCAGGACCGCTCGAGTGATGTTTCGTGACCCCAATCCCCCACCCCCCGAAGCATGGGCGAGCAAACAAACGTAATGGGTGAAACCTGGCAGCAGCAACCCCAAATCCCCGCAAAATTTGTGAAGATGCAGGAGTAAGGTTTCAGGTTTCATCTGCTGCCTTGGGTGTGATGACGAGTTTGGGATCCGGGGGAGTATTACTTGGGTGGGGGGTGATCACACCCACCGCTGCAGGATCGGGTGCTGCTTGTTGAGGGGAGTGAGATGTGTGGAGTCTGTGTTCTAGAGCATCGTTGCGTCCTAATGTTCTAGGATGGAGCCAGTGAGTGGGCAGGGATACTGTCCACGGCCTGGAGATATAGCGGCCATGTATTGTATGTATCTTGGATATTGGAGATGCATGATTGGACCACATCTAGCGCTTTTATTGAAGTGGTCAATCATATAGTGAGGGGGAATGAAAGAATTTAATGCTGGGTATAGCGCCTATATAAAGCAGAGGAGTGATGAAACCCGCCAGAGTTGAGGACGCACGAGGGATTATCAACTCCCTGATGAATGTTTGATAGGAATAAGAGAGAGGGAAAATCCCCTTCACCGGAGAGGAAATCCTCTTTTCTTAACCCGAACTAAGTTGCCGCGTAATGTGCCTCCTTCCAAGGTCATCTATCTATCTAACGTCGATAAACCCACCACGTTATATTACAAACACGTATATATATAATAATAATATATGTTAATCAAGCCACCGGGGGTACTTCCTCTTCTCTCCCTGAATCCCATTTCTGCAATGTCTATCAGTCTCAATATCACCCGAAGCTCTAATGCCATCACACCCCAATCCGCCGACATACCGCCCCGCAGATAAAAGTGTAAGTTGCATCATAACACAGTGCCAAATTCGCATAGCAGGGCCCAAGCACCAGCGCTGTATGAGTTCTCCCGACCTTCCTCGGGAAAAGTCATCCGATACTGCGCGTTTCATGGCTCCTAGCTCACCCGTAGTCTTGAAACTCACCCCCGGCGGAGATGTAGCCTGGTAGAAGGATAGCAACATCTTTTAATACACTCTCTGGTGGTTTTGCGATGGAGGTATGTTCCGTTTGACTTCTGCGTGGAAGGAGGGAAATCACCAGATTTCCCCGAAGAATCGCGTCATTTCCTACAGCAACATCAGGTATCATGGGCAGGAATTATGTGGCGGAAAGGGCTAGGGTAGATTCCGGTGGGTACAGTTGGTGAGGCGATTCGATTAGACAATGGTGAACAGGGTCGGGAAAGTAGTCGTGGGATTTTTGTCTAAGGGGAGTTCCTAGGGGTTGTCCTTTCCAATTTATATCCATTTTCTAATGGGCTCCAACATGGGTTTGTGTGACCAGCCGGGCCTGGGAGTATCGAGTAGAGGTTGAAATCCAAATTCAGAGTAGGGGAATGGGGAAGGAAGGAGTGAGGGAATGAAGGAAGCTCGTGGTATGCATATAACTGACCGGAACGCTTGTCGAAAGCGAGGTGGGAGGAACCGATACCAAGGCCGCATCCCTGGCGAGGAGAATAGTCCCTGAATTAGGCGATTCCAAAATATCGTCAAAACCGCCATCTGTTAATCTAGATGCTGTGCTATTGACTTACCCCTCAGTTTTGGAAGCTGGTACGGTTCGTGAAGATGCTTCATGAAAACTCACTCGATCTGGGCAATCCCCAGGTTGGAGACATGTGTGCTACTCTCCGGGACTCAGAAAGGGGATTTAGACACTCCCAAGCCCAGGGAGCCCGGGGGTGGGCCTGCCTGCTGATCGCTTCTTCCGACCTTTTTATGTTAGTAAAGTGGGTAATTACCGCAGTCGCGTGGTTGGCAGGCGGAGCTGTGGTCATGCATCTTTGCCATCACCTGTTCGGGCTAGACTATATCGCTCGTGCATCTGCGCCACCGGGACTGCAGATCGGATCCTGATGTCCCTCAAACTCGAGGCTATATAACTTCGACTATCACGCGAAGTGGGCATGCGTTCTCCGCGACCTGAGCTGGCCTGGGCGCTTTTACCATGGTGAGCGCGGAATATGAGACCGGGGGTTAGTTTGCCAAAGATCTATAGATATGAATGCCCAAAGAGCTTGAGTTCTGTCGCAAGAAAATATGAGAAGGTAGGGCTGGTGTGCGCGAGTCACCCCGGTGCCAGAGATTGTCGGCTATTTAGCTGATAGTTGAGGCTAGAGAAGTACCGGTATACGGATGCCGAGATCTTGCTCGTTATTAGGGAGAGCGGCAATGGAGATATAGAGGGTGGAGGATGGAGATCTGGCTGATTTAGATACCAGTAAATTAGGGTGGTTAGTGGCATTTTACGGTAGCTTCTACAGGGTTGCGGAAAAACAAAGGTCCTTGAAGGGATCGAAGGGAGGTATGGTATGTAATCCATTGGAGAAATACTGCCTGCAATTCCACCGGGTATTCATGGGTCTCGCAAAGCTCGAGCTGCCCAGGGCTAGCGGGAAATCCGACAGAACCGTCCCCAATCCGGCCTATGTACACCACCGTAATACCCCGATTGTGGGTGAAGTTTATATTCCGATGGGAGGGATGTGTGCTATCTGTATGCTAGTTCCGGCTGTTACTACGAGGTCTTGCTTGAGCGCAGGTATGTTATAGGCCTGATTGGTGCCGGGGAAGGATGAGGGTATTCTCCATAGCTCTTGCTCGGTTTCTCCCGCTACTGAGGCCGGGATAATAAATTAGTTGACTCCCGCTACCGACAAGTTGGTTTTATGGACAGGTTCTGGATGGGGCTCTAAGCGGTTCAGCATCCAGGGATCCCAGCAGGCAGAAGACCGCTTACTTGGGAATACTAGAAATGGTAAAATAAAATAAGCATGAGTGGATGATTTCCTGCGGGCGTGGATTCCCGGGTTTCCGCATTTCGGTCGTTTCATGCCCCCCGCAGACCTTTAGGACACATCTTCGAGACTTCCCCCCGGCGATCCTCACGACAAAGGTTTGCCATTTCACACCACACGAATAAGGGTTTCCTTGGTATGTTGATAGAGTATCATTTGGATTTAGGTAGGGGGAAATATCACAGCAGCGCGTTGTTGTCGATGACTGAAATTTGGGGACCTGTGGCTACGGAAAGTCATCCATTCATAACGCAGCAGCCATGACATCTCCGCATTTCTGAGACCGACCGACGGTTTTTGCAATTGATGGAGGTAACACTTATCCGGGTAATTTTTAGTAGTAGTCTTTTGGCGGAGAAATGCCAACCAAACCAACGTAACCTGCCCAGAATGTCTATGGGAAACCATCTGATGGTGTGCTGGTAGCCTCCGGGGATGAGAGGCGGGGTAGTCATCAGGTGGTTTCGCCTGGCTTACGAGTGGGAAGATGTAGGGCCATGTGGCGGGGCCCTTTGGTAAAGAGAACAAAAAACCCCTCGATTCCCGGTAGATGCTTGGAGAGCTAGGTTTATGCTGAACTGACTGACAGGAAGCTGCGCGTTTGCCGTTTGAGCAGGAGGCGAGAACCAAGGAGTTTCGTCGGAGTACGATATCAGTTTATCGGTATTCTATTGATAAATTTGCTGGATTTAGAGTAGCGTCCCTCGCTTCAGACCATTGACTACCATGCGGTAGGAGAGTCTGGGGAAATCGTCGTCGCTCGAGTACTCGCAGGAGTAGAGGATACTCTGTAACACCAGGAGCTGTTTTCTTGGGAGCAAGTTTGCATCGCTCATTTGAGGGATTTTATTTGGCTCTATAACGATTTCCACGACGGGTAGGTCGAACACCTGCTGAGCCAGGTGTTGATGGTGAGGCTGTCCAGATGGTGTAGGTGGGAAGTTGGGGATCGTTCTCGAGTCTCGTGCTGACACTTTCACATGCAAATGTCGAAGCGGAAATGAGTCCCCCTGGTTTTGCACTTCCGAGGGCCAAATTTGCTTGGGTTCGGTTTGGCCGTCGGGAACTCCCCTGTTCGGTATAGGGCAGCTTATGGTTAGGCTGCATGACAGCCAGGCAAACAGGCCAACTGAGGCCCAACAAGAAGATTTGGCGGTTAGGCAGACTTGCGAGGAATTCACTGTGCAGCGCGGGTTAGACATAGACCCTATTTTTTTTAAAGGCGTCGCATCAAAAAAAGTCGCCATCTCTGCTTAACTGGCACAATTTTCAGCCTCCTCCCACCGTATCTATCTCTTGGGACTTACGGAGTAACCCGTGACCTGTTGCCCTGGCAGCGGCATGAGAGATCCTGAGAAAAGCCCCTAAATTGAGATGGAGGGCTGCTCCAACCAATCTAGAGTTTTAATCTTATCAGATGCGAGTGTGCATGGTCATTCGGACCTCTCCTCCGGCTCACAGAGAGCAGAGTTATCCAAACTTGCCTTACTCGTACTGGGTTAGTCAATCAGATTTCCCGAGACTGGAGCCTCCGCAGCAGGATCTAGCAGCCTAGCATCGCTAGAGGGAAAACTTCCTTCCTTGTCCCTCCTTGTTGTTCAAGCCCCCTTCCCCTCCCTCTCCCCAAGAGAAACCTTTCCTCATCATTGAAAAATCAAGCATTCCCCTAGCTTGCGGCTCGGAATCTTGGCCCCTTCCTCCTTTGCCACCACCCCTGATCTTACCCGCGGTACCTGTTTATTACCCGCGGTGGTATCCCCTGTTGCACTCACATGAATGGAAACCACACGCAGGCATCATGCTCCTTCTATACACCTCCAACATAAGTAGAGTTGGTGATGTTCATCGCTACACCTTAACCTATGCTCCCCGCATTGATCGCGCAGGGCCTCCTCCCACTGCCCTTTATTTACGCATCAAGAACACCGCTCCATTACCATTCCGCGCAGCCTATTTACACGGACCTTACACTCTCTACGTATCCGTACGACGAAAGGAGTTCCAACCGTGGCCGCCGAGGACTCCCGGAACTCGGGGTCGGGATGAGGAGTTGCGGAGTGAAGCAGACAGGAGCTCCGAGGGGGGTATTGGCGAAGGGGGAATTCCAGAGTTTGTTATATGCACCGGAGGGAAGGGGGGAGGCATGGGCTAATGAAGCGTGGCAGGTTTGACCCGCACTTGAAAGCAGGAGCCAGTTTTTACGCTACGCTTCCCCTGCCGGCAGAGTTGATAGAGGATGCATCGCGGAATAACGACACGGACACCGTTGGGCCGGATGAGGAGCAGCAGGGGATCATTTACGGTGCCAAGAGACGGAAGAGCGTGACGTGGATAGTGGAGGTGGTTTCTCAAGTCATTTTCTCAGCCAAGGCGAGCGTAAACTTTGAGGTCCTTCTCGGCGATGACGAGAATTGCTTGAGCACTGGGTACGGATTCGGGTCCGGGAGTGCTTCGCCAAGGCCTGAATCTGCGGGTAGCGGTGATAGCGGAGTACTGCACAAAGCCTTGCATGTGAGATTACAAGGCACAAGAGATCTGTGGAATATCCCCGCTTTCCCGAGCTGGGGCGATGAGTATGAGGTTCGGAGCGAGCTAGACCCAGAGGAGCAGGATGAAGAACGGGAGCGGAACAAGGAGAAGAAGCGGAAACGAAAGACTAAGAAGGTGCACTTGGTAATCATTACCCACGGGCTTCACAGCAACACAGGAGCGGATATGTTATTCATGAAAGAGGCCATCGACGAAGAGTACCGAAAGGGGGAAATCGCTGCAAGAGAGAAAGCGATGAGGGAAGGCACAGAGTTCAATGAGGATGATAGGGAGATGGTTATCGTGCGAGGATTTCACGGAAACGTCTGTCGGACAGAAAGGGGAATAAAGTTTCTGGGCCGGAGACTAGCAAAGTATGTGCTTAACCTGGTGAACCCGAGTAGTCCCCCCCCATCGCCCGTTCCCCATAAATTACAAAAACCTCGAAAATCACACCACCATCCGCACCTAGCCGTCCCACCCTCGCCGGCTTCAGAAGACATTCCGCCGTATGAAATCACCAGCATCTCTTTTGTCGGACATTCGCTCGGGGGTCTTGTTCAGACATATGCAATAGCATACATCCATGCTCATGCACCCGACTTCTTCACCTTGCACAAACCTATCAATTTTGTCACCCTCGCAACCCCGTTCTTGGGTCTTTCCAATGAGAACCCCATCTATGTCAAGTTCGCCCTAGATTTTGGTCTGGTAGGACGTACGGGGCAAGATCTGGGGCTTACTTGGCGTGCACCCTTCCCATTACCCGCATTTGCCAAACCGTCCAACTCCAATGAGGCAGATACCAGCAAGCCGTTACTACGGATACTTCCGACGGGACCAGCTCATGATGTTTTGAGGATGTTTAGGAATCGAACAGTCTATGCAAATGTGGTGAATGACGGGATTGTTCCATTAAGAACTAGCTGCCTGTTATTCCTTGATTGGAAGGGTCTCGGCAAAGTTGAAAAGGCCCGTAGAGAGAACGGATCAGTAGGCGGACTTGTTGGGTGGGGGTGGGGGCAGTTGATAAATGGGACAGGACGGGGAGTTAGCCCTAGGACAAGTGTGTATGGTGCTGGGCCTTCAGCTGGTAGCAGTCCCACGATACCCTGGTTCAACACTGGTACCCGCAAACCGGAAGAAAAGGTGGAAGAAAGCCGTGTCACTGAAGCTCCTAGGACCGGAGAGCCTACGAGGAGAGAGGTGGAGAGTGGAATGTCAACGAATAGTCAAGACTCTAGCGAGAACTCTGCTACCACCAGCTCTGCGCCGAATCCATTCACTTCCATCCTCACTCTCTTTCGGCCTCAGGCAGCCAAACGTAAGGGCAAAGAAAAGGACACCCCGAAGATTTATCGTCGGAGTCAAACTATTGACTCGGAATCCGATGCGAGGCCGGGCTCCATTATACCAGAGCCACCATCTCCACCTTCTCCTAGCTTGTCCATCCCACCTAACCTTCTTGCCCCCCCGAGAACCTCAATTCTTGAAGCCGCTGGAGACGTGTTGAACCCACCTCTACCGAGCCCTGCTTTTATATTGAATCCACATTCCCGGCCTCGCACGATCTTCCATGATAGAATATACTCTGCAGCCGACATCCCACCACCGAGCCAATCCAACCCTATGAAAGTAGAGGAGAAAATTTCTAGAGCATACCATGCAGGACTCAGCTGGCGGAAGGTACTTGTAAGACTTGAGCCAGATGCTCACAATAACCTCGTTGTCCGAAGGATGTTCGCGAACGCCTACGGATGGCCAGTCGTCCAACATCTTACCGAAACCCACTTCGGTGCATCCCACGCTGCAACCACGGATGATTCCCTCGAAACTCATCAGGATCAGGCGGATGTTGCTGGGGATAAATACCTGAAAGTCGGTGGCACCAGTCCAATCAAGAGGTGCAGCTCCACAGAATCTTCCGCGCAATGGTCTGACAGGGCGTTCCTGGTTTCGGACGATGAAGACGAGCCCTCTCAGACTGAGGAACTCTCTGCGTTCTTAAACCCCCCCGCTGCGAGAACCCGAAGTAGTGCGCGGGCTCACAAAACGCCATGTCCAGCGGAAGTCGCGAAGGTCGCCGTCCTTGCCTCCCCTACCGAGGAACCTGGCGGTTTAGGAATCATGGGGGTCAGCGGGGGAGTCGGACTGGCCAGTAGCGACGCGGTGCGGATGCTTAGAGGAAGCGTCCAGGAAGGTGTTGCGGAGAGAGTTGCTCGACTCGGATTTAATTGAGTTAATGTTATATAATTTTGCTTTTTCTTTCTAGCGAGGAGTTTTATAGAGATTCGGTTTATGCTTGTTTATTGGATAGCTCTGTGTCTGCAGTAATAAGGATTGTATGAGTTTTGTTGTGGTCGTCTGTGGTCTCTATTTGTTTCTTGTGACTATGGTCGCATATTTCCCTTTTTCATTTGATATTCTAGAGTATAGATTGATATCGTGGGACGGAGCACGGCACACTTTGTTATTCCTTGATCGCTCGGGGGCCACTCTTTATCTACTGGTACAGCATACAGTATACAAAACTTGACATTTAACTGTTTCTCATTGGGGGTTCATTTTGGGAAGCTGTATCTTTCCGGTGCTGGGGTCAATCAAAGAGGCACGGAGATTCTAGAATAATAAATTTCGAGGATTCACATTATTTTTCCCGCTCCAAAAGCTAGAGCGGCATCACAGCTCTGCATGTAGGAGTTTACGATCGAATCCTAGGGTTTGTCTGTTTGCAAGTTTGCGTTTTACCAGTGAACCGTTCCCGCGGGCCCTTGCGGGTTAGATGTACCTTTAAATTTCCGCCAGGTGATCAAAAGAGACTTTTTCATAAAAAAGGTTATGATAATATATACGAGGATTGGGGTCGTGTTTTGAGGTCGACCACATTTCAGGCAACTGTGGTGGGCGATCTACCGGCCGTGTATGGTACTCGCGTCAGATAGATTAATAAGAAGGGTCGTCTTGCTGCCGCTGCTACTCGAGTACAGGGGGTTGCAAAGTCACTTAACGGGCAAAGCTACGGTAACCTATGATTAACCCCTGGGGCTTTCGCTTAAAAAGCTCGCGTTAGTGCCATCAATAGACTACATAGAAAACCTAAGACCACTCGACGGCCAGGTCGTCCCTTAGTCCTCCACTCCTTTAATTCTCCAACCTGCTCTGCTTCTCTTCCCTTCCATCTACCATACTTCCCTCCTTTCTCTACCGTACTCTACCGACGACGGAATACCTACGGATAAAGGTATGTTTCTACGTGTTTTCTAACAAATTTGTCCTGGATAAGCTAATTGATTCATCCGGTCAGAACGAAAGATGTCAAACGAAAGCACCCCAGCGGCTCTGGCTGAACTGTACACTCGCATCATCCCAGTACTTGAGGAATCCGCTACCCCTACCAAAATGTGGGGTGTGACGCTCTCCACCGACAAGGAGGATTTTCACACAAAGCTCATTCTCCAGAAGTTCCTCCGCGGGAACAAGAATAACGTTGCTGCTGCCGAGAAGCAATTCGTTGAAACGATCAAGTGGCGCAGGGGCTATTTCGATGCTGACGGAAAGGTGCTCGGCACTTGGGATGAGAAGAAGTTCGCAGGGTTGGGCTGGATTACGAAGGAGAGGATCGAAAACAGTGATCAGGAGGTGGTTGTTACCTGGAATATTTACGGTGCTGTGAAGAACTTGAATGAGACATTCGGGGATGTTGATGAGTGTGTTTTTACCCTTGCCTGGTTATTGTGGGCAATTATTGACTATTAGTAGATTCCTTCGCTGGCGTGTGACCCTTATGGAACGGACCGTCGATCTTATGGAGCTTGGCTCAGTCAAGACCCCCATTCCTGAGAAGGGCACCGATCCTTACAAGGCGTTCCAAATCCACGACTACCTCCAGGTCACTTTCTTGCGCACTCCTCCTGTGGTCAGGACGGCGTCTAAGAAGGCTATAGATCTTTTCCAGAATTATTACCCCGAGTGCCTGGACAAGAAGTACTTTGTTAACGTGCCTCTTCTTATGGGTTGGATGTTTAGTGCCATGAAAATGATAATCAATAAGACCACCTTTAAGAAATTGTATATGCTTACTTATGGCGCTTCCCTTGCCGGCGAGTTGAAGTCGGAAACCGTTCCGGAGGAATATGGTGGGAAGGGTGTTAAGTTGTCTACTAAAGGGATGACAATTGACCTGGATGGCCAATTAATTAAGCCAGAACTCAAGGGAGTTGAATCTGGCGATGTTGATGCCGTTGTGACAACCGAAGCACCGGAGGAGCCGGCACAGGTAAAGGAGGAAACGGAGGGTTCTAAGGTTCCAGAGGAACCCAAGGCGTCAGAGGAACCTAAGGCGTCAGAGGAATCTGGGATGCCGGAGGGATCTGGCGCGGTCGAGGAACCCCAGACAGCAGAAAAACCCGAGGACACCGAGAAACAAAGGGAGACGGCAAAAGCAAGCCAAACCAATGAAACTGGCGAGACAATCGAACTGGTCACCGTCGCCACTCCTACTACTGCTACTACTGCTACCACCCCTGCCGTTCCTGCCACCCCGACCTCTTCTCCTGCCGCCCCCGCCTCTCCCCTTCCCGAACCGCCGGTTGACAAAACCTCCTCCCCGGCCGAACCCGAGACCGATGTGCCACCCCCCGTCCCAGCTAAAAACAGTGGAGAGCAGCCGCAAAAGTGATCCCCTTGAGGGGCCATGTCTTCCCCCTGTCACTCTCTCGCGATGTACCCAAAACGTGGGAGGGGACTTGGCAGTAAAAGTTGTGTTTTATCCTCCAACTATGGGAGGGATAGGGATACCCCTTGTATTGTAGTTTTTCTTTCTCTTTGTTTTCCAAAATTCTTACGGAACTAATTCATACGAAGTGGGGGGTGGGAGGTTTGTGCTTTGTGTGAATTAGTTTGTGCGTGGGTTGGCCCAAGTTGAGTACTGCATTGGGCCGGAGAGTGGATCAACCAGCTATAGTATTAATGCTAGCATCGTGGCTTAATTTTCTTCTCTTTCGCATTGATAGATTGTGGACTTTGGTGCAGACACTAACGTGATATTATGGCCTTCACGCGGATGAGAAGGTTTGGTGGAGGGTAGGCATTGGTACGTGTTGTGATCGAGAGCTGCATCCCCTGCAGTGTTGATATTGCCGAATTTCCCTACATCATGCCAAATAGGCACTACTCGAGTACAGCAGTCAAATTAGCGTATTAATTTGATTGGTGGGTTCAACCTCCTGCGCGTTGTAAAGCTATCACATGACTCTGGATGTTGGCTAAGTAAATATTAACCGGTGCATTACCCCCACAGCTCTGGCTAAACATTACTCCCATATCAGGTTTAGTGCTCCTGTTGACGGAAAAATGTCTACTTCTATTCTCATCGTGTATTCGGAATACGGTTGCTATAAAAGTACCGGAAGGTGTGTTAGAATTATTTGAAATATTGAAGATTTGATGTCTTTAATACAAAGAGGATAATGTAGCCGATGGTAAGTGAAAATAATGATCATTATGAAAATAGTGACGGCAACTGTGACGATAGGATGAGGGAAGGTGTTCATTCACCGTTGAGGGTAGCCTTGATTCCACTTTTCAAGCACGGTGCAATAAATTCTCATACATGGGCTTCACCAGCTGTGGCGCCGTTCACTGCAATCTTTCAAGGAGCATGAACACTATACTTCAAGTTTCTATGGGTTCGTGATGGCTCTTCCAAAATGGGAAACAAATTTTGGTGCGGAGATGACCTGTGTGTGAACTAAGAGGTAATAAAAGAGAACAAGCTTGGCCTGGTATGAGAATAAATGTAAGGAGTAGAAATTACTACTAGCCATGTTTGGTCATAGTATTAAGACATAAATCTTTAATATTACCTGATTCCGAATACGCGATGAAAATGGAAGTACATCATAACTTGACCTGAAATGCTTCCGATATCACTCCGTTGACATATCATAATATCAAGAAAAGTGGGAAGCTATTGTAATTTTTTTGGTTTTCATTTTAGCGCGATGCAGGCACTATCAACACTGCAGGGGTTATAATATTATAAAGACCGGAAGAGACAAAAGGTTTTTGGCGATCGCATACGGTATCTCCACCCCCCGGTCACGACACCTGCTATAGGTTAGTGAGTAGAGGAGGGTTGAAACAACTCTACGACAAAAGCTTCGATGGGTAAGAGATGGAGAGGGAAAGCAAATTGGAGAAATTGCCGACTCGTGAGAAAGGGGAAATAATAATAATAATGTGGGGGGTTATTGTTGTGCCTAGTGGAGGTGCAATCGTGTATGATATAAGTGGTCCCGTTGCTATTAGTGATGATGATCCCGGATGAATTCTGGAAGGACTACTGGGGCGGTTGTTGGGATTGACGGGTGTTGGGCGGGTGGAATAGGTATCTCTATTTAGGATTTACCAGAAACGATCCCCGGCGAGCCGGACCCTCTAGGTTAAGCGGTGGGCCGAATGAAGAGTTTACACGACCGCTTATTGAGTGCAGAAAGCATGAAGAGAGAGCTTTACTGAAGGCTCGTGTGAGAGAGTGTGTGAGAGAGATTAAAGGTTAAACAAGAGTTGTAATGAGACCAGTTTCATCGGCATTCGTCGTCTGTGGTTGGGGGGGGACCGCTGAGAAGAGAAGAAGTAAAGAAGAAAGAAGGCAAGCGAGCACCACAACTAATAATGGTAACTAGGATAACCTTGTGACGAAGCTTCGGCTAACAACTCATGATATCCGACAGAATTTGGTTATCCGAGTGATTTGGGGTGATCGTGGATGGGTTTTGGGGGAGAGAGTGGTGTGGGGTTGGTTATCTTTTTTTTTTTTTTTTTTTTTTTTTTTATAATAATTTATTCGTTGTTAAATTAAAAGAAACCGCGTGGAGCGCAAGCTATGGCGTGAACAAAACTATAAACAATCCAACGACCCGCTTCACCCCCTGATGGGAAAAATCCGACCCCTCTAACCCAGAGCCCACCCCTCCCCCTCGTAGCACCTAAGACGAAAGCAAGACGAAGCAATACCTTCCTCCAGACACGTAAGGAAAGACATGTATAGGAAAGAAACCAGGGAAAGACACAAACCCTTTGGCGGCCCCCCAAAACAAAAGAAAAGAATCTTATGGCACCAAGTGCCGACGGAGAGGGAAGATAAAACTACTGTTGCCGGATGCCTAAGGGAATTCCCCGAACCTATCGGCTTAGGGGCAAGGCCTTGTCACGGGCGGACTGCCCGGAATGTCGGCGACGCTTCGGACTTTAGCATGGGCTAAGGAGGTAGTGCTATACCATGACACAGCGTAACCTAATACGAGGTTTGTGACCGTAGAGTAAATCGCAGGAGCGGATGAGGAGGGCGAGGGGAGCCACCCGGCGAGGAGAGCCACTCAGCAGTAATGGTGCCAGCAATGGGGACGGGGCAGTAAGGTGCCAGCTGGACGGCAGTAAGGTGCCAGCAAAGAGGGTGTAGCAGTACGGTGCAAGCGGATTCGACGCGTGGGAAGCGGGAGGAGGAGGGCTCGCCAACCAACCGAGAAGTACGAACACGGAGGACGGAGACGGGGTCACAGTTTTTCGCATGCCGACCGTACCGATCCTGCAACTCAGGAGAGAGTGCAATACCAGAGAGCAGGGCCACCAGGGCAACTACTTCACCGATAGTCCGAAACTAGCGACCGTGTGTTGACGGAGGAAGGAGGGTTGCCGACCGTGCAAATCGCTAAGCGAGACGCGTCGCGAAGTGCGGGGTAAAGGGTAGGAACATCAACGCGAGCGTGCTCAACGAAGACGAACGGAACCAGGAAGGAATCCATAACCCCCGGGAGGGGAGGCCAAAGGCCCCAGAGAGAGGAAGCAGATGAAGGCGTGATAAACCCCCGAGCAGTTGCCACGGGCGGGGTAGATCAGAGGCGGAGGACACTCTCACGATGATTTCTCATGGTGTTGAGATTTCAATCGCTGGAGGTGGAGCGGACGAGAAAGATGGGGAGATGGAGGGGTCTTTTTTTTTTATTTTTATTTTTATTTTTTTTATATCATATATTCGTTGTTAAGGTACAAGAAATCGCATGGAGCGCTAGCTATGGCGAAAACAAAACCCAAAATCCAAGACGAACTAACAAAGGAAAGATCCGGCACCAATCTCTTCAACTGGGGTCCGTACCGGTCCCAGGCCCACACACGGGCACGACATTAAAGCAAGTACGACAAAGGAAACCCTCCTTACACCAGCGGACAGCATGAAAAACTAAAGGTAAACCTAGCTAACCTGAGACGACATAAAGTAACCAAAGGAAACTACATTAGATGACTGGGAAGAGATAGAACCGGCTGAGGACGTCGGGCGTGAGAACATGCCCGGGGGGAAGGCTGTGGCTGTC
>Ga0307513_10000806_pt1 | contig 45602 bp, 24 predicted proteins | sample 15_EM_MG_FD_202174 | JGI IMG/M metagenome (GOLD analysis project Ga0307513, IMG submission 202174) | Populus trichocarpa ectomycorrhiza microbial communities from riparian zone in the Pacific Northwest, United States - 15_EM | ecosystem: Host-associated > Plants > Roots > Unclassified | place...
TGTTGATCACCTAAGTTTGCAGTGCCCTTTAAATGGTCATAAGAATATGACTAAGGGTTGAGTCTACGGTAAGTGTAAACTTAAGTTTGGACACTAGATGATCATGGCACAAAAGCATGCAACACTCACTTAGAAATGAAATTGAGATCACAAATGGTTCTTGCAAGTGAAGTCACAATACAAAAATAAAACTAATTTTTTTTATCTCTTTTTTTTTTATCCTTTTTTTTTCTTAAATGTGGAGATTAATCAAGAACAAATTACACTAATAAAATTGTAAGCATGTAATACTAGATTCTTAAGTGTAAATGATTAATCAAACACGATGTCATAAGCAAAGATTCATAATTATCAAATAGAATAAGATATTAGCTATCATTGATGAAAAAGGTTGATGAACAAAAATTAACAATTAAAAATGCTAGGTGAGATTTTTTGTTATGCTTTTTTTTTTTCTCTTTTTTTTGGTACAAAAGAAATATTAATGATAATTTCGAATACCAAAGAGGTAAAATCAAAAAAACCAAAACGTAAAGTTATTTACCGACCAAGATTTAGCTGTGGAATTGATCACAGATGGACCTTAGATTATGTGGCAGCTGGCGTGGCAATAGGTGATGACATGGTGATGCTGCTGACGTGGCGGCCAATGGCGTAGCTGACTGAACTAATGTGGCTCCAGACTGCTGACGTGGTGGATGACGTGGATCCATAGGGCTGGCGTGGCAGATGACGTGGCACGTTAATTAATTTCACCTTCAATGTCTTCTATGCTTCAATCCTCTTCGCTGAGTTTCCTTCTTGTTGTTATTGGCGACGAGGCATGACTGCTGATTTGTTGATACTGCTGTTGAGGCGTCGCTAGGGCTAAAAGACGAGTTGTGGTGGCTGCGGCTAGTGCTGCTGCTGGAGGGTGCGATTTAGTGGTGGCTGCAGCAGATGGTTTGTAACGCTGTTTTGGGTTGCTGAAGACAACTCTACTGCGGCGGCACTGCAGGACTGTGGAGACAGCAACTCGGTGTGGCTCTACGGGCTTCTTGTGGCGCGGAGTGGTGGTGGATGTCCGACCAGCCGATGACGGGGAGAGGATGAGCTGGTTGATGAGCCGCCGCCTACGAAGATCTACTGCTGCTGGTGTGGGCGACCTGTTGTGGCTGCGGGTTGTTGTCTGGGTTGGTTGGTGACGATGGCGTGAGCTACGATTATTGTAACCCACTGATCTGCTGCTGCTGCTGGAGGCCAAGGTGCTGCGGGAGTTTTGGAGGTAGTAAATCGGCGTGACTGCAGGTGGCGTGGAGAGCGGGTGGGTTTTGGTGGTTGTTGTTGGGGACGCCCGACCTGCCCTCTGGCGAAGGTGGTGTGTTCTGCGGCGGCAGTTTACTGGTGGAGAAGATGAACAGTGTAGATCCGGATGTTGGTTTTTTTTTTTGTAATCAGAACAGTAGGTTTTTTGAACAGTGAACTTTTTTTTTTAATTTTTAAATCAAACCGGATCTAGAATTTAGCATAAATATTGTGGATCGTTTAATTGTAAGAGCAATTAAAATCCTGGCTCTAATACCAAATTTGATGTGGGACAATAATAATAAGAATTAAAGCAAGAAAAGAAAGAAACTTTTAGAGAAGAAGCTGAGAAGAGAAAGCAAAGAAAGAGAATAAAGGGGATTGGAGATATGCAAAGTCTGCAATATTTTCATTAATTATCAAAATGTCTAACATTTAGAAAAATAGGATATAAATACTAAAACCCTAACTAGAACAGGCGTTTGGGCTTATGGTCCACTAAATAAAATACCCAACAAATAAAACTTAATTAATAAACTTTAACTAAAAGTTCATATAAATTAAGCCCAAAACATAAGCTAAAGCCCAATTTCTCAATGGTTTGGGTTATCCTCCATCATCTATGATCATACGCGTGCGTAAACAATGTTTTCGATTCAGTGTCCTCATCAGCCGTCTTCATAAGATAAAACAAAAAAAAACAAAAACTAACTTAACGCGCACAAATTTTTCAAAATCAGATCTATGACAGCCATGTGAAATGAATTACAGGAGTACCACCAGAATGAGGAACTGGAACAGATTATCACAACCCCCAGGTTTAAGCTTGAAGCTTCGAAATCAGAGGTACCTGAATCCTGTGAGGTGAACCACCAGTATCTTCAATGTTTTGGGATGAGGAACTGCAAGAAAAGATTGGGCCAACAAATTGCTACCCAAAAGAAGCATCTTAAACACTTGTGATCTAGTGCTGGACTGAGAAGATAAAACACCAGTGCTGGTGTTGTGAATTCTCAGCTGAGACCAGTATTGTTGCGGCTGCCATGGAAGGAGGAGTCGAAGATGTTGGAACTAGTGCTGGACTGAGAAGATAACACTTGTGCTGTGAGTGTCGGTTAAAACCTTTGATATGTCTACACCATGTTCCCATTCTTTAAGCAAGTTATTTCATACGAAAGGAAGAAAACTTGGGAGTAAGTAACTGCTGCTATTGGTGGCAGTATGGAACTGCTGCTATTGGTGGCGGTGAAGTAAGGTGGTTGCTCGGTGCTGCTGTGGTTGGACTGCGTTCTACCACAGGAACGGACAAGGTGAAGCAGTTGTCTGCTGGACCGAGATGCTGCCAGAGCTGCAACCAGCTGCGTTAGACTGCCCACGGTGTTGCACAAGAGAAGATGAAGTGCTGGTGGCGGTCACGATGCTGCTTCCATGGAGGAATGGAGGTTGGCATAGAATATTACTAACAGAAGCTCTCAGGGAAAAATCAATAAATTGGTAATTAATCTCTAAATGAACTTCCATGGTACACAAATTACAAATTGTATCGGCACACAATGCACAGTGAATTACAAGTTTTGGGAATTTCAATCCCATGAATACATGTCCACAGAATCCTGCTTGCTTCCTTGACTCATCTGCTGATCAATAAGGTTTGCTCTGTTTATTGTCTTTCTTAAGCTGAACCTTCAACATCTTACCACCCAATTGGCATCCATTCATCATGGTAATGGCATTTTGAGCTGCAGCTGGTGAGTCATAACTCACAAATCCTGCAAATAAAGGCCTCTCAGAGACATAGGTAGATATCCTAATTGCAAATGTCAGGCTCAGAAGTAAAGTTCATACCGAAACATTTGCTAACACAAGTTGCTTTATCAACAAAGACCTTGGCACTTAAGACCTGACCAAATGCTTGAAAAGTATTGGCAAGCTCTTGGTCACCGAATTCTTGAGGTATATGATATATGAATAAATTAGCACCAGGTGGACCTAAGATGAATAACACAGGCAGTTAGGAGAAAAGAACCACGGGAATGCAAAAAGGAGTGACAATTAACAAGACATGGAATAATATTAATTCTATAATAAACATGCCTTCCACTTGACCCCCAGAACTTCCACTGGCACCTGAAGATGTTGCAGAATTACAGCTCGGAACTGTGGGTGATAATGTACCAGGAGAGTTACTCAAAGGTCGGTGACTCATTATTGCTCCAGGATATGCAATTGGATACTGAAGACCTGGCATCGTAGGATAAGCAGAGCCCATATAACCAGCAGGAGCATAATTTCTAGGGGAAATATTGAGTGAAAGGTCAGGTCTGATCCCACCACGCAGACGGTATGGCACAAGTTCATAAGCTCCAGGAGCCTACAAGGAAAACAAAGAGATGACCACGCTCTTAACACCATTTTGATTTTAAATAGTAAATGATAAAAAGTTTGAGTTAAATGAAGAAAGTAAAGCAAGATACTACAAAGTTAGGGAGTCAAGAAAGATCCTGACAAGTTCCAAAAGGTTTTGGTAACTGCAGATTCTGGGATATTTCCTGAAAAATAGAAACAGACCTGGTATCCATATCCATTATAAGGGGGAGCATATCCCATTGGCAAGGCACCAAATAATGATGGATGTTGTGAATCAGTATTGGGCATAGCTTGAGATTGTGCTTTCTGGGCCCTCCGAGCCTGCCTTTCCTTTTCTGTATCTGCCCATTTGACAACCAAAGGAACACTTGAACCCTAACAAAGCAAGAGAGCGATCAGACTGCATATCATTGATTCATGCATCCATATTAATGCTGAGCTCCAAGTTTTAAACGGGTTTACGAAGACTGGCCCTTGACCCTCAATTCTTTATAACTTACAGAAATAAATAAATATATAAAACATAAACTCAACAGGGAGAAGAAAAAAAAAAACTAGTTAAAACTTGGAACTCGTTCCTACAGCATCTGTTAAGAACGCGACAAGGTCAAATGAAAGATAAGTTTTGATTTTAGATCTATCATTTGTTGTAAGAGAAAAATATATTGATATTGATACAAGTTTGTGATCGGTTTTATACCTTCATCTTGTACAGCCTATTCAGGAAATACAAATTTTGGTTGTTCAAGTTCAGCGAAAGCTACATAAATTATTTTGACAAAGTTACTTATGCTATTCTGCCAAAAGCTCATCACCTGTCTGACCAAATAGTTAGCATACCACCATCAAAGTGACTAAATGACAAATTTTACCAGGCAGATCCATGATGTTACATCATGTAACAAAACCTTATTCAATGTTCAAGTTCAATTTGATAACCAAAATTGATTAAAAAGACAGACAAAAAAAGATGACTTTTCCCATCACATTATTAAACAGCATAGAATTAAAGTTGGGCTCTAACTAGAAAGAATAATTGCTTGAGCTTGAAAACTATGTTCCATTGGCCAATAAAGCTCACCTCCATTTTATGTTTTCCATTGATGTCCTCCAGGGCAGCATGGGCTTGTTCTTTTGTCTCATACTTCAAAAAAGCACAGCCTGCCAATTAGTTAATTGAGATCAGCAAGAACAGTACAGTTCAGTGCTTCACAGCAACAGCCAGATAAGAAATCAGGATTATTAAATAAAGAATACCTTTGCTTGTTTGTTGAGAACCTCTTAGTATTTGTAAGTCCTTTATAATTCCATATTTAGAGAATAAATCGGACAATTCAGCTTCAGAAACATTTTTTGGAAGCATACCAACAAATAGTTTGTGTTCTGGATTGCAAGGACAAAAAAAAATCATAATGGGACATGCTAAATTAACACTAAAATAAAAGTATCAGACAAGGCATGAGAAATCTTGCTGCAGCAATTCACAGTAATGATCTTAATGGCAAATAAATCAATAGTCAAAGATATTTTATTACACCTAGCCTTTCCAGCTCTCCATCTGCATACTTCACTTGCAAAGGACTAGATGCCTGAATTGGAAAGAAAGAAAAGGATGCATTTCAATTAGAGAGACAGTGAGATGAATGCATTAGAGCTTAATTAAAATAAGAGCACAAGTCATACGAAGCTAGCACTGATCAAGGACCACATTGCAAGTTATTAGACTATCCAACCACTGAGATATATTTAACAAAAGAAGGCATTGAGAATTAAACCCCTAAATAAAACAGATTATACAAAACCAGAAAAAGGCTAGACCTCAAAGAATCCTGATTAACTGAAACACCTAGGCCAGCAAAATCCCAGATTGCATGACTATTCATCTACAATAACAGTGATTGAGATATGATGTAATTAACCATCGAATGTTGAAGATCAATTGTGAACATATGCTGCAATATCTAAAATAATCTAGTAATGAACTAGAAGTATCGATGGTTTTTCCATAATGATTGGCTTTACATTCAAATTTAAACTATTCAAAGAAGTCTTAAGACTCCATCGCAACTTATTCCTGCCGAAAGGTTTTTTTTTTTTTTGTCACAACATCCTTACAATACATTCTTCGAAACAATTTCCATTTTGGTTTAGAATCTCTCAACATTTTCTCTCATCTACAGATGCATCCTAATTTCATTTTGTGTAGAGCGACTCACCCACACTTTTCACTGCCAACTTCTTTTCATCCCTCCTAAAACACCACCGTCTTTCCTATACTCTATTAGCAAAATTACCACGATCTCATTGACAAAACCAGTCCTCGTTGCAACAGATTCCAACTCCAACACAGTAAAATTTACTTGTGATGCAAACATATTCTACTACTGTAAATCACCGAGGCTTGTTTTGACATGATTAATAATAATTAACTAAACAGTTATCAACATCAGTAATCTATAACCATTACATCACAGGATCCACAGGGCACTCACAATATATCAAACACAGTAGAAATCATCCCATGGCTCCAAAGTCAACCACAGTAAGTAATTTCCATAAATACCAAATAAAATAAACTACTCAAATTAAGTCGGAAGAATTAATTAATCACATTTCATCTACAATACAATGTGGATAGAAAACAAGAAATCAGCAAGTTGTAGACTGTACAGAGAGAGAGAGAGAGAGAGAGAGAGAGAGAGAGATCAAATTAGAGGAAGGACTAACCCCGGGCAACGTTTTCTTATTATGACAAGCATTAACAGCCTTATCTGCTTCTTGTCTGGAAGGACATATTAGAAAACAACAACCTAAGAGAAGAGGAAATTAGGGTTGCAGGAACCATTACACACTGCGAATCTTGAATGTGAAGGATTTAAAGCAAGTATGCAACCTCGGGAAGCGCGAGTGGTCTTGTCTTTAATGATGTTGACTTCGTCCACCAAAGCGAACTCTTTGAACATTGCCAGAACCTCATCTTCTGTCATGTGCTTTGGTACTTGACCTACAAATAGCTTCACGCTCTCCTCATTATTGCTGCTGCTTGATTTCTTCTCCTTTTCACCCTCCGCCATTACCCCGAACAAATTAAATTAAACACTCTCTCCTTCTCTCTCTCTCTCTGTGTTCGTGTTGGTGTGCTTGTAACACACTCTCCCCTCCCCCCCCTGGAATTCTTCACTGGCTTTGTTTCTCTCTCCAGATTTCTCGTGTTATTTTCTTTTTTGGTGATTTCGTCGTCGCATGGAAATTGGGGGATTCCTGGATGGCAAATTTGGATCTTCGATGGATAAATTATAAAATAAAATAGTTTCCATTTGGGCTTAGACTTTCGATTTATTTACAACACTGACCTTACAGCTGTTTCGGACTGAGTTTTGGGGCTTGGAGATGGGTGTGCTTTGTGTAGTTATTACTCTCTAGTCATGTCTATTCAACTATTTCTCAGTTTAAATTACTGTAACGCCCTTCTTCTTCTTTTCTTTTCTTTTCTCTTGCATGGCATGGCATGGCGACCGGAGTGATTTTTCCTCCTCCTCCTCCTCTCTCTCTCGGGTTATCTGGAATTTCTTCGCCATATATAATAGCAAATCTTTCTTCTTTTTTTTTTCAGAAAACTCATAACTATCTACAATCATTTTTTGAATTTTAATTTGAATCTCATAGACGAAACAAGATAGCAGTGATAAGAATTTTGCCGCGTTGTGATAAAGGCCTGAGGCTCTAAAATTAAAAGCGAGCAGTGCGCATGTCCACATGGTTCTTGCTTGTGTTAATGGGTGCTAGAGGTGGAAAAAAATCAAAAAATCGATTAAATTGAGAAAATTAAAAAATATATTGAAAAAATCGAACCGTGAAAAAAAACCGATTAAAATTTCAAAAAAAAACAGACTGGTTCGATTCATTTTATAAGCCTGAAACCAAAAAAACTGAACCCAAACTGAGAAAAAACCGAGCCAAAACCAAGCCAAACCGAGTCAAACCGGTTTAAACCGGTTTTTGTTCTAAAAATCAAACTGAACTGAAACCGGTCGATTTAAACCAATTTCAATTCTTTTAAAATCAATTTATTTTTTTTTTATAAAATCTAAACCAAATAAAAAAAAATCATCTCAAATTAAAACAATAGGCAAAGTATGATTGACAGATAGATATATAATGAAAAGGACAAGTCTGAAGTCTCCCCCGTTTTTGTCTTCCCTTGCTTTCTTTCTCAAGTCTTGCTAGGCCTATGAAATAACATTTTCCCTCCTCCCTTTTGAATTTTGCATGCCTACGATGACGTGTCCTCAAGGTCTAATCTACGATTTCGACAAAAAAGAAAAGAAAAGAAAAGTGAAGCCCTTTACCCTGCCTTTAACTAGAAGTAGAAACACCAACTTCATGTTTGGCGGCAGTTCCGTTTTAAAGCATGTGCAAAGATACGATGAGCAGAAATTGGCAAAAAATAGGAAAGTACTCCTACTCTCGATTAAGAAAAGATTCTGTTATTTTTAAAATATACTTTTTATATTAGTATATTAAAATGATAAAAAAATATATATTAAAAAAATTAATTGAAAACAAAAAAAATAAATGTTTTTTTTTAAAAGCCCCCCAATGAAAACAAACACCACCAAATCAGTAGTAGTTGAAATTATCTGACTGGATGAAGGTTTAATTTTGTGCCTTCAACATGTGCCTGTACTCTTATTGTGACTTCCTTTTTCTAGAAAGACAAACGTTCCTGTTATGCCTTTTATAGAAAACTCCAATTATTATTTCCGGTCTCGGATGATTATTTTTTATTTGGTTTAGTTTTTATTAAAAAAATATAATTAAACTGAAATTTTAAAAAAAATCAAATAGGTTCAAACTGATCGGTTCCGGTTCAGGTTCAAACCGGTTTTGGCTCGGTTTTTTTCCGGTTTTTTTTGTTTCGGTTCGGTTTTTTCGGTTTCAGGCTTATAAAATCAAAACCGAACCGATCGGTTTTTTTAAAATTTTAATCGGTTTAATCGGTTTTTTTCACGGTTCGGTTTTTTCAGTTATTTTTTTTCCATTTTTCTCAGTTTAATCGGTTTTTTGGTTTTTCAAATTCATTGTGCCTATGAATTTTAATTTTTTTCATCTTCATTCATTTTTTATTTTTTATTTTGCTATTTAATGGTCTAATTGGAAGCTAATTTGTGTAAAATTAGTAAGGAATGATGAAATTAATAGATAAAGAACTAAAATGAAAGAAGCAAAGAACACGGGTGGTGTTTTCTAATTCTTTGTGAAATGTTTAACTTAATCCTTAATCTTTACTAATTATAAGAATCGGATCCCTTCAATTTTATAAGTTTCAACAAAAATCAATTTTAATTCAAAATTTAAAATAGCATTATAACCGATGGTAAAAAGATGTTTTATAAATAGAATTAATCTATAATATTTTATTTCTTAATAAATAGAATTAATCTTTCAATTAACATAAATTAACTTTATTTTATTTTGTAAACTTTATTTTTCTTAAAAAAAGTATTGAGAATTTATCAATTAACTCCCTAAACAAATTTCATCCATGACTCTCTTATATATATATATATAAACCCAAACTGGAATGCATTTTTTTAAAGCATAAATAATAAAAATACAAGATCTAATTCATTTAATATTCAAATAACAACAAATAAAAAGTAAACATGTGATTCGTTTGTAACAAAGTCAAATTCACTTAAAATTCAAACAAAAAAAAAACAAATTATACATATTGTTATTTAAATATATCTGTAGAAAAAAATAAAACAAAAGCTCTATTCAAAGATAATTTAATATGAAGATAGGATTGACATGTGATTTTCTTAATCTACTTTTGTATCTTTTACACATCTCTTTCTGAAATCTGAAATCTGAATCATCATCAAAGTGGGAGTCACCAAATCCAATTGAAGACCAATAGTAACGGTCTTCACGGTTTAAGCCTATATAATTGGCTCTCTGTCAATTCTCACTAATGTATTTAGCTTTCTTGGCTTTTTGCTTGTGTTGACTCTGTTAGCAGCGATGCAGGGAGGTGATGCCATCAGTCAGACGTGGTTGAACGGTGACCAAAACTCCCTAGGCCTTTCCTGTTCATTGATGGTGGTAAGTTCTGATTTTTTTTTTTATGTTTTTTTTTAAGTATTTTTTAATGAAATAATTGTTTTTTATTTTTTTATTTTTTATTTTTACTTTTAGCATATTGAAATTATTGAAAAAAACTAAAAAAATCAATTTATTATATTTTCAAGGCAAACGCATCCAAACATGATTGCAAACTCGATGCCAAACAGGTAAAAGGCTCTTTCACTTTTTACCACGTCAATGCATTGCAAAAAAGCATGTAACCTACATAACCTGAATGGTGTTCGTAGCACAACAAATTGATAGTCTTTGGGGATCGACTTTGTTCAAATCCCTGATCATCCTAAATTTTTTGTTTTAAAAAATCTTGAAATGATATTGTTTTAATAAGAAAAAAAAAAAACAAGTTCTTCCGCATACTAGACATTATATTATAGAATCATCTAGTTGATTCTCTAAGCTAAATTGATTCTTATAAATGTAGTTCAAAATTGATTTGAATATTGTATTAGTTTGAACATCTTCTCGAGTTTGGATGCTTTGCTATTTTATTCTTGATGAACCATGATTTATTAATATTTTTTAATATTTATTAGAAAAATATTTATTTTTGGCACAAACCCATGATGGGCTTCGAGAAAGTATTTTGATTTTAATTATAGTTATAGGCCTAATTATTGACCCACATCAAGCGTTTTTTGGGCTCAGGCAACGAGCCTGAGCCTAGGTGTTGGGCTCAAGCCCAGCTACTAGGCATGTACCTAGACCCGGGGGATTTAGCCTCAATTTTGAGCTTAATAACATGGTCAAATGTTCACAAGCATAATGAGTGTCCTAAACCCAATCACTTTAGTCCCTCATTAATGCATGTATATGAGATATTTGTTTCTCATTGACATTTTTATAAGGGATATTTGTCCTTCATTATTGTTATCATGGTAAAATGACTTTTCAACCTTGTTACTCAGGAAAAAAAAAAACAAATTTAATGAGTTACAAATACCCACTAAACTACCTAGGTAAAATGATTTACAATTTACATTAAAAAACACACATATATCCAAAACAAGAACAAACAATATTTTCTTAGAATTTCATACTCTTTATCATATTTATATATTACTCTTTTCCTTTTCCTCTATAAGATTACAAACTTGATCATCTAATAGTCCTCGAATCCCCCCTAAAAAAAACTTGTGGATCAAATTTGACAGAAAAAAAACAACATGGGTATTTCTTTTAATTAAAACAACATGGATCAAATTTGACAAAAAAACATGTGTGAGCTTGCCCTTCGAGGGCTATGCATGTGTGAGCTTGGCCTTCGAGGGCTATGCATGTTTGGCTTGTTTCTTAGATGTTTCTTTAATTTTTTTGACAAAATATCTTTGAATTAATTTATTAAAATAATATTTTAATGATTATATAATCATTTCATTGTTTTAAAGAAGATATTAAGTATTTTTATGATGATATTATCGATTGCTTTATTAATAATTATGTATTAGCATAATAATTTATTTTTTAAAAAATAATTCTCTCATTAATATTAAATGAGAATAAAAAAAATATTTTTTATATAATTTTCTCAAATTTAATTTTCTTATATTGGTGTGTAAAAATGATCAATCAATAATTATTTAATTGAAACTTGCTTTTATGACCCAAACAAGTTTTTACTAGGAAAAAATATGCTTCTTGTAAAAAAGCGGATGTTTTTTTGTCAAGATAAAATAGAAATGGATGAATAATAAAATTAGATTCTTAATTAAAAATATATATTTTTTCCTTCTTAATTCAAATCATTATAGTTTTAGCGAATATTATTTTCTGATTGCTATTGGTTTTTATTAATGAAATATATATGTTGTTAATAAAAAAATATTTTATTCTCAAAATTTTAAAAAAAATACATGAATTAAAGAAAACTATTTTGGCGGAATGTTTTTTTCTTCATAATTTTATTTGTTGTGTTGCCTACCAATATTTATTTAATTTTATTATTATATAATTAAATAAAAATTAGATTCCTAAAAGTTTGTCTATGCGAATTATAACCAGTGGTAAAGAGACGTTTATATATATATATATATATATATATAGAAGAAGAAGAAGAAGAAGATTTAAACTCAGAAAGGAAAAAGGATAATAATATAAATGCACAGATGGAATGCTTCGTTGATTGGCAGCTAGCAAGTAACATACTGATAACACTGGCATGCAGGACACGGTTTTATGGTAATGGGATCCTTAAAGCTTTGTCTCCCATGGTGGAATATCTGTACCAAGTCAAAGAGGGTGTGATGGTGACGACCTCCATTTTTTGTTTCAGAACTTGCAATTAATTTGATCAGATGGAGCTTGACCTCTTGTTGGCTGCAACAGCAAGGCAATCGGACGCGCAGTAATGCATTGTTTGCCGGCCGTCCTATTCATGGACATTCTCTGCCGTGCTTGATTTTAACACTACTAGTAGCAAAAGGCCTAACTTTATACAGTTAACTTGGTATTATCTTCAAATTCCTAAAGTCAAAAGATTCAAAGGGGTAGGCCACCATCATTCTTTCAGACTTATCCACAGCAGCAAGGCTAGGTCAAACTACTGATGGGGATCTGGACGGGGTGTCAATAGGTATGATCTTAATCATAAGAACATGATTATGAAAAAGAAAGAAAGAAAAACCCTATATTGGTTTAACCTTGGTTTGATTTTTAGGTTAAAGGCTAGTAGTATGATAGTAATTATATAATTAAATTGTTGTTTTACGAGTAACTTTCGTGAGGAGAGCTAGAGCTTGCTTCAAGAAACTCCCCAAAAAAAAAGTCAAGAAGAGAAAGTTAGCTGTACCTAAGCAAATCAAAGCGAGCGGTGGTCAAACACGTACCAACATGTTGGCCACTAATTGCTCTCCATTCTTACCTCCAACTAATCCACGTCAACCTCATAAAATTTCCCAATTATTTATAGCCATAAATTAATATGTAAGAAAAGGACAAGCGAGAAGAGAGAGATGCTACCATTTTTTTTTTTTTTATAGCCACAAGATGTGACCTCCCCTCTAAACAACCGCTCAACAAACTCTCCTTGCAACACAAACACATCCATCTACCATCCCATGACGTCTGCTACCACCACCACCCGACATGCATCTCTCTCCCCATTACAACTATCTGCTCTTTTTTGTAATTGATGGCTTTGCAGATTGAAGAGTTTAGGTTTTCTATCTGAACGGTGACGTTTTAATTATATATATAAAAGCCGGGTCTCATTTGGGTTTACTCGAGTCTTACGGGTCCCGAGTCAACCGGGTTTTTCCGGGCCAAATCCCTAGCTGATTTTTCCTTAAACCCGGCCCGGTTCCAGCCCCGGGTCGACCCGTCGGGTCGGGCCGGGTTTTAAAACTATGGTAGGAAGGGTTAGACTTGGACTTAGTACTAGGCCAAGAAGCATGGTTAGGCCTAAACCTAACATCATAAACCGAGCAACTATGTTGCATGATCACATGATTGGGCCTCAGCATGGTTAGGCCTCACCTAACCACTAGATTTCAATGGGTAGCAATCTACGCACCCAACCAAACTGCCACAAAACAATGTTTATTCATGCATTATTTACTTGTTAGTATAAGTGTCGTATATTTATCCGTTTTATAAATTATCATAACTCATCAAGTTTCACAAGTTATCCATATAATTATCTAATTCAAACTCTCCTTTTGAACTTGCTGGAAGGTGGGAGGGTAGAATTGTACAATAAACTCACTGCCCACCGTCGGCAACAGCACCAGCAGTGGCAACGACAATAAAGGTTGTCGTTGTGTTACTAGTATTGTGGGGTTGCATCTGCCACCAGCGCACCTGAAGGAGTAGTAGCGAGCGCCAACAGATTTGGCACCGCTACTGGTGGCGCAACAGCGCCCCAGGTGCTGCACTTGGTGAGGTAGTAGTGGTTGCTGCCTCTCACATAGCAGCGAGGGCTAGAAGATCTAATGCCACCACTAGTGGCGCTGCCACCTTTTTTTTTTAAGAATCATAAGAGAAAAATTGCTTTTGAGAAATATAATTTTTGCATATAAAGTTAATTCAAAATGAACACCAATAATAATTAAAATAAAAAATCAACAACTCTAATTGTCTAACAATGACTCTCATATCACTTTTGGGTTCCCGAATATCATGCACACAATGGAAACAATAAAACAATATTATTTCAGAGTCCTTAGTTTCTCGTTAGACAGATCTAGAGTTGTTTAGGAATATATTACTTGAAGATCTAATCTTCTTTGGCTTTGAATAATTCTTTAAAAGCTAGATTATTGCAAACTATAAGCTGTCTATTTGTCCAACCTCCAACGATAATCCATATGAACCACTAGTGAGAAATATTATAAATCCATATTTAGAAGAGAGAGATTGTTATGCCTAGATTTCTAGCTCTCTATTTTATGACTTACGTAGTTTTTCTATCTAACAGACAACCACAACTAAAATAAGAGGCATATCTTACTCTTTATAGAGAAATTTGAAAAAACTCTATAAATTAGTAAAATATCAATTTGCTCCTTGAATTATATCCACATATTAATTCATGATAATTTTAAAAATTAACTCAATCAAGTCCTGATTTTTTTTAGATCTAGAAATATAATCCATGTATTAATTATATTTTAGTCTTTAATTTCTAAAATATATTTTAATCAAGTCATTTTTAACTAAATCATCTCAATTTAATTTCAAACTAATAGTTCTTAATGTGTGTGACCCATTAGGTTCCTAATATGTTAACCCCAAATATAAATTATAATTCTAATTAAATAAATTAAACAATTTAATATATTATCAATTCAAAAATTGATTAATTTATATTTGAAGATTAGGTGTATCGTTTAACAATGTGTCATCATCCTCTAAATATTAGAAAAATCATTAGTGGTTTGATTTAACATTTTAATAACCAGTTTCTCAGTGTAATTAATATCCTTTCATAAAAAAATTATTCTGATTTAACATTAAAACATGTAGTATGTTTGTCATGTTGAATCATGTTTGTTCTCTATATAATAGTCATTGATCGTTTGAATGAGATTTGAAACCCTTTTCAAATCTCATTCCACCTTGGCCAAGGATTTCTCAGTCAATACTATTTGATGAATATTTTTCTTAATTCACCTAGGGTGATGAATCCTCTCTTGATCACTGAAGTACCTCCATATAGTTTATGTTATAATCAATGTCTGCCCTTTCGTTACCTCGATTAAAATAACATGTAATAGGATCAAAGAATAACATTTTCTATATAAAATAACTTAGTGATCTCAAGTTTAAGGATAACTTACACAATTGTCACGTGAGCCTTTCTATAGACTTAGGTGATATCTCCATATGAAATTATTATGCAGGTCAATTCAATGTACATGTTTTATGACAAGCACCTACATATTAGTTTTAGGTATCCCTTATACCTCAGCTTATGAGAACAATTATTTCTTTTCATAAAGAAAAGAACATAATATGTAACAGTCTCTATGACTCTAATGAATGTCAAGTATTTAAGAGAGCATCAGCCATGAATATTTTAGGAATAATGCTTTGATGGAAAAAAAAACCTCATAATTATTGTTGTTACTCATTTTTTATCCTATAAAAAAATCAAGAAACAAATAGAACAAGAAAATACAAAAATACAAAATGATATACATGAAGAAATCCCAAAAAATTGCCCAAGTTAGTGGTGAAGGACCAAAATGACAAGTGAAAAAGTTAAAGGACTAGAATGTACAAGATTGGTAAAATCAGTGACTCAATTTTGATAGAAAAAGACCTATTTGATGAAAATATTTTTATTTGGGGTAAAGAAATACAAATTTGGATGAGTAAGGACTCGATAAGGATTTTAAAAGACTTAATTAATTTTATTGAGGACTTAATATCAAGGAAAATAAGTTTTTTTAAGTCAATTTAGGTGTTAATTGAAAGAAATTGAAGTTTGGGGACTGAAATTGAACTTTGAAAAGTTTAATTGGTCAAAGCAGGGGATTAATTGTGAAAATAAGTTAAAATTTGATAGCCATTTAGGGATTTGATTGAAGAAATTCAAAACTAAGGATCAAATCATAAAGGCACGAGACTTCAAGAGCTGAAATTTACTAAATCATAAGCCAAATTGAAGAAAATTGAAAGTGTAATGGTCAATTAAAGGTCCAATTGCACAAATCAAAAATCAAGGATCAAGATGAAAATGACGCTAAACTTTAGGGTTGATTAAGTTTGACAGATGTAAAATTTCATGGAATTAAGAGTTTGTGAAACAATTATAGGTGCAATTGCAAGAATAAGGACTAAAATGAAATTTGTCAAATCTCAAATTAAAAACTTAATTTCTAGGGGTTTAACCTAAATGACACGTTGTTCACCCACTTTCATCTCATTTCTTAGCAGTTTTGGATGATCAGTTTTGACACCTTCCAGAAGCTCGTTGTGGAGTCCTAAACCAACAATGAATCCAATCATTTTTTCATGGAAGAATAACATCCCCTCTATAAACCTATTTCCATGAAATTAAAAGTTTACATCCCAATTCTTCCATAAAAGTCTTTATTATCTTGTCCCTGATCAGCTATCACTGCATTTTTAGATTCTTAGTTGATCGATTGACACCTTCAAGCGAATGAATATGGAGCTACTAACCTCCAAATGGATCAAGGATGGATCCGAATGAAAGATATGCATCTCCTCTACCAAGTTCAGGTGGTATTCGATGACTTTTACATTGGAGTTTCTCCAACGAAGCCTTGAAAATAGCCAACTTAGTCAACTTTGACTGAGATACCCATTTGTGCAAAACCATTTAACCTTTCCATATGTTCACACTTAAAAAATCCAAGGGGGTTCTTATTAAGGACCATAAATCTTTCATCCGAGATTAAAAGTGAGAAATGCATATCTTTATCTCTAAGAAAAAGAAAAGCACCTAGATAAAACCACCTTTCCCAAAAACCATTGAAGGACAAAGGTTCTAACTGTTAACATTTATCCAGAACTCTCTCATTTTGATTAAAGGACTGAGCTTTGATCAATTTTATAGGGAATTCACAAAAAAACCTAGAAAAACCCTATAAATACCCTTAGAAATCAAAGAAGAAAAAAGAAGAAGAGAGAAAAACATGAGGATATACTCTGTAAAAAAACCCTAGTGTGAAGGTTCAAAGACCTAGCATGGAACGTTTAACAAGCTTTAGAAAGAATAGAATGTGAAAGGGAAATAACGAAGGGAAAGAGAAGGGAAGTAACAACCTATAGCCAATAAGCTTGAAGATGGTATAACCATGTGAAAACTCAAGGGTGAAATCCTTGTGGACTACCCATTCATTCTTTTTCAATGTTTAATGATATTCTTAAATCTTTTTGACATTATTTTGTGTTTTAACATTTATGTGGATTAATAAATAAAAATGTTGTTTTCATTAATTAATCATGATTTGAAATTGTTTTTAATGTTGCTAGGATGTTTAAAAGGTGTTTGTGTTTGGTTTTGATGAAGTATAGTAGTTTTGGAATTTGTCAAATGTAATAGTAGGTATTTGATGGCTTTTTCTAGGTTTCTAATTCATGTTCTTGATTCCTGAGTTTGGTTTTGGTCTCAAGTATTTAAAAAGTCAGTTTTGGATTGAGTTTTGATGTTTTTGTTGGCAAATAATAAGGCTATAGCTTTGGAAGTTGAAATCTTATACATGTTCTTAATGATTCAAGGTTATTTGTTAGTGTTTTTTTTTTACTCAAACCTATTTGTTTATGACAATGTGCTTTATTGGGGCTAAGAGAGCTTGGTTTAGAGGTGTAAAATGTATTTTCTAGGTTTGATAATGTGTGTTGGGTTTTCGGGGCAACTTGGGTTCATGTTCTTTGTGTTCATCTGAAAATTATTGTCTTGAGTGCTAGTTTTAGATTTTATTTTGATTTGATTTTGGTTTATACAAGTTTGTATATCATCATTAGTAAATAATCTAGGGTTTTCATGCATCACTAACATGTTTTTGTGGGTTTTAATCTTAGAGTTTTGGTTTTGAACCAAAACTCATTTTTGACACAAATCATGATGTTTGAGTAATAATCAAAGCAAATGAATACTTGATTCTTGATCTATGTTTGATTGCAAACAAAACTTTGTCTTTTATTTCTTGAAATCTGGTCTGATTTAATGTTTACGTTGCTAGGTTTGAGTTTGAATGTTATTCATGTTCTTCGTTTTCCTTGGTGTTTAATTTGTTTTTATTATAAAATTTTATGTGTTTTTTTGTGTTTTTTCTAGTTTTGATTTTGTTTTGATTTAAATCTCTATTCTGGTTTAGTTTTGGGTTAAACCTTGATTTTTGGTTCTGTTTATGGTTGAACCAGTGTTTTCGGGTCGACCTGGTCGAGTCAAAACCAGGTCAAATACTAAAGGTTTTGTTTGGTTTGCTATTATTTTGATAAAAAGAATTTTGGCTTAAGGGTATGTTTGACAAAATGTCATTAGATCTATTTTGACAATTTTGTTTTGGGTTTGCCATTGTTTTGATAAAAGGAATTTTGGTTTAAGAGTTTGTTTGGCAAACACGTCCTTAGATTTATTTTGACAATTTTGTTTTAAACAAAAATATAGTAGATTATTCACAGGAGTAAATCTACTATATTTGGATGACAATTTATTTGGGTATACGAGCTCATAATAAATTTAAAATGCTAGATTATTCACATGAGTAAATCTTCATTCTGAGTCATAGATAGACTACCGGTTAGGAACTCATTAAAACCTTCAAACCATATCTAAACCACACAATGTAACTTACCTCATGTAAAATGCGCTAGTGATATTAATACCTTTCCTAGTCATAATCAGTCATCTACCTTTGGAATTTCAAATAAAACCAATACACTCGAGTCTTCTAGTTACCATGAACCAAACAACTAGGTGTTGACTTCTCGATCCTGACATCCCGTCACGCCATGCGTGCACGAGTGATGTATAAAAATTTTATGATTTTCTTTGTAAAATATTTTTGTTCCATAAACTTTATCTTTAATTTAGATTTATAAATCAAATATTAGATTTATTAATTTAGAATATTAAAAATAAATTAAGTTTTTATTAATAATAAATATATATTTATTTAAATATAATAATACTACGTGTAAATACAATTCTTATTAACTCACATGTTTCTTTAATTAGTACAAATGTCCAAATCGTGACCTCATGCAAAGGCAAAAAATTGTTCCCTAAAAAAAATTCGGATTCTTCCCCCGTCTTGCATTTGTCTTTCGCACTGTGGACTGCAAAAGCCTCATTAATACTATTGCCAAAGAAATCAATCCTTTTATGCTGATTACTGTCAACCCATTCAAAGGTTTTTTTTTTTTTTTTAAACTGTAGATATCCGGATTAATTTATGGCATTCAAACTACTAATTTTTAAAACACAAATAAAAAATATGACCAATTAATCTAATCCTCGTGATTACCCATTCAAAGGGTATTCTTATGAGTCGGGGTTCTGGTTTCAACACCTTTGGCCAAATGTTGACAGCCTCTCGCACTCAGAGCAGGAGAAACTTTCTTCCCGACAGTGTTCTTGAGCTCAGTTCCAGGAGAAAAGTACACGATAGGAAGTGATCCACAAAGCCAAGTGCAGTAACTTGGGATAACTCTCCAGGTTCCTCAGAGACAACATAATTTAACCTCACGAACTCTTGATCACGTGTAAGCAATCGAATCAATTTTCCCATCAGTATCTTCACCATTAATCAACGCCCCTTCAGTTAGTCAAGTGAGACAACAAGTTCATTCATCACACTCTGCCTCGTCAATACACGGAGGTCTAGATTCATTTCTAGAATCAAAACATATGTCATCAGAGACCAACGAAACAACAGAAGCTAAGAATAAGAAAAATAAAGAAAATTTTTTACAGGATAGAATCAAGGAATACAGACCTGCGCCCTTATCTTCACCAGCAGAGCCATCAGAAACAAAATCTTCTGCGAAATCCCTGAAACGTGGCCTGGGCTGCCTCATTTGTAAGCCTACTGCTCCATTTGCTTCAATTAATTATTGTACCAATTTCAACATCAGATACCCCATCAACATTATCCTCTAATGGATTTCTTCATCCTCCTTGTCGAGGACTATTTGGCTTACCACTAACCAACCAGTTCATGTTTCGCGTTCGAATCATCAAGCAGTTGAGTATCAAAATGAAAAGTTTCTCCAGCTGGGTTTCTGCCGAGGGACTGTCAAGCACAACTGTATCATCATTATCATCATCTCATCATGAAAAGGAAAAGTATCTTGGAAGTGTCGATAACCGCTTCCATTTGTTCACTGCCTAAATTTGAAGAAAAAAATCAGGTTTTCATAAAACGAAAAATACCCATTCTTATTACATGTGAAGCAATTCCAGTTATAAAATTAAAAATATAAAGTTATGTTATTACAAGTGAAGTTCAAAATTGCTGAGAAATGAACTGATAGTTTCTAAAAAAAAAAAAAAAAGAAGAGGAGGAGGATAATTAGCGAGCAGTGACTAAGAAACTGAGATTCGATCATGAGGTGCTGCAAAGGGTGATGAGTGATGCCCATTGATAAGACAATCTGGTTGAGATGATGATGATCAGTGTCCAAGGGTTTGTTTGGAAGGAGGGAATATTAATTTATTTCGACACTGAAGTAGAGGGAAATTTCTTCTCTTCTATTATTTTACATTAAATATATATATTTAGCGAAACTGACAACAAGGGCATTTGGTCTAGTGGTATGATTCTCGCTTAGGGTGCGAGAGGTCCCGAGTTCAATTCTCGGAATGCCCCTCTTCTCTGTTTTTTTTCCCCTACAATTTGTATTCATATTTCTTTGCCCACCGAGGTTAGAAGCGAACAATGTTTTTCTATTTGATGTTTCAATTGTTTTAATGTACTCCCTAAAGTTTTGACATCGAATCAACTAACCATTAATATTTTTCGATCTCAAAATTTTTAAAATTTGATGAAATAAATCCTTTTGCAAATAATTTGATGTTTATCTCCTACTTTTAATAAAAAATCTAAATAAAGCTACTACATCATTTATGTTTGAAAGTACACGCACAAAAATTATAAAAAGTAGTGGAATGATAAAAAAAATTTAAAATTATTCATCTTGTAATTTAAAAATTTAAGATTAAGTTAAGTGTGAGTTTTGAGATAGTAAAAATTAACAATGTTACTTACGAGGAATTTAATAATTTATTGGTTTATAATAGTTTAAGAGATAAATTATTTGAAAGTAATGACACATATTTATGTATTATACTTATTGAATAAAAGGTCCCAGTTCATCACAATTAAATAACACATATTTAAGTGCTTGTCTGAATTCTATTTCTATCAAATATCTTCCCATCATAATATTTTTTGTACAAGTTTTTCATGATGGAAGAATATTGACAAGTTCTCACTCAAAGGCACTTTCCCACTATCATCATGTTTTGGAACGCAGTTGATTTTTATTTTCAAATGAGGCTTGAAATAGTATAAGATAAATATTGAGATGTCTTCAATAATATAAATCTCGCATATCGAAGTCTCAACATGCGTTTTGTATTTTACTTTTCTTTAAGGTTGAACAAGTACTTGTATGAAATTAAATGAATATTTTGTATTTAAAAAATACTATGATTTTAATTATAATATATGTAAAGGCATTTCCCCATTATTATCATGCTTTGGAACGCGATTCATTTTTATTTTTAAATGAGGTTTGAAATAATACAAAATAAATATTAAAATTTAAATTTAAATTTTAATTGAAGTTGCACTTTTAAAGCAAATAACCAGTAAATTTCATGCTTCTCAAGCACACATTTATTTAATGTCGGGCTTTGAAAGTCTGAAAATATCAAGTATGCTATTTACCGTATCTTTTTCAAGTGTTCCTGTTCCACTCAATTTTTATATTTACTGTAATAATATTTTTTTAAAAAAACAAAATAATGAGAGCTATTGGGAAAAGTTGATGAGATGGTTGACATTCAACCAATGAGCTTATAATTTAGTTATGCTCCACCCTAGCTAATAGTGCCTAATGAAATGCTCACTCTCTCTGTTTTTTTTTATTTTAAAATTTATTTTTAATATCAATACATTGATCTAAAAAATAAAATAAAAATTCAAGAAAAGAATTTAAAATTATAAAAACCCAGTTCCTGCTCCAAAAACAAACATTTACACAAACTTTCTGAAAATGCTAATATATAAATATTGAGATTTTTTCAAGCTATGGGGTAGAATATCATGGGATTTACAGGAGTTGGACTAGGTTTGCCAAAATATTGGATTTTCTTGTTAAAGGAATCTCTTTCTTTCCCAGGCTCTCCTTGAGCAGTTTAAAAAAAGAAAAAAGGCTGGTAGGTCCAAAATACACGGGCCTTAAATTGTACTCCAAGAACATCTAAAATGAAACAGCATGGATCATAGTTTCAGACTTTCAGTGTCATTGTGGCCTCCAAGTGGAGTTTAACCTCAAATTTTACAAACAATCGCAGGAACTCTCTCCAAACATGTTCGTAGTGTCTCGCTGTTTTTGAGTTTAAAGTAAACTATAGTTTTTATATGTTTAATTATGCTAAAATCAGCTTTTATTTTGATGGGGTCCATTAACAATTATGGCTGCACCTGTGGTTGAATAAAAATTGAAAAATTACTTAAGATAACGTGCAAGTATTGGAGCATGTGACCAAGACAAACAACCATAAATTGAGCGAAAGATACAAAACACCAATCATTTTCACTCTCCCGTAGCATCATCATGTATAAATTGAATTATTATTACTACTATACAAATATTATAAAAATAGTATAATTTAATTCTTTTAGTAAATCTGTAATTTTTTGGGACTTTATGATCGTGATTTGTTGGAAGTTTCGGATTTTTTTTTATCTGAAAAAGATGAGAATGTATTAATTGTTTAATTGGGTTATTGGAGGTTAAAAATAATGGATTTTATTATGTTATATTTGGTTAGCGTCTCAAAATAATGAAGATAAAATTATATTTAGTTGAAGATATAAATACAAAGACATATAATAAATTTGTCTTTGATATATTTTTAAGTGAATTTATATCATTTTAAAATAGAAAAAATAATAAAAATATTTTTACGGTGACAAAACAACGCTATATCCATTCTTGCCTTGATGTTGTTCTTTGTCTTCTCCTTCACGTCCATGACCTTGTTGAAAGTGTTCTCGAACACGTTTTTTTTTTCTATATGTATGATGTCAAGGTTATGATGGAGGAGATTGGTCTTCCAATAAAAAAGCTCCCACAAAATACTTCGCTTTACCCAATTATGAGTTAAACCAAAACTAGGATACTTCTGCTTATCGGATTGAAAACCAAACACAATGTCACCGTACTCTGACACCACGCTATACAATTCTTAATTAGAAAGACGAGGGGGTGTAACATCCTTTTCAACTCTACAAAAAAAAAAAAAAAGTTCTTTATGTTCTTTATGTACATATGATCTATTAGCAAGAAACGCCGGTGACAGTAAAAAAAAGGCGTTTTACCGTTGTTTGTTAGCGTGAATAACTTGTTATTTTTCATGCAGTATGAACATTCTAGTTTTCCATGCGTGCTTCAACCAGAAACCATTTCATAAGTTGGAAAATCATTGATAGTCCACATCAAAGTTGTCTTTATAAGAAAATTTTGTTTCGTCAATACATCATAAGTCAAAGCCCTAAAGGACCACAACTACATCAACTCATCAATCAATGGTTGAAGACAAACATCCATATTCCAGCCCAGACTATTAGGACTGAGTATGACCATAAATAAAAACATGAACTTCAAGTTGTAAATCGTGAGTATAACAGACCAACAAGAATAGGAGCAGCAAATGACTCAAATGGATTGAATTTGTCAGTATATAACCAATAAGAAAATTTTGTTTCGTCAATACATCATAAGTCAAAGCCCTGGAGGACAACAACTCCGTCAACTCATCAATCAATGGTTGAAGACAAACATCCATATTCCAGCCCGGACTATTAGGATTGAGTATGACCGTAAATAAAAACATGAACTTCAAGTTGTAAATCATGAGTATAACATATCAACAAGAATAAGGAGCAGCAAATGACTCAAATGGATTGAATTTGTCAGTATATAACCTAAGATGCACGTTCCTTGATTCAGTTACAAAATAAGGATGCACACTGTTAAAGTGTTTTCATATTTTACCATCGGAAGGGTGCACCATTACTCCATCTACCACATCATATGATTGATGCCATGTCATGTGCTCAGCAGTTTTTGGTGACATGAATAACCTCTACAGTCTAGGTGTGATTGAGAGGTATATAAGTTTTTTTATGTGCGACATGAGTCTTTTCCTTGCTAGTTCTGGGTTTATAACAGGAATGTCCACATGTCATGCACTCGGTCAGCTCAGCATTTTCAAGGTAGTACAACATGCAGAAGTTTGGACACATGTTAATTTTCTAGTATTCTAGACCGAGGGGTTTCATTATGAAGTTAGTAGTATATAAGTTCTCTTTCAGTTTGTTTCCTTCAGGTAAAATGCTTCTCGCCCATTCAACAATTTTGTCATAACCGGCCTCACTCAACCTATAATCCAACTTGATGGTAAACACCTATTCAACGACCAATAATTTACTATGATTTGTGAGCCATCCCACAATGATTCATCAGAATCTTTCAAAAGATCAAAAAACCTGGACGCGTCTGCATTAGATTCTTCATCTATGATTGAACATTGACCAGCATAACCCTGATTCATTGTCATCGCATCTATAACCATAGTTCTATAAGGATTAATGTTGTCATTTACAACTCCATGCACGTTGTTAGCATTAAAAGTTGACCCAACCATCCTTTCTACCATGGTCTCGTGAGGAACAAATGGTTCTCCATGTGTATACTAACACAGGTATTCCTGCATGAACCCTTTGTGTAGAAGATGTATCGTTACAACATCTGGATCAAGAAACTTTTTATGTTTACACCTTTTGCATGGACACCTAATACCGCATCCACTAATATTTCTTGGATTAGATGTTGCGTAATTAATAAAATCCTGAATCTCATTACAATAATCCATCCTCAGCAATCCTTAGGGTGAATCTCGATATATTTATAAATGATCATCCATAACTTCTATTGAACCTATATAAAATAATGATAACAACATGTATTAATTAACAACGTTAACTAAATAAATTTATAAAAATATTGCTTTAGCTCAAGATTATTCAACCTTCTTTAATACTTCTCTTAATTTATTATCAATTATCTATGCAGATACAAATTAATTTGTAAACATTTACAGAAATTACAACTCGACAATAAAATTGAAAAAATATAAAATGAATCCGTTAAACAAGTTATTATTTATTTCATCATAACATATCTAAGTCGGTAATTCGACATAAGTTTCAACATTTTACAAACAAATATAATTTTACAAAATCTAAAACAAACCATAACATGTACAAATTCATAAATCCATACAACAAGTTTGTTTGAGAAAAAACAATAAAACAAGTAATCACTCAAACAAAATAGATATAATACAAAAATATGCAATAAAAAAATTAACATTTTAGAAATGTGTTCAAATTTTAAAAAGGGTAGATTTGCTTACTTAAGATGAAAAATCCGTAATAAAATTTCAATTAGAACACAAATGCTGTCAAACAGAGTGTTGTCATGACTAGAAAAGTTGTGGAAGGATGAGTTGTATTAAGATGAGGGGGGACCGGTGGGGGGGGTCTGCTTGTTTTGTTACAGAGTTTTTTTAAGGGAGAAGGAGAAATAGGGGAGGGAGAGAAGAGGATCGAGCACCAAATCATATATTAAATATTACCGATGGATTTATCGATGAAATTATTTCATCTATCAATCCGTTAGCAATCCTGTCGGTATAAGTGACGTCACTGTATGACTTGCCTTTTTGAATCCAACTGTAATTCCATTGGTACCGGTGTTTGTAAAAACTTACATGTCATCGTACTGTTTGTTTTTTTTTTTTAATTCCTTCTATTCCAACTTGGATTCTCTTGGTATATACCGATGACATATTTCCATCGGTATTTACCGATGAAGTTAGCAATGGAAAAAATTCGATCGGTAAATATCATCGTAAAGTACCGATGGAAAAAATCTGTTGGTATTTCCGTTTGTATTCGTCAATTTTCTGATAGTGTGTTGACTGAGAAATCCTTAGCCAAGATGGAATGAGATTTGAAAAAAGTTTGAAATCTTATTTAAACGATCAAAGACTATATTATGTAGAGAGAAAACATGATTTAACATGACAATACACTCTATGCTTTAATGTTAAATTGAAACATTATTGATGAAATAATATTAATTACACTAGGAAAACAATCATGACACATTTGGTAGATGATGCACTTTATCTTCAAATATAAATTAATCAATTGTTGAATTGATAATAAATTAAATTGTTTAATTTATTTAATTCTATTTAATTAGAATTAGAATTATAATTTATATTTGCGCCAACATATTAGGAACTTAATGGGTCACATATATTAAGGAAGCGTTTGGGAACGCGGTTGAAACAAAATTATAATACGGTTTGTACGTTTTAAATCGTTTTGATGTGCTGATGTCAAAAATGATTTTTAAAAAATGAAAAAACATCATTGGCATGCATTTCGGTACGAAAAGTTATTTGAAAAGCAACCGCTACCACACTGCCAAACATACCCTAAGAACCATTAGTCAGAAATTAAACTAAGATGATTTAATTAAGTATGACTTGATTAAAATACATTTTAGAAATTAAGGACTAGAATATAATTAATATAGAGATTATATTTCTAGACCTAGAAAAATCAAGTAAGGACTTGATTGAGTTAATTTCTAAAATTTTTCTTAATTAATATATGGATATTATTCAGGGAGCAAATTTGTATTTTTTCAATTTATAAGGTTTCTCATATTTTTCTATAAATAGTAAGTTATGACTTTTATTTTTTATGGTTGTTTGTTAGACTGAAAAATCTACATAAGTGATAGAATAGAGAGTTAACACTCTATGTATATTAATCTATTTTTTCTAAATAGAAATTTAGAAAATTTCTCACTAGTGGCTCGCGTGTATTACCATTTGAGGCCAGATAATTAGACGACTAGTGATTTACAACAACTCAGTCTTTAAAAAATTATTCAAACCAAAAAAGATCAGAACTCCAGGTAATAAAACTCTAAACAACTTTAGATATGTCTAACAAGATCCTAGAGACTCCCTAATAATTTTGTTTTATTATTTCCGCTGTGTGTTGATATTCAAAAATCCCACAACTCCCTCAAAGTAAACCCTCCAATAATATCTTATAATTTTCTTCTCTTGCGTGCGTTAGTTCCTTAATTTCCCCCTCGTTTTCCTTAATTAGTTGGAATAGCAAGTAAAAAGTTGTCTATTTTGCTATATAATTAATCAATTTTCTTATGTTCTTAGAGTTGTTGGTATGTACCACTGGTCGTTAATGCTTGTGCCATTCTGTACATTTTTGTTGCAGCCATATCTTTTCATGCTACTGCTGGTTTTTCTGGTTACCCTCTTGAAATCTATTTGTGCTTTAGCAGCCATGCCAAGTTTCTATGATTATGTCCATCTATTTCTCGTCATGATATAAGCAAACAAGGTAGTTGAATAGTAATTAATCATGATGATACTTGAGCGATAGCTTTCCATAACTTCTGCTGCTGTTGCAAATGCTGCTACTTGAGTTGTTTATGTTCCTTTCGAAATACCTATTACAACTGCTATAACTACTAGTATTTTTACTTTAAGCTATGTATGAAGAAACAAAAACAGTTTACATACGATTTTATAATAATTTTTTACTATCTAAGTTTACATTGTATTTTCCGTTTTTCGTCAAAAATATGTTTTTGACAACCTTGCATTAGAGAGGACTTATTAGATGCTGGTTCGAAGTTCTATTGACACAGAGCAGACTTGCATTCCATGCAAGTTATTCCTATATGATGTGGTATTACGAGGAAGAAAGACTGTCTTAACCAGTGTTTTGCAGGCCAGCAGCGATGCCCTTCATGGTTAAAATAAGGGTGTCTTCCAGGCCTGGTGCGTACTCACTTGTAGGGTTAAGCTTCACAAGCTCTGCAGCCGGTTTGGTCGATTCCATGTAATCTTTTGACAAGTGTGGCCTTACTGTCACATGGTAGTCAGGATCACGAATTTGCTTCAAAGTGTAGGCTTGGCAAACATTAAGGGTTGTGATATATGCATCGCGAAGACGAAGCCTCTGCTTCAAGTATGGGTCTCCTTCAAGAAGGTCTTTATGCCCGGCAATCTGCAAGCACGTAAAACATAATGGATTTATTCACAGGTGGATCCAAGCCACGTCAAAGAATTGTGGCAATAGGCACTCAAACACAGAACAGGGTTGGATCTAGAAATGTTCAGAAGGGAGAACAAACCAAAGGATTTTGAGTAATTTTTTATATAATTTGCTCTCTTACACTAATGGTTTATCCCCATACCTGGAGGAGGAAGAGCTTATTTTCTTCATAGTTTGCTCTCAAGCGGTCCCCGAAGGGTCGCAGTTCTTCTGACACTAGGAGCTTGTCATACAAAGCAGCGATTCCTGGACCTCCCTTGGCAAAAACCATCTCAACTAAGTCAATTGTGACTCTGAAGAAAGGCCACTGATTGTACATCTCCTGGAGCGTGTGGAGATTTTTTGTATCCTTCTGAATCACATGCTTAAATGCTGCTCCAAAGCCAAGCCAAACTGGTAGATGAAACCTTGTCTGGGTCCAAGCAAAGATCCATGGGATTGCTCGGAGTGATTCAATGCCGCCACTTGGCTTCCGTTTTGATGGTCGACTGCCAATGTTCATCCGACCATACTCCAACTCTGGTGTTGCCTGCATCGTGGAAATTCCAAACACCAGATAAGGGAAATATGTCCTTCAGCACAATAGTTCCAAACAGTGAAAATGAAGGACCCACAAACTATTTCAAACCTCAAACACTAAATTACTGAATTTTGTAGGAGTTTTAATGAAGTTAAGCCCAAACAGTGTAACATTTAAAGACTCCGATAAGAGCAAAGAGAAGGAAAATATCCAGTTCGCTAATCACAAGAATAATTCAAGACTTTCCTAGTGAATTGATAAGGATATTAGAATTTTGTTGCTGTGATCAGATTGAACAGATCCGTAGGAGTAATGACAATGCTGGGTTAAATACTTACAAGGCGGAAGTATTCAACAAAACGAGGTTCTTGGAAGACTATGGATCGGTATTCTTTTGTCGCAACAATTGCCATCTCATCCATGAGAGCACGCCATTCTGATTTTGGTGAGACCGGAGGATGCATTCCATGCTCAAGTGTGGCAGCTGTAAAACGCTGGAGCGTTCTGAAACATAAGTGCTCTTCACCAAAGGACTTTTCAATAACTTCTCCTTGAACAGTCACACGAAGTGATCCATGAATGGTGTCAGGTGGTTGAGATAATATAGCGAGATGGGTAGGCCCTCCACCTCTTCCAACTGTCCCTCCTCGGCCGTGGAACATGGTTAGCTTAACCCCATATTGCTTCGCCACCTTCACAAGCTCTTCTTGAGCCTTATACAGCTGCCAAGCAGCAGAGAGACGCCCAGCATCCTTTCCAGAATCTGAGTACCCTATCATGACTTCTTGCTTCCCCTTGATCCGGTCTCTATACCAATTTATTGAGAAGAGACAAGCCATAGCAGCAGGAGCGGCTTCAAGATCAGCCAGCTTTTCAAACAATGGAACAACCCTAAGTGATTGTTGGACATGACATTCACGTTGTAACAGTTCAACGGCAAGTACATCAGAAGGGCTCGTGGCCATTGAGATTATATAAGCACCAAAGTTGTCCGGAGGAAGTTCTGCAATGACATGAAACGTGTCCAGCACATCAGCAATTTCTTCAGTTTTGGGAAGATCAGGTCCAAAAAGAGGACGTTTGCCACGGAGCTCAGATAAGAGCCATTCCCTCCTATGCTCCTCAGACCATTCTCGATAGGATCCAATGCCCAAGTGCTTTGTGATGGCATCCAGAACAGCAGTGTGCCTGTCAGATTCCTGCCGGATATCAAGTCTGACAAGTGAGAGTCCAAAGGTAGAAACTTGCCGTAAGAAATCAAGAAGGCTTCCGTCTGCAATTGGTCGATCACCACACGCACAAAGTGATCTGTAGCAGAGTTCAAGAGGCTCGAGGATCTACAAGAATAAAACCAAAATCAGTAAAAAAGGATTTCTTTCATCTGCAGAATTATAGCACTTGCAATTAACAAGTGGAAATTTGAGGACAAAAAATGATATCGGTGAGATTGGTAGGCATCTATCATCCAAATGATACCTTACGGCAAGACTGCTATAAAGTTACCACAACAGTATATTTCCTCAAACTGAAAGTAATTGACAAGGAAGGGACCTGCTCAGCATTAGTGAAAGTTGAATCCTCAGGAATGTCAGATTTCCCATTGGCTAGTAACTGACGAGAGCGTTCGCGGGTGTTGTACAGCTTGTCCCTTACATTTCCAAGAACAACACGATATGGCTCATTTGGAGGGATCTGTTTCCAAAATTCTGTTCTCATAACCCATGTAGAAAAAAAACAAACAAACCAGAAGCTCTTTATAAATCAAATAAACCGTAGAAAAAAAAAATTTGATCAAACGAATTTAAAATACATCAAATGAAATTGTTTTTCCACCGAGTTTGAATATAGTAGGAAAGTTCTGGTAAGGCAGGCGCGTAATGTTTCATGAAATCGTTGTCACATTGCCATGCGTAGACTACTTACATTCCTGATCTCTACATTTTGAAACATCCTTAAAAGGAGAGTTAATAAATACCTATGTAGTGTTTCGCATATCTTTTTGAAGATGAATGAAGTTCATCTGCGCGAACACGAAGTTCTTCATTGCAGCGCCACATAGACAACTGTAAATGAAATCAGACAAACCGATAGCAAAAATGGCATGATTGTACCCTGAAGACTACTGTACACAATTTTTGTAATACCTCAAACATAAGATCCTCTATCTGGGAGAAATAGAGATTAGCAGCCATCATCCTAGCTAGTAAGCAAACATCTCGTGTAACTTCAGGAGTTACACGTGGATTTCCTGCAAACAACATAAAAAAACAATAAAATAGGCAGATATTATCCATGGAATGTACGCTACTCGTAGAGAGGAAAGGAAAATGAAGTAATTTTATGGTGACTAGTATGTAATTAGTCACTTTTTTAGTGCATGCTTCGAAGAAATTGAAAAATACAAATATTTCTTTGTGTCTTGTTTTTTTTATTATAAAAAAAATTGACCCTAAAAAATAACTAAATAAGATTTTACTAGTAATTCTCTAGTCACCGTAGTAAAATTTTTCAAGAAAAATGAAACTCTTGAGCAACTTACATGAATGGATTTGCTTAGGAAACAAAAAATAAAATTAAGAGGGGAGCTTGGAGTTTTAATCATGTTATAATAATAAATAAATATAAAACAAGTCCAAGAACATAGTTTCTAGTAGTTTGTACGTTTTCGTGATTTCTTGAGGTCTCATCGCAATGAACCCAAGTGATAGATTCTTTATCAAGACTCGTTAATGCTAAATGGAATAAATTTGCCATAAATGGGATAGCAATAAACCATTGAAGACAGTCAGCAAGGGGACACACTTACCGTCACGATCCCCACCCATCCAGGAAGAGAACTGGATGACGGGGGCATTATAAGGAACGCGTTCTTTTATTCCAATGTTCTTCAAAGCTGTGTCAAGCCTCCGCAGGAACTTCGGAACACCCTTCCAAATTGTCTCATGGAAGTAGCTCATTCCCGCCCTCATTTCATCTTGTGGAGTTGGAGGAGTCCTTCGGATCTCATCAGTGCGAAATGCAGCTTGGATCTGCATGAGGGAGAAGCAGATGTAATTTACACTCATTCTAAACAAACAAAGTTGCACACAACCATCATTATTGTCTTGACTAAGATCCAAGAAGTGAATGCATTATTTGGAAGAATATTTAGATCAATAAAAAGGCATGACGCTGGAATCCATTATCGTATTCTATGGTACTGGTCTTTCACTGGAGTGATGCATTTATAATTGCCTTTTAACCTGTTCTGTTGTGCCAGAAATATAAGCCAGATTAGAATTTAGTACGAAGGAATGCATAGCCAATTGGCATCTAGATACCTCTCTTTGTAAAGCCTCATCAAGTTCCTGCTTATCATATGGAGTAATGTCCTTGGCATACAACTGAGTCAGACAATTCCGTATCCTGAATGCATGAAAAAACGAGGCAATATCAACAACAAAAGAAAATTGACAACAAGGTGGCATCTAGCATAGCATGACATCTTTGAAGCATTGCTATGTTAACCTAACCCCACCAGAACCGACCCATCACTCAAGGTCAGCTCATCTCAAGAAACGTTGCATTTCTAACACATTTATCACTTCAAACACACCTTGCATGCTTTTGAAGCAAGGATCTACGGACAGATTGAGTAGGATGTGCAGTTAGGACCAAATCCACAGTCTGATTCTTCAAAGCTTCAAAAACTTCCTCTGGCGACTTGTTCAACTGCCCCACAAGTCTATTAAGTGTCTCCTCAATATCTGATTCAGTTGTTGCCGAATTCTCATCAGCAAAATCTCCTTTCTTTAACTTAATCCTTCGTCTAGAAGCAATCTGAACCTCCTCAGCCAAGTTTGCCAGATTAAGCATGTGAGAGAATGATTTTGTAACAACAATCGAGTCCCCAGGATCCAAACTCGTAATCACTCTCCCAAGTTCCTCCAACTTCTGAGGGTCATGCTTTGCCTCGTACTCTGCTGAAAGCTCGTAACAGTCATGAACCTAGCAAGTCAGCACCATACTTAGAATTAACAAAGAACTGGAATAACTGTAAAAAAAAAAAACACGATGAATACACTGCTGTTAACAAAAAGAAGAAGAACAAGAAGCAAGTACCGTTTCTCTGATATCCTTGCCATGCAAATCCTGCAATATATCAAGAAACCGGTCCAATAACAAAGCATCATACTCCACCAACTTGTCATCCTCAGAGACCTTCCCTGGTGCCAACAGCCTCAACTGTGCATCTATCGATGCCATCTTCTGCAAATTCCTATCTGCCATTGCTTTTCTTCTTCCTTCTCTACGTGAATAAACAAACAAACAAATATACTCTGTTCTTGGCTTGGCCTGTTCTGTTACTTGAAAACTCTTTTATAGCAACATCCCAACAAACATACAGAAAAAATTAATGAGTGCAGAGGTTGAAAGGAGATAATAGATAGAGAGCAAAGTGAATCTCGTGAGATTTTTTACAAACCAAGTACCTACCACCAACCACAAAGAAGAAGATCGCGTAGGTTCGTAGACAACGGGTAAGTTATGACCTCAACACATGAAAGCCACCCAAAAAAACCACATATACCTGCTTTACATTTTGTCGCACGTGAGGGACGCTGAAATACCCGTATCTACTTCCAACATTCGAAATAGTTCTCTAGTGGCTTCTCTGTTGTTAGTTCTCCAGTGGGTTCATTCGAAAATCACGATTTACTTTTTCTCTTCATGTTCATCTCATCTGCATGGGTGAATTCTATTAGGTATACTTGAACTACATTTGGTAATTATCCAAGAAAATTTCAAAATGATATATGTTTTGTATTCCAATTTTTTTTTTTCATTGTATAAATGTGGATTTTCCTTTGATATAGGAAATACATCTTTTCAAGTTGATTCTAATTTTAATTTTTTTTTGTCTCAAACCCTTATCCTAAATTTTTAATTTTGTCATTAGGAATAACAATTTTTTTATTTGAACACTTGCCCTTATTCCTTCAATCTCAATAGCAAAAAAACTCATGGATACCTTGCAATGCATACAAATAAATTAGATTCTCAATATGGCAATGAAACACATTTTTAATTGGAGGATTGAAAAATATGTTGGGAATTTGTTTTATCTTGCCAACTGAGAACTTATAACACTACCATAAAATTTACAAATACAAATGGAATCACCGATAGATTTTTTTCATCGGTATTTTAAGGTGATATTTACCAACTGATTTTTTTTCATCGCTAACTCTGTTGGTATTTACCGAGGGAATCCCAGTCGGAATAAAATGAATTTTAAAAAATCAAATAGTACGATGACGTGTAAGTTTTTGTGGACGATGTTACTGACATAATTACAGTTGAATTCAAACAGGGATGTCCATATAGTGACGTGTTACTTATACCGACTGAATTGCCGACGGAGTGACAAACAAAAATAGTCCATCAGTAATTCCATTGCTAATAGTTAATAAATGACCTGGCTATCGACCCTCCCCTCCCTTATTTCTCCTTTTTCCCCTTTGCAACTAAACAAACAGACCCCCCCACATCCCTCCTCATCTCAGCACAACTCATTCTTTTTCAACTTTTCCAGTCACAGCATCCGTGTTCTGATTGAAATTTTATTGCGGATTTTTCATTTTAAGTAAGTAAATCTATCATTTTTTTAATTTGAACACAATTTTAAAATGTCAATTTTTGTAGTATATGTATTTTGTTTGAGTTTTTACTTGTTTTATTGTTTTTTCTCAAACAAACTTGTTGTATTGATTTATGATTTTGTAAATGTTATGGTTTGTTTTAGATTTTGTAAAATTGTATTTGTTTGTAAATTATTGAAACTTATATCGAATTACCGACTTAGGTATGTTGTGATGAAATAAATAATTGTTTGTTTAACGTGTCCGTTTTATATTTTGTCAATTTTATTGCTAAGTTGTAATTTCCATAAATTAATGTGTATAAATTTATATATACGTTGATAATTGATAATGAATTAAGAGAAGTATGAAAGTAGGTAGGATAATCTTGATCTAAACCAATATTTTTGCAAATTTATTTACTTAACATAGTTAATTAATACATGTTGTCATCATTATTTGATATAGGTTCGATAGAATTAGTCATGGATGATTATTCATGGATATATCAGGATTCACCCCAAGAATTGCGGAGGATGAATTATTGTAATGGAATTCAGGGTTTTATTAATTACACAACATCTATTATGAGAAATATTAGTGGAGGCGGTATTAGGTGTCCATGCAAGATGTGTAAAAATAAAAAATTTCTCGATCCAAATGTTGTAACGATACATCTTCTACACAAAGGGTTCGTGGAGGAATACCTGTGTTGGTATGCACACAAAGAATCATTTGTTCCTCACGAGACCATGGTAGAAAGGATGATTGGGTCAACTTCTAGAGCTAGCATTGTGCATGGAGTTGTAAATGAGAACAATAATCCTTACATGACAATAGTTATGGATGCAATGAGAATGAATCAGGGTCATGCCAGTCAATGTACAATCGTAGATGAAAAACCTAATGCAGATGTGACCAGATTTTTTAATCTTTTGAAAGATTCTAACGAACCATTATAGGATAGCTGCACAAATCACAGTAAATTATCGGTTGTTGCACAAATGTTTACTTTCAAGTCGCATTATAGGTTGAGTGAGACCGGTTATGATAGAATTATTGAATGAACGAGAAACATTTTACTTAAAGGGAACAAGATGAAAGAGAACTTTTATGTTGCTAAGTCCAGGATGAAACCCCTCGGTCTAGGTTACTAGAAAATTGACTTGTGTTCAAACTTCTGCATGTTATACTACCTTGAAAATGCTGAGCTGACTGAGTGTAGGACATGTGGGCATTCCCGTTATAAACCCAGAACTGGCAAGGAAAATACTCCTGTAGCATATAAAAAACTTAGATACTTCCCAATCACACTTAGACTGCAGAGGTTATTCATGTCACCAAAGACTGCTGAGCACATGTTATGGCACCAATCACATGATGCGGTGGATGGAGTGATGTTGCATCCTTCTGATAGTGAAGCATAGAAACACTTTAACAATGTGTATCCTTACTTTTCAGCTGAATTAAGGAACGTGCGTCTTGGGTTATGTACAGATGGATTCAATCCATTCGGGACATTAGCTGCTCCTTATTTTTGTTGGCCGGTTATACTCACGGTTTACAACTTGCCACCAAGGATGTGTATAAGCCCAAAGTTCATGTTTTTATCTACGGTCATACCTGATCCTAATAGTTCAGACTAAAATATAGATATTTGTCTTCGATTGTTGATTGATGAGTTAATGCAGTTATAGACCTCAAGGGATTTGACTTATGATGTATCGACGAAACATAATTTTCTTATGAGGGCATCTTTGATGTGGACTATCAATGATTTTTTGGCTTATGGAATGGTTTCTGGTTAGAGCACACATAAAAAACTAGCAAGTCCATACTGCATGAAAAATAACAAGGCATTCACGCTAATAAACGGGGGTAAAATGTCTTTTTTTATTGCCACTGGCGTTTCTTGCCAACGGATCACAGGTACAGAAAAAACAGAAATGATTTTTTTGTTGGCAGAGTTGAGAAGGATGTTGCACCCCCGTGTCTTTCTGGTGAATAATTGTATAACATGGTGTCAGAATACGGTGACATTGTGTTTGGTTTCCAATTCGGTAAGAAGAAGTTTCCTAGTTTTGGTTTGACCTAAAATTGGGTAAAACAAAATATTTTCTAGGAGCTTCTTTATTGAAACACCAATCTCCTCTGCCATAACCTTGACGTCATGTATATAGAAAAGAACGTGTTTGAGAATATTTTTAACACGGTCATAGACGTGAAGGGGAAGACAAAGGACAACATCAAGACTATAATGAATATAACATTGTTTTGTCACCGTAAAAATATGAAGTTGGTTTATTATAGGTCACGGGTCGTAAAGCCCAAAGCAAGCTTCGCTTTAGAGAAGAATGCATAACTACTAGTCTACCAATGGCTTAAGAGTCTGTGTTTTCCTAATGGGCGTGCCTCAAACATATCAAGGTTGGTTAATTTGGAGGATTACAAATTGTATGGAATGAAGAGTCATGACTGCCACATGTTTATACAAGCACTCATTTTATTAGCTTATCGTGATTTATTGTAAAAAGGGATATGAATGCAGTTACGGAGATCAGTCATTTTTTTAAAGATATATGCTTTAGTAAATTGTAGACATAGCACATTGAGAGGTTTCAAATGAATATCATCGAGACAATATGCAAACTTGAGATGATATTTCCTCCATCATTTTTGACCCGATGGAGCATCTACCCATACATTTATCGTATGAGGCAAACGTTGGAGGCCCAGTCCAGTATAGATGGATGTATCCATTTGAAAGGTTAAAGATTACATATGTAATGTAATTAAAAATGTATTTTCATTGTTTTTGTTAATTGAAAACATTTGTTTAATTCTATGTAGGTACTTGTTCAACCTAAAAAAAAGGGTTAAAAACGAGGCGCATGTTGAGGCTTCGATATGTGAGGCCTATATTGTTGAGAAGAATAAAAATCAACCACATTTCAAGGTATGATGATGGTGGTGAAGTGCCTTCGAGTGAAAACTTATCAATATTCTCTAATCCTGGACGATCCATACCAAAAAATGATATCAGGAAAAGATATTTGTCTGAAATATAATTTAGACAAGCATATAATTATGTGTTATTTAACTATGATGAACTGAGATCTATATTCAGTAAGTTTATATACTACTTAAACTTTGTTATAAATGGACTATTTATCTCTTATAATATCACAAACTCATACATTTTTTAATACCTTATAGGCAACATCATCTACAATTATTGTTTAATAACTCATAGCTGATCGAATCCCAAATCTTTCAATTACAAGATGAACAATTTATCACGTGGTTCAGAACACATGTAAGGACTATCACAAACTCATTATCTATCATGATACTTAATTTTGTTACAGAATTCTCGTTTACTGTTCATTGTTGTACTTGATGTACAAGGTTTATCAACTATGAAGGAATGCTTGTGCTACATTGTCTTTACTAAGTCTGGGTCCTGAAAGAAAAGTGAAGTGCTACAACGGGTATTTTGTCAATGAATACGTGTTCATACTAAAGAATATGGGCAGGGTAGAAAGACATATAACAATGATATTTGTTTTAAAGGATTGACTTCTAGTGAGTATGAAGTTGACTATTATGAGAAATTAGAAGAGGTAATTGAATTGCAATATCATAGCCAACATAATAAAGTGTTTTTATTCAAATGCTATTGGTATGACACCACTAATAGAGGAATCAGAGTAGATCTCCATCATGGTTTGGTCGAAATTAACTCAAAAGCTAGACTCTGCAACGTCAACAATATCTTTGTTTTCGCTAAGTAATGTCAGCAAGTTTATTACACATACACCCTTTCCTTTAAAAATGATCGTTCAAGAGTTGATTGGTTATTTTGTATTGAAAACCAAATCCAAGGGTCGTGTCGAGGTTGTTCAGGATGAGAATGATGACTCAAATATGGGAGATGATGTCTTTCAAGTTAGTGAGTTGGTTGAACCATATCGAGTTGATCCATCGATTGACTTAGAAGAAAATTTAAATTTATTGAATTTACATATAATCATAGTGTGCATTTTACTACTAATTATTCAATGTCATAAACTCATTTTAGGTTTCCTCTCAAATTTATCATTTTTCTTTTTAAAATAATAATAACAAAAAAACTAGCAACTTGACAAAAGGAGGCCGAGAAGGGTTTCAAATGTATAGAGAAATCAAGCTAAAATTTTGGACAAATTTGGGAGCCCAATTGTACCGTATTGTACACTAGATTGAAAGATTAATGCAAATTCAAAGTTAAATCAAATGATTATCGAATGAATTTACATAAAAATTAAATCTGAGAACTTAATTAGGTTTTTGATAAGCCAATTTGATTTAATCATGGGTTCAATTAAAGGTTTAATTAAATTTTAGAATTAATTTGGGTCAAATTAAAATAATTAACTGAGTGCAAGGACTTAATTAGATTTTTAATGAATCAAATTAATTTTATTAGAAAGTAAATTGGTAAAAACTTTAGTTTTTTTTGTCAAGTTTTTTTCTTTCTTTTTAGCAGTTTGTAAAAGCAGTAACTTCGTTCCCTCTTTTAGCTTGCTGCACCTTTGTTTTATTTTATTTTTCTTTTTGTAGTATTTTCTTAAGTGTTGCATTTTATCTACCTTACATGCACAAGTATAGAGACGTTTTGGGTCAGTTTTCTTGTAGACCTGTGTCAGAGTGAGAGTCTGATTTTTCTAGTCATTTATTTGATAATTCTTCTAATTCTGAGGAAATGAGTGAACGCGAAGATCAACCCATTAGGACCCTTCAGGATTACCTCCAGCCTACACGCACAGCCACACCATCATGCATCATGTTTCCAGCTAATACTCGCCAACTGGAGTTTAAAACACGGATGATACAATTACTCGCTACTTTTCATGGCATAGAAAATTAAAATAAATATGTGCACATTAGGGAGTTTGAGGAAGTAGTTGCGACTTATCATAGTCAAAATGCAACTGATGACATTATGAGACTTGAGTTCTTTCCTTTCTCTTCGAAGGATAGAGCTAAGAGTTGGCTATTCTCGCTGAGACCAAGATCTATGTCTTCTTTGATAAATACTTTCCCCAACGTAAGACCAACGCTTTAAAAAGGCAAATCTTTACCTTTGCACAACAGGACAGTGAGACTTTGTATCGGTCATAGGAGAGATTTAAGGAGTTGTTGAGTATGTGTCCTCACCATGGGTATGAGAATTGGCGTTTAATGAGCTATTTTTATAAGAGACTTACACCATGAGAGCGCCAATTTATGGAGATGATGTGCGTAATGATAAGTTCTTACAGAAAGATATTGATAAGGCCATAGAATACCTCAATGAGCTTGCTGAAGAAGCTCACGCTTGGACTAGACCTAGTGCTACTGAGAGCACAAATAGGTCACGACCTGCAAGAAACCCAAATGGTGGTGGAATTTACCATCTCAAGGAAGAGGATAACTTAAAGGCTAAGATTGAGATGCTCACTAGGGAGTTAGATGTGTTAAAGACTAAGGACTTAGGTATGTACAAGAAGCCTTTCACACCTTTCTTTGATACAAATAATCTGAGGTGGCGCAATCACCCTAATTTCAGGTTGAAGTTTGAAAACCAGCCGCCTGCACAACCCCCTAGATCATATCCCGCACCATATCATGGACCTTCATCTTCTAGGATTCCTTTAGAAGACACTTTGCATGCTTTTATTGAGGCACAAGGCAAGACTAACCAAAAGTTCTTATCTTTGATACGCAGTTTGTTGAAGAAAACATGGAGATATAATAGAGCCAAATGTCCAAATTGATGAGCTTTTTAGTATGAATGAGCGAGGTTGTAAGAACACTGATTTATTTACACAATATTCCATGTATATATAATTTATTATCATTAAAAGTACAAGTTTATCTATAAAAAAATCTGTAGAGTTTTCTTTAAATTTCCAATATGCAAATTGTGAGAAATTTGATATTTAATATTTACAGTTTTCTTATTCAATATTAAGTTATCAACTAAACAATTTGAGTGAATATTACAATTTGAGTGAATATTGAAGAAAAAGGAGAAGTTGTTTTCTTATTGAATAAATTTATCAAGTCTATTGGAATCCACCATAAATACATCAACACATATTAATTACACAAACATTTATTAAATTTCCATATTCCTCATTTTTATGCAAAATGGTCAGCCCTAGCTATCTCTAAACCATCCAATTTGTTTCTTCAATTTCATTATTTTTTATTATATACTTCCTATTTCTTCACAATTACATCAATTTCACACTTTCCTCAAATTTTCTCTTAAGAACCCTAATTAAAAAATTTAAGAATTATGCATCAAATCCATTTCTTTTCATTCAAAGTAGTTTAAATAAGCTTATAACTTCTTACCTTGCAATAAAATGAACTTTAAAAGCTAACTAGTCAAAGCTTTTCCACTCCTTCATAGTTTCTTCTCTTTGCCATTAGTTACAACCCTAATTTTTTCTCTCCCTCACTTAGTTTCCTTTTAAATCCTTGCTTGATGGATTAGTTGGTGTTTCACATTTCCTAACTTATAAGAGATATAAGTTATAGTCTTTAGGTGATAGTACATTCCAAGTTCTTAAATGACTTAATTATTCACCCTCAATTCTTCATTTTTTTTTCTTAAAAAAACATTTGTTATGCCATTTCTTATAATCTTGATGAGGTATGGTTCTTTGTTTTTGGCATTTTCTTTAACTATCATTTTGATTTTGAATTTTAGCATGCCCTATAACTTTTTTCTTTATTTACATAGACTTGTCTGAACTATTTTTTCTTTTCTTTTCTTTTTATTGCTAGTGTGGAGTGTGATCCTAGTTAAGGCCTTTTAGAGAAAAAAATATTAGGCTTAAAAAGGAGCAACAAAGGATATATTGTAATGAGAATATGAGGAAAAAAGGGCTTTTCATCATTTCCAACACAAATCATTCGGGTTGATAAGTGTTAATCTCTTTTGGTGTAATCTCCATAACTCGTAGAGAACTGCTTGTCACAAACCATAGCTCTTGTGACATCCTAGCTTCAACACCATGACATCCATTAGAGGTTCCATAGGGTCTAGTCATAAGACTTAGATTAAAGAGGTTCAAGGAGATAATTAATGGACTTCTTCAAGATACATGAGCTAAGTTGGATTTTCTTCAAGATTTATGGGCTCAAGAAGATATCAAAAAAATGAAGGACAAGCCTTAATTTATTTGATTCATGTTCAATAAGGGCTTCTAAGGGAGCATCCAAACATTACATAAAGATTGGAATGAGAAGATTCAAATCTGCTAATTTTGACTTTTCTCTATTGTTTGGCCATAACTAGGGATATAAAATAAATTTTGATACAATTCTAGTTGCCTTGGAAATTAGACAACCACACATTTCCAGTGATATATGGTATATCTTTTAATTCATCAAGAATAAGGAGAACTATTCATTTGAAGTTGAGCTTAGATTCTACTTAGATTGAACGAACATACCACGAAGTGCTGAGCACGGTTGTCCACAAACTGCCGCACCCCCTTTTGATGGTCTTAACTCCGCACATGCGTCTCTACAAACAGCTCCATTGGACTCGGCTCACGTCCAAGAGACGCAGCCTGTAAGGAAAAAATAGGTTGAAAGTTAAATATATTATAAGGAACGACAAATTAATGAACGATATATTTCATTAAAATTAATCTTACCATCCGCTTTGCATGTGCGCTGAATGGGACGGATCCGCTAGTGTGCGTGGTCATCGAACCATGAATTTGCCGGTTCCGGTTGTCGGCGCCGGACTGTGAGCACCGTGAGAACCGCTCTGAGGTCACGTGCAAGGTTGTCAAAAACACTTTTTTGACATGACACGGAACATGCAATATAAACTCGACTTGTAAACTTGAATCGTAAAATCGCAAGTAAAATTTTTTAACTAAAAATCGTAAAATCGCAAGTAAAATATTTTAACTAAAATCGTAAAATCGAATATTTTAACTAAAATCGTAAAATCGCAAGTAAAATATTTTAAACAATACAAATATCCAAACATCTAAAAATACATAATTCAAATAAAAGTAAAATAAACAATACAAATATCCAAACATCTTAAAATACATAATTCAAATAAAAATTCATACATGTACATAGTATTTCAATAACTAAAAGTTAACACACCTAAAACAAACAGTCTGTAGGTGTGTCATGTAAACTAAACACACCCTCATTGCCTTTGTCTCCCTCATTGCCTTTGTCTCCCTCATTATTCCTAAAATAGTCATCAAAATCATTACCATCTAAAGGAACATTAGTGCTACTTCTAGTATCAGCACCGATATTAGGAACATTAGTGCTACTACTAGTACCAGGACCAACACCAATATTGTCAACAATATTTAACTCCAAGCTCCTTGAATTATCTGGATTGACATCATTCTGAATCTCTAAATCATCTTCAGTTCCATGACACTCCATCCCAACATCATTAAGATTTTCTTCATCATCACTTTCATCTTCTTTACCGTTTTTCCTTCGTGTTGCACTATCAATGACACCAAGCAAATCAAAGTTGGATGAACCATCATGTTTCTCTCCCTCGGTTATCCAATCATCATCAGATGAGAGATGATCAAAAACTTCACCAAAATCATTAGCTTGCTTTTTGACTTGGTTATCATTTAATTTCAGATTGCACATTACAAATACCAAGTCATTCATTTTTTTCTGGTGCAAACGATTTCTTCGTTTTGTATGAACCTATGTAAGCAATTCAAATTAATACCATATAAGATTCTTATAAAATATAAAAACATTAAAATTAAAAAGGAAAAAACTTACCATCTCAAATGCACTCCAGTTTCGCTCGCATCCAGATGAACTACAAGTCAAGCTTAGAACTCGAATTGCAAATTTTTGTAGCTCTGGACATTCATCCCCATAAGAATCCCACCATTTAGCTGGAGTCTTTTTATCCCTTGTTATCTTGGCAGCCTCAATACCGAACAACCCACTTGCATCCTTGAATGAATCAAGTTGCAAGTCAATTTTACACCTTTCACTTGCATCGGGCACCATCCTTTCTAAGCATTGATATAATCCAATTTTAATGTTGGCATTAACTTTAAAATTAGAATTATAATGATAATGAGGATTCAAATAATATGCTGCTGCATGTAAAGGTCTGTGAAGTTGAAGTTCCCATCTTGCATCAATGATATTCCATATAGGCATATAACTACAAAATAAAAATAAGAATATTATCATCAACATTACATGACCTAACTGGTAAACATTATAATCAACTGATGGTAGTAAATAAATAACTAGCAAGATATATAATCAATACCTTTTTTTCACACAACTAAAATTCACCTGTATCTTCTCTTTGGCTTGATCCATTGCTTCATATATAAAACCCATAGCTGGTTTCTCATCTGAATCAACCAATCGAAGAACTTTTATCAAAGGATATGCTGCCTTAATACATATAGTAACATCATGCCAAAACTTGCTGTCCAAAACACAACTTTGAATTCGCTTCCCTTCTTCTGTTTTTGAAAACCTACATGACCTCCATTGGATGGAAGTAAACATTGTCATCAACTGTATCTTACAATCACTCAAACATCCAAGAGTTAAGTATGCAGTAGCAAATCTAGTGGCAGCAGGCCTAATCAAATCCTTCCCTTTTGTAAAGTGTCTGAGCATGGAAATGAGAATAGTTCTTGAATATATGTATGAGGTGATTCTCCTCCCATTAGCAATAGTTACTTGATGGACCTCTACTTTCTTCTCAAAATCTTCCAATATCAAGTCAATACAATGGGCAGCACATGGTGTCCAAAACAATCTTTTTCTTTTTCCCATTAACAATTGCCCTGCTGCCTTATAATTTGCAGCATTGTCAGTGACTACTTGCACCACATTTTCCTCTCCAATCCTCTCCACAATAGCATCCAACATCTCAAATACCTTATCAGCAGTCTTGGATATATTAGAGGTATCTACCGATGATAAAAAAATTGTCCCTTTAGGACTATTAACCAAAAAGTTGCAAATAGAACGCCTTTTCTTATCAGTCCATCCATCAGACATTATTGAGCAACCTGTTTTTTTCCATTCTAACTTGTACTCCTCAAGCAAGTTTATCGTGTGATCTACTTCTTGCTTTAAATATTTCTCTCTAATATCATGGTAGGATGGAGGCTTAAAACCTGGCCCATGCTTTGCAACCAATTCAAGTGCCTTAACAAATTCAGGGTTTTTCACACAGTTAAATGGAATTGCACTGGTGTAGAAAAATCTTGCAATTTGTCGACATGCTTCTTCTCTAAGATCCCTTTTTAGCAGCTGATTGATGGTGGTTTGTGTACTTCCACTCCCACTTGTTACTCTCTTTCCTTTGTCCACTGAGGTAATTTCATTCCCTTCATCATTATCTTCATCTTTTTCAATATATTGAAAAACCTTTCTTTTCTTCTCAGTTGCTTCTTGATTTTTCACCAAAACATTCAACATCATCTTCTTTATATCTTCTGGTACTTGCTGGCATGGCTCAACATCCTTTCGAGTGCAAGCCAAATGATGCTTGAAACGGTAAATACCTCCACTGATAATTTTCTGACAATACTTGCACTGCACTCTTCTTGAATTCTTATCAACATCTATACCATATTGCCATCCCACGTCAAGTCTATTGCCACTGGTAGTTTTTTTAGATGCCATGTAACCTGCAGTTCAAGAATCATTTGGCTATTCAGCACACATTTGCATGGCAGGTATGGGGAAAATAGAAATGTATTAGAATGCTCTCTTGACATGGCTACAGAGTAAAAACCGTAAGCTGAAACCAGCTCTATTTGGTAATATCAGCTTTAAAACCTTATTGCACAAGACCATATCAAGTAAATTCAAGAATGTTGAAGGAGATTATGTTCCTCAATCCTCACTGTTCTGTTTTTACACTCAAACAATTGCAGATTATCATTTCACATTCAACCTAGCTAATTCACATTTAACCTAGCTAATAGCAGGATTAGAGCAATTATTTTTTGTTACAGTTCTGTCACTTATTCACATTCAACTTGGCTAATTCAACAAGGTAAAAATTGTACAAGCCAAAGTCTCAGCAAATGATGCATTTCTGTCAATAAGAACAATAACAAAGACGTCAGGCAAGGCTCTTAGCATCAATTGCCCTGCTGCCACCAAATACAGTGCCAATTGCCAAAGGAATTGAAATGTTTGTTTCCCAGTATTTAAACTACAGAAGTATGGCAGGTGACAACATGTAATCTA
>Ga0307513_10000807_pt1 | contig 45593 bp, 41 predicted proteins | sample 15_EM_MG_FD_202174 | JGI IMG/M metagenome (GOLD analysis project Ga0307513, IMG submission 202174) | Populus trichocarpa ectomycorrhiza microbial communities from riparian zone in the Pacific Northwest, United States - 15_EM | ecosystem: Host-associated > Plants > Roots > Unclassified | place...
TAATTATGCTTAAAATATGTGATAAAAATTGTAATAAATTCCAATAAATACATATAATAAAGTATGTGCAAAGAAAAAAACACCGGAATGGTGAAATATGTGAGCTCGCTGTGCCCAACAGCGAGCACAAAGGCTCCGGACATCACCCGGAACGTTGCCATCAATAGGTGGCATTGTTGATCGCGCTCTGGTGCCTGGGAGTGTCACGTCGGCATTGCATGTACCCGTGTACTATCTTATCTCACCTTATCTCACCAAAACTTAGAGACGGAGGGGATGTGTTCCAACAGGAATAACGGAGAGTAAGAGAAATAGGCGTTTTCGATAGCCATCTGCTGGCGTGTCACACTCGGATCCTGTCATCTGATGGGACTACAAGGGTGGGAACCTAAGGTGTAATCTACGGATGGCACAGCACTAACAACTACCAACAACAACAGCAGCAACCACCACAGCACCAACAATACGACTATTCTTCTTCGGAGAACACGATGCTTATGAGGGAATTACGCAAAGCCCGCAACCATACCCACAGCAAGGGCGTATACCACCATCGCAGCCGCTAAATGCTGGCGTAGGGAATGATTATAGCAGCCACCGGTCGTAAAGAAACATCATTGAATGATTCTGACGACAACTCACTTTACTAGATGAAACCCGATCCCACAATTTATCAATCGTTGGATTCTGTATCGAGCGAGTGAAAAATCTATTCAACACTAATGGTACAAATTGAGCAAAACAGGTTAATGGCCATAAGCATGTGATGAACTGTGAGATGTACACGAGCGAAAATCCGCCCCAAAGTCCTTCTTGTCCTCATCAAAATCTCATCTCAAACATCTCCACACCTCGAAAAATTCCAAAACCCTCAAACTCCATAATCCTCCATCAACTCTCTCTCACCCTCAAGCGTCCTCGTCACCCGCGGTTCAAATATCACTTTAAACGGCATCGGGTGGGCGTTGGCGGATTCTGTGAATGCCAGTTCGTCGATGGGGGATGAAGGATCAGATTTGATTTTGAATGCCCATTGAATTAGAACGGTGTTTATGAAGACGGATCTACGAAAAAAAGTCAAATAGAATATGGAATATAAAAGGGTTAAGGTGAGTCTAACAAAGCAATCGAAAAAAACTGGATTGAACCTACGCTGTAGCCATATGCTGCCCGGGACATACTCTACGAGAGGATGGTGATCAGCCCGTGTTCGGCTGAGCGAAGAAATAAAAATAATCGGATCGCACGAACCGTCTTCCAAACCCGAATGAGTACGCTTTCAGGTCTTCTCTGAGTCTACCTTCTCTCGTGAGCCACCGTTGAGGATCGAACCGTTCCTGGTCAGGGAAATATGCTGGATCGCGTCCGACGGACCTATTTAATATTGAATGAATACTTAGAGTTTGGAAGAAGTATGGAAGTTATTACCAGATGTTGCCGAAGACGCTGGCGCCTTTTGGTATCAAATAGTTGTCCTGAACAAAAGAAAGTAAGGTCAGAGAGTATGAATGCTTACTATGTGTCAACAGCACGAACCCAGATGATATATTTCGTGGCTTTATGAGCAAATCCTACTCCATAACAAGGGATGAACAAGAATTCGAGAGCATAGAACAATTAGCCGATCGCACCTCCGGCACTAACGGGTCGCCACCTAAAAGTTTCCAGAACGAACGCCATCGTCTGAGGAAGATTCTCCTGATCCGCAAATCATCAGTAATTTGTCAAATAAATTTCCGGGTTTTCAGTGGTTTTTTGGGTTTTCTGGGTTTCAGGAAACCTGGGAACCTCGAAACCTCGAAACTTGTAACGATAACAATGGGGTAGCTAAAATATTTAATCTACTAAATAATAATTATAATAATATGACTCGCAAATGCAAGTGGGGAATTAAATGTGGGGCAGTGACCTTTATATATGTCGTAGCTTTAGGGTTGCTGGCTAGAAGTCTCCAGAACATTCCATCAATTACATCACTGTTCCGAGTTGTTCCGATTGTCAAGAATATTCTAGCGAACTGACCCTGAGCATATTTATATAAAGGCCACCAATTTTTTCTCCATTCCCCCACCAGCGTTTGCTGGTCATAGATATAAAACTAATTATATACGTAAACCTATTAAGTAACCTTTTCGCTTTTTGGATAGCCTTTAGTATGTTTCAGGGTTTCCGAGGTTTTTAGGGGTTTTTTAGGTTTCCGTAGGTAGTTTTTGAGTGAGGTTTCCGCCAAAAATGACTTGGGTTTCCAGATAACATGGTTTCCAGGTTTTTTCGTGTTTTTCAAAGGTTTTTTGGGTTTTAAAACCTCTGGAAACCTAAACTACCAATTACTGATGATGTCGGAGCTGAGAGGTCAACAATGTTCAGCACCACATCATGGAAGGAACTCTGCAATAGAATTTCTACGCACCTCGTTCACGACCGACGACAACATCCAGCTCCTCTTGCACTTTCGCTTGAGCCTTGGGATAACACGCTGCGGCGAGCACACCGATGCTGATAGCCGATCTGGTGGTATCAGACCCAGCACCAAACATGCTCCCCGCTAGATACGCGGTTTCGGCGTCTGAGAACTCGAATTCTTTTTGTTTTTCCAATAGATACTTTCCGAATGAGTCGGGTATTTCTTCTCCTCGTGCCTGTGTAACGGGTCAACGGATGGTTATTGGTTCGGTCAGCGGGGGAGAAATGGGGATGGGAGTGGCTACTCGCCATCTTGAGTTGAACTTCTTTCAGAAGCCGCTTGAATAAATCGAGTTCCTCAGCGTGGCCATCTTGAAGTTCTTGGAGATACCCGGGAATGTATCTGATAACAGCTTTAGATTGATGACAGGCTCACGCACGCTGTGTGAACGATGCTCCGAGTCCTCACCAAAGGAAAGGGTACACGTCGACTTTCCACACGCCAGGCCGGAGTGTATTTCCCAGTCGAGTGAGACAACGATTCACAGCTTGGATATCGGGGTCTTGATACGACTTTGATTCTTTCCCGTATCTGATGGACGTTAAAACAGAGGCCGAGTATCTATAAAATAGAATGGAGATAATATTCAGGTGGGGTGTCAGAGGGAAGCAGAGGGGGGTTAAAGAACCTCTTTGCGTGGTCTTGGTGTTTTTCAGGGTGCTCGATGATGTCGAAGATATGTTGTCTGGAGTTGCGCATCATGGTCGGGGAGTAGTTTGCAATGATTTTAGGCTGTAGATGGGAGTGGAGAGCGCTTTGGATGAAATACGGTTAGAAACGATGATTTGGAGAGGGAGAATGGGAATGAAAAACGTACCGGCGCATCTTCTTGAACCGTTCTCCCGCAGGCGTCACCATAACGCGCATCCCACCCGACAGCGTATCCCCTGCAGATATACTATGTGGTCTATCTGCAGTTGCTGCGCCTTCCTTCTCCATGATATCAAATGCGGCTTGGACACGTCCGACAACGACGATGGTGGTTAACCCTTGACGAAGTGAGAATACCGGACTGTATTGTTTTGTCCATTCTTCGAACTTCCGGTAAGTACTTTATGAATGAATTAAACGGAGTTCACGATCTTGAAGAACGCGGGATACACACAATGCGGGGGGTAGAGAGTTGCCGAAGATGATGTTTCCGGGTGGACCGGGTGGAAGGGGTAGTTTGAACGGCGAACGCGTGATATATTGATAGATAACGGCAAGAAGCGACAAACACAACGTGATGGCAGCGATACTCTGTGGCTGCCAGACAATTTCCAGCAGTAGAGGGTTCATGGTCATTCAAAATCAAAATGTCCTACGTCGGGGAAGATCCGCGGCTTTATGTATGTACAGGGACACGAGCTCCATGCGTGCGTGCCCCTACAGCGAACGAGAACGCTCGAGAACGACATGTTTAGAAACCCCTTTATGTAAAAATATGTTTCGAGAAGGAAACTAAAGTCGTGAGCGTGGTAGGAATCCAATTTGGGTCACATGACCATCTCACGGTTCACCCGATATATCCCCGAGAGTCGATTAGGAATTCGATTCATCGCTTATTTTGATACCTTTACCAAACCTTAGGTGCGTTCAAACGCTCTTGAGGAGGCCTTTCAAATGGAACATATACTATTGATTATGTAAGAAATTAGGCGCCCACAAGACGCAGCACGCGCAAAGCCGAACACGTGAATTAAGATTTGGAAAAATAAAGGTAGTAAGAAATAAGTGGTTCACATTAGTTATTTTTTTGGAAAACAACTGAAAGGGGCATCGTAAACGTGAGCTGGTATTCGAGAGGCGAAAGGGAGAACGGAGAACATAGTAAGTCCTAGAGACGAAATAATGTCCGTGAGTTTACATACTATTAATATACTTACGGCGGCTAAAGCGAATGAGCTGTGTAGCTTGTAGGTGTCAGCGCTACGTAACGTGTTCGCCGGTGATATCCGAAATCGCTGTTGCGATACCTGGTTCAAGATCCTGAGTAATGTTCAAGGTCAGATCTTGGTTGTGTGAGGTAAACAACGTCGCGCTTGCACGGTGTAATTTCTTCGGGGTGTGGATAATATCGGACATGTTCTCGAGCCGCTTGGACGATCCATTCCAGCTGCGAGGAAGGAAGGTATATCCTCGGTACTCTGTTCCTGAAATTTGTCGTCTCTACGAAAGCGGCTGCTAGGGTCGCAAAAAGGAATGCTCCTATGGTGGCCACCGAAATTGAGAGTCTTCTTTGCACCACTCCTGGGAGACGGATAGGGACCTCGACACGAGATGCGGGTACTGCACATATTTGACAGATACGTATGCCTGTCAGTATCGTAGCATTTTCTGTCCTGTTGGTGGCTGTATAATAGGCAGTCCGGCAATAGATGCATCCACCACAGCGAGGTCATACATCTACCCACCAACACATGAGGTTGTTAATGGATGCGAGCGAGGGGCAGACTTACTCTGGCAATGTTTCTAGCTGCGTCGGCATATGGGCCGCTATTCGCACTTGCCTAGTCCATAATCTCACCATTTACTCCGTTTACAAAGCGACATTCCACGCTATGTACATCAGTGTGACACTTAGTCTGCATGAACGTCGATAATCCGAGTCCCTGGTCGTATTTTCCTATATGGTGTGCAAGATAATTGACAACGGAAATATTCATGTGCCGCACAGATCCAGGTTCTTTGAGAAGAGCTAAACCAAAGACATCCTGTCCCGCCACGCTCCAGTACTATTTTTTGGGTCCTCGTACGAATAGAATCCAGAGTAGGCAACCCCTTGCTTGAGTGGGTCGACAGTGGCCCAGGAAGGAATGTAGTTCCCGAGAAGAGAAACTGCGTCTTGATATGCATTAGGGACCGTCGGATATACTGCTTCATGCTTCGTAAATGGGCAACTTCCCTTCCACGTATTGTTCCACTGGTTTGGTTTGTATATCCATTTAATATCGGCCCTGGGTACGAAGTCAAAGGACTCATCAAGGGGAGCATTGGCGTTGTTCAGAGCCTCCGCCCTGTCTGAGATCCGTACCCGTGCATCATCTGACTCGAAAGCAAAATTTTTTGTTACAAGGCGGCCTTGGACAACGACATCGCGAACGACGGTATTATTTCCAATAGCGCGGTTACTGATGTGCAAGATATGATATCTAGTGGGGTTGTCAACTTGGGATAGTTTCCGAGTACCAAGGTCTGCACCCTAATTTATTTATGGTCTCCACTACACCGATGACACTAGATATCATATCTTGCACAAGTAGGGGTTCTGGGGAAACCAGAATCGTGGGAAGGACCAGAACCGACGCCAAACGCGAACCGACTCTGGAGGCCGAACACCCTCCAGGACCCGGTTCTGCATCCTTCGGTTCTTGTTGACCATGCCAATCCAAAATATATAGATAGATTTGCTTCAAAGTTGAACCCGGTTCTGCATCCCAGAACCAAGTCAGAGCCGCCCAGAATCAGGAACTCTGACCGCCTCTAATAGAGCCTAAAATTGAGATAAAATTCATGAAAATTCAAGGGTTGCCCACTAATTTCAGCCCAAGGTTCGGTTCAGGTTTGAACCCTTCTATGACTGGCTCAACCTTGAACTGGACCTTAGGTCCGGTTTAGCAAAAGCTCTGAACGTTGAACCGAACTTCGAGTTTGGTCCAAGAGGTTCAGGTTCGAACTTCGGCATCACTAATCGGGCAGTTGGATGCCGGGGCTTGTCAATCTACCCGCCAAGCGAGGCGGCGTACCTCACCGCTCCTGGCATGCTAACTCGCTGTTCTCACGACTGTTTTTACCCCTTCCATTCGACACATGTACATTTCCACTGAGGCTTCAACACGACACGAAGTACCACCCGCATTTCCAAATGTGATCCTTACCACTGCCAATGTCACTCCATTTCCAAATGCATCCGCCAGAGTTCGGACCATTGGTGTGAATGGGTATGACGCAAACGAAGGTTGACTCAACAAGTACTCGATTGCGTGAACTACAATGATTGATGGGTTCGAGAATGAGGGATGTGTGGGGTCCACAACAACGAGAGTAGTCGGTATGTGTTGTCATGTTTTTGTGGACATTTTTTGAAGATGTGTTCAGGATGTTGTCCAAAGGACAAACAAAGTTGCGGTGACGGGACAACAGCCACCGTTCTCGCTCTTGCTACCTACTCCTCAGGTGTGAAGACCGTCGCTGCTGGCTGCAACCCCATGGATTTCTGCCGAGGTTCCCAACCGCCGTCGCCCGCGTCGTCGAATTATTCTCCTCAATCGCTCCCTTCTTGAACCCTGCTTCCAGTCCACGCAGCAGACACAGCACCCTCTGCCACTTCTCGCTCGCCTCCTTATCATTACCTCCACCCACCACCAGTTTAAATCTAGGCGCGCCTACCCTTCCTGGAGTTCATACGGCCCTTCCGCCCGCCAACTTCCTTCATGAACAATACAATTTCCGGCAGCGCATTGTCGTCCTGGCAGGTTAACCGCCGTGACACGCATCCCCGAGCCTTAACATTTTTAGGACGAGCAATACGGGTAGGTCGTTGTCGTCACATCGCGGAGATGGGCAAGGGCATAGAGAAAGTAAAGACGTGACGATGCAGAGATCGAAACCGAAACCGAAGGCCGAGCCGGAGTGGGGAGAGATATTAGGGATGAGGTTTCAGTTTATTCAAGAATCGGGATGAGTCGAGCTTCTTGTTTGTTGTTCCGTTTGTCACCCTTTTTTATTCTTTCTTTTTCTTCATGTTGGTTCAGCTCCAATCGACATCCAGCTTTCGTCGCACTTTTCATCCGTTCCTCTCTTCCCTTTCTTGGTATCCTCTTTGTGTCACGAAACGTCAGACTAATGCCTACCGTTTGTTCTCATAGGCAGTTCATCTTCATTGGTCCCGTTGAAGTTAGAGGTCGAGTCATCGAAGACGATGGATCATTGTATCATTTCCCCTTGACCTTTCTTTTTTACGCTCAAGTTGGTTGCATGCTATGTCATTTCACCATTTCGTCTCCTTTCTTTGTTATACAGCCTTTTATAACGAAATATTCAACTATATGATGTGTTTCTCAGCCCTCATGGGTCATCCGGTGACACGCGAGAGGGCCTGATAGCTTCGCCATTATCCAACCCCTGTCGTTTTCGTTTTCATTTCCCCCCATTCCCTTCGTCTTCCATTGTCGGTTTTGAGCAAACCTTCCCTTTCATTACCCTCCGAGTCCGCATTTCTTCTTTCTACACTTTGTTCCACCGCTTTGAGTGACGAAGCGTTTAACTATATGGTACGACTCTTTAAACCTCTTCAATGAGTCATTGGTACCGGTTGAGCGCGATGAGGATGAGAGTCTAGTGTTGATTTGTCGTTATATCTTTTCGGTCTCGTTCTCTTTGGTTCTGTTCGTCCCGTTTCCTGCATATCTTGACTTTCCATCCATCTTGTCCCTTCTTTCTCTTTTTCTTTGCTCTTTCCGTTCATTCTCTCTTTTTACACCATGTTTCATAACAAAACGTCCAACTGTGCTTCCAGCCACCCCATCTCCGTGATGGGCCATCCGTATCGTTGGCGGTGCATCATGACTGAAGGGGTTGCGGCATGAGGATCAGTCTTGCACCGTTGTCGTTATCAATTCCGCCATCTTCAGTTTGAACTTTTCACGTTCACTTTATTTCCTGCAGCGTAATCCCGCTATCTCGTCCTGCTACATCTTACTAACACAAAGACCGCCCTCTTGCAGGACCTAACACCAAGGCACCCCTTCTTACTCACCGCCCTGATCTTGCTGCGTGGAGCTGACCACCTCAAGAACTGCATCCACGGAGACAATAGAGACCGCCACCGGCCTGGTGAGAGTACGACTTCTTCGTGCGGCTATGGGTTGTCTTCTCGAGAGCGAGGATGAGAAGGAGTTAGTGGCGGCGGTGGGTTTTCGAGAAGAAGCAGGTTGCCCCAGTGCCCATCACTGTGCGCTCACGCAGGCTGAAGGGGACATCTAAGCCTCCTCGTAGGATTGGTGGTGGTTCGCTGAGGACGGGCCCTACAAGGGCGGGTTCGAGAAGGTCTCGTTACGCGTGACGGTCGACCTTCTGGAGCGAGAGATGCCGGTGGTGGCGCTGGAAGAGAAGGACCGAACTAGACAACGGAGTGGAGGAACGCGTTCGCCGTTTTTTCCTTCACGCTCCTCAATTATCGGTTGGCGTCTCCTCGATCATCCCATTCTTTACCGCAACATCCTCGGCGAGAACGGTGAGAAAGTAAGGGGGGCGGCACTTCCACTTTCTCCGAATTTGTGGAGTCGGCCTTCGGGAACTTCGGGGGAAGCGGATGGAGAGGAGGAAGGAAGGGGTATCGCGTTGGATTTGGGAGTTCGGATTTGGAGCAATAATGGCCACAATGGCTGCTTAGGCCTATATGAGCAAGACACCTATCCATTATCCATCTTGGGATATCCGTTTAGATGGATGGACCCGGGGGAAGACAATCTGAAAGGTAGACCACCATCTTGCTCCCGCTCACCTTTGCCAGTAGCATTGACATGTCAGTTGTAGCTCTATTGGATACTGAACTATCATCAATGGGACCAGCTGAGCGTTGTGTTCGAATCCTCTGCTCAGGCCTCATTAATCATTCTTCAGATGTCCCACCGAATTTATTCATGGTCGTCAACTTTGTGACTAGAGACAACTCCACTCAACGGCCGCCCTAATTATCTCCCCCCCCGTTTAAAAATGTGGTCCCATCTTTTCTCTAGGATCGATACGTCTCTACGTATGGCCACCGCCACCAGTCCCTTCTATCATTATCGTGTCCAGAACCCCTTATTCCTTTCCCTACTGCGAAGGAGGGCATAGGCAATTTGATGTTCATCTGCTTTTGTCATAATAATAATAAGAAAGATATCATGATACCAAGATAGAAAAGGCTTACACGACTCCATCCATCCATCGTCATCTCCGAAGCCTCACTATCGCGACACATTTGGCTCTTACTTCAATATGTGATTTGTTACTTTCACTTTCATAGTTTCGAAGCCCTGAAGAGGTAGATATCAACAAGGGAGCGACGCCAATGAAATATTACAATGGCATACTCATCAGGGAGGTGCCGCGAAGTTCCTGGGGCTTTAGACCGCACAAAAGCGAACGGACAGACTTACAGGCAGAAGCCTACAAAATAAAATCTTCTCAAACAAGATGCATGGAATACAAACTGCGATTGTACTATACACCTTATTGAATGATAAAAATCCGAAGTCAACCCCAACCACCTCTGGACCACCATAATCGAATCCTATACAGATGTTCTTGTCGAGGGAGACTCGGAAGCGGAACATTCAGTCGGTTGAGAGCCGAGCTACATAAAAAAAACTGGAACTTAAAATAATCGAAATACCTAATTCCCAACCGATTCCAGGTGCAAATTTCAGTGTTTAAATGTAGACGAATGTTGGGCGCCGGTGTGTTCGAATTCACAGTAAATCCGGATTTGATCTTGATTTGATCCGGATTAGAATCAAACTTGCTGACCGTGGGAATATATCTTAGCTTTGGCTCTCGTTCTCTCTCGTTCTTTGTTCCTTCTCCCAACCTTCAAGCTTCAACAAGGTTGAACCTTTCAGACGTATTTCGATGGATACGTTGAGTTTCCCTCCACTTCCTGACAAGACTCGTTGTGCAACGTGTGGGAAAACTGAGAGTTCAGATGTATCTCTTCGCCGTTGTTTAAAGTGTCGTGCCGCTCCTTATTGCTCCAAAGAATGGTGAGATACAAAGGCTTATTTAGTTTGTCGTCAGGCTCATTTTAAATAGCCAGAAAGTTGATTGGCCATCGCACAAGCCCCTATGGTTCGTGATTTTCCTGTTATTGAATATCATTTTGTTTGAAAATCTTTCATCGCTGACCACTCCTCAGTCTTCAATACATGATGAACAAAAATTTGAGCTATACCGGCGTATTCATAGGCGAAAAGGGACCCAAGGTTAAGAAGGGAGAAATTAAACGCACGAGGTAACGATTTCCGCCTGTTCTTTGATTCGGGAATTTACTCCTCATCAGGGGAGACATATTCAACGATCTTTCGGCATGGGCCAACACTCACAATGGGTAGCTCTTCCTCATGACAGAATTTAAAGACTCTTACCTCCACCAGGGACACCCTTACCGTCTCTGCGTGGAATATGCTCGAGCTTACCCAGGATATCACTCGTGCACAAACGCATATCCTCGCCCTGGCCCTGCGCCGCACGGACTCTTCGAACCCCCGGACATATTATGATCTCGTTGAGGTCGAGGTCCTCCCGATGACCCTCTCCGATTCTGTATACTCCAATCGCGGTGATCTCAACATGAACCCGGTTTCTCCCAGACTGGTGTTGGAGAAGGACGCAGAGCGAAGGAAGAGCGACGGCTGTCTCGGCTCTGTCATGGTCATGTCAGTAGAATTGCCTAAGGGGGACAATAGACCACTTCGGGATGCCTTCAGTCAAGTGAGCGCTGCCATGTTAAAATTCCTCGGTATTCTTTGCTAATCCCAGTGAAGATGAACGTTAATATCATGCAGCCGCTAGGCCTTTTCGACGTCCACAAGAACACTATCGGTCGTTTAGTGAGTCTCTTAAGTTAATTCCTCTATTAGATGAGGCCGCTGATGCATTCAGCCTCGTCTTCCCAAAGCATTTTATATCAAATGTCTAGAGAATAGCCTCAAGGGTGGGGCGTACACTATGAAATTCCAGCCATTCCAGCATATGTAACCTCGTTGACTCGTATATACCATTGTAAAACTACAGTCTGAATGATGTAAAAATATCTGAGGCAGTTCATCTTCATTGGTCCCGTTGAAGTTAGAGGTCGAGTCATTGAAGACGACGGATTGTCGTATCATTCCCCCTTGACCTTTCTTTTTTACGCTCAGGTTGGTTGCATGCCATCTTTTCTTGTCATTTCACCATTTCACCTCCTTTTTTTGTTATACGGCTTTTTATAACGAAATATTCGACTATGTGATTTGTTTCTCAGCCCTCATGGGTCATCCGTGTCACCGTTGATACGCGAGAGGGCCTGATAGCTTCGCCATTATTCAACCCCTGTCGTTTTCGTTTTTCATTTCCCTCCATTCCCTTCAAGTTTATTTTCCATTGTTGTTTTTGCGCAAACTTTCCCTTTCATTGCCCTCCGAGTCCGCATTTCTTCATTCTACACTTTGTTCCACCGCTTTGAGCGACGAAGCGTTCGACTATATGGTGCGACTCTTCAAACCTCTTCAATGAGTCATTGGTACCGGTTGAGCGCGATGAGGATGAGAGTCTAGTGTTGATTTGTCGTTATCCCTTTTCGGTCTCGTTCTCTTGGTTCTGTTCGTCTTACTTTCAGCCATCTTATCTCTGTGATGGGTCATCAGTGTCGCTGGCAGTGCATTATGACTGAAGGGGTTGCGGGATGAGGATCAGTCTTGCACCATTGTCATTATTAACTCCACCATTTTCGGTCTGAACCGTCACGTTCACTTTATTTCCTGCAATGTAATCCAGCCATCTCGTCCTTCTACATCTTACTAACACAAAGATCGCCCTCTCTTGCAGGACCTAACACCAAGCCACCACCTCTCATTCACAGCCCTGATCTTGCAGCGTGGAGCTGACCACCTCAAGAACTGCATCCACGGAGACAATAGAGACTGCCGCCAGCTTGGTGGGAGTACGACTTCTTCGTGCGACCGTGGGTTGTCTTCTTGAGATGGTCGAGAGCGAGGATGAGAAGGAGTTAGTGGCGGCAGTGGGTTTTCGAGAAGAAGCAGATTGTCTTAGCACCCATCACTATGCGCTCACGCAGGCTGAAGGGGACGATCTAAGCCTTCTCGTAGGGTTGGTGGTGGTTCGCCGAGGACGGGCCCTGCAACGGCGGTTTGAGGAGGTTTCATTGCGCGTGACGGTCGACCTTCCGGAGCGAGAGATGCCGGTGGTGGCGCTGGAGGAGAAGGACCGAACTAGACAACGGAGTGGAGGAACGCGTTCGCCGTCTCTTCCTTCGCGTCCTCGATTATCGGTTGGCGTCTCCTCGATCGCCCCATTCTTTGCGCCAAAATTATAGTGATTTACGCGTGGGTGGTGGCAATCTTGTTTTCCCAGTAGCCGAAGCGGATTATGCTGCACGAGAGGGACGGCGAGAAAGTGAGCGGGCCTGGGAACGCAATATAAGGGTAGAGTTGTATTCTGGGTGGTGGATCCATTGCGAGATGACGATCTCGAACTGGTCTCGTTTTGAGAAATACGGCAATATGAGAATGGGTTAAGAACCTACGATTTCTGGTGGAAAATCAGCTGCAGACGATATGAATGGGATTCATCCTTCCCCTGGGAGGCATTGCATAATAAAAGTTTCAAACTTTGGGCGTTGAGATGCTGACATCTTGGAAGACTCTGGAATAGTTAGACACCCGAGGGTTGTCTGACCGTTGTCAAGAGAGTTGCTTTGGCCCGATTGCCGAAGTTGTCCGCTGAGTTTGAAAATTGTGCTCGACTTACTTCGCGATCTCTCATCCCTCCATCTCGTGCACACCACACCTTGTTACACTTTCCATTTACTTCGGGGTGCTCATTCACCACTGGCGATTTCCATTGAACATAGTTATTACGGTAACGAGGGAGTACGAGATGGTACGTCGTCAGTGCCTCCCACTCTTTAACAGTGCAAGTGACGCGTTTTCTATCCTCTACCTCCTCAGCTCGAACGCAGTTATGCCCAGTGATGTAGTTACTCCGCAAAGACCGTCCCCCCTCAACAATGAAATTGATATAACGGGAGTAAAAAAACATCGACATACCCACATCTTCGAATACAAGATGACTCGAAGATTTGTTTACCAGTCACGGTGTGGCGGTTCTTCCACATCGGTACGCCAGTACATGTCCATACTGTCTATCGCCAATCCTCGACCTAGACATTTAGCAACGCTCCTATCAAAGAGCGGGTGGCGCTTGAACGGCACGAACTTCGAGAACGGGGTATCGACGAACTCGACAGCACGTACAGGAAGCCGGATAGCGAGGACCTGGGCCTCGTTTTCTTGTCAACAGCGCCGAGAGTGGCAACAAGAGGCCTGGGCGGTTGCAGAGGAAAGATTTTGGGGTACGCGACACCCTCCTTTGCCATTCTCAACCCATTGCTTACCGGATTCCTCCAGTTCCCACTTGTCGGCCTCACCAACTCTTGCTCATCACCACCACTGAGCCATAGCGAACGTATCCACAGGGACAACGCTCCGCGGGCGCCACACATGTACGTACGAGACGGTGGTGTCGATGATGTTAGGAGGGTGGGCTGGGGCGAGCGAAGTTGGACACCGCGAACGTATACAACAGGGAGCAGAAGGGGATGTCGATGACAATGGCTACGACAGACACGGTAAGTCCGGAACATAACTGCGATTGAAGGCGGGTTCTTACATTTGCATTTCCCTCCTATTAGGCCCCTGGACTCCTTTTCATTTTCCTTGCGGCGGTCAAGTTGAAGAGGCTGTAGCCCCAGTATGTTAGCAGATCCTACATGATCGACAGGCAATCGCTGACCTACTCAGACGAGTTCCCCAGCATGACGTATATGACGAGTTTTGTCCTGGCCTCCTTTTAAATTCCTCTTTAACACGCCATAATTCTTATGGAACTCCATTCTGACGACCCAGTCATCCGATTTCTACCTCCTCATCAACTTAACATCTAAATGCAGTGGTAAGCGGCGTTGTTGGAACTGACCTGAAAAGCAGTGTTCGATCATCCAGGAACCCATGGTGGCAAAGGGCATTCCCGATAGGGATCGACCCAGCATTTCTTGAGCTTGGACGTCGTACGTTGAGCATCGACTTCGAGAGCTCTGTCAGTATCATCCCTCACAGCTCTAGGAAAACGTGTTCCTTTCGGTGCTATGGTCGATGTAACTCAGTCTTGTGCGGCCCTTCAATGACTTCGTCTTGTTATGCGTTTGGTTCATCGCGTTTATTTCAGACACGGAAAATATATGGAATGGTTCGACACCCGCTGAGTCCCCATACAACTTGGGCAACACCTTCGTTCTTAATTGTGTGACCCTCGTTTTCTTCATGTCCCCCGGGGTAGGCTTTCTGTATTCGGGTCTTCTCAGCAAAAAGAACGCACTCTCGGCGTTATACCTGTCCATGGCCGCGGTCGCTGTCGTCAGCATTCAAGTACGTTCGAGGAATAAATCTTTGAAAAAGAATTTTGAGCCTGGTCCGATTAACATTCTCCGTTGGTTTGCACTCCGAAATAACGTTGGTTTAAAATATGCCTTCCTTCGAAATACCCAAGTAAACCGCCCAGGAGCACCACGGATCCCTTTTTTTTTGTTTTATGTATACGATGCCATGTTTGCCGCGCTGAGGTGCGATTCAATTTTATTCCACTTTCCCCTCTCTAACGTTCACATTTCACAGTTCAGTGATTACTATTGGAGCTTTCGCCGCACGAGGTCGGCCATCTTTGTGTTCATCTGGGCAACTTTAGTTTACGATGCAATCGCACACTCGATCTGGAGCAATAGGGGCTGGGCCAATCGCCTAGGAGTACTCCATTTTGCAGGCGGCACGCCAGTGCACATCTCTTCAGGATCTACAGCTCTTGCTATCTCGATCTATCTTAGAAGACGCTCGCGAGAGAAAACATGCATCTCAGGATGGTTTGGTTTAGATGGTGGTTCTGCAATTGTCTCCCAATGACGTTACTATTAAGGCGTGTATCAACAGCAATCTTGCTGCGGCTGCGGGCGCGCTGACAGGTGCCGTACTGGTATGGCTCTTCTATGTCTTAGCTTCGTCTGTCAAACTTTATCTCCTTTATCTTGTTATAGAATTATCGGACGCACAGGAAGTGGGTGCCGTGCTCGTGACCGGGCTGAAAATGAGAATTGATATCAACAGGTTCATCATCAACACCTTCATACATAGACGGTCACCGGTCTATCTACTATCTACGATGGAGCCTTATATACCAGAAGTAGTCAGGCGATTTGGGAATGTATGGCCCGAAAAGTAAGGAAGGCGATCGTACATGGTAGCTCTCTTGGCACTGTCCATCTCGTGACTCTTGACTGCGTGGATATCGGTTTACTTGAGCTCGATGGTACTGGTAAACGCGGGCGCTTGAGCGTGACTGGATTCCGGTCCTGTTGTTAGAGGGTCGGGTTGGAGAAAGAACAGAAATCATAGGTGCGGTCGAGTTGAACAAGAATTTGTGCGCCACCCGCTGACTGGGCCAGACCCCTGACAGCTGACACTCTTATCACAGCCAATACTCTCACCCGTGTCCTAGGTATTACGAACATGCACGACCGATTGTACCGGTCCATCAGTCATCATCCGTTCCAGGCGCACAAAGAGAAGAGCATTGTTTCCGCGGACTGCCTATAGTATCTTGTCTACATCTATCACAGCCAACTTCTCTTTGACTGCGAGTCCTCTACCTTACGATTGTCCGCTATGACCAACGTCAAGATTCCTTCAGTTTCGTGGGGTCAACGAAGCTCTACAACCACCAGGCAGAAGGTCCGCTCTCTCGGTGTCATGCCTAACGCACAAACATGAGAATGACATGCCGCCTCAGAACTTCATTTACCTAACGGTTGACCTCGGGGGAATTATACACTCCAGTTTGAAATACACTATCACAGACATAACCATTTCTTTGAAAGTAAATGCAAAGGAGTGAGTCATCGAATACAATATTGTCTTTTCAAACATGGTCTAATTTCGGCCTTGACCCAGAGGAGATCAAAAGTGCGAATACGCCTTGGAACTGGATTTTCATGCTGAAGTGGTCCCAAAAGTAAGAGTTTCTTATCCTTTAACTTGGAGGACCTATTTGAACTTCTATGGTATAGGTGTTGGAAAGGTGCAGGACACCGCAATCTGTTACCATTATTATTTTCAAGAAAAACATCAATATTCAGGATTGGCCACAATTGTGCAAGACTGCGTTATCGTATGTCAAGGCTGACCTCAGTCAACCGACTTGGAAAGATGATGGGGCCTGGGGCGAAGGTTACCAGTTTCCTAGCACCTTTTATAAAAACCTTGGAAATTCATATTTACATCGCTTCCAACGCACTGGTGAACTCCACGATATTGACCGTGCCATATCCTACTACCAGACCACTGTGGAATTCACTCCTTATGGCCACGCTGAGCTCCCAAATCGGTTTAACAATGTTGGAAATTCATACTCATATCGCTTCCAACACACCCGCAATCCCCAAGATATTGAAAGTGCCATATCCTATCACCAAAGTGCTGTCAAATCTACTCCTCCTGGGCATGCTGACATTCCAAGTTGGTGCAGCAACCTTGGAACCTCATATTCATATCGCTTCCAATGCACTGGTGACCTCCAGGATATCGACTGTGCCATATCCCACATTCAGACTGCTGTGGAATCCACTCCTTCTGGCCAGGCAGAGCTTCCAAACAGGTTCAGAAATCTTGGAAATTCATACTTAGATCGCTTCAAATGCACCAGTGATGTCCAGGATATTGACCATGCCATATCCTACCACCAGAGTGCTGTTGATTCTACTCCTTTTGGCCACATTGACCTTCCAGATTGGTACAATAACCTTGGAAATTCATATTTACGTCGCTTCAAACACACTGGTAATCTCCAAGATATTGACCATGCTATATCCCACCACCGGAGTGCTATTAGGATATTGGAACTTAACCATACAAGATCCCATGGCCAAAGAGCTGTTAAATCCACTCCTTATGGCCATGTTGATCTTGCAAATCTATTCAACAGCCTTGGAAACTCATACTTATATCGCTTTCAATGTACAGGCCTACTCCAAGATATTGAGGGTGCCATATCCAACCACCAGAGTGCTGTCCAATCTACTCCTTCCAGCCACACTGATCTTCTGAGGTTGTTTTTCAATCTTGGGAGTTCATACTTCCATCGCTTTCAACACACTGGTGACCTCCAGGATATTGAGCATTCCATATTCCACCACCAGAATGCTGTCAAATTGACTCCTTCTGGCCATGCTGATCTTCTGAAGTTGTTTAGAAACATTGGAAATTCATACACATGTCGCTTTAAATGTACTGGTGAGCTCCAGGACATTGACCATGCCATATCACACCTCAAGAGTGCTGTCAATTGCACTTCTTCTGGCCATACTAGCCTTCCAGATTTATTCGACAAACTTGGAAATTTATACCTACATCGCTTCAAAATCACTAGTGACCTCCAGGATATTGGCCATGCCATATCCCACTACCAGACCACTGTGGAATCCACTCCTTCTGGCCATGCTGACCTTCCAAATTGGTTCAAAAATCTTGGAAATTCATACTCACATCGCTTTGAATGCACTGGTGACACCCAGGATATTGACCATGCCATATTCCACCTGCAGACCTCTGTAGAATCCACTCCTTCCAGCCACTCTGACCGTCCAAATAGGTTCAATATCCTTGGAAACTCATACTTACATCGCTTTGAATGCACTGGTGACACCCAGGATATTGACCATGCCATATCCAACCTCCAAACTGCAGTGGAATCCACTCTTTCCAGCCACTCTGACCTTCCAAATAGGTTCAATATCCTTGGAAATTCATATGCACGTCGCTTCCAATACACTGGTGACCCCCAGGATATTGACCATGCCATATCCAACCTCCAAACTGCAGTGGAATCCACTCTTTCCAGCCACTCTGACCTTCCAAAACAGTTCAATAACCTTGGAAATTCATACTTACAGTGCTTCCAACGTATTGGCAACCTCCAGGATATTGACTGTGCTATATTCTACCACCAAACTGCTGTGGAATCCACTCCTTCTGACTCTGATGACCATCCATTTCAATTCAATAACCTTGGAACTTCATATGCATATCGCTTTGAACACACTGGTGACCTTCAGGATATTGATTGTGCCATATCCCACCACCAGACCGCTGTAGAATCCACTCCTTCTGGCCATGCTGAGCTTCCAAATCGGTTCAACAATCTTGGAAACTCATACTTAAATCGCTTCAAACGGACTGGTGACCTCCAGGATATTGATCATGCCATATCCCACCACCAGACTGGTGTAGAATCTACTCCTTCAGGTAGTGCTGAACTTCCAAATCGATTTGGAAACCTTGGAAATTCATACTTACATCGCTTCCTACACACTGGTGACCTCCAGGATATTGAGCATGCAATATCCCACCACCAGAGTGCTGTTGAATCCACTTCTCCTGGTCATATTGACCTTCCACCATTGTTCAACAACCTTGGAAATTCATACTTATGTCGCTTTGAACGCACTGGTGATCTCCAGGATATTCATTGTGCCATATCTCACCACCAGACCGCTGTAGAATCCACTCCTTCTGACCATGCTAACCTTCCAATTCATTTGACCAGTCTTGGACATTCATACACAAGTCGCTTCAAACACACTGGGGACATGCAGGATATTGACTGTGCTATATCTCACCTCAAAAATGCTGTGGAATCCACTTCTTCCAGCCATGCTCACCTTTCAAGTGTGTCCAAAAACCTTGGAAATTCCTATTTACATCGCTTCCAATCCAGCCATCATTTCCCAGATGTCCAGAAGAGCATTGCTTCATATCGCCAGGGTGCTCAAGCAAATGGTGCCCCATCTACTCGCCTGGAGGCTTCCAGACTTGCAGCCATGCAATCTTCAGTCTATGATGTCACTCAGTGCTTGAGTGACTTTTCTGTTGCAATTAGTCTGCTCTCAGAGGTTGCTGGGTTGGAACAAACAATCCATCACCGTTATAATAACCTTTATCATCATTCTGGCCTTGTGGAATCTGCTGTGGCTACTGCTCTCCATTTCAATAGCACTGATCTTGCACTTGAATGGCTTGAGCAAGGCCGCTGCTTGGTGTGGAATCAGCTCAACCAACTCCGTACACCAATTGATGATCTCCGTTTAAAGAGTTCATCACTGGCTGATCGCTTCGTGAAGGTTGCAAGTGCCTTGGAATCCCACGGAACTCGTTCATCATCCATGTCTTCTCCACATTCTACACTAACAGAAGAAATTCGCCTTCAAGACGAGACTCGAAATCATACCATTGTTGCTGCAGAGTACAAGCAAATTCTCCAAGAGATTCGGGGACTTCCAGATTTCCACAACTTTCTTCGGCCGCCTAACACCACTAACCTCCTCTCCTCACTACCCTCGGATGGTCCAGTCGTCATCTTCAACATTGACAGAACCCGATGCGATGCCCTGGCTCTTATCTCGGGGATCGAGGAACCTCTGCATATTCCCCTGCAGAATTTTGATCTTGTTCAAGCAGATGAACTGCAGAAGATGCTTCAAACTGATCTTCTCAGGCAACGCGAAACTTTCCGCTTCTCCATCAATCCTGCGTTCTCTATGTTATTCATCCTAGAAGAACTTTGGTGTAAAGTTGTCCAACCAATCCTCGAAGCGCTGGGATACTCGGTAAGTTTCTGATTGTCAATGTGTTTCAAGTTATACTGATCTTCTACACTCTCAGCCGGAGTATCCTCCTGATCCTTCAGATCGTCATCGTATATGGTGGTGCCCAACTGGCCCACTCGCATTTCTTCCACTTCACGCAGCAGGGATCTATTGCTCAAAATACAAGTCAGGATCGTGCGTCTCCGATTTCGTAGTTTCATCATATACACTGACTGTTCAGTCCCTTAATGAGAAGGCTGCCTCTTCCTCTGCCTCCTCCAAATGTACCCGCCTTGTCCTTATCAGCCAGCCAAACACTCCAGGGCTTTCTTCCATTCCCTCAACTCGAACAGAGACACATGCCCTCGAAGCGTTGATGAAAGGATTCGCCGTCGATGCGCTCCTGTTGGAAGACTGCGAAGCTACTATAGACAAAGTAAAGACAGAAATGAAAGCCTGTAATTGGGTTCACTTCGCCTGCCATGGAATCCAGGACATGAACGAGCCGCTCAAGAGCGGTGTCCATCTCCACGACGGTCGCCTGGAGCTCCTCGAGATCATGCGGCAGCAAATATCGAACCCTGACTTGGCCTTCCTTTCGGCATGCCAGACAAGCACAGGAGACCTCAAATTTTCGGAAGAAGTCGTGCACCTCGCTGCTGGCATGCTCGCTGCTGGGTATAACGGGGTGGTTGGTACAATGTGGGGCATTTCAGATATGCATGGCCCGGAGTTCGCAATGGAGTTTTATCAATATTTGCTCAAGGAGAAGGGGTCGGAGGGATTGAACAGTACTTGGGCCACCTACGCCTTGGATCATGCTATGAGGAAGGTTCGAGAGAGCCTTGGAGAGGATGACGCAGCATTCTTGACATGGGTTCCTTATGTACATTTTGGTTACTGATATCTTTCTAGTTTCGTCTTCAATTCATCGTTGTAACTTGTAACTTGTAGCTACGGTTTTATATTCCCACCATCCACCTATACGCTATCCGAACTTGTATGTAACATATCACACAGCGAGTTTCTGACATACAGTGTGCAGTCAAAAGGTCTTGAGAGAAGTGGAAGAACGTTCAAAGTTGGGCATCTCGCATCTCGCATAACGTTCCTGATGCAGCCCTTTCCGACACACGTCACATCTACAACCTTCATACTGTAGTACATAGTGCCTCACAAACTCCGTCGATTCACAGCTGCTCCGATGCACCAGATAAAATTCATTAATCTTGCTTCGCCTTCGACTTTGACGCACCGTGAAGATTAAACTAAGTACTAAAGCGAGCAATGCTCTAATCGACCTCAAAGAGTGATTCAAGCGTACCTTTTATGTGGAAATGCCAAGTAAGTTTGGTCACGATGCGTCAACGATGCGTCCAAGATGCGTCTCCGCAAGAATATACGCATGCCCGTGTCCACCCTTGTCATCTTTTGTGTCGCGAGATGCAAGTGCAGCCGACCCATATCCGACAGTTTCAGATATTTTTGTTCATGGATCACATCTTCTGTTGGTATGAATATAAGCGACGAAGGAGAAAGCCGGACCTGTTTTAGATAATTCACACCGATGTTACGTAATACAACTTCATTTCCTCATGCCCTCGACGGCCTTGCGTTCTTGTGTTAGGGCTCTGCTGGGAACTCAAATTTCAAAACTGGCCACTTTCTTGATGACTTCTGCCTCCCCTCAGATGTTGGATCGCACTCGGAAGATTCCGACGCAATGTGCCTGCTCGTATCACCTTCAACGACGCGTACTCAACATGTCAGGCTACTCAATATTTAAGGTGGACTTCTCCTTCACACTCTTTTGAATTTTTTTTGCCCACTGACACACTTCTAGCCTGACACATCCGCTCCCATGGTCCCACTTCACCACGAAAGAGCTGCCATTTCCAGTGTCCGCACCTTGGTCATTACACGTCGTTGTAGAGGGATATTGTCATATGTTTCCCCTCTCGTCTCCTTTGTCCCTCCTCTTATTGTACTTCTCGTATTCTCGTATTAGTCGTTCGGCGTCAACATCGGAGCTCTATAACTGATATTTGCTGATTTACATGTGCGTCAAAGTTGTGAAGCCTTTGTTCATTCATGACCAGCTGCAATCCAAGAGTGGTGGCGATGTCATCGTAAGTCCCTCCTCTCTCCCTCTTTTTTTTCTACTCTACTTCTAAGCTTGTTCTTTCTAAGTACTTCGACTACGACAAGATGAGCAATGACGACAAAAAAACTATTCGGCCGCAGCCCGCATTGGCTACCGCAGCCTATGTCAACCTCAACTCGATTTAGCCAAACCAGATACCTCCCCAATTGTCCTTGTCCACCGGTCTGGACTCGACAATCTGGAGCATGTATTAACATATGTCCTCTTTCTTGGCGCTTTGCTCGATACTGACTTTTGACTTAGAACCACTGCGGACGCCAGTACACGTCAACGGCGGTCGCGGTCATGAACGGGACTTCGGCCCAGTCATGTCGGAAGAGTGGGGGGACGGGTTGCCTTGCGGTAGCTCGTGGTGCGTGGTGCAGGGAATGGGCTGTCGGACCTAACTGGAGAATGAAGGACTAGCGGGTGTGTTTGTGTTCGTTCCACTATAAAGCGAACTTTCCTTGAGCTGACATGCAGTTTCCTTCTGTAGTTGGAACTTGGTGGGCAGCATTTATGCCAATGATTTGAAATCCCTGTTCGTCTGTGCATGCTGCCTTACTTGCTTTTTACTGAAAAACCGGAGTATCTGTCATCATTTGTTCGTACTTTCTCTCTTTCTTTTTCCTCCACCTCAATCCTGACTTTTGTCCTCCTTAGTACTGGCAACTAGAAGATTTGGGGTAGTCTTGCTGGATGTAAGTGCATCCAATGCGGAAGAAATCGGAGAGACGTTTGATGCTTCAGTGATAGTATAGGTTTCGACCCGATTTTTTGAAGAATTCAGGAACTAATGGTTCTTGGGGACATGCATAAGCCGATATTCACCATCCCAGACGTCAACTCGGACGTAGCGACTTTCTTGACGATCCTGACGTCGACATCTTTGGCATCCTCGCCGGTGGAAGACCTGGTAGCGTTTGTCTGGTTTGATTTGAACTGCATATACTGCGGTAGAAGTAGGGGCTACATTTTATTAGTGGTAGTCCGTGGTTCGATCCATGTTTTGTCGAGGAATGTATGAACTAATATTCTCATCAGATCGAAATCGATATACATCAAGGGCCTGAAAGGCTTTCCTCGTCAATCATCGCCCCTTTTCCAGTCAGATATCTTCGCATGTTTGCTATTATTCCTTTCTCTCTGGGCTGAGTTTAACTGGTGTATCTCCCCAGGAATCTGGTTCGGTTATCCCCCACTGGAACCAAGACTTTTATGAATGACGAGAGCAAGTGTCTAGAGACGGGTTTTTTTCAGCCTCAGAACAGCATGGGAGAAACCGACATGGTATGTTTGTGTTTTTCTGTAACTAAATTCTTGGCCTGATGTTCTGAACCGCAGTATCTATTCATGGCCTACAATCATCTGTTGACGTATGCCGAGTCTACTCCCCCTCTCCTCTTTTCTTTCTTCTGACCTTAAGATTGACTTCCATGTTCCCGAGGCATTCGCCGTCAATCTTCGCTTTCATTGGCGACGTCGGGCTCAGTACAAGTAAATGACATGCCGGAAGTTGACTTGACGGCAGCGACATGCAATGTCGGTTGTACCCGTTTTCCCAAAGTTGGATAAGGAGCACCACTACCGACAGCAGTTCAACACTGCCCTTGGTGAGCCCGCCTTGAACGGTTTTGGCCTCTAATACCATGGCGAAGGTATGTACCTCATTTCATATGATTCCGCAGATTTCTGCTATTCTCTCTTCTCCTACACCCCTGCATACTCTTCGGCTGCTCTTCAGAGCCGCCGGGTGTTGATTATCATTGCTCATCCTTAATTAACCCTGGGCTATCATAATCATTACAATCTGGCCGTCTCCGAGCAATATAAACGAAATCTCGCGGGTTGATTGGCCTATCCAGGTGGTCAGTTTAGTTGACCCTCTAGAGGAAAACTTTGAAGCTGGACACCGGTTGAAACCTGCGAACTTACACGAACCAACCACTGGCCCATGCATGAAAATTCCGAAATGACCTAGCATTTGGCAGATAGCTGTGAAGGCCGTTTACTGACATGGGCTACTTTTACCGCATCAAAGGCGGTGGAGTATCATCAAGTTTCGATTACCTGTCATGCTCCATGATCTTACGGCCATTTGTCGCACATGGTAGAGTGGGAATATAATCAATGATCGATCGTCAGCAATTCTGAAATGCGGCTGGGGTAGTTACACCCGGAATTGGTTGTTATTTATGCAAAGCGACTTGCGCAACAAGTACATTCCACCTTTCAGTCCCAGGTCATTATTTTCCACATCACCTCCTACCCTGTTCCCAATTTCGCCCACATCGACAAACCCCAGCGCTTAGCGCAATGGTGACTCCGGCGGTACTCCACGTCGACGATCACGACCCCCTCATTTCCTATATGCCTAACAGCAGTTGGACTAGAGGGGGGAATCTTTCGGACTACGACAACACCTCAACGTTTTCGGGTGCACCAGAAGCACCTGCAAGCATAACATTTTCAGGTGGGCATCTATTCCCATTTTTTCGAACCTTACTATGTTCTGACATTTTTTCAATAATTGGACGCCCAAAGGCATAGGTATTAGCATATGGGGAACGATTGAACACCTGAACCCCGGTATACCAGAATTTGTCTGTCGCCCTATATCGTCGATGGCGTGCGATTCACAACGCTACGGAACAGCCTCAATTCTAGTTCCAGCCAAATCTGGTCCCTAGTGCTCAGCTCGCATACTCTTGTCGTAACTCACCTGAACGGCAATACGTGTTTCTTTATTGATTATTTCCTGGTTATCCCTCCTAATTCTTCCATCGCGTTGGCGCCAACATCAACGTTGCCTACGTCACCCGACTCCTTCCATCCAATGTCATCCAAGTGATTCTGAAGCCTTACTATCGCGATGCATTTGGCTCTTCCATCAATACGTGATGTTTTATTTTCACTTTTGTAGTTTATGCGATTTGTTACTTTCACTTTTGTAGTTGAAGAGTAGATGTCAACAAGGGAGCGATGTCAATGAAATATTACAATGGCATACTCATCAAGGAGAGGCCGCGAAGTACCTGGGGCTTTTGACCGCACAAAAGCGAACGGAGAGACTTATAGGCAGAAGCCTACAAAATAAAACCTTCTCAACCAACATGCATGGAATTGTGAATACAGACTGTGATTGTACTACACACCTCATTGAATCCCAAGTCGCCCCCAAGGCCAAAGGGCTCACCTCTGGGCCACCACTGGCACTCCTTGCCATTCACAACTCTCATATTCCCTGGAGGCCATGTACTTATCGATTACTCGACAAACTACAGTGATTGCCTAAAATATGGACCGTTCAAGCGGGATGTAGAGATTGAGGCTGCAGGCTAAGTCGAATCCTATACAGATGTTCTTGTCGAGGGAGAAGCGGAACATTCAGTCGCTTGAGAGCCGAGCTGCATAAAAAATACTAGAACTTAAAATAATTGTTATACCCAATTCCAGGTGCAAAGTTCAGTGTTTAAATGTAGACCAATGTTGGGCGTTGTGTTCGAATTTGCAGTAAATCCGGATTTGATCCGGATTAGAATCGAACTTGCTGACTGTGGGAATATATCTCAGCTTCGGCTCTGCTGCGTTCTTTCTCATTCTTTGTTCCTTTTCCTGACCCTCAAGCTTCAACAAGATTGATCTTTCAGAAGCATTTCGATGGATACTTTGAATCTTCCTCCACTTCCTGACAAGACTCGTTGTGCAACGTGTGGGACAACTGAGGGTCCAAATGTATCTCTTCGCCGTTGTTTACAGTGTCGTGCGGCTCCTTATTGCTCCAAAGAATGGTGAGGTACAAAGGCTTTTTTCTTTTGTCGTCAAACTCATTTTGAATAGCCAGAAAGCTGATTGGCCATCGCACAAGCCCCTATGGTTCGTGATTCTCCCTGTTATTAAATATCATTTTGTTTGAAAATATTTCATCGCTGACCACTCTTCAGTCCTCAATACATGATGAACAAAAATTTGAACTATACCGGCGTACTCGTAGGCGAAATGGGACCTAAGGTTAAGAAGGGAGAAATTAAACGCACGAGGTAACGATTTCCACCTTTTCTTTGATTCGGGAATTCATTCCTCATCAGGGGAGACATATTCAACAATCTCTCTGCATGGGCCAACACTCACAACGGGTAGCTCTTCCTCATAATAGAATTTAAAGACTCTTACCTCCACCAGGGATACACTTACAGTCTCTGCATGGAATCTACTCGAGCTCACGCAGGATATCACTCGTGCACAAGCGCATATCCTCGCCCTGGCCCTGCGCCGTACGGACTCTTTGAACCCACAGACATATTATGACCTTGTTGAGGTCGAGGTCCTCCCGATGACCCTCTTGGATTCTATATACTCTAATCGCAGTGATCTCGACATGAACCCGATTTCTCCCAGACTGGTGTTGGAGCAGGATGCAGAGCGAAGGAAGCACGACGGTGGTCTTGGCTCTGTCATGGTCATGTCAGTAGAATTGCCCAAGGGTGACAATAGACCACTTCGGGATGCCTTGAGTCAAGTGAGCGCTGCTATGTTAAAACTCCTCGGTATTATTTACTGATCCCAGTAAAGATGAACGTTAGTATCATGCAGCCGCTGGGCCTTTTCAACGTCCATAAGAACAGTATCGGCCGTTTAGTGAGTTTCCTAAGTTAATTCCTCTATTAGATGAGGCCGCTGATGTATTCAGCCTCGTCTTCCCAAAACATTTTATATCAAATGTTTAGAGAACAGCCTCAAGGGTGGGGCGTACTCTATGAAATTCCAGCTATTCCAGCCTATGTAGCCTCGTTGACTCGTATATGCCATTGTAAAACTACAGTCTGAGTGACGTAAAAATATCTCTACTATCCGGAAATAAGAACTAAGAATCGAAGGGGAAAGAAAAAATTTACCGAGTTGCCGTTGACATTCCTCTCGCCACCGACTTTCAAATCCCAGAACGCTCTTGCCGTAGATGGCTTATTTAAACCATCTCCCCCCCGCATGGACCGCTAGAATTCTCACACTCCAGTTTGTGACGGCTGGATCACGACTAGGGCTGTCTCCTGTTCCGCCTGTTGCTTTCCGCCCTGGAAAAGTTGCTTTACCCTGTTGTGATTGAGAACTGGGATTTGGAGACCCGACAACGCTGGAAGGCTTTTGGCGAATGACGAGATATATAATCAGGGGACAAGTACACGTAGAACAACCTTGCATAGCAATGCATGTCTGAAGAAGACTAGTGGTCGTAGTAGGAGTCAATGGCAATGGTAAGAGTTAGCGAGGAGTAAGTACGCATTGAGCATATTAGTTACCACCACAGGGGCTGACTCCACTAATATGATTTTAAGTGCTGTTATTCGCCTCTTCTCTCCTTCGTAGCTCCCTGCCGAAGCCTATGACCCATCTCAAAGCTCTCACTGACGACTTCGACGAAGGCTAGGAAGAGCTTACAAATTACGACTGGGCTTCAACATAGTCTCTCGTAGACAGACCACGATACAAGTAACTTTTTTAATGTGTTGTGTGAATCGCGTTGTATGTGGTCTGTTTCTTATCGCGCGCTAAGAGTCTAGACGAGAATTTGACGAGAATGTAATATTTATAACGAACCCGAACCGACCTGTAGGTGTTTATGTTTATGTTTCTTTCATTCGCCCACAAGCCTCAGTTCAAAAACCCGTCATTATAACCCCTCAAAACATGTCCGATGGACTTCACTGGCCCTTTGTTACTCTAAAGACCAAATGGGCCCCGGCCCGTTTTTCCGTGAATCGGGGCGATAATCGAGCCCGAAGGGCTAAAAAAAGAAAAAATTTACATGACACCAAGTTTTTGAACAGTGTTGTAACTTTTTCCATGACATTAGTATCAAACTTGTGCTTGACATGGGCGCTAACCAAAGAAGTGGGGTGTTCTCGTGACTCACAAGTGATGATGACATGTAGTGTCATCTTAAGTCCTTCAGATTTGAACAAACACCTCATAAACAGATGTCATAGTCATATTATTTAAACTCTAAATTCAATAGAAACCTTTCGAAATTTTGTTTTTAATAACTATGGGAAATTTTTGTTTTTGTTTTCGGAACTTTCCTTTTACAGTCTGACATATCTTTTTTTTGTGGGAAGGGGGGGGTAAGGTCCAGCACCTTAAAAAAATTTGCTGACCCTGTGTAATTTTCAACATCTCGAGCCCCCCTTGGTAAAGACCGTTTATTGACATGCGATATTTTTGCCGCATCAAAGGCGATGGAGCATCATCAGGTTTCAAACTCCTGTCGTGCTCCACGATCAACGGCCATTTGTCACCTATTGTAAGCTATTTGTAAGTAGACTGGATAAAAATCAACGATCGATGCCAAGGTAGTTACACCCGGGATTGGTTGTTAGCAACTTGTTCAACGAGTACATTCCATTTTTTCAGTCCCAGATCATTACTTTACACATCTCGTCCTGTTCACAATTTTGCCTACCTTGACAAACCCCAGCGTAATACAGACAGGAGAACACAGAGGAGCGCTCATGCAATGGCGGCTCCAGTGGTACTCTATGTTGACGATCGCAACCCCCTCATTTCCTACACCCCCAACAGCAGTTGGATTAGAGGGGGAAATGTTTTTGATTACGAACGCACCTCAACGGTGTCGAGTACACCAGGAACATCTGCAAGCATAACATTTTCAGGTAGGCGTAAATTCCCATTTTTTCAAGCCTTACTATGTTCTGACACTTTTTCAATAATTGGACGCCTCAAAGGCACGGGCATTAGCGTATTTGGAAGGATCGAACGCCTCAGCCCTGGTATACCAGAATTTGTGCTGTCGTCCTATAGCGTTGACGACGGACCCACAACGACCTACAACGCTACAGAACAGTCTGCATACCAATTCCAGCAAAATTTCTTCCAATCTGGTCCCTTAGAGCCCAGCCCGCACACTCTTGTCGTAACTCAACTCACCAACAATGCGCGCTTAATTATTGATTATTTCGTGATTATCCCTCCTAATTCTTCCCTCGCATTGGCATCAACATCAACGATGCCTACGTCAACGACATCGTCCTCGACATCTGCGGTTATAGCCCCTCCACCAGGTGAAGACGGTGCGAGAACTCCCCCTGCAGCGATCATCGGCGGGACACTGGGCGGTCTTGCGTTGATAGGAATTGCCGCTTGGTATTTTGGCTTATTCACAAGAGAGCGAAGAACAATCACCAGCAACGTGAGCAAAATTTTTAATTTATTGCTATTTTCAAATATAATGACACCTTTCAACACAAAAAACATTGTTTCCAAAAGTCATTCTATGGCCCTAATATTCACTTGAATTGTCTTTTATGACACTCGGGAATGAACTCCGAACAAATCGCTTCTAGCACCTCAATCGCTGCCCTTCAACTCCGATTCGGTGACCGAACAATATCAATCTCCTGGCGGAACTCACAGTGTATCGTCCTCCGCGACTATTCCTCAGTTCTTAATCCTACACCTTCAACGCCGTCTCAGAGGATTAAGTATACCACCTTCCAAACTTGGAGCTATTCAAGACGCACGACACTAAGATCGAGATGTGAAGATAGCAGGGACACTTAATTAAGGCTTACATGGTAGACTCTGTCTTGAAAACCCGTAGAATAAGTAACACTGCTGTAGTGGGACTATTTAGAGGGGGGATCAAAATCCAAGGCACATTGTTTGAATTTTGACCAAGTCGTCGCCGTCAAAGGTCACGTAAATTTCTTTAAAAGGGAATAAACCAGGCATCTTGCCGCGAAATTCAAAATTCAAACAACCTGCAGCCTATTTGACCGCCCCACAAAATAATCCTACCACAGCAGTGCAAGCAGATGTCCGCACTTTCGACCGGCTGTAAACAAATTCACGTCATACGAAGATTTCTGATTCGAGTTTTGTCCCACCGCTAAATAGACTCGGAATACGAATGGCTTGGGTGACGATTTTTTTTTTTTTGGGCTAGTTACAGAGGCGAAAAGTTCAAAATTTTTCTACCGAATGTTTACCGGTGATCAATTTATTTCTTATTCTGGTCGCACCTTGTCCGGAAGTTACTGCCATTGATATTCCGTGACATAATAGTGAGTTCCATTGAGCTTCAGTGCAGTTTCCATCAAATTCAATATAAATTGATAGAAATCATAGCATAGTGAGGGTATCCAACTGGAATTCACAATGACAACCATAAGTCATAGAGGAATGTTGCATGAGGTTACGGGTAATCATTGTTTGATAGTGTGCGACATGGCCGCTCAATTACAATGGCATACTGGTAATATATCTAGACACCGTCATGAGGCTAGACCATCACTAGTGTTGGAACCTAAATTAGAGCCCCAGTAATTTCCAGCGTTAGCCAATAGTCTCCATCATCTCAGTCTCTGAGTTACATCCACGAGCGGGCCGGGTATGGATGGCAACGGACTTCAATGGGGGGACATTAAACGAAAGGGAAAGGACACTGGGGAACAATGTTACTCACGGGAGGCGCTGGTGACAAATTTTGGTGCTTGCTGGAGGTTACCGAGTCCCGTCACAATGATAACTCAAATACCTCGAGAGCGGTTGTCGGATGCTCGAGTGAACACCATATGGCGTGATCGTTCTCATAATCTGTACCTTGAGATCTCCCAAACTTTATCTTCAGGGGCTGTACCCTCGTCCAAATCTCCATCAGGATGGAGATGACCTCGTCCTCGAAGTATGGGCTGCCTGGCAGACCTCGATGCTCGCGACCGCACCGCACAAAAAGGCCAGTTCGACGCATAACTTCATCCAGCCATTCCTCGTGACGGAGACAATTGAAGTCAATTACACGGCCCCACAGCGATTGAGCTTTGAGGGCGAGATATCTCCAGGCGGAACAGACTTGCGAGGTGTGGCGGAGTGTTTATAAGTAGCTGGTATGTGGTGCAATTCGAGTTCCAATGCCTGCACTTCGGTGTTAACGGAGAAGATATACCATAGCAGATCCCGACTTAAGCGGACGCGCATTTGCACGGTGTGGTTGCTCACTGGATGTATCCTAGGCGGGGATAAGTATATGTGGTTTGAAGGTAAATGATTTCAAATTTTCGACCGGAGTTGAGGTAAAAGGCTGACTGATGGGAATCTAGTCTAATCTATACCCCAAGGCGGTACTTATATAGAGCGCGTTTTCAACCTCTCTACCGAACCGATTTATGTTGCTATAGTCCATTTGTGTGGGTTCAAGACCCTTTGATCAAATAGCTGAGCCAGCACGCAATTCCCGAGTCTCTCCCAACGCGATGTGTGTCTTAAGCCCTTGTTTCCACTTGCAATGAGGCGCATAATGAGGAGGGCAGAACTTTCGTACTTTGCGCCTCCGTAGTTGGGCCAAACATCGTCACAAAAGCCATTCGCATTCTATTTAGCGGTGGGGCGAACTCAAATCAGAAATCCTTGTATGATGATTGAATTTGCTTACAGTCGAAGGTTGCGGGTATCTGCCTACTTATTCTACAGGCTTTCAAGACCGAACCTACCAGAGGAGCCTTAAATTGAAGTGTCCCTGCTATTGTTCATATCTCGGTGGCTCAGGTAGTGTATCTGAATTCGAGGAATTATCGAGCGGAAAGGAGCGAACGGGCAGGTATCGTGTGTCATGAACAGCTCCAAGTTTGAGAGGTGGTATAATCCCCTGAGACGGCGTTGAAGATGTAGGATATGAGAACTGGGACACAGCACCCGCTGGGTACGATACATTGTAAGTCCCACCAGGAGATTGATATTGTTCCGTCGCCGAAGCGGAATTGAAAGGTTGATCAGGAAATGATGGAGGTGCTAGAAGCGAATTGTTCAGAGTTCATTCTCGAGTACCATGAGAGAAACATTAAATTAAAAATTATGCTCACGTCTCTGGTGATTGTTCTTCGCTCTCTTGCGAATAAGCCAAAATACCAAAACGGCGATTCCTATTAACGCAAGACCGCCCAGTGTCCCGCCGATGATCGCTGCAGTGGGGGTTTTCGCGCCGTCGCCAGCAGACGATGCAGCGCCAGACGTCAAAGACGATGTCGCTGACGTAGGCAACGTTGATGTTGGCGCCAATGTGATGGAAGAATTAGGAGGGATAATCAAGAAATAATCAATAAAGAAGCGCGCATTGTTGGTCAGTTGAGTTGCGACAAGGGTATGCGAGCCGGACGCCAGGGGACCAGATTGGAAGTAATTTTGCTGGAACTGAAATTGAGTCTGTACTGTAGCGTTGTAGGTCGCCGTGGGTCCGCCGTCGACGCTATAGGACGACAAGACAAATTGTGGTATACCAGGGCTGAAGCGTTCGATCGTTCCAAATACGCTAATGCCTGTGCCTTTGGGCGTCCGATTATTGAAAAAATGTCAGAACAGAGTAAGGCTTAAAAGAGTGGGAATATACGCCTGCCTGAAAATGTTATGCTTGCAGATGCTCCTGCTGTCCCCGTAAACGTTGAGGTGCCGTCGTAATCCGAAGCATTCCCCCCTCTAACCCAACTGCTGTTGGGCATGTACGAAATAAGGGGGTTGCGATCATCGATATAGAGTACCGCCGGAGTTGCCATTGCGCTGAGTGCTCCTCTGCGTGGCCCCCGCGTGGATTGCGCTGGGTTTTGTCAATGTGGGCGAAATTGTGAACAGGAGCTGGAAAAAAATGAGCGGGGAAACTAGCCGGTATTGCGGAATCGCTGACCATCTATCATTGATTTATATTCCCACTCTACAATGTGCGACACATGGCCGTGATAAGATCATGGAGCATGACACCCACTGACAGGTATTCGAAATCTGATGATACTCCATCGAATTTGATACAGTAAAAATAACGCATGTCAATAAATGACCTTTGAATTAGCAGGTTTGTGACCATTGGCCGGCTTCTTTCCTTGAGAGGGTCAATCAAACCGATCACCTGGATAGGCAAATCAACCTGCGAAAATTCGTCTATATTGCTTGGAGACGGTCAGAATGTGATAATAACCCGGGGCCAATTAAGGAGCAATGATGATCAACGCCTGGCGGCCCGAATAGTGTATCCAGGGTGGAGCAGAAGAGAGTCGTATGAGATTACGCATGGGCCAAGAGATTGGTAGATCCCGGTTGGTACATTTGGAAGGACTTCGATCTGACGAGAACATTAGTTCATGCATTCCTCGATAAAACATGAATCAAACCACGGACTACCGCCAATCAAATGTAGCCCCTTATTTCTACCACACTACACGCAGTTCAAATCAAACATGACAAACGCTGCGAGATATTCGACCGGCGGGGATGGCAAAGGCATCGACACCAAGATCGTTGAGAAAGCCACAACGTCCGCGTTGACGCCTGGTATGGTGAATATCAAAAATCGGGGAGAAACTGTACCATCAAGTGTAAACGTCTCTCCCGGATTAGACATACCTATATTCAGCAAGACTAATGCGTCCGAATCTTCTCGCCACTGCCAGTACTGAGAAGGATAAAAGTCAGGATTGAGGTGGAAGGAAAAAGAAAGACAGAGAACGTATAAAGTAATTACGACAGATACCCCGGCTTTTCAGTGGAAAGCAAGTAAGCGAATATACACGGACGAACGGGCACTTCAGGTCGTTGGCATAAAGGCTGCCCACCAACTACAAAAGGAAACTGCACGTCAGCCCAAGAAAACTTCGCTTTATAGTAATGAACGCCAGCACACCTGCTACTTAGTTTCCCTTCAATCTCCAGTCAGGCCCGGCATCCTATTCCCTGCACCACGCACCACGAGCCAGCGCAAGCCAACCCGGCCCCAACTCTTCTGAGAAGAGTTGGGCTGAAGTTCCGTTCGTGACCGTTCGCAGCGATTCTCAAGTCAGAGGTCATTATTGAGCAAAGCGCCAAGAAAGAGAATGTGCATTAATACACGCTTCAAGTGCGGTTGTTGAGGACAGACCAATGGCCGCGAATAATTGGAGGGACATCCAGTTTGGGTGGGTCGTGTTGAGGTTGACATAGACTGTGGTAGCCGAGACGGGCTGCGGGCTGAATATTTTTTTCTCGTCTTTTCTGGTTCGCCAATTGTCGGCGTCGGCCGCTATATCCTGTTCCCCTCCTTGATTTTGGCAAAGGCAGTCGTTCTCGGCGTAACTTAACACTGATGCTAGCGCTTAGGGTCAATAAACATCACCAATGCAGAGCTATCGCAGAGCTGGTGGATGGTAAGATGACGAGTGAGCATGGAAAGACTGCTGGCAGGTACGCGACGCACATTGGTGGATAATGTTGCCATCGACATTGAACGACGATCACGGTCATCGTCGTTGGTTAAGAAGTAACGGGAGTGAAGGAAGTACTCCGATTGGGGCGCCGGAGCAGTGTCGTTCCTGCATCCTCCGTGTGGTATCCGCTAGCAAAGGCATAAAAGTGTGCTCTTGTGGAGATCATAGAGACATGCGGTGGGTGGGTAGTACCGTTCGTTCCGGGGTGCATTGGAAGTATCGGAGAGGTTATGTGCTGATGACATCTGACCGAAATCCACTAAGCTCTCGATCATGATCAAGCAATGTCGCCGTCTCCATTTAGAAGGAGCGGGCAGCTAGGTGTGATATCTTTGGTAGGAAAATCACGGTGGCAGGGATAGCAGCAGTCCGGGGTCGCGGATAGAAAAAACGCACCACCACCGCTGTTGAAGGAGTGTGAAGATACAAAAGCAGGTGTATTGACGATGACAAATACTTACCGGGGGAGTGAATTCCTTCTTTCTCATACTCCCTCGTTCCCGTCGCAAATATAGCGAGCTGTGTTTCTAATAGCTTTCTTGAGGATGCAAGATCGCTGGTCGTGGACTCGTGGATGAGCACTTGAGCACCCCATGGTTTCCAGATCGAAGCAGATGGAAAAAATAAAAAGGCGTAAGGTACGTCCTTGATTGTATTGCGTGAAACTTGGACTGGCAGTGCATAGCTATCGCTGACATAGGGACGAGAGATCGCAGTTAGAGTAAGTCGGTCGCACAGAACTGGTAATGGAAAATCCGCGGTGGATCCCTTGAGTAAAGCTCCAGTCATCGTTGTAGGGCGTAATGAGAGTGGGTGGTGGTGGGAACGGCATGGTCCTATGTGACTTCCTCTCTCATCACGCCGCCAACTTCAGCTGGGATAAGGATGGACGGACACTTGTCGTGTATTAAACCTAGTCCGTTCTCGTCGTTCCAGGATCTGCGGACGCGTGCGCGTGATGTTGTCGTTGTCATCATCACGAGGCTGAAGGGATTCGTTCATGCGGGGATACTGGGGACGAGATGGTGCCTGCCATTCTGTGAGAAGTGAGGTGTATTTTGTGGATGAATCGTGCATGACATTGGAGGAGTATCGGAGGGACCGAGTCTATCTCGTTGGCGCAGGATGTTGGGGGGACCCGTGTTCGTTCAGTGCCTCGATCAACGGCGCAGGCTCGTCTTGGTCTCCTGGAAAAATATTATGAGCGTGTAAAATCCGATCGAAGTAAACCATAGATCGTAGGAATCCATTGAAGATGAATCGTGATATAGAACCGAGGACATAGTGGTCCACGTTGTGTAATACCGAACAAGCCGAGTTCGATATAGTTATTACCCGACGTGCCTACAAACACCTACGAACCTTTCGAATGGCGATGGAGACGGCAGATCTGCAGGGCATGACACGAAGGACGGAGACAAGGAGCGATTCTCTCTGCGGACGACAATGGAACATAGCTATCTACATATCTAATCTAGTGTGCGCGATCTTGATCTGGCTAATGTGATAAAAAAACGGTGGCATCAACATAACCTTGGTTTTCAAGTAAATATTGTACCGATTTCGAGAAGAAAAAAAAGTAAAGTAAATAAAATTTTAGGCTTGCGGATTCAGTAAGTAGTACAATTCATGGGTATCAATTATATAATACCATCACGCGAATTACCGGCGTATGATCGTCGTGCCTCAATCGTGCCTCTATACTTCCCAGGTTCTCGTCTCCTTTCTCCCTCCTCTTATTCTGATTCTTGTATTGCATTGGTCATTCGGCGCCGACATCGGAGCTCTGGAACTGATATTTCCTGATTTTAGCGTACTTGTATGCATGTGCATCAACGCTGTGAGGCCTCGAGGACTTTTCATTTATGACCTGCAGGCTGCAGCAGCTCTGCAATCCATGAGTGGTGACGATGTCGTCGTAAGTCTCTCCGCTCTCCCTATTTTTTTTTCTACTCTACCTCTAAGCTTGTTCTTTCCAAGTATTTCGACTGACAAGATATGAAAAGACGAGAAAGGAACTATTCAGTCTGCAGCCCGCATCGGCCACCACAGCCAATGACAACCTCACCACGATCCAGCCAGACCAGATACCTCCCTAATTATCCATGGCCATCGGTCTGGCCTCGACAACAGCGCTTGAAGCGTGTGTTGATGTATGTTCTCTTTCTTGCCGCTTTACTCGATAGTGACTCTTGGCTTCGAACCAGTGGCACTGTGGACGCCGGTACACGTCAAAGGCGGTCCCGAACGGGACTTCAACCCAGCCATATTGGAAGAGGCTCGCTTGCGGTGGCTCGTGGTGCGTGGTGCAGGAAATGGGATATCGGGCCTAACTGGAGTGTAAAGGAAGACCAGCGGGTATGTTCGTGTTCGTTCCACTATAAAGCGAGGGTTTCTTGGGCTAACGTCCAGTTTTCTTCTGTAGTTGGTGGGCAGCATTTTCCCCAACAACCTGAAGTGCCTGTTCGTCTGCGTATGCTGTCTTATTCGCTTTTTACTAAGATCTGTCATCATTTGTTCCTACTTTCTCTCTGTTTCTTTTTTTCCCCGCCTCAATCCTGACTTTTGTCCTTCTTAGTACTGGCGACTACAACATTTGGAGGCGTTAATCTTGCCGTATATAGGTGCGTCTGAAAAAATCGGAGAGAGGTTTGACACTTCAGCGATGGGACAGGCTTCGACCCCATTTGTTGAAGAACTAATGAACTGATAGTTTTGGGGAGCATATGCATCCGATTTCATCATACCAGGCGACAACTCGGACGTCGCGGCTTTCTCGATCCCGGAATCGACGTCTTATGCATCCTCGCCGGCGGAAGATCTGGCAGCATTCGTCTTGATTTGAACCGCGTGTCGTGTACTGAGGCAGAAGTAGCGGCTACATTTGATTGTTCTCGTCTGTGGCTCGATCCATGTTTTGTCAAGGAATCTATGAACTAATGTTCTCGTCAAATCGAAGTCGACATGTATCAAGAGCCTGAAAGGCTTTCCTTGTCAATCATAACCTCGTTTTTCCGGTCGGACAGGCAAAATATCTTTGAATGTTTGCTATCCTCATTCCTTTTCCTCTGGATTGATTCTGACTGCTGTATCTCCCAGGAACTTGATTCGGTCATCCCCCAGCAGACCCAAGACTTAGACGAATGACGAAAGTAAGTGTCAAGAGACCGATTTTTTCAGTCTCGGGACAATATGGGAGAAACTAACGTGGTATGTTTATATTTTTCCGTAACTGAACAGTGAATTCTTAGCCTAATGTTCTAAACCGCAGTAGCTATCCATGGCCTACGACAACCTATTGACGTATGTCTATTTTCTCGGGGTCAAGCAAAGATAAGTGATGATGATCAACACCCGGCGGCTCCGAAGCGAGTATACAAGAGAGAATACCTGAGGTCTGCCGAATCATAGGAGATAACGAGGCACGCATGGGTCGCCAAGAAATTGGTAAATTCTTTTCCGGACGCGATACTGGCCAGGCTATCATTACAATCCAAACGTCTGCGAGCAACGAGTATAGACGAAATTCGGCAGGTTGATTGGCCTATCTAGGTGGTCGACTTAGTTGACCTTATAAAGGAAAGCTCTGAAGCCAGACGCTGGGCGAAAACCTGAGAACTTACGGGCCATTTATTGACGTGCGTTATTTTTACCGCATCCAAGGCAGTTCGCCTAGGTTTCGAGGTCCTAGGCGACGGAGCATCATCATATTTCGAAGACCTGTCATGTTCCATGATCTTATCCCACACCGTCATTGGTCGCACATTGTAATTCTAAGTAAGTAATAGAGTGGGAATATCTAATCATTGATTGATGCCTAGTTACACTCGGAATTGGTTGCTATTGATGCAAAGTGACCTGCTCAACGAGTACATTCCACTTTTAAGTTTTCAGTCCCAGGTGGTTATTTTCCACATCTCGTCTTGTTCACAATTTCGCCCACATTGACTAGCCCCAGCGCAATCCACGCAGGGGCTACGCAGAGGAGCGCTCAGCGCAATGGCAACTCCGGCGGTACTCTATGTTGACGATCGCAATGACCTCATTTCCTACACCCCCAATAGCAGTTGGATTAGGGGGGGTAATGTTGCGGATTACGACGGCACCTCAACATTGTCGAGTATAGCAGGAGCATCTGCAAGCATAACATTTTCAGGTAGGCGTATATTCCCATTCTTTCAAGCCTTCTTATGTTCTGATATTTTTCATTAATTGGACGCCCGAAGGCAAGGGTATTAGCGTATGGGGAACGATCCCATTCCTCGCCCCTAATATACCAGAATTTGTCCTGTCGTCCTATAGCGTCGACGACGGACCCACAACGACCTACAATGCTACAGAACAGTCTGCATACCAATTCCAGCAAAATTTCTTCCAATCTGGTCCCCTAGTGCCCGGTCCGCACACCCTTGTCGTAACTCACCTGGCCAACAATGCAACTTTATTTATTGATTATTTCCTGGTTATCCCTCCTGATTCTCCCATCACATTGGCACCAACATCAACGTTGCCTGCATCGGGGATATCGTCTTCGACGTCTGCCCTGATTACTGCATCGGCAGCTGGCGATGGCGCGAAAACCCCCACTGCAGCGATCATCGGTGGGTCACTGGGCGGTCTTGCGTTGATAGGAATTGCCATTTTGGTATTTTGGTTTATTCGCAAGAGAGTGAAGAACAATCACCAGAAACGTGAGCAGAAGTCTAATTTAATTTTTCTTTCATGACACTTGGGAATGAACTCTGAACAAATTGCTTTTAGCACCTCAATCACTGCCCTTCCATTCCGATTCGATGACCGAACAATATCCATCTTCTAGCGGAACTTACAGTGTATTGTCACACCCGGGTACTGTGTCCCAATTTTCATATCCTACACCTTCAACGCCGTCTCAGAGGATTATACCACCTTCCAAACTTGAAGCCGATCAAGACGCACGATACCTGCCTGTTCAACCCTTTCCACTCGATAATTCCTCGAATTCACGTATACTCCCTGAGCCACCGAGATATGAAGAATAGCAAGGACACTTCAATCATTGCTGTTTGCACAAAGTTGTATCTTAACTTGTTCGCTTTATATCTAAACAACCAGCGCTTCTTTCCCTATGAATTTATTATATTTTTAATGTACTCGTCTATATCTATTGTACAACGTAATTTATGTACTGAACATCCTCATAATACAAATTTCCTGTCAGAGACCCCGTAATCTGGGCTTGTGCACCCCGGTCCCCTGAAGTCATTTTCTGGTTGAAATTTGCAAACGTAATCTTTGAAATGGCCATCGAAGCAACTTTTCCACAATGTGGCATTTATTTTATTGCCGGTGAAGTTTGCATTCAGGCGGTAGTATCTTTGGAAGGAAGCTACTGGAGACACCTGACGGCGGAGATGTAGCCTACTTTTTCGCTGCAGTTCAATGTTCTCTTGTGCGAATGGTGTGAAGCAGTTGAATATCCCAAGAAAACCTGCTTACCATTCTCGCCTTTCCAGAACATTTCATATCCATGGCGATCAGGAGCACAATAGTAGTCGTCCCTCCGCTGTTTGTGGGGTATGTCCCGAACGGTTGCTGTGATTACGAGGAGCACCAGGAAATAGAGGACAAGAGGGATGGAAGTGAGAGACAAAGACGACAACCATTAGTATCCTTTCCTCAAGACCAGGTTGAAGATTGTGATAGTTCCGGGGTGACGCTCGTTAAGGTGCACGGACCGTCCGCGGCGTGATTTCCATTTGAGCCGCGTCGGCGACAGGCCAAATTTGGAAGTCGAGCGGGCTTGTTGAAATTGAAGGCATGTTCTTGGCATGCTCGATCGGTTCCCAAAACGTGATTATAAGCTTTCTTGTCCAACTTCGAGGTCCGAGGCTCAATTAAAAGCGCCGATATATATAGGCCTTTGAGTGCGACGCTTTACATCGCTTTACCTTGTACCCCTTTATATAACCAGAACAAGTATAAAACGCCTGGAGTCCAATCTCTTCACCACCGCGACACACCATGCATAGGCGAAGCAGCCAGAATTCTACGCATTCTGACCCATCCCTCCTCAACCAGGGTTACACCTTTTCCCCTCCAGGATCCCACATGTCCAATATGAGAGGCATTACGATCGGCCCCAACACGAGCATCATCAGCGGTTCTTGGGGCTCGTACGCTAGGATGGATGTTCGTCCTACCAGGAGCATGGCAAATATGGATGGAAGTGATGGAGTAAATCACGATCGACGTGAGTTCTTTTTCCGACTTGATGATATTGTCCTTACCGTGTTCTGTTCTCGGACATTCAGAGGATGGGAGAGGACTCGATATTCCTAATAGAGAAATGGAAGGCCCCGCGTGTCAGGATGGAATGAGCAACAATGGTAAGTTTTCGTTGACTTCTTCATATAACCCCCTCCCCAATACCGTCGTTAGAGCCGATCTCCAACGAAGATTTCTCACCAGCTATAGATCCCGGCGACCGTCGACGATCCTTCATCCCGGAGGCGAACTCCCCAGCAGCCCGACTCTGAAATAATCGAATTTCTGGGATTTAAAATATTCGATTTATCGTATATTTTTGATATCTTTACAAGGAGTTGGTATTTTTCGATGATCTTAGGTGCGTTCGAAAGCTCTTAAAGAGGGCTTTCAAATGAGGTATGTACTTAGCGATTATGTCGGAAGGGGACGCCACAAATGGGCTGCTACCTCGGAATGCGATTCCGTGAATTAAAAATCGGAAGAATGGAGCCAGGTTCGCCCAATAATCTTAATAGGGTTCAGCGAATGCACACTGGGTTCGGCGAATAATCTTAGTGGGTTCGCTGAATGCACGCTGGGTTCGCCGAATCTTAGTAGGTTCGCCAGGGCACACGCAATAATGAGCTTGTAGCTCATGAATGTGACCACCAATCTCTTAGAAATTTGGCATGTGTACTAATGCATAGTAGCACTTATCAAATGTGCAAAAAAAAGTGACAAAATCCTGTACAGAGAGATAAGATATATCTTATAAATGGGTTCTATAATATAGAGGAAATAAAACCGACCAGAGTTATCTAACAGGTTGTTCTGGGTAACGATATTCGATGTAGGCTGATGAGAAATGTTAGGTCTGGGGGGCACTGTTGAGTCGCTCTCATCGATCGGCGAAGAAGGGGTCGCTCCTGCTTCTGCATCTGCCGATAGCGAATATGAGTACTTTCTTGGATATAGAGGTCTTGGGGGCACTGTTGAGTCGCTCTCATCGATCGGCGGGGAAGGGGTCGCTCCTGCTTCTGCATCTGAAACTGATAGCTAATATGAGTACTTCCTTTGATATAGAGGAAATAAAGCCGACCAGAGTTATCTAACAGGTAGTTCTGGGTAACAGTATTCGATGTAGGTTGCTGAGAAATATTAGGTCTGGGGGGCACTGTTGAGTCGCTCTCATCGATCGGTGAAGAAGGGGTCGCTCCTGCTTCTGCATCTGAGACCCATCGCGAATATGAGTACTTTCTTGGATATAGAGGAAATAAAGCCGACCAGAGGTATCAACGAGGTCGTTCTTGGCAACGGTATTCGATGGAGGCTGATTACAAATGTTAGGGCTGGGCTGCGTTGTTGAACGGTTTTCGTGGAATCGCGAAGAAGGGGTTGCTCCTGATAAAACCGATAACGAATATGAGTACTGTCTTAGATATAATAAGGCTGAACAGAGTTACCTGACGGAGCCTGGACCTGCGTATTTGATGTAAGCGGATGATGAGAAACTCTAGGTTCGTACACCATTGTCTGAGTAATTGTCATTGTCGTTGACATTGTGGAAAGGTTCCCGGAGACTGATGAAAGAGACACGAATGGGTTGTGGGGTTTTTCAAGAGTGGGGCAGTGAGTTGACACTTAAGTAAGTACTTAAAGGCTTAACCATCCTTCCGTCCCTCTGGATGACATTTAACAAAGTAAGGCACCTCAGGAGAGTTGCCTCTTGACGTAGTCCAAGGCGGTGTCTTTTTGACCGAAAGAAGTGCTGACATCCTTTAAGCCCTATTAACGTCGCCCCACATATTGTCTGGACCCACGTTCTGTCCACCTAGCTAAAATCTGTCAAAGAGTTTGATGATTTTACAAAAGGTTCCAGACGATGTGTGTGGCGTAATGCACCTGTGACCTATAGCAGCAGTTTAAAAATAGGTAATGAACCCTATTACAGTCGACCTACTCATACTGTGATGGATACGATCATTATGTATAATCTCATATTGCATAGTAGGGTTTGGGTGGGAACCATGTTGGGGCGCAGGGACACTGGTGGGATCATTTTGCCGGGGGTGTGGCAAGTTGTTTGAATTTTTATGTATTCTAACGACCTGGCATCCGATTTTGCACCCCCTTCAACATAATCCTGCTGCGACAGTGGGACCTCTGCATAGCTTTATTGGTGAAAATGAATCTTGTCTACTTTCCCAGGCGAACGCAGAATTTTTTGCGTCGCTGGAGGCTGAGTTGAAAGAACGAGCTTTTACAAATAAAAGACTCGTAATCAAAATAATCTGGCTGCGACAGTCATAGCCTTATTGATGAAAATGAATCTTCTTACGTTTGTATTGCGCCACCGAACTTAGCAGCGTGTTCCTAAACGCATGGATTGCAGGTCTAGGGAATTGAACAGATGAGATGGAGCATTGACTTTGTGAAGATCTCCCGCGCGATAAGGCAACTATCAGCGGGCACAGGTAAAAGGCTGTGCCATCCTGCACTGTAGGCGCAGCCATAGCTCATATTCGACGGCGCTCACATCACCACTTATTAAACCCCATTTTGGGTTCGATGGCGTGAGGTTGAATGGCAGTGGGGTTTATATGTGAGATGCCGTAAGTCCTCACATTGGGGGAAAAATAACTGAGGGTGCTACAATAAAGCGATCCCACCGCCTAAATTTTTGAAATTGGAATGAGTATCCAAAAAATAAGTAAAAACTCACCACGATCCCGCATCGTCCACATTTCAAGTCGTAGAGGCTTGTACTTCAAGAGGAACAACCGTAACATCCGCATGTCAAACGTCCGCAAGCCCATTCTCACGATCCTCAACCTGGATCTACAATGCGGATCCGGACACGCGATCTCCGCATCGGTGGACATCCAGTCGTTGGTGTGGGTTGGGCGTTGTTTCGCTGCGAGGAGGGGGAGGACTGACGCTGTGTATAAGAGTTTATTTAGATGTGGCAGGAATAAGGAATTTTGACTGTGGAAACAAAATGTACCCAACGAATAGATGGAGATTCCCTGACCTGGAGGGAGGTGTAACATCTCGCCTTGGAGTGTGAAGTGGTCGCCTGGTTTTGCGCCACAGAGGATTCGTTCGCCTTCGGGGCAGATTAGTTCGACGCGGAGATCGTAGAGTTGGAAGGTGTCGTCAGGGTGGGAGTTCATCATTCAATCGACGGATAATGGTAAGAGATGGAAGTTGGAATCAGGGTTTGGGTTTGGTCTTGCTTGAGGACTTTAGAATTTTCGTCTCGAGGCAGATATTCGGGCGTTTGATTCCACACTTATTGCTCACGAGTCAGAAACTTACAGTCAACAATAAAGAAAGGAAAAGGATTCTTTTACCGTAGACATTGGTGGAACGCTGACGTAGATGAGTTTGGGATGAATACATGGCATGTCATTCATAGTCGCATATCAAACCATACGGTGATTACTCCCTCTGCGCTTACAATCTCCGTCAACCCTCTGACCATGTACCACTTGTCTTGATGAATAGAAGTAATCACGAGTGGAAGAAAGGAACGCAGAACCACACAACAACGAAACAAAAAAAAAGAGGATTGGCTTATCACCGCCCAGCACCAGGGACGTTCCTTCGCTCGCGGCGGGGACCGCGCTCGGGGACGGCGACAACGGGGGTGATCACGCTGACGGCAATGGAGTCGAAATTGAGCGAATCGAGGAGAGCCTGAAGAAGGAAGAGAAGAGCTTATGAGAATTTTTTTTTTGGGGGGAAAGAAGAGTGAGACACACCTTGGTATCGCTGTCGACTTCCAACCCAGTCGCCGATGTGTCGAGAGCGGAGACTTCAGGGACGTAGTTGTCTTTGCGCTCACGCTCCTCCTCTTGGAGCTTGAACGAAATACCGCGGACGGGGCCACGTTGGATACGCTTCATCAAATGGGTGGTGAAGCCGGAGATTTTGTTGCGCAGGCGCTTTGAAGGGACGACAGCCTGTGGTGATGAATTCCGTGGTCAGATCCATAATATCGCCTTATAATATGACGGCTACGCACGACTTCATCGATAATTCGCTTGTTGGTGTGGAAGTCGAGGGTCAGGCGGGGGTAGCTGCGCAACGACGGTCAGCGTCAGCTTAGGGACCGTTGGGAGATCCACTATTTTTCGATCAGGACACGGGAAGCCCTCTTGGTGGTTTTAGTACGAACACGACCCTGAAACGTAGGGTCAGCACCTCGAGCCCATCGTTTCATATAGCGAGCTCACCATGTTGAATTTAGGCGACTGCGGCGCTGGAGAGTGGGCTTGACGGTGGACAGAAAGTAGGACGACTGTGAAGGGAGACACCGGTAATTTCCGAGTGGCTTTTGATTTGATGTATAGTCGAGTTCCAGTCACACACTTCCTTTTACGGAAGGCGTGGTGTGAAAGTTGTCTCTCTCTTGTTCCCTCACCACCGCAGTCGCCAGCAAGACCCCGCCCAAGGTAAATACCACACCGACCGTCGAGGCCGCTCTCTTCTCTAAAAGCCTGTTTGACTCGCGCTTTCCGTAGCACGATACTCATTCTGGGCTCTGGCATCTTTGCTTATTAGCCGTTTTTCAGTCTCCTCCCTTCCACACCAACTAAAAGAAAAGAGTCAACATGGTCCGCGTTTCCGTCCTCGTGAGCTGGATTCGTTCTCTTTGCACCCTGGAAGACTGACTGACCTGGTCATCAGAACGACTGCTTGAACAACATCGTCAATGCTGAACGTCGTGGCAAACGCCAGGTACTCATCCGCCCTTCATCCAAGGTCGTCGTCAAGTTTTTGAGCGTCATGCAACGTCACGGTAAGCAATTGCCTTCCTTATCTATATCTTTTCTTCGCTTCATCGGAGTATAACTACGATTGCCGCGCTTTTCATTATACGCGTCCTTCGTTTTAAATCTCCGAAAGATGGATGTACCCCTTGTCTCCGTTCAACCATACAGCGTGTGTTCTATCTTCTTCATGGACACGAGTTCACAAAAGAGACTGCAATTTCCATTTCTTTCTGATCCGACCACTCGTCGAGGACATTCCGCTGACATTGTCACTTTCCTTCCTTCAGGTTACATCGGCGAATTCGAAATCGTC
>Ga0307513_10000808_pt1 | contig 45590 bp, 62 predicted proteins | sample 15_EM_MG_FD_202174 | JGI IMG/M metagenome (GOLD analysis project Ga0307513, IMG submission 202174) | Populus trichocarpa ectomycorrhiza microbial communities from riparian zone in the Pacific Northwest, United States - 15_EM | ecosystem: Host-associated > Plants > Roots > Unclassified | place...
CAAAGTGGTGAGTAAGTTTTGAACAAACTCACAACTTACCCACTGGGCAAAGTGGGAGCAAATTGATTACAAACTCTCAACAAACTCTCAATTTGCCTGCCAGGTAAGACCCCCTCTGCCCCCAGTGAGTAGCAGTCGGTTGAGGTTCCCACTGAGGAGTCGGGGTTGGAGTATTCCTCAGATTCGTCGTATCATGATGCGCCATTGGCTGGAGCGGGTAGGATCCTGATGGTGCCTATGGGCGAGGTGGAAGTAACTGTGAACCAGGTAGGTTCAGGGGGTTAGTCCAGTCCGTTTGTTTCCGGACTAAACGTCTGAACCCAGGATGCCAGTTCCGCCGAGGTTCCAACAGATGCGTCGATGGAAGAAGAGGAAGAAGAAGGTTCGGGTTCTTCCGCCGAGGAAAGGTCGATGTCGCCGCTTCATCAAGAAGAAGAAGTCCTTCCCATTGTGTCTCGGGAGGAATTCGACTTGATGACACGGGTCCTTGATGAACAACCTATCCTAGGGTCTTCTGTGAGTGGGCAACGCTGCATCCGCTCAGCTGGGGCTCTTCCTTTGGCAAAGTACCATCCTTATGTTCGTTCGGACTACTTCAAAGGGCAACTCCGCGGTTTTCCCTCATCAGAGGCATTCCGTACCAACTATCTTCGAGCAAGAAGAACTGGACGTCCCGACTATCGTAGAAGTGGAAGAGAGGCGGACGATGAATGCTCAGGAGCTGAGAGCAGTCGTTCTTCACTCGAGCCAGAGGGGCTTGATGATCCGGCAAGTTCTCGAATCGCTGAGTCAGGTGATGGATCAGATCCAGATCCAACAACTCTTGCTGCTTGCGCGGAGCGGTCTCATGGCGATGGACGAGGTATCGGATGGAGTTGGAGTTTCGGAAGGAGGGACCTTGGCTGAGGAAGTAGCCGAAAGTGTTCTTGCCGAGGACCAGGGAGAGGTTCATGACTTCGAGGGGAACAATGACTAGTCGCACTGTATATCGTCGTGGAGGGCAATTGACCCTTGTGTTCCAATATGATGTCTTCTTTTCTTGTTTTATGCATCGTGTGTCGTAAGAGGGAAGGGGAAAGGAAAAAGGAAGGAGTGTGAGGTTCGAGTTGGTCGTCGAAGTACTGAGACTGTGTTGTGTTTTTGTTGATTTATAAATTTTTAAACGGGGTTTTCTTCATGACAGCAAACGCGCTGACATGTAGCTGGCTTTTCGGTTGCTGATGTCAAGAGGACCGTCGCAGAAATTCTCACCCTACTCAGTACGTCGTTTCCCACCCTGTTCCTCGAGGCTGTCAACACCTGAAAATGACAAAATAGAATGCCTCCCGCCGTCGGTTTTGCATATGTTCATTCTCTCCCCCATTTGTTAGCCTGGCATGATTCCGTTACCTTGTCTTGTTATCACTCCTCTTCGAGTTTGTTTAGTGTAATAATTTGAGAAATCCAACGCCACATCCTCGATCGGCATTTCGCCTCTCTACCCCTCACCGTAACAAGAATGTCAGTGGTGAAGACACCCACATCCTCATTAACAGGTGTTTCTAAAACCATTTCCCACTGGCTCATTTAATGACCGCATCGTGTTAACATCGCTATAGCAAGCGAACTCCTTGTCAACCGGCTTTGGTACCGAACAATAGCCAATATCAAACGGTTGTTCTACTATGGAGGTACCCCAGAGGCATCTACAGAACGCTCGTCCCCAATCATCAAGCTCCCACAAGACCTCGTAGAACTGATCATCTCCTACTTCATTTATGACACCCCCACCCTCCTCGCGTGCTCCATGACATGCTACTCATGGTACATCGCTACCGTCTCCCACCTTCATCACTCCCTCACAACCGATTACCCCATCTCCTGCGAGACTGACCGGAAGTACATGTGGCCCAGGCCACTCCGGAAATCGTACGAGCTCGGTCTGCTTCCTCTCGTCAAACAGTTCCGGATCCGTATGAAGCCTTGGGATGGTCCCGAATTCACTCCCGAATGGCTCGACGGGTACACCCTCCACTATTTTTCCGCACTCACGAACCTTCAGGAGCTCGGAATAGACAATCTTCAAGTATTCAGATTCATGCCAGAAATTCAACGGTGCTTCGGGCACTTCTCACCAACACTTCGATTCCTTGCCCTCAGAGAGCCCAGTGGCTCTTGCCGACAGATCTTGTATTTCATCGGACTCTTCCCGAACCTCCAAGATCTCAAGCTTCACTACTACCGCCCCACGGATGAAAAGGAGAGCACAGCAGACGCAACACTCGTCCCCCTCTCCACACCCCCATTGCGGGGGTGGTTGACGCTCACGTGTTTCACGAAGGTGAACCTCATCAAGGGCATGATTGCCCTTTTTGGAGGACTTCGGTTTCGTTGCATGGACCTATTCAAGGTCAAGTGCGTGCGGCTCCTTTTGGACGCATGCGAAAACACCCTGGAAACATTGAGGCTGTACCCAACCGATGAATATGGTGAGGAATGTCTCAACGGGAGAGGGGAGGGTGAACTCACGTACTCGATTTGTAGCTGACAATCGTGCCTTGCTTCGAGATTTCAATTTGTCGCAGAACAAGTCGCTTCGAACACTTGAGACCACGGCGGGATCAGTTTATGCCGCAGACGCTGCATCTGATTTCTTCATGACTGTGCTCTCCTCCATTACATCTCCTGCACGCGTCGATTTCGTTATCATCTATCGGGATCGTGAAGTTATCGCCAACAGGTTACACCGTTTGCCCTGTGAACTGGGACCTACTTGCTTCTCTCGCTTCCGGTTACTGATGCCGACCAACCACGCCGAAGGATTCCAACTTTCACAAATTGAGGTACTCCAGGATGTGCAGAACATACGAAAATTCCGCTTGGTGCTTTGCGCGGACGTTTCTGATGACCTGGTGGACTACACCATAAATTCATTAGAGCACATTGTGAATGTACAGACGGCGAAGGGGGGACTGGATAGCCTTTGCAGGCCATTGGTCATTTCTGAAAGACGGATGGTCCGTACTCGTCCCAGGGATTACGTTGTGGGCTGGTCAAAGACGTGGGGCACTGTCACCAGTGCACTATGATATACATTACAAATATACTGGTGTGTAGACAAGAGGATCATTTCAACGTGTAAAGGTAATGGGACCAGCTTCAGCGAACAGTTGTCGTCGTTCGCCGGGATGGCAAACGGTGCCAACCAGAAATCTCGTGGGTACGTCGAGGGTATGGCCTGGCTCAAGCTTCCCTTTCCCGACTGGTCCGGCTCGGAGGTTACAATACCTGAGACCGGGACAGTGCAGGCGTGCCGATCGAGCAGGACCAAATGTATTCCTCTACCATCATTCCTCTTGTCTGCATTTTGGAACACACGCCACAACCACACTCGAGCATTTCCGAGCTAGAAGTTCCATCTGAAGTTGCAATCTGAACTAGGGGAAATCCTACGAGTCACCCCGTTGAGCCCGGAGATAGGGTCAACCGAGTCTCGGTAGTAAATCCCAAATTACGGTCGGGGTCCCCTGGGGCCATGACAGCTTCACTTTTCGTTCTGACATTCTGTAAAAAGTCCCTCCGAAACACAGGCAAAAATCCTACGGATAGTCACTCGGAGGTACTGTAAAATGACCCGGTGTGAACTACTAGGAGACTAACTACAGATGGCGGCCTCACCCAGGCCTGTACAATCACTCCCTTCCACAATCCAAGAACGACTCGCCCCCATGCCAGTCAGCTATACCGACTCCCCCGGCGGTTTTGTGCCAGACCCACAGATGGCATCTGGGGCACGCCGCAGTGGCAGGAGTTCCCCCGGTCGAGCAAGAGAGCACCGAGGGGCCGGTCGCAGGTCGAGGAGCTACCCGACTACCCTATCCCGCTCGGGTACTCCTGGTACTGCTCCGACATACGATGACTACGATCCTGAACATAACCGACGTTCCGAGGTCGTTTCTGTCCCACATTCGGTTGAAGGAGAGGAAGACGAGGAACCTGCCCCCCAGATAAGAATCACACACGCCTGTCAGTGACCATTTGTTCTCGGGGAGCCCATCTACTTATATCCTTCTAGCACCACCAAGTGTTCGTGACCAAATCGCTGAAGGGGGCACGTCAATTTCATACTACCAAGCGAGAATCACAGAGCTGGAGGCTAAATTAGCAATGACGAAGGCTGACCTTGAGGCCGAGAGGGCACTCAGAATTTCGGAGGAGATAGCCCGGAGGGAGAAGGAGAGATTGGAGGACCTGGAGAGGCATGAAGGCGTTTGCGCTCAGCTCAGCGATATCGCCAACCTCATGCAAGAGCAGCGGGATGAGTCTGTCAGGAGGAGGGAACTAATGGATGAGAGATGGAACGAAAAGGTGATTCGTCGTGTGGAGAAGGACACTCAGATCGTCAACCTGCACGACATAATTGCCAGGACCATCGAGGACAAAGTGGCCGAGAGGATTCGCAGGGAAGAGGAGAGGATCGCCGCCGAATCTCGACCAGGTAACGTTGACTAAACACTAATTTCGGATGTGACTCTCAAATCCCTTAGGGATTGAACGTGTTTTGGAAGAGTGACGTTAGTCATTGAACCAGATGTCCGATATCTGGAGGCCAGGAATCGCGAAGAAACCTTGGGTTTCACTCGTGAATCCGCGAACGATAAAGTTCCCTACGAGGTGGAAGAGGTTAGTCGTTTGTGTCCTGCGTGTAACCGCTAGCGGGTTGCGTGCAGCGACTCAATGGCCCCACACCCGGACACCGAACGTTCGAACGGTAACATGTAGCACATTGCTCGGCCACTCCCCTCCGCGCGCTTGCAAGATCTAACTTCCGAGGCTCACGCAAACAAGAGAGCCGGCCGCGACTGATGGGATAATCGTAATAAAACGACAATGGGCATGGGTGATGTGATAACAGCCCGGACCGTTTGTTATTGTACTCACTTACTCGGACACCAGCTTACGCGCCTTTATCTCGCTCTACAATTGGTGACTGCGCACGAGCCTAGACGGATGCCCAGGAACTTTTTCAAGGAAGGTCCAGAGACTCCGGTCGCTCTGTCGGGTCGCAGGCAGTGCGAATTTCGGCTACCGGCGGTTTCTAGTCTTACGGACAGTCACCCACTTGCATATATGGGACTCATAGTGTGCCTGTTCGGACCGACTTCTGCCTTAATAGCTTTCGGAGGCGTTTGACAGTGCGACCAGGCGGAATACGGCCACCGGTTCCCTTCATAAAAGGATCGTGCCACCTTGGCCGCAGCAGAGATCCCGATGACATCACGACAGCCGTAAGGGCGCAAGATCAGAAGTACGTACCATTCAATAGCATGGGTATGGCCGCAAGGGCTCGTGCTAGGTAAAAAGCACAAGTAACGTAATTCTTCAGAACGGATTAGGCCCATCCTTGATCATGAATTACATACATATGTGTGTCACAGTCGCGGCCCTGCATGTAAATGGGACTTGCGAGGTTCAAGCTTAGGTTCATCGGTGTCATCTCTAAGATTGCTGTGCTGCCACGGAAAATCAAATGGTGGTGACCGGATGACCATCTACGAACGTTTCAGCGCGGGGATTCCTGAAGGCCATCAAGGGTCTCGCGTCCAGGTGACAGAAGGCGGGGAAAGGGTGTGGATGCCCCTCATGCAGTTGTGATCCCTTGGCCATTCCCGAAAGCAGAGTGAGGTGTGATTGTTGCCGCTGGACGCACAGGGAACATCGGCTGCCCAGGGCCGACCCAGATATCCTGGCAAACGTGTGCAGAAAGTCGGAACGTTTGAGGCAGGCCACACGCGATCCGTGGGAATGACTCCAAAGACCCACGTTAAGTTGTATCCAAGCTGCTCGGGGAGCTGGTCTGAGAAACATTAATCTTGCGTGTATTATAAGCAAAGGCTAAGGCTACAGGTTGAACGAAGGTATAAATGCAATGTATGCGAGATATGATACGTGATACGGAGTGAACACCCTCTTTTCGCAGAATCAGAGGGGGAGGTCGTGAAGAAGTGAATGTGAATGAGGGTAAGTAATCGTCCATGAGTGGTAGGGGAGTAAAGAGGTAAAGAGAGAAAAATAATAATAACCGTAGTCCAAAGCGTGTATAGTGCGGGTAGTATTTCAGATGTAGATTAAACAAACTTCCTGTACGGATTGTTCGAGCCTAAACTGTTCTCTGAAGAGCCGGTGAGGTTATGCTGCAGCTCTCGATCCTGGACGCTGGTCTTGTACTCTTCAGCGCGAGTCAACTTCCGACTTTGGCTGCTCCTTCCACTGCCGGTAGACACTGAGAACCTTGAACTGAGCAAGTCCCTGACGGGCATTCTCGGTTCTGGAGCCTTCTTGTTGGCACCAGTGACCTGCGAATAAATCGACCGACTCGCAATGCTCCCGAGTAGATCGTCCCTGGGTCTCTGTTGCAGCAGGCGGCCATATTCTCGCTCGAGCTCTGTAGAGGGATTGTTGTTGTGGGACTGACGGAGGTAGTATCGGGTATACTCGGATGGGGTGCTCCGGATCGACTGTTCGTACTCGTAGGCACCAACAATTCCGTCGAGGTCGTCATCGTCGTGATACGTCGCCGGCCGCTTCAGATTGTCTCGAAATCTTCTTTGCTCCTCGAGGTCCCGCAACACGATGTCTCCCTTCTTGGTGTCCCCAGGATAACCTTGCGGGTCCGCGGTGTATGCGTAATGTCCGGCGAGCTTGTTCTTCGGGGTATGTCCGAACAGCCTCTCTCCAAATCTGACGAGACGTTGCTTCCAGTCACCGGTATCGTCCAACTTCTTCGCGATGGCGAATTGCTTCGTCTTGTTGGCCCTCTGCTTTCTGGCTCGCCGCCTCCAGCACATCAAGAAGACCAGGAAGATAAAGGCGCATCCGAGGGTCATGAGGAGAATCTGCCACCACTGGAGTTTGTTGGAATTACTGTTTATGGGTGTAGGGGAGTCGATGCCGGTGATGGTGGGCAGAGGCGGGGCGTCTGATGTTCCAGATGGGTCAGGAACCATGACAAGGTCGGACAGGCAAACACCCATCCCAGGGGCAACGGATGTACTACTCTTGCAGCTCGCGTCGACACACGAGCCGCCCCTTAACACCTTGTTGTTCGAGTCTCCACAGGCGAGGCAGGAGCTGGGCCCAGGACCGGAGCAACTTGAACAGCTGGAATCGCAGGCTTGACAGGTAGAAACTGTCTTGTCGAAATATTGATTCTGGGCGCAGGTGGGGAGACAACGACCGTTTGTGAGGACCGGTCGATCGGGTGAGCAGCTAGAGCATTGGTTGAACGCTCCGCCAGAACATGTAGCACAGTCGGGGTGGCAGGTGAGACAGATACCGGATGAACTGAATGTGTTGGAAGGACAGCTTGCGACACACGAGCCAGAGGACGCGAGTTGGCTATTGGCGCAAGTCAGGCAGAAGTTTGCGGATCCGGAACAGGATGAGCAGGACGCGTCACACTTCTTGCAAGTGTTGTCGGCAGGGTCGACGAATGTCCCAGAAGGACAAGATTCAATACATTTGCCCTCGCTGAGGACGAAACCTGGGAGGCAACCCGTGCATTCAAGCTGGTCCACAGTCGAGGCAACGTTGAAACCTGGAATCCCGCATCCTGTACATTTCGGAGGACAAGCTAAAATTAAGTGCCCTTAGCGTCTTTCGTAAACGGGGACGTAAATGAGACGGCGTACTGTCGCATTCGTGCTTGTTGTTATCAGCGATTAAACTAGAACCGGTGCAAACGCCATTTCCATCAGCGCTAACGCAATTCCCGTTGAACTTGTACGTGCCAGAAGCACAGAGAATACAGTCGTTCGACGTCGGTCCAGAACACGTTGTACAAGACGGAGAGCAACGGTTGCAATTAGTACCGTCGCTAAAAGCTTCATCTGGGCACACAATTCCAGCAGATGTTGGGGTCTTTGGAGCGATGCATCTCGATCTGTCATTGGCGTCCTGGGTGAAACCGGACTGACAGGTAATGCAAACCGCTGTTCCATCGGCACACTCGGTACAACCAAGTTGACAAACTGAGGTGTATTAGCTAGGGTGAATTTGAGGTTAGAGTCGGGAACAAACCTTGGCAGTTACCGTCGTTAGTCTTGAAAAAGCCCTTCGAGCACGCTGAACACGAGGTGCCGTCGGTACCGGTAGTCCAGCCAGGGTTACATGTACACTGTCCATTGGAACCGCAAACGCCGTTAACGCAATTGCAGGTTGACGGGAGATTGGCTACGGCGGGGGTAAGACAGATGCCGGTGCCCGTGATTCCTTGGTCGCACTTGTCGCAGTTGGATGGACAGGGTTGACATTTAGGGCCGAAAAAACCCTCCTCGCACGATTCACACGCAGAACCGGTGAAACCAGTTGGACAAGTGCACGTCCCACTGGTGGAACACACACCACTGCCGGAGCAGGCAGGGGTACATGACGACGACTGGATGTCCAGGATTGCGAGGGCGGCTGTTGCAACCGATACGGGGAGTTGGGCCACATCAGGGACGGAACTCCAGAAAATGACACGATCGGAGCCAGATTGCATGGAGGTCCAGACATTTGATGAAAGCACGAGCGACTGGGAGGTGATCGGGGTAGAAGAGTTGCCAACGGGAGAAGTTGGAAGGGGAGCGAATAGCTCGTTGCCGCTGTACATCGATTGGGAGTAGACTGCGACTCCGGGTTGGAGAGCAACGTCAAGAGGCAAAGAAACGGTGCCATTGTTGGTGAAACCTTGTGACGAGGATTTCAAGGTAGCAGCTGCGTTCGTAAGAAGGGAGTGAAGTAGTTCGGGGTCTGTGGCGGCCGTATAGCGTCCAGGCAGTAATCGTACATCAGTCACGGCACCGGGGGCCGACAATTGAGCACCAACTACGGAGGTGAGGTGATTAGTTGAGGGTGTGACGGAGAAAAGAAGGGGACGCAACTTGTTAGGTTGGTGTATCCCTGGATACATTGACCAGCAACGCAAACAACGGTCGATTGAACTGCATCTATCGCACAAAGTTCAGTTGCGGGGTGATTTGGGCCAACTCGGGCTTACCAGCAGACTTTGCGAAGAAAATGAGAGTAGAAAGGAAAAGGCCCGACAAGAACATCTGGTCGAGAGGGTGGTGGTAGAAGGAGAGAAGGGGGGGGCATGGGACCCGCCCGGGATGCACGAGTTATTTATTTCGCAACAATAGACTGTGCCGCCATTGTCTAACAATGGGCAGCTCGCTTCCGAAAAAGGAAAGTCGCGTGGAATGAGGAGGGACAACGGGCTGCCACGTGACTTTCCGACCTACCTTCCTAATATGGCAAAACATCCGGCGATCCGATCCGGGAGACCTTGAGTCTGGAATAGTGATTGATGGCAGGCCGGGTCAGTCATGATTCAAATACCCAGCCTCGAGGTTCGAATCAAGGGTATTAGAATGCGCTGGATTATCCAGCGTGGGGCATATATTAGAACGATGAATTACGAGTAAACACATCTTCGCTGTCTTCCCCCTTCCCCTCCCATGATAAAGACTCTCCCCGCCGTCCAGGACGTCGCCTACCACGTCGAAATCCCCGGCTCCAGGGTCGGTCCAGACGACGGTCCATGGCCCCGTCCGTATCATATCCTGGCAGAAGCTGAGCTTGCACGGGAGCTCGAGCTCACCGCGAAGCCGCTGTCCTTTTCCCTCGGTTCTCGCTACTCAGCATACGGAGTGAATTTTCAACCCTGCCACGGCTATTCTACTCAGGACCGGTACACCGTCCAGCAGCTCAATGTGCACGGTCGGGTCTGGACCTTCACAGGTGTTTTCGACGGTATGTGTCCTTTCGGCACAGCCGAAGCGCCTGACTAATGCCCTGGTCGCTTTGCAAGGTCATCTGGGTGATCTCACGGTCGAGCACACCGCTTATCACCTGCCCATCATCGTCAAAGAGCTTCTGTCCAGTTCGCCTCCTGAACGGCTGCAAGATCCGGCGGAAATTTCCCGAATTTTATCGGACGCGGCCACTTCGTTCGATCATGCAATTGCGGGTGACATCCTCAAAGTATTTCCCGGCGGCATCCAAAGCCTGGCAGATATGCCGCAGTCGACAATACAGGCCATAATAAACCGGAATCCCGATCCTCAGTTCCTCAAAAAGGCCCGCCTCTGCATGTACGGAACCACGGCTTTGGCTGCCCTCGTAGATCCCGATCACCAGAACCTGTGGGTCGCCAACGTGGGCGATTGTCAAGCCGGTGAGTCTATCCCCGCCGTTCCTTATCTTGGCACACGTCCTCAGCTTTTCTTCAGTCTTTGTATCCCCGAACGGTCCCCTCGGGTGGAAGTCTGAACTGCTGACCGCTAGCCATAATTGTGACAACGATGCCGAAATATCACGCGTTATCTCGGAACACCCAGGGGAACCAGAATGCATCCTTGATCGCCGCGTTCTGGGTGCCTTGGCCCCAACAAGATGTAAGGTTCCCCCTATCATCTCCTAAAACGCATCCTCATTTCGCCTAGGCATCGGGGATATCCCTTTTAAGCAGCCGTCAGACTTCACTCGTAAGATCTTGTACAACATCTTCCCTGGATACCGTGACACTTCCGCCTGGGACGAATTTCTCAATCGGAATATCTCACCACCTTATATCACTGCCGAACCCGAGATCACCCATAGGAAGCTTTGCCCTAACGCCGACAATGGATTCCTTATTTTGTGCTCCGATGGACTCGCAGATCTCTGGTCTACTACCTTCTCCGACGAACAACGCATGGCTGACGAGTGGGGCAGAGTAGTAGCAGAGGTCGTGAAGAAAGAGGGGATGACGGGCAAAACAAACCTGGCCCTCAAGCTTCTCAGACAGTCTATCGGTGGAGAAGACACGAAAAGTGTCTCGAGGGTCTTGACCTTGGACATGAATACCCCATGGATCGACGACACCACGATCGTCATTCAAACGTTGTGATTCCATTCCGGTCCCTTTTTTGGTCTTTCTTTTTTGTTTATTGTAATACTGTAATTAACCCCTGTATCACTACCGCTATCGACAGTGTTTTCTTGGAGGATGACCAAGTGTGGGAACCCGATCAGCGATGGATTCAAGACGTAAAACTTCCGAGCGTGCGCAGAGGTCCCCAACGGCGTTCTTGGTATCTTGCCATCGCTCACAGGGTTCCCTCCAGTCATAGCCTGGATTACTTCAGGAGACTTGGGATACTCTCAAACGTTCCACATTGCGTGTGATTGGGCGCTACCGCCTTGTCCACGAGGCACGAGTCACTGCCATACCCAAAGATCATCCTAGGATCACATCTTTCCCGTACGCCCCTGGTTCTCCGTGTCGCCACACCACCCGTTAAGACCTTTTGCAGCTCTTTTACACTCAAATATGCCTCCCATGTCGCAATATTCTCCGAATCCGTCGCCGATGGTGCCCGAGCCAGCTAGTCTCCCTCCTGAGTCAACACCCGTTCGCCCTCCACCGATCCCTCATCAACACTCCGGAGGTTCCGGTGGTCCCAGCCCTCCAGCCTGGGCATCCGCCCAATATCAAAGCATGAATGCGTTCCCTCAAGGATATCCGCCCAGCACCCCATACCATGCCGCCCAACAAGCCTTCCCGTACCAGCAGCCAGGTTCCTACCACCCTCCGCCGGTTGGGCTACCCGCTGGGGTACCTCCGACCCCAGACGCGCGAATTTTACCCAATGGCTTGTCAGCAGATTGGATCGGTTCCGCTTCAGGTTGGAACCCTAATATGCCCCCAGTTACGCCTTACAACGGTCCTCAACCACATACAAATTTCAATGCCTTCCAACAACCCCTCCCTGGAGGAGGTCCTCCTGTTGGGTTTATACCTGGCGGTTGGGGCGGCGGTCCCCCTCCTGCTGCTTATGGTACACCATGGAACGCACCAGTGACACCTGCCGGACCCGGCCAAGGGTGGAGCGGTGGTGGATGGGGTGGATGGGGTGGTGGACCACAGGCTGCTGGCCCAACTACTCCATGGTCTATGGCAGGGGGAGGTGGTGGTGGTGGGCCCCAATCCTGGTCTCAACCACCAGCCCCCCTTGTTCCTCAACAAACTGGAGGCGGCCTCGCAGCTGCCATGAGAGATAGGTCGAACGAAGGTCTCGACACAGTGGACTTGTTTGCAACCGGACCCAACTGTAGGTGTCCCACGTCCGCAACCATTCCGCTCATGCTAATCGTTTTCCACAGATGGACCCGTCCTCACTCCATTCCTTCTCCGAATCGTTGGCGCCCAGCTCAAGATTAACCCCCTCCTGACTGCCCCAAACCAGGATCTCGACCAAGTTTACCTCAAGTGGAATATGCTTTTCAACGCATCACATTGCGTTCGTTCTGATGACAAACCGGACAAATCATGGTCAAACGGTCGGGGTTCACCAGCAACGCATCCTCGTCTAACAGAGCTCAAGATCATCTCTTCCACGTTCCCCTGGGGCATCACCGTTCACGCCGGAGATACAACTATTGGTGTCACTTGCGGAGAAATCATTGACAGGCTGGACGACTTCTTGCACAAGAATCTGAGGAAGGAAGATGCCGACCTCGACTCTGGAAACCACAGAGTGGAACGTGATCACGCCTATTACCACAACCGCTCTACCGCCATCGGTGTTCCTGGGGGCCGCCTGGGAGAGGGATTGCGCAGGTTGGATTGGTTGTGTAAGGATACGATGTTCGGAGGGCTCGAAGTGGACAATGGTTTCGTGAGAGAGCACCATGACGGCGCATCGCCTCCGGCGGTTCTGACGCTTCTGTGTACGACGAGGTACCCCCTCACCGAGCAAGAACTAGACGAGCAGAATGCTAGGGAGAGGGAGGAAGACGTCAGGTTGAGAGCTGCAGAGGAACGCGCCAGGGCAGCGGAGGCTCGAGCCGCCGAGCTCGAAGAGAGGGAGATGAGGCGGAGGAGGGCCCGGTCACGCTCGAGAGCAGGCAGTGTCCATAGCAGGCAATCTGGGAGGTCCAGTACCAGGGGTCATATATCGAGGACCCCCTCGACGGACGAAGATTCAGACGATGACGTGTGAACGAACGTGTTCTATTGACTTTCCTACGTGCTTTCGGTTCTTCAAACTTTGTTTTGTTTATTGTACACGTGTAATCCCATCTGGATAAGTGCATATCATCACCTCATTTCGCCTCAAAAATTACCTGCATTCTTGCCGCCGATTGCGCCTGCCGGCAAAGAAACCTGATCCTGCACCACCACAATCCGCCTGCTGGGTTGTTCACGATCCCCTTTACCAAATGAAACTCTCAAACGCCCTGAGCCCTCTGGTAGATCTCCGCTACGCGATTGGTACTTCACTATGGCCCACCATTCTGGATATCTACAACTCTCCTTCACTTCTCTTGCGTCCTGCGGCACTGTCCCAGATCGTCATGGCACATATATGGTTACTGTTTGGTGACCCCACGGATGAGGGTGGGCGACCTACCAAATCAGACTTGATCTCTCCGAACGCCCATGGGATTATCTTGGACATCGGCGCTGGTATGTACCCATGTTTATCCTCAAATCGGGCTTCCGGTGGTAGCCTTTCGCTCTAGGTCATGGCCACACCGTACAATACCTTGATCGAAACAAGGTCACGAAATATTTGGCCTTGGAACCAAATACCCGAATGCATTCGCACATCCGGGCCGCCGCAAACGGTGCGGGGTTTAACGAGGGAGATGGGTCGCTGGTCATTCTCTCCTGTGGCGCTGAGGATGTGTCGTCCATCCTTGAAGCTCTGGGAGTGACCCAACCTCCAGTTGACACAATAATCTCCGTCATGACACTCTGTTCCGTCCCATCACCCGAACGCACGATACGGAGCCTTGTTCGAGATGTCTTGAAACCCGGTGGTCAATTCCTCTTCTACGAGCACGTGCTGAGTCCTCGCGAAGATGTCGCTTGGTGGCAGCGGGCCTGGACTCCAATATGGTCTGTACCCTTCGATGGGTGTAGGTTAGACAGGCCCATCCATTCTTGGGTGGATGGCGTGACTCTTGTGGAGGATAATGGCGTGGAAGCGAGTGCGTGGGGTGAACGGAGGTTATGGGGGAAGGAGGGGGAGAGCGACGAGAATCTTTGGTGGCACCAAGTAGGAAGGTTTGTGAAACGAGCTTGATACCCGGGACTAGTGTAGAATACGCAATGTATAGAAACAAACATTGAAAGTTGGACCCCCCCCCCCAGTCTTCCGTTTCCCCTGTGTGAGGTTCATTACCCTCTCGTCGACGGCGCTGGCCAAAGACCGGAGACACAAGCTAGGTCATATTATCCACAGGCCAATGCACCGAGTTTCAATGTCTTGAGCGCTTGATCTCTAACCATGGTACGTCTCCCAGGACCTAGGACTCATCAAGGCCCGAAGTCCTGCGCACGGAGTGTCTGCAGCCACCTTGTGAACTGTTAACATCGCGACTGCGATGCCATCTATTACTCGCGATCACCTACCATAGGGATCACCGCGCTTTGGCCTCCCCCAACATGTCTCAGCACTCAGATCTCGAACTCGTGTTCCACACTCCTCAAGAAATCCAATCGTCTAAGGAGACGCTGGATGAATGGCGAAATGACCAGACTAGGATCGGTCACCTTCAGACGTTATCTGTCAGGTCCCGGGATTGTGATCCTGACAGCCCGGTCTACCAGGACTTTATCGGCTCCCTAATCCAGTTTTTCGAATCTGGGAAGAGCCATCTCCAGAACTTTCAGACCCTAAGGCAAGCTTGTTTGCGTTCAGTCATCGATCATCGCGGAGGTATTCAACCGCATCTCTAGATGGGAGGTCGAGAGGGAATTTCCCCCCTCGCTCCTCCCCATATTCGAAACGAATCACCCATCTTGGGCTATCCACCTCCACAGCACCCCCGGAATCACTGGCGTTTCGTCCTCTCCAGCGGTGACCTCGCTTACCGTGGGGTTGACCCCGAGCTACATGTCCAACGACAAAGCAGCCCTCTCCAACCTCCAAAGTGTAATCCAGAGCTCGAAAAACCTCAAGAAGCTGCACGTATGTGTTGACGTTCACGGATGTGTTCGTCATAATTACGGCACCGACTTCTCGGAAAACGGCGAGAGGTTCCCTCCCCTCGAGGAACTCGCATTGGAGTGGTTCCAGATTACCCAACGTTGTGGCGAGTATTGGTTGAAGGCGATGGACTGGTCACGTTTACGGGCCCTGGATTTCCGCGAGGGGTCATTCTCGGACTCGTTCCTCCCTCTCCTACTTCCGATTACAGACAAGCTACCCGCCCTGGAGAGCATCGGGCTGAACTTACCACCCTGGGGGGAGGAGGATGTTCGAGAACAGAGGAATGATCCAAACTCCCCCTTCTCGCTCACAAGGCAACTATTTTTAACGGCTCGGCCTCAATCTTTGGTCGACGTTCGAGTTCAGGGACACTACCGGCCTCTTCTGCCAGACATTCTCGATCACCACGCGGCATCGCTCAAATACCTTTCGCTCCACGAGACAGAGGTTGCGAGTGAGGACAATCAAAGGTCCCCGATCTCCGTGGAGGAACTAGAGGAAATCGGTACCAAGTCCACCGGTCTCGAGGCATTAGCCTTCGATGTGAATATATCAAAGAGGCATACATGGGTGGGCACATATCCGGGATTTTACTCCACCGTACTAATCTTGCACTGCCCAAGCCGAACGATATCCTCGACGCTCTAGTGTCACAAAAGTTCTCCTCACTGAAAAGACTAACAGTGTTCTCTCTCATTGGGATCGGGGGAAAAATGATAGTGAGTCCGGATGGACAACGCGGGTTTGCGCCAGCAACGACGGAAGAGGATGTCAAAAACCTATCCTCGTCTCTTTCTGCAACGTCCTTGGAAGAAATCAACGTTCGGATAGGTGAAAAGCGGACCGTCAGAGGCAGACCCGCATATTGGGTTTTATGGGAAACCAGCAATCGCAAGGACTTGACAATGAGTAGGGAGAAGGACGGATGGGTGTTTTCTTCGATAAGAACCGGTCGAGATACCTAGTTCGTTGTAAATCGAATACCCCATGTAGGCTTGGTCTCCCGTCATCGAGTGGATTCGATCGTTCATTCTCCTGCTTCAAATTTAAAGGGATAGCCCCCCACCACATCGGAAGGAGGTAGGCGATTCCGGAGTAAGATAACCTTCCAACGAGTGTCACGCATTTGCTTATCCTCTCCGATCCGACAGAAGCGTCACCCCCTAACGCTGCAAGGTTCGGGTGTCGTGTAGTTGTCCCTGGTAATGGATACAGCACAACAGACAAGAGAGTTCGCAGAGGTCTCATCGAACAAGTATTGCGGTGGTCATGTGGTGGTTGCGGAACGATTCGAATACCAATGGCGGAGTAATTTTCATTCCAATATCGCACATGGGTAAATCATACAACATGCAATGCACACCAGGGGCAGAATGAGGGGAAGAGGTTTAACCACGCTTCTTCGACACACCGACGGTCTTTCCGCGACGGCCTGAACAATGAAGAAACAGCGGATCAGAATTCGTGAAAAAAAGACAAGGAAAAATCTCAGCGCACCAGTAGTCTTGGTGTGCTGACCCCTGACACGGAGACCCCAGAAGTGCCTCAGACCACGGTGGGCCCTGATCTTCTTTAACCTCTCGAGATCGTCACGGAGCTTGGAGTCGACACCGTTGGACAATATTTGCGAGTTCTTGCCGTCGACGATATCTTTTTGTCTGTTCAAGAACCATGTTGGGATCTTGAACTGGGTGGGGTTTTGGATTATGGTAACAATGCGCTCAAGCTCATCCGAGTTGAGCTCACCAGCACTGGTAACAAAGACCAATCGCGTGAGCCGGAGATTCACTCCAGAGATCAGAAACGACGCACCGCTTGTTCAAATCGACATCGGCCTTCTTGCAGACAATGTTGGAGTATCGTCGACCAACACCCTTGATCTCAGTCATTGCGTACATGACCTTGCGCTTTCCATCGACGTTGGTGTTCAGCAGACGGAGAATGTGCTGGGGATCATGGGCTTTAGTCCGACTTCCGAGGTGCGAACGGACTGGATTACCTGGAATTGTTGGTGGGCTTCTGGGACGACGAGAGACATGGTGACGGGAGGCGAAGATGTCTAGACAAAAATCCCACGTTAGCCCATCCAAATGCAAAACACTCAATCCATCCGCATCCGCCCAATTTTCCCGGGTAAACCAGGTCCACGGTGACCATAGAGAGCAGAACTTCTAGCATTGGAGATGAAACTTACATCGATATCTTCGGGGGCGACGGTGAATGGGGGCGTCGGTCGGTGTGGTGATTGTTGGTGGTCTCTGACCCTAACCCTAAACTAGGCGCATGGAGTTTGCCGAACAGTCAACGCCACAACTGAGCGCTAACTCGAACTTGAGTCTTGAGAGTCGAACAGTAAACTATGTTGAGCTGTTACCTATACTGTACACTCAAAACAACCCCCAGAACGTCTATGGCTATGTGATGTATTTACTGATAAGATGAAAAATAAGACTTAGCAACCGTGACCGCCTCCTCGACTTTCCCTACCTCCATGCCAACACCCTGCGCGCTCTCATCCTTCCCACCAGCCTTCCCGCCGACGATTTCAGAGACCTTCGTCGCCCACTGGCGGGCGTCCAGTCCTTTCGATTTCAGTGGGGGAGGGACAAAGTTTACATGGACGACCTTGCCACTCTCGGAGTCGACACTGAAGACATACAGGGCCTTGCCCAACTTCCTTCCCTGAGCAACAAGGCCCTGAAGAATCTTGGCATTGCCCTGCGCGTCGACGCTGGCGATGTAAGAGTCCGCATTCTCGTTGTCTTTGAAGTAGTTGACGAATGCATCGACGACGACCTTCGTAGCAGCCGCCTCCTTGTCCTTGACTTCCTTGTCAAAAGCTTTCCGGAGTGCGGTGGCCCGTTCCTTGAGCTCTGTCTTTCTCACAGCGGAGAAATCAGCTTGACCCAATTGGATGGTGTACGCCTTTAGTTGAGTGTCCTTCTCCTTCCCGCTGAGTTGCTCAATCCTGTCCAACCTCGATTTCAGGTCATCGGCGACCCGTGTCACCTCAGCCGCTTCGTGTCCGGTGACAGCGATTATACGTCGGATACCCTTCGCGATTCCGGATTCTTCGAGGATAACGAAATCCTTGATGTCTCCTGTCTTCACGACATGGCTGCAAGCAAGGTACGTCACTATGGCGGATGTAGCCACATTCCGATACCACTTACGTTCCACCGCAGAATTCAACACTTGTGCTCCTCCACTTGCCGTTCTCGATGTCCTTGAGGATTTCCTCTACCTCATATTCAAGCGTGACTACCCTGACTGGGTCGGGGTAAGCCTCCCCGAAGACAGCACGCACTCCCGGGATGTTATGAGCGGTCTTCAGGTCAACCTCTTTACTGAAAACCTTAACGTTCCGTTTGATCCAGTCCCGACCGAGGTTCTCGATCCTTTCGATATCCGTATTCGCAATACCCGCCTTGTGGGAAAAGTCGAAACGCAGTTTAGTGGGTGCAACGAGCGATCCTCTCTGGTCGATGTGGTCTCCAAGGACTTCTCGGAGGGACCAGTTGAGAATGTGGGTAGCAGTGTGGTTGTTTCTGAGCGGCCATCGACGCAGCTACGTTCAAGGGTGAGCAACCAACCCCTCGGAGGTGTTTGTTAGACGTACTTCATCATAAGATGAGACAACTTCGTCACCAACTTTCAGTTGACCGTACTTCAGACGACCAATGTGTAAAACGTAGCCGCTGAACACTTGCACGTCTTCCACTTCGAAGTCGGCAACACCATCTATGACAATGTTTCCAGTGTCGTACTCTTGGCCACCAGCTTCGGCGTAGAAACTCGTCTTGTCCAAGAGGATACCAAAGGTGGTGCCTTCAGGAAGGTCAGAGGTCGATGACAGGAACCCACGATCATGGTAGATGGCCTTCACAATCGCGTCAATGTTTCCGAGAGCTTTCGCGAAGGTGAGTTTGGGTCTTGGTGTCGGTTGGATTGCGTAACTTACCAAACTTGGCGGAGTCGTCGGTCTTTGGAACCCCAGGGTTCTTCTCCAGGCTCGCGAGGTCATGGACATCAAGTTTGACAGCATCCTTCTTGCCCTTCTTCGACGATGCCTGACTGGCAGCCTTGGACTGCGCTTGCGCCTTCTCAAATTCGTCATTGTTGATCGTAAGTCCGAGTTCTTCTGCCATAAGCTGTGTCAGATCGGCGGGGAAACCATATGTGTCGTATAGCCGCCAGACATCGTGACCATTGAGTTCTTTCAGGCCCTGGCCCTTTGTGCGCGTCGCGTACTGATCGAAGAGTTTTTCTCCCCGATCCAATGTACGAGAGAAGGATTCCTCCTCTTCATCGAGGATCTCCTTGATTTCAGCGGTCTTCTTAGTAATCTCGGGGAAGGATGGTCCCTGATAACACCCTAAGTCAGCACATGCAACTAAGACATCTGGGCTCGGGACAAGGGCACCATTTGTTCCACAACCGTGGGCGCAAGGGAGGAGAAAAACGACCCGATGTTGACACCAAGTTTCTTCCTCGCGTATCGGGCACCTCGACGAAGAATTCTACGGAGGACGTATCCACGGCCAACGTTGTTGGGTACACCCCCATCGCTCAACGCGAAGGTAAGGGTTCGGACGTGATCAGCGACGACACGGTACGCGGTGTCGATACCATCGGCATCCTCTGCACCGAACCTGCCCTGGTATGGCCTAACGCCAGTCAACTCCTGGACTTTGTTAAAAATCGGTGTGAAGACATCAGTGTCGTAATTTGAGCGTTTATCTTGTACGACGGAGACCAGTCGCTCGAAACCCATGCCGGTGTCGACATGTTTTGACGGAAGTGGTTTGAGCGAGCCATCCTCCTCGCGGTTGAATTGCATAAAGACGTTGTTCCAGATTTCCAAGACGTCGGGATCATCTTTGTTGACGAGGTGCGCGGCATTGCGGCCGCCTATCCGGTCATAATGGATCTCACTACAATCGGTGAGTCCACGTAGAGAACAGGTAGATACCGGAGTTACCTGCACGGACCACACGGACCGACGGCTCCCATCTCTGTTGAGTGAGATGTCAAAAACTGTGCTGTTCAGTCGAAGTTTGTTGCACTCACCCCAGAAATTATCCTTCGAATTTCCAGGAAGGATGTGGTCTTCCGGAACACCCTGCTGAGACCAGTACTCCTTCGCCTCCAAGTCTGGTTCCAGTGAATTCTTGGGGTCACCTTCGAAGTATGTGACATATAGCCGGTCTTTAGGTAACCCGTAGACCCGTGTAAGCAGATCCCACGAATAGAAGATGGCTTCTTTCTGCACCACCGGTCAGCGTGCTGTCAGGGGGTACCTCTACAGCTAGAATACCTTGAAGTAGTCTCCGAATGACCAATTTCCCAGCATCTCGAAGAATGTGTGGTGATAGGAATCCTTTCCGACATCATCCAAGTCTGAGAACACGAAAGTGTAAACGGAGACCGTGAACGGAGGTGAGCTGCCGCGTACCATTGTGCTTGCCTCCGGCACGGATACACTTCTGACTATTATAGGCACGCTTTAGGGTCGCCATATCCGAGTGAGGGTCAACTGTGCCTAGAAATATTGATTTGTACTGGCCCAACGGTTCAGCATCGGTCCTGCCAACACAGCAGGGGCGGGACTCACCTGGTTCATACCAGCATTAGCGAACAGCAACGTCGGATCGTCATATGGGATCGTAGATGACGAGCGCACGAAGGTGTGCTTATTTTGGGCGAAATAATTGAAGAACTCCTGCCTAATTCTGACGGACGACCAAGTGGAGGGATTGTCTTGGGAGCTGGAAGACATTTTCCGAAGCAGCAGGGATGTCGTACGATTAAGATATCGCGATGGTGGATAGCTCCTGCAGAGATATGGTGTGGCTAATCTGACTCGTCCGGCCAGGATCATTTGGCCGGAACCTGGGCCAGCCACGTGTCGACACTCGGTCGGAGCGGGCGAAGTTTGTGAATTAGCCGAGCCCTCGTGCAGCGGATCTCGCCTCCTCGTCTGCAGCTGCCACCCCAAGCACGCCTTCACTCGTTTGCTCCCAAACGGAAACTAACCCTCTACCTGGCACTCTGGGCCCTGGGGTCTGGGTCGTGGTGGGTGGCGTCCCGCACGTGATCGGAGTCGCGCCAATGAGAATCCAAACTCCGATTCGCCCCCCGGTTTGAACCCTGGACAACCGGTCCGCATTTGTCGTCGTCCGACCACTCAGCGGTTCTTCTTGACAGGAACAGGCATGCGCGCAAAGGCTGTTGAACTGACTGTGAGCTCCCTCCCTCTCTGCCCGTACGCCTCGTATGCTGACTGAACGCGTTCAAGTGTAACTCGGTGCAAGACCTGAACTACCACTTCGCGACTGTTGAAGAACATCTTGCTCTGCCAGAGTCTGAAGAGACATGGGACAAGTTGGCATTATCGCTCGCGCGTCTCAAGTCTCTATCTGACAATGGGGCTGCTGAATTTCCCTCCGAATTCACCTTGCTGATACGAGGAGTCGCCAGGCCTCTCATCAACTGTCTCAATTCCGAACGTTCAAAACTCTCTGGGGTCTCCTTGGAGCTGTTTGCTTCCCTTAGCCAGTCACTGCAATCGTCATTTGCCCCACTCATCCCCGTCTTCATGCCCACCCTTTTATCGCAATGTATGCGGTCAAACAAGGTCTTCTCTGCTCGAGGAAAGGCGTGCGTTATCGAGATAATCGGATCCACCAGGTTACCCGGCATCATCACATATGTTCTCAACTCTGTCAAGGACAAGTCCCCCATCATGCGATTAGCGGCGGCGGAAGCTGCTTTGGCCTGTTTGAACGCCTGCGATCCTGAAGAATTGGTGAAAGGCGTCCGCCAGGGAGAAATCGAGACCATCATCAAGGCCACGATTCAGGATGCCAATGGCGATATCCGCAAGACGAGCAGGAAAATATTCGAAGCATATACCATCCTAAATCCAGATCGCATCGATACGTAGGTGTCTCTGCCGGGTTTGTTTGAACCTTATTGATTGAGATCTAATAGGTTTGTTCAACCTTTGAGCCCCACTGCGAAGAAGTATCTGAATATTAAACCAAAAGAGCAGTCCCACTCAAACGGCAGCTCTCAGCCGCATGTCGGTCTCGCACCATCACGGTCAACACGAACAGTACAATCTTCCCAGCAGTCTACCAAGCCAATCCCCAAACCTGCCCTCCATTCACTACCCTCCCATCCCGTTCGACCTACTTCAGCCCTTTCCCAGCACTCCACTCATAGTATTACCAGCAATGCACTCTCAACGGCTTCCACAAGATTCAATGCAATGTCCCAAACTCGGGTACAAGTGGCCGCACGACCAGGCCCAAGCCGCATCATGAACCAACCGCCTCCGCGAAGTGGTGGTGTCACCCGTGTGCAACCAGGGGTCGTGCCTATACCGGGGGGTGTTCCCAAGATGCACGCAGGGCCTCGAAGGATAACGATAATTCCTGCCCCTCCCCCAAAAGAGGTCCCCCCTCCGAAACCCAAGGTCCCCGTGCAAACAAGTTCCATACCAGAGAGACCGAAAAGCCGCGTAACAGCGAAGATTCCACCTATGGTCTCTTCCCAACCGAGTTCCAAGGCTCCCTCTAGACCTCCTTCTGTGGCTGAGAGCTCGAGGCGGGAAATGGAAGTCCCGAGACCGGTATCAAATCGACCCCAATCTCGAACGAGAACGACTAAGCCCGGTCAGACGGAGAAGACGAAGGAAGTATCCTTAGCACCACCGCAGAGTCGAGCCCGGACTACTTCCAACGCGCGACCACCTTCGAGGATGGACTTGTCCAAATCGGCGCGACCACCTTCAAGGGCAGAGCCGACTAAGTCAACACGGACGGGGGCTGCGATCACGACCAAGGTTACTGATAAACGCAAACGTCCCGAACCTCAGCTGGCACCTTCCAAGGACTTCAAGGAGACTGAACCTGCCGCTTCTATCCCCTTACCTCCTTCACCGCCTCTCCCGACAGCCTCAACCACCGGTTCACTACCCTCGTTGAAGCTTGAGACGGAGGTGGAATTCGTGCCTCCAGTAACTATGTCTCCGAAGAAGGCTACCGCCGAAACAAAGGTCGTTCACGCGTTGAAAATGGGCCTTCCCCTGCTGCGTGCTCCCTCACCCCCTCTGCCAGCGGTAACAAAGGTCGAGGACGTTCCGTCACGTGTAACTCCGGAACCAGCGGATGAGCCACAAGAGGCAGCAGTCGAGCCAGCACAAGAATTCGTTCAGGTACAGGAACCAACTGCACAACTGGTTGAACAACGCGACCCCCCTCCCGACCCTGTTCTTACGGAGAAACGACCAGAAGAACTCCTGCCTATATCCGTCCATCCTGTCACCGAGTCGCCTATGTCGCTCAGAAACGAACGAACGAATAAGGTTGGAAACTTAGTCGCTCACTTCGAAGACGCCAACCGCCGCAAGCCAGCTCGCCCCCCGAGAATGGTCGAGCAGACCCCGATTTCTGCGCTGGTATCGACCATCCGGAAGGGTTTCGAGGAGATGAAGCCCTTACCTGCCTTGGAAATGGTCGAGGAGGGTGATTCTGTCGAGATGACACCACCTCCGAGACCTATCAATAGGCTGAACGTTGGTGGTGTGAAGGGGTTGAATATTCGGTCGAGATTGGCACTTGGAGAGAGGACAGCGCTGGCAGCGATGCAATTAAATTCCTGACATGTTATGGATGATACGGAGGATCTATATTATCGTCATCTACTTGTGACTTGTACTGAGCGTAGTCGCTAATGCTTATGAGTTCTATGATAAACAAAGGTCGTTAACAGGATTCCACACCTTGACCGATCAATGCGTGAGGAACTTTCGTCCCCTAGCCCGGCGACGGATGAGTATTCTCTGGCCAGACACGCTCCTCTTCCGCGTCAGGAAACCGTGCCTTCGTTTTCGGACGCGTTGCGATGGCTGATATTCTGTTCCTCGTGATCCCCAACGGACTTGCTGGACAGCCACTTGGAATGGTGTCAGGAGGGGTTGGACGCGATTCCCGCCGAAGAAAGAGGAAGGGGATGGTAGGGTAGTTGCAGAGACAGCGGGAGTTGTCCTGGCCGCGGCGGTGGGCAGCCTCGTGACGACGGACAGCGACGGGCTGAGGGCAGGAGGCGCGGCGGTGAGCAGCCTCGCGAAGGATTGCAGAAGACGAGGCATGGAGTGATCGGCAACCCCCGATCGCTGGCCAACTTGCAAAGTCAGCCATGTCCCTGTATGCGTCGACAAACCAGAAACCCCGGTCGTCTGGGATTCCAACTCCAGGTCGGCCCAGCACAGGAATTCCGACGCCGGGGAGGCTTCGTTCTGTCTCATCCGCGGGCTCAACCACCCAGAGCTCAACCTCGACCCCCGTCGATGACACCGCATTCATGTCCCGTACTCTCGCTGATGCTATCAAGGCCAACGATCCCGCCCAGCATCGTGCTGGCACATCTACTCACAACCCTACAACCCTATCTCCATCATCGTCTTCGCACAACTATTCTAACGGAAAGTCCATCTCCAATAGACCCTCCTCTGTCGCGTCCTCTGTTTCGGCTGTCAGCTCTGTGAATAGCAGAGTCTCCTCTTCCCAGAATTACCCCACGCCCGCTCGTTCTGCTAGCAGACAGTCTAACGTTCATGGTCGAAGTGTCAGTCGGGCAGGAAGACAGTTTGAGATCGGTGATGACGTGAGGATCGAGTCTTTGGGGTTTGAAGGCGTTCTGCGCTTCGTCGGACCGATCGAAGGAAAACCAGGTGAATGGGCAGGTGTGGAACTTGGTGGAGGCTTTGCGGGCAAGGGCAAGAACGACGGAAGTGCAAACGGGTAAGCTGTGCCTTCGTTAAACGCGATCAGACGATCCTGATTTGCAACTTTGATCAGCGTTAAATATTTCACTTGTCCTCCGAAATGTGGCGTGTTTGTCGCAGTTGATAAGCTCTCGCGACCGGCAGTCCGCACTAGCATTGTCTCTCGACCTTCTTCCGTTGCTTCTGTACGCAGCACCAGCGGACGTGTCACTCCATCCTATTCAGGGAGGGTAACGCCCTCGATATCCAACGGTCGTGTTACGCCTTCCTTCCCAACTGGGAGAATTACTCCTTCATTATCCAGCTCTCGGGTTGGCCCTCCTATACCCACCGGTCGCACCACCCCCGCAAACCGTCGAGTCACTGCTGGCCCGTTTACGACACCCAAGACCGTGACGAAACTCATCATTCCCGCCAACCAGATCACCCCTGGATCACGAGCGTCCAAATATGTCGGCGTGACTGCTACTCAACTTCGAAAGTCGCCTGGTATCCCTCGGAAACTTCCTACGGGCAGGGAGAGTCCCACACGGAGCGTCACGCACTCGATACCTTCACCTGTGCGGAGCATAGGGACCGGCTCTCCCTTCAACACTCCAAAAGTCCTTGGCTCACGCTACGATGATCCGACGATCACAGGTTCTCCTACATCGAAAACGAAGTTGTTGAAGACTCCCAGGAGGATACCCAGCTCTGTGGCAATGCCTCCACCCTCATCCCCTTCTCTGTCATCGAGAATAGGTACTGGAGATGAAGAGGATGGCCTACCCTCTTCGGCGTCTTTCCAGAGCCTACACGCTGCCCGTACGCAACGGACGATCAGTAGTAATTCCGTGGGCCCTGGCTCCCCTCGGCCAGGTTCTGCAGCCAGCTCCGCCGCGAACGACTGGCCCCGACAGCAAGAACAATTGACAGAAGATATTGCGAGACTTCAGTCCCGTCTGGACGCGTTGGAGTACGAAAACGAGGAACTAAGACAAAAGGCTGACGCTGCAGAGCCTCTCGCTCCCACTTTCTCACTATCCAGGGCCACATCTTCCTCAGATTCTTACACTACGGCAAGTTCCCCGATGGTCGACACTACACCCGCCGCAGACACGTCCGCGCTAAATGAAAAGATCGAGTACCTCAGCAAAGAGCGGAGCTCGTTGACGAAGGAACGGGATGAACTCTCGGCGCGGGTATCCTCCCTCGAAGCAGCTGCCAAGACCCAGGAGCGGGCGCTGGCCGAACGAGAGTCGAAGATCGAGTCTCTGGAGCGGACGGTCAAAGAGTCTACCCTGGACCTTACTCAACTCAAGACCGATTCCGAGAACCGGCAGAAGGAGCTTCAATCTAAGCTCGAGGATAATGAACAAATGTTGAAGAACTTGAAGGAGGTCCTCACCGCAAAGGAGGGTCAGGAAACCGAGAGCGGTGCCGTTTTGGCTACTAAGGACAAGGAGATTGTGTTGCTAGAGAGCAGGATCGAGAAGACGTCTAAGGAATGGGAAGAAGAGAGAACAGATCTCCAGAGGCAAGTACAAGAGCTCCGTCTCGCTGGGCAGGTAAATCACTTCTCCGTCCGCCTCAAGTGATCTAGCTCACCATTATTGCACCAATAGGAAACCATCGGCTTGTATGAAGAGCGTTTGGGTGGCAGTGAAACGAAACGCTACGAACTTGAAGATCTGGTCACTTCCCTTGAAGAGCAGCTCCGCGCTGCTGCTCGACCCTCCTCTCCCACTTCTCTGGCAAAGTATGCTTCCTCCGCCGCACAGATCGAAAACGAGACTCTTCAAGACCAGGTTACCCACCTTCAAAACAAGATCCGTACCCTCGAAGATATGCTTGAAGAGTCGAGGGCTGCTGCAGAAAAGGACGAGGTCGTCGTGCGGGAGAGGATCAAGAGGTACAAAGACAGGGAGGAGTCTATGAAGAAGGAGGCAGCAGAGGCCAAGAAGGAGATGGAAAGGCTGGTTCGGGCCGAGGAGCAGACAAGACAGCGGCTTGGCGAGATCGAGGAAGCGTTCAGGGAGAATCAATTAACTCTCGAGAATGCGAGAGCGGAAATCGAAACTCTCCGAGGAGAACTAGCTGTGAGTAATTTTACATTGCCCATCCCATTATTCGTCATCTCAAATCTCCCCGTACCCAGGACACAGAGGATACGCGAGCCAGCTCAGCCGATCGAACGACATCCCGCGAAGTGACAGCCTCCAATGAAAGGCGGAAACTCGAGGAAGAGATCGCCGAACTGAAAGAAAGGCTCGTCGACAGTTCCAAACGCCAAACCGAGCTGGAACAACAGTTGGAAAGCGGAGACCAGGATATCATCGCCGGACTCCGCCAGGAACTGGAAGAACGGTCGGCAGAAATCGATGCTCTAAGGAAGAAGACCAATCGCGAAGCCACCGTCACTGTGGAACCCGCAAGGTCCACCCCTTTATCCCCATCATCGAAGCACGACTCGAGCAGCGCGCGCGACGAGATTAAAGGACTCAAGTCCGTGGCAAATAGCTTGTCTATCAGCTTTTCACTGATAGTGGCGACTTTTAGACATATCATTCAGGAACTCCAGAAGGAGAACCAGACCGTTAAGCAACAGGCCAAACTTATGGAATCAGAAAACCAGCTGCTAATGCATGAAACGGAACAATTACGACAGGTCAGTTGTAGCTGCCTCGCTAAACAAGCGAAACCCTGATTGTAGAAAAGGAAATGAAGGTTTTGGAGGAAGATGTTGAGAAGAGCCTCCGACGAGAGGAGAACAAGCTGAATGCCGAGGGCCAGAGTCACTCTGATGATGGACAAAAGGTCGTGCAGGAACTCACGCCCAAGCAGAACGTGAGTGAATCCCGATAAATGTCTGTCGTTTTATTGACAATCGGATACTTGACAGCTCGAGGTTGAACAACTACGAAAACGCATGAGTGAGATGGAAATGAAGCACGCAAGAGTGGTTCACGACGTACGTTGCTTAGTCTTCTGCGATGATCGCAAAACTCATTCCCCGCCTGCACACAGCTTCACAAAGAGATGAGCGAATTGGAAGCACTTGTGGAGTCCAAGGTGAGTCTCGTCGTTCCCACTCCACGTCTCCGTCCTGACAGCAATTCTCTTTCTTCATCAGATATACCGCGAGGTATTTGCCCCTACTCCACGGATCCGACCCGATCACTAACCCTTCTCATACGTCATAGGATGATCTGGAACGTGAAATCGAGCGACTGAAAGAGAAGCTGGCCAAATCGCAGAAGAAGTCGTCCAAGAACGCGAACGAACCACCTTTAACACCTGCCACCGAAGACTCTCCGGCCTTACCAGCCGAGGGGGAGGTTTGCGAGATCTGCGAGCGGCCTGGTCACGACATCTTCACCTGCGATCTCTTGAAAGATGACGGCAGCAGCACCCGCCAAAAGCCCAACGGGACTGGTGCCAGTGGAGAACTTTATTGCGACGACTGTGAGGAGACTGGCCACGTGGCTGCCGATTGCCCTCACTCTCTCGATGTTTTCTGACGTCACGGGTTTGACGTCATCCCTTACTCACTTGCCTCCTGTATCACAACCCGCCCCTCGTTTTTAAACCGAACCACCTACACGTACACTCTCCCATAATCCACCATCCGAGTCCCACCCTCTCAACCATGTCTTACGCCTCCGTCACCTCTCGTAACGCCCCCGCCGACCAACCACTTCCAGATCCCGCCCTCCTGAACACCACCAAACCGACGGCGTCAGGAGTTGCGGACGACACTGTCAAGGTCGGCGTCGTGTCTCCGAACTTCAAGGAGAACCCAGCTACGACTACGTCCATCAACAAACCTCCTCGATATGACGAGGAGGTATCCGACTCTTCCCCCCACCGCCGCACCGCGAAGAACAAGGCCAGGACTAAGAAGTTTGCCCATGACGCTGAGAAGGAAGTCATCCACTGGTCAGCCGTTGCTAAGGAACTTGTACTTCGACCACCCGTTGCTGGAGGGCTGGTTGGCGTTGGTGAGTTTTTCCCTAGTTTTCAGATGGGACATTTGCCAATGCAACGTTCTAGTCAACCTGGGCCTCATCGGTTACACCGGCTACAAGTTCTACAGCGAACCTCACTTGCGTCGTGATCATACGTTTGTGACATCGACCATCGCTGGGGCTGCGGTCATTCTCGGCCTGGAGGGCTACGGTGCCCAGACCTTCGCACCTGTACGGGAAGAAGAGGATGTTCTCATCCAGTATGTTCGTCAAAACCCGAAGTCCACCCGTACTCTTTTTACTATTTGTGAGTAACGCCTTTTGCTACACACGATCGGCTCATTCACACGTCCCTCAGTAAATGTCGGCATTGTGGGTGCTACTGGCTACCTCACTTACTCCAAGTGGGATCGTTGGGACAGTCGCGCTTTCGCAACGCTAGCTGCTGGCCTTGCCAGCTTCGGGGTTGGCGAGAGTTACTTGGTTTCTCATATCTAAGATAATTCAACCGTAGTGTGTACTTGTAGACACCTTGGACGTCACAGCACGTAATGATACAACGTTCCCTAAAATAAATAAACACATAAAACAGAAGTGTACGAGGAGCGACGCTAACCTCCCGAACGTGAATCATAAATTACGTTGCTGTTCTGGTTTGGTGGTCATGTCACCCGTGGGTGTGGGTTGATTCTTTCGCAGCTCCCGCTGTTCTGTCTCGAGTTGACGGATCCTGCTCCTCGCCTTCAGCTCGGCGATTTCCCTGTGAGCTTCGCGCTCGAATTTATCGCTATCCAATGGACCCCCAGGTACCTTGCTCCCACAACACCGTGACCTAGCTATCGATAGCGTTCGGGATCTCATCAGCGGGATGCGTGGACCGACGCAACGGTCTTTGCCCGAGGCACTGACCGGGATCCTGATCATCGGACGAGCCACCTTATCAGGACGAAAAGGAGTCGGAAAGTTCAGCACAGACTCTCAGGTCGGAGAACAAACGTTGACGCACAAAGGCACCAGCTAAATCCCTGCGTAAGTGTGGCCATGATATCGGTTGGCAGAGATCCGACACACGACCATTCGAGAAGCGGAAGGAAGGAGGCTGCCGGCATCCCCGGTTTAATACCCGCTCGTCTCGGATAATCTACCCCAGGAGAACACATTTCCAGATCCAAGGCTTGGAGCTAAGCTTTACGCGTGACGGCTTGGTTGCTTTCGACCCAGACCCATCCTGCAGAACAAGTTTGTGTATACAAGTGTGCGCATCGCACAATGAAATAAACCGGGAGATGTGAAGATGAGTAGGTGACTATCCGTAAGACTAGGGATATCTCTAAACATCGAACCGAGATTTGCGCTGCCCGCGACCCGACATATTAGGCGGGGTAATGACAATTCCCTCATAAGCCCATGGGTGTCCGTGTGTACATATCAAAGCCTTACAGACAATCGCTTGATGTGTATCCAGGAAAGAGTTATCGAGATATGGTAAGAATCGAAAGTGAAACGGGCAGTTGGAAGAACGTAGACGGAATAACGTGCATCAATCAAAAGAGTCCGTGAAGGTCGTCGGGTAGAGGACGAAGAGGTAAGGCCAAAATTCACGTCCTCAGCTCTGTGACTGGCCGTGTGCCTTCTGCGATCCTTCGAGCCCAATCTCTCTCCTCAAACCCGGGCAATGATTCTGATAGTGTCGCTAGGTACCAGAATCCCGCCGGTGACAGGGTTTCGGCAAAAGAAAACTCTTTCTTTTTACTGTCTTCCCCGATATCCACGGCCAATAAAGGGGCGGGGGATAGAGGTCAGGCCCAAGGGGAGGCGGGTGATGCTCCTTGTCCTGGGGTCGGCCCAGTCTTCAGTGCTACCTCTGGAGTCACTACGTCAGTGAGCAGGAAACCTATTCCGTCAAGCTATGCGTTTACCATCATATCGTACGCATTCGAAGCTCCTCGATAGCCCTGTACGATGGTGTGTGTGTGAGCTGTCTTCCATATGTTCCCGAACGCGTTGGAGACGTACAGCTTTCGTCCCCTTGCTCCGGAGCCGGTAGAACGATAAATTGGTCCCAATTGTTCGCATCTTCCTGCAGTTGGTTCAAGATCATTTTGACGGGCGGTCGTTTCGGGGGCTGTGACCAGTGTTCTGCGTCCCAAGCTGCTAACAAAAGGTTCCATAATGCATCCGAAAATCCCAAAGGGGGTCGACTAGGTTTTTCCCCTCCCATGACCTTAAGCATAACAGTCGCTTCTTTTCTGATACCCTCGAAAGGCCGTTTTCCTGTTAACACCTACCAGGGACAGTGCTAAGGTTCGACGTTAAAGAGTTGCTCTGTGGACATACATACCTCGAGTATGGTCATTCCTAGCGCATAGATATCCGTGCTTGTGGACGGAAGTCGCCTCAGGTATTCGCCAGAGAACCCGTATTCTTCTGGGAGTAACATCTCCGGTGCCATCCACCGAGTTGTACCCCGTATCTCATGACCGCCGGTGGTGGACTTCATAGTTGACTCTTCGATGACCATAGCAAGCCCAAAGTCGGCTAAGCGGGCAGAATACGCGGAATCTATGAGTATGTTCGCCTTGATGCGATCAGTCAGGCCCGACCTTAATCCAAGCACGTCCACTCACTCCTTTGAGGTCCCCATGGACAATGCCGTGACTGTGCAGGTATTCCAGCCCGGTTGCTGCACCAATAAGCTGGACCCCAACGTTTAGACCAGGATAATACACGTCACAGTACTGCTCACAAGATGAAGACGGTTATGACGCGGGTAGTTTGTGATGAACTCTGCGATATTCCCATACTCCATTAGGTCCGAAACGATCGCGCGCCCCGGAGTTACTCCTACAAAGGGTAAGATGTTTTCATGCCTAAGCCACTTCCACCCAACAACCTCTCTAGCAAGTAACTTCAATCCCGATGTGAGCAATCATTTCTGTGATCGTGGGCTGAGTCACCCACTCTGCGCATCTTTTGAAGGGGTTCCTTGCCGGAGGCGCTAACCATAAGGTATTTCACGGCAACCGGGCGACCTTTGAAGGTTGTCTGGCACACGCGTGAAAAACCGCCTGTGGCGAATGGCGTCAAGCCATGTTCATCAAGTGTGCCTGTGAGTATGAACGATGATGGGAGGACGCCAAAAGTTCCGCAAAGCCTCTGCAAGCCCTTGAGCTGCTGTGCTCGTGTTTGATCCTGGAGTGTTCGCTCGTCTAGAGACTGACTAAAGGGTTAGAACAACTGGTGCGCCGGTTTTACAGAATACCGAACCGCATCAAGAGTATCTGCGTAGTTCTGGACTTGATCAAGTTCCAAACTCAGGAGTTGCTTGAATCCACTCTTATTTTTGAACAGTGAAAGGATATGATCCACTTCTGGTGACTGACATATGTCGATTTTTTCGTAATCAGACAGAGATTGTTCTCTTTGAGGAGCCATCGTGCCTGCGGGCGGTTCGTCATCGTCGATTTGTTGTGGAACATCCGGCTGAGTCGGTTGTAGCGTGGGATCAGTGAGCGGTGGCACGCCTACGAACCGGTGGATACGTGGTTAGTAAATTCTCCAGTGGACGTATTAAACCTCCATCTCCACCTTGGTACGACTTTACAATCTCCACGACAGTCTCCTTGGTGATGTCCGATCGAGACATGGCGGGGCTGTCGGTCTTTGGCTGCGTACGCGTGGATACAGAACGATCGAGGCCCGGTCGATTCGACGGAGGGGCGGGGGTATTGCGGGAAGGTGGGGGAATGACTGACAAGGTTACTGCCTTAATCAACGGGGTCAATGTTCTCAAAGGCTCAGCGGCCTTGAAAAAGGCGTGCTGTACATGGTTTCTCGTAAATACCTTGTAAAATGTGGGAGACAACGCTGTTCGCACCTGAAGGAGCTCGATCGATGTTGGCCGCTTCTCAACGTCCACGCTCAACGCCAGCTTCAAGTAGTCCTTGAATAGGGAGGACAGGTTCTCAGGATTGTTGATCGTGGGTGTCCCGTTGGTTGCAATGAGGTACATTGCCTTAAGGGGATTCTGGTTGAGGTATGGCGGCTCTCCCTCGATCATCTCTGCAGAGGCACACCACGTCATTCGGCACCGCCACCGCAACATGGATCGACGTACCAATTGCCATGATGCCCAGACTCCAGATGTCAACTTTTGGACCGTACTCTTTCTGAGTGACAACCTCCGGGGCCATCCAGTAGGGGGTACCGACCATCTGAGTCATTTTCGCACCTTCTGAAATCTGAACACAGAACCCGAAATCCGCTATTAATAGGTCAGTATAATAAGCAGCATTCCACCTGAACAACAAACGCACTAAGTTTGATGTCACCATGCAAGCTGAGCAATACGTTGTCGCTCCTGATGTCACGATGGATGACCCCATGACGGTGTAGATGCTCGAGACCCTGGCACGTTTCTCTCGAAACAGCTGCGATCTGTCCCTCACTCATCAAGTTGACAGTGACCACATCTGTCAAATTTCCACCCTCCATGTATTCCATGACGATCCACAGCTCGTTCTTGTGCAAGAAAGAGTCGATATAATCGACGATGTTGGGGTGTCTTGAAGCCTTCATTACGAGGATCTCGTTAATGATGAAGTCCTTTTTTGGCGGTTTGTCAAGGTCCATCTGCTTGATAGCAACGACGTTACTGGTGCCAACTTGGTATGCAGTAAAGATATCTCCAGATGTCCTGTTCAGGAGGCGGATGATCAGCACAGGTGATCTTGTCGGATGCCTGAGGCATGCTTACCCAGTCCTAATCTTAACGAGATTGCGATACAACCGGGTAGGATCCGCATCAGTGCAGATCTGCTGAAGCCTCTTAACGATATCCATATCGCCTTGAACCTTCTCCCGTCTCCTTGTAGCAGTTCCAGGCGGATTCAAACCTATCCCAGGCTCATTGTGTGCTTGATGGGTGGGTTGTTGGGGTTTATAATGTGTCTTAGGATCCGCGGGGAGGTCATTGGGGGAAGGTTTAGCATTAGTGTTGACCTTGGATTTCGTCGGCGTCAGCGGTCTATGTGGCTGCGACTGATGAACGGACTGTTGTGTCGGTGACTGTCGGTGGTGGGGGGTGTGATGACTAGGCGTTCCTCGAGCCTCCTTGGTAATGTCCGATCGAGACATGGCGGGACTGTTGGTCTTCGGCTGCGTACGCGCGTGTACATAACGGTCGAGGTCTGGTCGATTCGACGGAGGGGCGGGGGCATCGCGGGAAGGTGAGGGTATAGCTGGCGAGGCTATTGCCTTAATCAATGGGGTCAATGTTCTCAAAGGCTCAGCGGCCTTGAAAAAGGCGTGCTGTACATGGTTTCTCGTAAATGCCTCGTAAAAGGTGGGAGACAACGTTGTTCGTACCTGAAGGAGCTCGCTCGATGTTGGCCGCTTCTCAACGTCCACGCTCAACGTCAGCTCCAAGTAGTTCTTAAGTAGGAAAGACAGGTTCTCAGGATTGTTGATCGTGGGTGTTCCGTTGGTTGCAATGAGGTACAGTGCCTTAAGGGGATTCTGGTTGAAGTATGGTGGCTCTCCCTCGATCATCGCTACGGAGGTATGTCACGTCATTCGGCACCGCCACTGCAACACGGACCAACGTACCAATTGCCATGATGCCCAGACTCCAGATGTCGACTTTTGGACCATACTCTTTCCGAGTGACAACCTCCGGGGCCATCCACTGGGGTGTCCCGACCATCTTAGTTATTTTCACACCTTCTGAAATCTGAACACAGAACCCGAAATCCGCTATTAATAGGTCAGTATAATAAGCAGCATTCCACCTGAACAACAAACGCACTAAGTTTGATGTCGCCATGCAAGCTGAGCAATACGTTGTCGCTCTTGATGTCACGATGGATGACCCCGTGACGGTGCAGATGCTCGAGGCCCAGGCACGTTTCTCTCGAAACAGCCGCGATCTGTCCCTCACTCATCAAGTTGGCAGCGGCCACGTCCTTCAAACTTCCACCATCCATGTATTCCATGATGATCCACAGCTCGTTCTTGTGCAAGAAAGAGTCGATATAATCGACGATGTTGGGGTGTCTTGAAGCCTTCATTATGAGGATCTCGTTGATCATGAGGACCTCTTTTGGTTGTTTGTCAAGGCCCATCTGCTTGATCGCAACGATGTTATTGGTGCCAACTTGGTATGCAGTAAAGATATCCCCAGATGTGCTGTTCAGGAGACGGATGATCAGCACAGATCATGATCTTGTTGAATGCGTGAGACGTGCTCACCCAGTCCTAATCTTGACGAGATTGCGATACAACCGGGCAGGATCCGCATCGGTGCAGATCTGCTGAAGCTTCTTAACGATATCTATATCGTCTACTTTACCCTTCTTCTTCCGTCTCCTTGGAGTAGTCCCAGGCGGATTCAAACTTATTCTAGGCTCATTGTGTGCTCTAGGGGTGGGTTGTCGGGATCGCACTGGTGGACCGGGTGATGGTCGCTGTTAAGCGTCAGCGCTGAACCCAGGAATACATAGATTAAAAAGGCGAACTGGAGTATAAAAACTTTCATCCACGAGTGGTTTACTGGGTGGGGGGACAGGAAGAATGGGGGGATCGGTCTTGAGAGCATCGCCCATCTCGCCCCAGACATCCCCTCCCCCTTCACCTTCTTGGTAGAACTTGGCAATCTCCATAGTAGCCTCTGAATCCCTCTCCTGCTCGGTACGCGATATACCACTCTCCTGGAGCAGCTGCTGCCACTCCTTTGGGAGGCCAGTGAATTCTCCATTGGGTGTATAATATCCAACGGGTGTGAGGGGGACCGGATCGTATGGATGACTGATTTCCACCCGCTTGTTCGACCCCAGCAGGTCAGACACGAACCCGAGCATACCTTTCTTCCCCTTGGTTACTATTGCCCTTCGGGCACGGGTTGTACCGGTGCCATCCGTAGTGAAGGAAGCGGGAAGCTGCGGGGTGTATGGGGAATTTATGAATGGGCTCGAGATGGGGTGGGAGGGCGGAGGATCCTCCTCTTCGACCGGTAGTGCGGGGTCAGTGACTGTGTCTGCCGAGAGAAAGTCGTTGGTGGATCCTATCCCTGGCGGAGAGATCCCACGCTGTGAGGTACTCGACTCGGTGAAAAATGTAGCATATGCCTTCGATGGACGGCTCGGAAGTGGCCGGGGTGTAGTCTGCTTAGAGACGACAGGAGACGGTGAAATGTTGGGTGCTGGATGGAGATTGGACTGGTCGGCGGTGGGAAGGTTATATTCCTGGATGGATTCTCTCGATGGCCGGCGATATTCGACAGTTGTCCTCTGGTGACGGGTCGAAGGCAGCTGTTCCTTGGATGGACCTGGGGTCGACATCACCCAAAGCCGCGTAGCAAGGGGGGACCAAGGAAGGTCGGTGGTGGGTAACGGCAAGCAACCACAGCTGTGTGATCGACATGCTGATCCTCCGCCCGGATTTGCCTCCGTCCCCCGGAGAACTTTTCTCGTATTCTATACTCTAAAATACCTATTGGTTGCCATAACCACGCTCACGGATTCCATCCCGTCGCGTACCACCCGGCTTGCTAGTCCCGCAAATTGACGCAAAGGTGTCTCGTTGCGGCTATGCTGAGCCAAGTGATGGGCGTCCCGCCTGGGCAATCCACAGGTTCCCGTGCCAGCATTTAGGCTTGTTTATCCTCACCGAGGGATAGTTCACCTGAGGGGATATTTTTCGACCCTGCTGGCGCACCCATGGTGATGTGGTTCCTATGGAAGCGTACGTGTATTCATGTACATTGCACAACGAAACACTACAGGGAGATGTAAATATATATATGCGTCCAGATATGAGGGAAAAAAGATCGCAAGTGGAGCCGAAAAGAAAACAGGCGGTTGAACAAAGCATGCATCAATAAAAAGAGTCCATCAAGGATCGTGAAGGTCGTCAGGTAGAGGGCGGAGTGGTGGGGGTCAAATTCACGTCCTCGGTTTTGTGACCAACCGGATACCCCCCTGGGATTCATCTAGCCCAATCTCGCTCTCCTCGTCACTCTGACTCCCGGTTCTATGCCAAAGTGCCTCACTCTCGTCGTCATCGTCATCGCCACCGTCCCCTTTCGGGTACTTTTTCGCGCTCGGAGACTTGAGGTGTTGACTACTTGATGCAGGGTTTCTATGATGTCCCAACGGGGGAGAATCAACAAGATCGAAATCCCGTGGTGGGGAAAGGTTCGGGGGTGAGCCGCCGATGGTCGGTAGCCTGTTTATCGAGGCGAAGGGATCCTCCGGTCTGAAAGGAGGTGAGACATCCGACAGGGGTACGTTCGAATCCCGGTACTCGTGCACCGCACTCCTGTCATCGTCGCCTCCAACCCTCGCGTAGGAATGCACCATATCCCGGTCTCCGAACTTTATGGTCTGTTGTCGTCTCGACGGCGAACCTTCGGTGTTACCAAGAGGTTCGGGTGCTTCAAGTGTTGAAACGGATGATGGTACCGGGGCATCGTATAACTGGTGTCGCTTCAGTCCTCCGAAGTGGCTGGTTAGTGGGTCCAAAGCCAATCGAGGAGTGGCATCTACGGAGGTGACATTTGACCGGTGACCGTGTGACATCCTTGCCCGGAGTTCCATATCAGCTGAATGTTCCTTGCCGGAGCTCTTGCTCATCTTCCGTATCGTCCGAGCTCGGATAAAGCTTCCAACGGTACCAAAGGATCCCCGAATGCTGTCGACGCCAGGGTCCTCCACGGCAGAGAGACCCTTCTCGCTGTCTTCCCCGAAACCCTCCGCCTTTGCGCGCGTCGCCTGCAGCAGAATGGTAGATTTCCGATCGAGCTTCTTGAATTCGTTGGGATCAACTTTGGATAACTGGAGGATTGTTATCCCGAGGCAAATAACCAGGAAGCCCATCACGAGAGTAATTATCTGTTTGACAGGTGCATCCAGACCTTGAAATAGGACCTATATTAAATCCATCAGACAGGTCGCCCACCCGGTAGAGGTTAATTTCATTACAATCGTCGACACGATCGTGCAGAATGTGACTAAGGAGAGATTAGTCATCTTCTGGTGGGATGAGAGGTACAACGTACAGATCACATAGTATGTTGGAGTAACTTCGCGACGGATTAACTAATTGTCTAATGAAGGGGGGATAGAGAGGGACTCACCCATCGCTATAAAACTGGTCAGTAATCTGTAATCGATTACTCAAAACCTGAGGCCTACCAGTATTAAACAGCGCCAATGCGACATTAAGGTAATAAATTTCCGTGACTGGGAAGCATTCGTGGTGGGTTTATGTCGGGGGGTCTCGTAAAATGACTTACGCAAGGTGATCACAACGAAACCGAGCAAAAAATAAGTGAACCAATACTTGAACTGTGGGAAGCAGAATGAGGTTTGTGGATTGATTTCACGAAGCCCAATACACAAACCTGATTGTCGCCTTTGACGGACGTAACGATAGCGGAACCAAGCCCAGTCGTGACGCTGACACTAAGTCCTCCAATCATACTGCAAATGAGGATATACCAGATCATATTCTCCTTTCCCCACCTTCGTGTTTTGAAGTGAGTCAAGGGATACACGACCAAAAATTCACGTGCTCACCTAGGGGCAACGAAGACCGCAATTACGATTGAAGCTACAATCATCACGCTCCCGAACACTACGAAACCCACAGCAAGGAATAACTTTTGAAACTCTCGTATCTGACCGACGGAATCTTCCGTGGGTCCATTGAGAGCAATGATTACTGAGCCGAGCTTAAAATAGGGGCAGGGTCAGTGCTGCACGCTCGGCGTGAAGCGGGACTTCAGGTGACGTACGACACACAACGCGCATCCCAACCAACCAAAAAATGTGAGTTTTTCTTTGAGAAAGATTGAGGAGAGGACGGCAGAGATAACGACGGATAAGGCTCCGAGGGGAGTCTGGGAATGACGGGATTAGTGGCTGACGATCGAACCAGGACCTGCCTGGGAAAGGGGTGAAGGTGGGCTGACGACAACGATTGCTTCAACGAACGCATAAGCTAAGACAACTGTCAGCTGGAAGTCCGGGCCGAAACTGGTTGAACGGACCAGCAAAGTTACAGATCTCGCCAAGTATCATTACTGTTTCCCGATCAGAATGTCACCGAGAGGGTTTAGCCACAACAACGGAGGAACACGAACATATCATCCCGGACCACCATAACGCCTGCAGCGAACGCAAAACGGGATGAGAGAGAGCGAGACTCAAAGATTCTCGGGGGAGGCGCACCGATTTGAGATATCCGACGCCTTCGCCCGCGGGTCCACCCGCCTGAGAACGCAACAGCCCCTTCTTCTTGAAAACGAACGAGGAACCGATGAGGACACCACTGATAATGGCCAGGACGATACCGACGATCTTGAGACTGGTGTTGGACTGCGTGGTTCCAGTACTACCCGAACGGGTTGACAATCCCGAAGCCATTGGCGAGGGGATTGTGAAAGATTGATATGTTGAGCGCTTGAGGTTGCAGGAGCGCCACGGGTCGTTGCCGTCGTTGGTCGGTACCGCAGAGTGTGTGTCGTCGCCGTTGCCTGACGGTTTCGGTTGAGGGGTCGGGAAGGGATAGTTTGGGTCGGAGATACGATGATGCAGTGATGGCGGGATTTGATCTTATTCGTAACCGGCTGACCACTGCACCGCAGTAGATACGACAGGGGGTCACAAGACAAAAATTACAAAACACATGGGCTATGGAAAGCTATGGGTCCAAGCTTGGCAGAGGTACACGGCTTTTTCCTCGCCAGAGCTTCGTAAAACAAGAATGCCGAACAACGAACTTGGTCACGGACCTCATGTCCCTCCGGGGAATTCGACCCGGCTTCGCGAGAAAACAAAGGCGATACATATAGACTCCCTGTCGGCCAACTCGGGTGTGGTCAAATCCCCATCAAATTGTGTCCGGGTGAACTTGAACGAGAGTTTAAATTTTGGTGCAGATGCGATAAAGGGCGGCGTGTGCGCCACAGAATCTCGTGGCATTTCACAGATTGAGAGGGTAAATCGAGTGGTGTAAAGCTCTAGGCGGTGGCACAAGGTCATAGTAGATGGGGCGTCCAAACCAGCGTTTGGTACACCATCTTGTCCCGTGGCCCGGAAGTGGGAAGGGTGGAAAGGAACGAAAAGGCGCCGCCTCTGATATCCAGGGTTGCAAACGTTGACGATCAAGTGTTCACAAGTCGGCGGACTTTCCCAACATCAGGTTGGAAGGCATCAGAGGAAGATGACGTACAAACTTGCATTGCCGGCAGTCTGATAAGGAGGGCTGTGCGCCACAGCCCGAGTTTGAGTCCCAACCAGGGACAATTTTCCTAGTGCCCGGAGACCGATAGGTGGGTTCTGGGAGGGGGGGTGTATATCCAGGTGTTGGCGTGGCAAACAGGCTATCAAGCTGGTCGACGTCCTGGAAAAATTCAAGAACGAAGTAAAGCTCGCTGACGGAAAGGATAGCCGTGCTCAGAAAGATTCGAGAGTTGCCGAAATGCCACTTCAAAACCCGGAGATAGCTATCAAGTCCGGACTGAGGGTTTGTAACAGCGAGGGAATATCGGGGTTTAGAAAAACGCTATCTACAGCGTCAAAGCACAGTGTCCATCCCTGTTCGGCGGTGCATGCTAATCTGAGGGTGTGAATGCAACCCACAAGGATCGAGTGGTTGAGCAATAATAGGCTAGCACACCACTGTCGGAGCTGGTGACGGGGTACGAGTGAACAGTGACCACTTCTCCGTACTTACCCTCTGGTGAGAGGGTGGCACTCGAGGTCAAACGAGCGGAGGGGGAGTGAGGTCAGCATGACCAACATTGTCGATGATTTCCCCGATGAGCCTTTGAGCGAGTTTCTCCATCACCACACTTGCCGTGTCGGACTCCGTGGTGGTCGCAGTGGGACCCAGGATCCGCATCCGGTCTCCTCTTCGATCGGTGGGATCAAAGCACGGATTACCACACTCCTTGACCCATGACCGCCACCAACGCACCACTGCGTTTATCCGAAGAATTCGTCCAAGACTGTTTCCACTCATATCTCAAGTCTTCCCTCACCCAGGCCAAGGTCGAGCGGTTGGTCGACACTGAGCTGCTCAGCAGCGCAGAAGGGGACCTTATGATAACAGGTATGCGTACCCCCTAACCTTACAAAGCGCGGTTTGGACCAGTGCTTACCAAACCTGAAATTTTCACCAGGTCCCGCACTCTGCCTGTACTTTGCAGCTCTGAGATGTACGACCAACCCGCCGTCCGTCCCCCTCCCGAGGCGCAGCAGCAAGGCTGGTGTTTCCGGCATGATCACCGACTTGTCTGAGAATAACTGCCCTATCGCCTTCCTCTCCTTCCTTCGGGTATGGGTAGACACCGTCCCCCGGATCCAGAGCCTCGTACCTGAGCACCAGCACGATCTCGCTCGTATCATCTGTGGCCTCGATCCGGTCTCCGCCCGAAACCCGTCCCTGAATGGCATAGCTGCGGACCTCCGAGCGGTAGCAATAGAGATCAGTCAGCGCCGAACGTTCCAAGATCGATACGCTCAAGACCTCCAGGCTGCCATCGATGCTGGAGGGGGATCCAATGGTCTGCGGGCCACCGCCTCTTTCGTCCCCCCACCTGCCTACGATACCACACCACCCGCTTACAATGCCGCGCCACCAATGTATCCCCCGAGATATCCCCCACCCTCTTCAACCACCTCACGTGAATCCTCAGACCCCCCTCTACCCCCGTTGCCTGATCGTCCCCGTCCACTTCGAGACTCCAAGTCCTCCTACCGACGAAAAGAGCCTAGGATACCTCCTCCGGTGCCTCCGAAGGACCGTCCTAGGGAATCCAGATTCATCTCACCCCCACCATCCCCATCCTACCTGTCAGATCCCTCCACTCCCGTCATCTCGATCATCCGGGAGACACTCTATGCAGCACTCGCTGACGTCATAGAACGTACCCCCTCCATCCGACGACTAATGAAATCCGATCCACCCAGAGCCTACTTCGCCGCCGTCGCTTTCGCGATCTTGGACGTTGCTACGACGTCAATGACGCCGGACGGAGCTATTCGTGCGGTGATGGGCCAACAGCTCACGGTACAGATGTGTCCCCGAGAATTACAACCGTTCATATTGGAACTCGGGGCGATCGGATCCGCTGTGAAGGAATGTGAAGCAGAGGACAACGCGGACGCCATCGAGATCATGTCACGAGGGGGTGATCCTCCAGAGCCAAGGATGGAGCGGACCAGGAAGATGCTGGTGAATGGAGTTGGGTACAATCGGCGGCAACAGGACGACAGAAACGCGAGTCGGATGAGCCTGGAGGGGAGAGCTGTGAGCCTTGCTAACAGGATCAACGCTCTCGCGTTGGGTACGACGAGGCTCAAAGCCTTCAGGGATCGTCAGAACGATGTGTTTTCTGTGCTGGCTGGACTCGGGACCTAGTCCCACTGTACACTGTACATGTTTCCCCCTATGCTGTTTCTATAAGGCCTACCCGTATTCTGTAGCGTTACGGAACATTTCTAACCATTAGGATCGTGGAGTAGTAACCCACGAGGTGTATCTTAGCTTAATTCATAGTGGTAATGATAACCCCTCACGATTGTTCCTCGTCTCCAGACGGACTTTCTAGGCTGGAATCCAACCCCGAGTCCAGAGGGCAGGCCGGCGGCACTCCCACCGGGGAGTTGTAGGTCGGCAGGGATCAGCTCGCACCTGAGCTCCGGGTTGCCGCAGGTAGCGCAGAATCCAACTTCAGGCTCGCGAGGTAGGAGAGACACAGAACGAAACGGAGACCTCGTAGTAGAAGCGCATAAACCAACAATTGAACGGGATTATCCATGGTCACCACGGTCGGGACTCCATTCAATCTAATTTGAGCGTTGGGCAGCCCATGGGTGATAGAAAACCGAATCTCGACCGCTCTAGATCATCGTCCCGGCTTCCTGCCAACACGATAAACAGAACCAGCAGCACACCAACGACCGAGCTTCGAACTTGAAACTTCTCGCCAATAGAGATTCGGTGGGGATTGAGTGTCAAGGTGACATCTATTGTGCTCCGAGCGACAGTGCGACCGATCACTTCATATTACCCATAGGAAAGGGGTGTCGGGTTCGGAGAGCAATCCCCTCAAGGTCCAAAAATGAACCTATCTTTCTCGAAGGTCGTTAATGGGAGTTTCGCGGCCCCGGGGTGGTCAGTAAGAATTACAGAGATGAGCTTCGGAGTTGCGGGGGGTTCAATACAGTTGGTTTTTGGAATCGAGGGGTCAAGAGTGCCATGGTATGCGTCCCTTGCAAAGAAAAAAGAGACGAGTGTGCTGTGAGTACAAGAAAACGCGATCAGGTCTGGTGTAGTGTTTGTCCAAGAAAGAAGGATCGGAGTGATATCGAATAAAACAACGAGAAATAAACAACCTGAACCATACCGAAGGTGGAAACCCCAAACCCTACGCTTCCACACGAACCGAATTCAATCGGGATCGGTCTTACTTCGCCTCATCCGTGTCAGGTTTCGTCACGGTAATAGTTGGAACCGTAGTCATCGTCGGGGAAGCAACAGGTTGCTCTGTGACCGCGCGATCTCCTCCCTCTTCTTTGTTTTTCCCCTCCGTCTCGTCCCTGCTCCCATTCTGGAGCTTCTTGGAGGAATCGGCCAATCGCTGCCTACGGGCGTTCTCCTCGAAAACATCGTCTTCGGTTGATTCGCCCAAGTTTCTGCAACACCCCCGCTGGGTAGATCCAGCGCGCGATCCGGGTTTCTCTGTACGATGAGAGGGTGTTAGCTGCGAAGGGGAGATACAACCACCGTTGGGTGCACGCCGATGGTTGCTCGGAGACGCGATGGAGACGTACTAAAGTTGAGTGCAACCAAAACAGAGTCGCAGCAAATCAAAACTGGATCCGCGGTGGCGCGTCACCCGGTATCATCATCCGACAAGCATCGGCATTCCGGGCAGGTGTATCGGTGTTTTACCCGGTCAACACGCGAACGGTTCGTTAAATGAAGCGGTGACATCAGATAACATCGGCACGGCGGAAACCCGTTCCAGATACCGGTCGAGGGTTCGGTTCGGGAGGAGAGAGCGAAAGATTGAAGATGAGGGAGAGATCTCTCGGCAGTGGGATGTTGGAAAGAACTCACAGCTGATCCCGAAGCAAGCTCCGCAACAGTCGCCTATGACGGAACCGTCAGACATGGCCGGTTATTTCAGGGGGCCGGTGGGTTGTTGTAGGCGATGTCGACGTGTTTTTGGTTGCTGTTCGAGAGAGCGAGCTCGTACACTGCTGGGTGTGCCACTTGAGGAGGGAGAGTGGGGGCTGTAGAAGTGCTTCCGGTGACGTCAGATCGATCTGCTGGCCGCCACTCGATCGCCTGTTGAAGACTGGACGCTCCCTTCAATGGGTGGCCAGTGATTGTCCGTGGGATAATGTAGAGGTATTTCTAAACACCGTGGGAGGGTGCTGAGGACCTCTGCGCCCACGTCTACACACGGTTGTAGCCTTACGAACAGCCACCCAATCACCAGTACTCGGAGCGAGGAAAGAACGTGACTGGGAAGAGGGATATGTCGAAGCGTCGCAAACTGCAGAGCGCCCCAGTGGATGGGACACGTCCACCGCCGACACTGGTTAATATATTTTGACGCCACCGCTGTAAACGAGACCTCGCCGTATGTGGTCTATGCACAACAACCCAGCAAACCAACCAAGTAAAACCACCAGACCCGTTCTTGGCCAAGGGACGAGAGATCTGGGGCTGCTTCGTGGCATGTCGGAGGATCAAATCGAGATCCTTCCGTTTGTCACCCTCCTTGCGTTTGATGAGCGTATTGCGACATATCGGTATAAATGAGTTGTAAGGTTTGGGGTTCATTCGGGTCAAGCTCCCATGGTGGATTGATACGATTCAAACGCTTGTGAATGTGTGAAACCAAGGAATACGGTCAGAATCAATGCCAAAGCAACGCAACTTCGGGCCAAAGATCCGGCCGACCACAGCCGTCTTGACTGAAGAGAAGGTAAATCGCATTCTATCGTACCCGCAGACATACAAAACAAGTTGAAATGAGCGCATACCAGCAATCAAGCAAGTTAGATCCGGGATTCGGCAACATGGTTCACCGTCCCCGATCAGATATGTGTAATGGGTGTCGGAGTCGATAATAGCAGACACAGCATTTCCAGCCGTTCCCATACCAACCCCCTGGGTTCGAGGCGTCGAAATCGTGATAGTTTGGGCGATCACGATCATCCCGCTGCATGAAATGTATGCCTATACACGGGTTGATTAGTACGCGACCATGTGGGTGTGTAGGTAGAGAGAGCAACCGGCGTGGAAAGAGAACAAAGGGTCCGTTGTGCGTAGACGCCACGGGACGAGCGACAAACGTTCTCCGAGAATGGCGGCCGTTTGGAGGAATCCACATGGTGGTATCCACCTTTCTCGCCTCGTGGCTTGATGCTGGGGTCCCACGGTGACGGAAGTGTGACAGGTCGTGGGGGAGCTGGGAGAACCGCGAATCGGACCAAGAGGTTTATCCTGCGAGCGCGGGCGAAGGGTTCGTATACATCGCACGTTCTGGTTTCAAGCCCCTGGGACAAATGGAAAAGATAGCTGGGACGTAACGAATAGAGAGAGGACCGCGGGCACAGCGAGAGAGATCAGGGGTTGGGGCACTCCAAATCCGAAATTGATATGCACGTCATATTGGCGACTGGTTCAGCGAAATAGCCGATTCAACGAGCAGGATCTCAAACAGCTGATCGGTTACATACCTCGCGCGGCCGTTTGTGGGCACGAAACGCGGTCGGTTGAGAGTCCAACTCGCGCAAGGTGATTCTCGCTGGCTCGTCTGCG
>Ga0307513_10000809_pt1 | contig 45584 bp, 33 predicted proteins | sample 15_EM_MG_FD_202174 | JGI IMG/M metagenome (GOLD analysis project Ga0307513, IMG submission 202174) | Populus trichocarpa ectomycorrhiza microbial communities from riparian zone in the Pacific Northwest, United States - 15_EM | ecosystem: Host-associated > Plants > Roots > Unclassified | place...
GGCGTGTCGGAGGACGTGGCGCGGCTGCTCTGGGCACGCGCCGAGTCGGACGCCGCCAACGACCCCGCGAAGGCCGAGCGCGTATTCCGCCGCATGCTCGCGGAGCTCAAGGGCCTCGACACCCTGGCCATCGAGCTCGAGGCCGGCGAGCGCGCCTCGTCTGCTCCCGGCAAGTCGACGCGCGTCCTCGCCGAGGAGCGCCTCCCCGGGGCGGCTGATCTCGGCGCGCACGCACCGGCGGCGTCGCCCGCCACGCAGCTGCGCAAGGCGCTGGAAGAAGCCGTCTCCACCGGCGAGAGCGCCGTCCGCGCGATCGTCGGCTCGGACGCCAGGACGATCACCGAGGCGCTGCGCCGGCTGCGCGAAGGCCAGACCACGGCGGCGCTCGCGGCGATCGATGGCGACGCCTTCACCCAGGTGCTGCGGCTCGCGGACGCGCTCGTGTCGATCGTCGACCCGATCCGCAACGACAACCGCCGCGACGACGCGAACGCCGGCAAGCCGCTGCCGTCCGGCGTGCGCGGCGAGCTCGAGTCGCGGCTCGGCCACGACTTCGGGGACGTGCGCGTCCACGACGACGCCACCGCCGCCGCCGAGGCGCGCCGCCACGACGCGGTCGCGTTCGCGCAGGGCAGCAACGTGTTCTTCGCCGACGGCATGTACGATCCGTCGAGCCCCGCGGGCAAGCAGCTGCTCGCCCACGAGCTCACCCACGTCGCGCAGCAGCGCGGCGGCTCGCGCGCGACGACCGGCTCGATGTCGGAGCCGGGCAGCGCGGTCGAGCGCGAGGCCGATCGCGTCGCCGCCGCGTTCGCCGGCGGCTTTGCCCCCGGCGCCGCCGCGTTCGCGGTGACCGAGCGCGCCTCCGCCGGCACGATCTCGCGCCAGACCGGCGCCCCGGCGGACGCCGGCGGCTCGACGACGGGCCCCAAGGAGTGGAAGCCCTCGCTGCTGGGCCAGACGCTCGATCTCTCGGCGCAGCTCGCCGGCGCGCGCGACAACGGCGACGGCAGCAAGCGGATCGACGTCAACCGGAGCATCGGCCCGCTGCGGATCCAGTACGCGACCTTCAAGGCCAGCGCCGACAAGGTCGAGTCCGGCACGATCGTCGCGTCGATCGACTCGGGGACGTTCAAGGGCTCCACCGGCACGCTCACCGTCGACGCCGCCGGCCACGTGTCCGGCACGCTCACGCTCCCGGTCAACATCCCCGGGCTGATCACCAAGCCCGTCAACGTCCAGATCGGCGACGGCACGGTCACCGCCAAGGCCAAGCTCTCGCCCAACGAGTTCACGAGCCCGGAGCTCTCGGTCAAGGCCAGCGACCTCGAGCTCACCGTCACGCTCAAGAGCAGCGGCCTCGACGTCGGCCTCACCGGCAGCGCGACCGTCGCGATCGACAACGGCATGGCGCAGGGCCAGGCCAAGATGGACGTCGCGCTGCACGCCGGCAGCGACGGCCTGAGCTTCAACGCGACCATCACCGGCAAGATCGCGATCGCCGGGCTCGCCGAGGCCGACTCCGTCATCACGTACGACGGCAAGACCGTCCAGATCCAGGCCGGCGCCACCGTGCCGGTCAAGCTGCCCGGGCTCGAGGGCACGGCGAACATCAAGTACGAGAAGGGCAAGCTGTCGCTCGACAGCAAGGATCTGCACTTCACGATCCCGCAGCTCGCGCCGGTCAACTTCGAATCGGTCCACGTCGACCAGAGCAAGCTCGCCGCGCGGCTGAGCCTCGGCTCGCCGATCACCGTGCCGCTGCCCGGCGGCGCGTCGCTCACGCTCGAGCAGTCGACGATCGTCATCGACGGCGCCTCGGTCTCCGGTGACGTCACCGGCACGTTCGCGCTCAACAACGCCGGCGGGCTCACCGGCCAGGTCAAGCTCGCCTACGAGCGCGGCGGCGCGATCACGGGCAGCGTCGACATCGCGGGCGGCGCGACGTTCACCGCCGGCGGCGTCACGGTCAAGATCGGCCACACCTCCAAGCTCACGGTCGGCACGGGCATGGGCGTCAGCGGCGACATCGCCGGCTCGGTCACGATCCCCGGGCTGCCGGAGATCGCGGTCCACGTCGTCGCCCAGCAGGGCCAGCCGATCGATCTCACGTGCGACGCGCACTTCGCGCTGCGGCCGATCGTGCCGCAGCTCGGCGGCGACGTCCACGTGGTCTACAAGCGCGGCGGCGGCGCCAACGCGTTCACGTTCGAGGCGACCGACATCGCGGTGTTCGCCGAGCCGCTCAACGGCCAGGTCATCTTCAGCAGCCTCAAGGCGCACCTCGAGGGTGGCCAGCTCACCGGCTCGCTCACCGCCAAGGGCGGGACCCAGATCAAGGTCGGCAAGACGACGGTCACGATCGTCAGCGGCGAGATCGCGCTGTTGCCCGGCAAGAAGCTCGAAGGTCAGCTGACCGCGCGCTCGCAGAACGGGGGCACCGCGGCCGAGGCGTCGATCGGATGGAAGGACGGCAAGCTCGATTGGTCGGCCGAGGGCGACTTCGACCTCGGCCAGATGACCAACAACAAGCTGATCGGTTCGGTCCACGCCGCGGCGGGCTCGAACGGGACCGGCAACTTCGTCGCGAACGGCGACGTCACGTTCGGCGACGAGTCCCTCAAGGGCATCGTCATCACGCACCTGTCCGGCAACAAGGAAGAGAAGCGCTACACCGCGACGATCAAGGCGGACCAGGCGTTCACCAAGCTGCTCGACAAGCTCCCCGAGGTCAAGGTCACCGCGTCGACCGCCGACCTGACCGTCACGTACAACAACGGCGCGTTCGCGTTCGACACCAACGTCGCGGGCACGGCGCGCTACCCGAAGACCGGCCCGTCGCAGATCGAGGGCAACTTCCACATCAAGGCCAGCGAGGGCGGCTTCCAGGGCTCGATCGACGGCGTCAAGATCACCGCCGGCGAGTACTTCAAGTCGGAGAACGGCAGCATCGACCCGCAGACCGGCGAGGTCACGCTCGGCAACGCGTCGTTCGAGATCAAGGGCATCGCCAGCGGCACGGCCAGCGGCCACGCGAACGTCAAGACCGGCGTCTTCCACCTCGAGACCGAGGTCGCCGCGAAGGTGCCCGCGCTCGAAGGCCTCAAGGTCAAGGTCGTCCTCGATAACGGGCAGTTCACGGCCACGCTGGCCCAGAACACGCCGCCGATCAAGCTCGGCAAGTTCGCGACGCTGAAGCTCGGCCAGGACACCTCGATCCATCTCGACAAGGCGACCGGCTTCACCGGGCACTTCGTCGGCCTCGTCGAGGCGACCAACCTGGGCGACGGCACGTTCACGTTCGACTACACGAACAAGACCCTCGTCGGCACCGCGCTGGTGCACGTCAAGCCGTTCGCGATGTTCGACAAGGTCGATCTCGACCTGAAGCTCGAGGGCGGCAAGGTCTCGACCAACGCGCCGATCGATCTCAAGCTCGCGGCGGCCTACACCGACACGTTCGAGGCGTCCGCCACGGTCAACGTCGACCGCAACACGTTCAACGTCACCGGCCGGGTCACCGAGGTCAAGAAGCTCGGCAAGATCTCCGAGGCGTTCAAGCAGGGCAAGGGCGCCGAGATCACCTACAACCAGGCGCAGCGCTCGGTGAAGATGAGCGCCGAGATCGACGTCGGCGGCACCGTCATCGAGGGCCTCGACACCGGCTCGGTCCTGAAGCTCGGGTACGACGGCAAGGTGGTCGCGCTCGACGGCACGCTCAAGCCGAAGGGCTTCGGTCCGATCCAGTTCACCGGCGACAGCGCGCTCCATGCGCACTGGGATTCGTCGAGCAAGCGGTTCTCGGTCACCGGCGCGGCGCACGCCGACATCGCGGAGCTCTGCACGGTCGACTTCACGGTCGACGCGGCCGCCGCTGGCGGTCAGCCCGGCGTGTTCGCGCTCAAGGGCCACATCAACGGCGACAAGCTCGCGCAGAAGATCCCCGGCGTCACGTTCTCGACGGTCACCGCCGACTTCTCCGTGCTGATCGGTCAGGGCAAGAAGACCGATCTGAACTTCCACCTCAACGCCCAGATCAGCGGGATCCCCGCCGCGGGCATCACCGACATCTCGGCGCACATCGACGCGAACTACAAGAGCGGCGAAGGCATCTCGGGCGATCTCGCGGTCACCCGCGCCAAGCTCGGCCCGGTGATCGCCGACGGCCGCATCCACGTCGAGCGCAACAAGTTCCAGTCGGGCTCGCTCCACCTGGTCGCCGACTTCCCGTCGGTGAAGATCGAGGGCAGCGCGCAGGTCACCGCCGGCAACATGGGCGAGCTGACGACCAAGGCGGACCTCGAGGTCACGCCCGGCGGCGGCTCGCCGATCGCCAAGTTCATCCAGAAGGGCAACATCCACGTCGACATCGCGAAGTGGAAGCTGACCAACGCGACCGGCCAGCTCCACCTCGTGCCGCCGTCGTTCTTGCCGATCGAGAAGCCGATCATCGAGGTCGGCTACCAGCCGTCGACCGGGCTCCACGCAGAGCTGAAGACCCAGTTCGCCGCGCCGATGGCGAAGAACGGCGAGAAGGGCAACTTCACCGCCGGCTACCAGGAGGGCCGCGGCCTCTACGCGCACATCGACTTCCCGATCACGGTCCCCGGCTTCCAGGCCGCGACGGTGGCCGGCGACCTCGACGAGAAGGGCCTCAAGATCGGCGCCACGCTGATCCCCAAGGACACCAGCATCGTCAAGCAAGCCAACGTGTCCATGGGCTACGACCTGGGCGCCGGCTTCTACATCGAGGGCTCGATCACACTCAAGCCGTCGGAGGAGCTCGAGCTCGTCGTCGGCCTGCGCTTCGACCAGCAGCGCGGCCTGCAGGTCATGGGCATCACGCCCACCGACAAGAACGCGACCAACGAAGATCACGAGGTCGCGAACTGGCACAAGGACTTCCCGACGATCCCGCTCGCGACGGTCGGCGTGGCGTCGCTGGGTCTGAAGTTCGGGCTCGGCGTGGCCGCGGGCTACCGCATGCCGCGCATCAAGTTCAACAACCCCAAGCTCGAGGGCGGGCTCGAGGCGCTCGATCAGGGCGGCATGCCGGCGATCACGTTCGGCGGCCAGATCGCCATGGGCGCGTACATCGCGCTGTCGATGTCGGTGCAGGTTGTCGGCGAGATCCAGCTGCTGATCGCGAGCTGCGACGTCGGCATCGGCGCCGAGATCGCCGCCCGCCTCAACCTCGAGCTCGGCGCCAACGTCAATGGCCGGTTCGCGCCCGGCCAGGGCGCGCTGCTCGAGATCGATCCGTTCGTCGGGGCCTCGCTCGATCTCATCGCGTCGCTGATCGCGACGCTGCACGCCGAGGTCTGCTGGTTCACGATCGTCGACAAGAAGTGGAAGCTGGCGTCGGCCAACTTCGCGCACATCGAGCTCGGGACGTTCCACCCGTTCAAGCCGGTCGGCCTCCAGATCGGCGGCCCCGGCGGGACGCACCTCACCAACGGGCTGTCGCTGCGCGACGACGCGTTCGATCAGATCACCGAGGGCGTCAAAGAAGGCGGCAAGCACGCGGGCGACGAGGAGGCCAACCGGGACGCCCGCGAGCGCGTGGCGCCGGTGCTCCAGGCGTTCAAGAACGCGTCGCACCAGTTCGAGCAGCTGCCCGCGGGCTGGGAGAACGGCATGACCGCGCCGCCGGTCGAGTTCCACTCGATGTTCCCCGTCGGGGACAAGGAGTGGGACTACTACCAGGATCACGCCGACACGGCGGAGGAGATCGACCCGGCCCACGCGATGGTGACGCCGACGGAGCGGCTGGCCAAGGCCGTGGCGATCACGGCGCGCAAGGATCCGGGCGGCGCGGGCCGGCTCATCCTGGCGTGGCGGCGCGCGCAGATCGCGGCCAAGGGCGTCAACCCGGACACCGGCGTCAACGTCGTCGAGGAGCGCGAGATCGTCCAGGCGCTGATCGAGGCCAAGTACCAGGCCGATCTGCTCGTCGCGCAGCAGAAGCAGAAGGAGCAGGACGAGGAGCACGCCAACCACGTCAAGAAGCAGGGCTCGGACCTCCAGAAGGCCGAGACCGCGCACGTGCAGGCGTCGAAGCAGCAGCAGACGCAGCACGAGCAGACGGTCGTGAAGACCCAGGGCGAGTGGACCAAGACGCAGGACCAGAAGGTCACCGCGGCGAAGCACGCGCAGCAAGAAGGCGCGCAGGTCCAGGCGACCAAGCAGCAGAAAGCGCCGCCGCCGCCCAAGCCGGCCGCCCCGCCGACGCCCAAGCCGCTCGCCAAGCCGGCGCCGATTCCGGTGCCGCCACCCGTGCCGCTGCCGGCGCCCCCCGAGATCTTGCCGGCGGTGACGCTGCCGGCGCTGCCGGCCGATCCGGGCGTGAGCCCGCACGCCGCGGCGGCGATCCCGCCGGCGAAGAAGACCGCGACCGTGCAGAGCCCGGGCGCGAAGACCGCGCCGAAGGGCGGCACGCCCGATCCGCAGCCGGGCACCGCGTCCAACGCCACGCAGGCGGGTGGCGGTGGCGGCGGAGCGATGCCGGGCGGCGGCAGCAGCAGTGGTGGCGGCGCTCGCAAGGGCGGCAGCAGCACGAGCGCCGCGCCCCGACCGGGACCGGCGGTGACCGCGGGTCCCGACGGGATCATCTCGCAGCAGAACACGCTCGACACCAAGAAGCGGGTGCTCGAGGGTGGCGCCGCAGCGCCTGCCGGCGGCAAGCCGGGTGTGCTCGGCAAGCTGGGCGCGGGCCCGGCCGCCGCGGCGCCCGCCGGCGCGGGCAAGCCCGCCGCTGCCGGAGCACCTGCACCCGCCACCGCGGGCAAGCCTGGCGCGCCCGCCGCCGCGGCGCCCGCCGCGGATGGCAAGGCCACCGACGGCAAGGCGGGCGCGAGCTCGGGCGGCCTCGATCCGACGGTGCAGAAGGTCGCGGATCAGGGCAAGGCCGACGAGGCCGCGTTCAAAGCGAAGCTCGACCAGCAGACGCAGACGTACAAGACCAACGTCACGAAAGAGGACAAGGCCACCCAGGCGGAGACCAAGAAGCTCGAGGAGGAGGCCGCCGCCGCCAAGAAGCGCAAGGAGCAGGAGAAGGCAGCCGCGGCCGCAGCCGCCGCCGCGGCGACCTCGCCGACCGCGACGCCCGGCGCCACCCAGCTCGGCCCTGACGGCAAGCCGGTCGAGAAGCCCAAGGGGCCGATCGGCACGCGCGTCCCGCTGAGCATCCTCGGCGAGAGCCACACGCAGTACATCGAGCCGACGGGCGTCGCGATGGTCGCGAGCACGCCGACGCCGGTGCCCGCGAAGCTCGACGAAGTCAGCGGCACGATCAGCTCCGCGCCCGCCGGCATCAAGCAGCAGGCCTCCGCATCGGCGCAGACGGCCAAGGCCCAGGCGCAGCAGCTCGCGACCCTCGCCACCAAGGCGGCGGGCGGCGACGAGACGGCGAAGACCGCCGTGACCGGCGCGCAGCAGTCGCTCGCCGGGCCGCTCAAGACCACGTGGTCGTGGGCCAAGGTCGCGGTCGACCCGGCCGTCGTCGGCGGCTCGATCGACAATCCGCTGCTGCACCCGTACTACCCGACGTTCAAGGGCCGCGTCGGCACGCTGTCGTCGCTCGGCCACATCAGCGTCGACGCCACGCCGTTCGCGGAGTCGATCTGGACGAAGATCTGCAAGGCCGTGAAGGCCGCGAACCCCTCGATGACCGACCCGGCGGCGTACTCGGACTTCGCCAAGGGTTGGCTGAACATGAAGTCGCCGCAGTTCCAGAAGGCGATCCGCGAGTTCGACGCCCTCGGCAAGGAGATCGCGAAGGCGGGCTCGTCGCAGTTCTCGCGCGCGAAGAACTTCGGGTTCTGGTCGAAGGACGAGGGCCGCGCCCTGTCCGAGATGATCAGCGACCTGACGCTCGAGACCTCGGCGATCGGATCGCTGATGGACGGCCTGCCGACGCTCGACGGCAAGAAGGCGGGCTGGGACCCCGAGGTCTGGGGCGCGCTCTCGCACACCTACGCGACCGCGATCGTCCCCGAGGTGATCAAGGGCAAGAAGGTCAACGTCTGCGTCGGCGCAGGCGTGCCGGCCGGCAACATCTGGGAGGCCGTGGAGTCGGTCGCCCTCAGCAAGGGGCTCGAGAAGGCCGGCATCACGCTCGAGGCGTGCTGCAAGTACTACGCGGCCGCGGCCAAGTCCAAGACCGACCGCAAGTCGCTCGACCTGACCAAGCAGGCCGGCGGGATCAAGGGCGCCGTGTTCGTCGGCGATCGCGGCGGCGCGCTCGCCGCGGCCAACGCGCACTTCGCGTCGATCCCCGACACCGCACCGTCGGCCGTCACCGCGCCGCCCCCGGCACCCGGCACCGCGCCGCCCCCGGCACCCGGCGCCGCACCGCAGAACGCGGCCGCGCCGTCGGCCACCTCCAAGCGTGCCGCGGGCCCAGCGCCCTCGGGCTGGGAAGCCAACGTCGCAGGCAAGGTACCGTCTGTGACGGTCGTCGCCGATGACCCGGGCCACACGTACCACTTGCTGAAGGACGGCACCGGCGTCTCGACCTCGACGGCACAGAAGCTGGACGACGCGACGACGAAGCAGCTCGCGACGTTCGTCAAGATCGACGTCAAGGCCCAGACTCCCGAGGACACGCTCAAGAGCAAGGAGTTCCACGAGTTCGAGGGTCGCTACGACACGCTGTTCGCCGAGCTCAAGATGCCGCTGCCGCCCGGTGGCGCGAAGACGCTGTGGATCCAGGTCGTCACGGCGCTACAGAAGTCGTCGGCTGCCTACGAGGCCGCGCCGGCCGCGCCGGACAACGCGAAGCGCAAGGACCTGACGTCGGACGCGTTCAAGAAGATCATGACGGAGTTCGATCCGATCGTCGCGGCGCTCAAGCCGGTGATGGCGAAGTACGGCGAGGGTAAGAAGGCGTGGGCGTTCTGGTCTGGAAGCGCGGCCTGCGCCGTGGCGAAGGCGAACTCCGAGGTGTGCCTCGAGAAGAGCGCGCTCGGTAGCCTGTTCGACGGCATCAACATCAACGGTCGCTGGGACACGCAGATGTGGGCCTCGCTGTCGCGCGCCTATGCGGAGCACGCGGCGAAGGACATGGAGAGCAAGACCTATCACGGCTTCGTCGGGATGGGCGCCAGCGCCGAGCAGAGCATCTTCAACAAGATCGAGCAGCCGCAGTTCGCGAGCATGCTCGACCAGAAGGCGACGGCGAAGCTCAAGATCACCTGGTACGCGGTCGCGCTCGACCCGGCGAGTGATCCGAACAACCGAGCGCCAGACCCGAGCTGCAGCGGTGGCGGCATTCCGGCGACGCTCGGCCAGGGCATGAACCAGCGCGCCCAGATGGTCGCGCTCGCCGAGAAGGTGAACAAGCAGCGCGTCGACTACTACGCGGCGACGAACAAGGTCGTGTCGCCGTCGCAGGTCGAGGCGGAGCTCGCGAAGCTGCAGACGGCGCCGCCGAAGCCGCCGACGGGCGCGACACCGACTGCAGCCCCGACGAGCGCAACGCCCGCGGGCCCGACGGTGGGTCCGAAGGATCCGGCCGGCCCTGCCGATGGAGTCACCAAAGCCAACGACAAGAAGGACGACAAGGACGACAAGGATGACAGTGGGCTCCCGATCCCGCTCGGCGGCATCGCGATCGCGAAGATCGGTACGGGCCACACGCCGCCGGGATACACGGTCGGCGCCGAGCTCGAGTACTACTACGATCCGAAGACCGGGAAGTATCCGCGTCGCGACGGTAAGAACACCCCGACCGACTACGACAAGCAGGTCCAGACCTACTGGGAGATCATCACAACCAGGCTCAAGCTCCCCGCATCGGAGTTTGAAAAGTTCAAGGATCTCAAGACGCCAGCGATCAAGACGACAAAGTCGCAGGCCGATCTATTCCGTCGCAAGTTGCGCGATGTCTGCATCGCGACGCACGGAAGCTCGTTGAAGTCGCTCGATGACAACGTCTTTGCGAAGGATGCGTTCTCGCCGAATCACGGAGCTATCCAGGGCGAGATCTTCAACGAGTGGGCTTCGACCCGTCCCGGTCACCAGTTCAACAAGAACAAGGTGCGTTGGACATTTAACGACAAGGTCGAGAGCGACGGCGTGATCGAGGACAGCGATCCGCCCACGTTCGTCGAGACCAAGGCCCACTCACTCAAGCCAGCTACCGCCGACACCCCGGCTGAGGGGATCGAGGCCGTCTCCGTCGACACGAAGCAGATGCTTCAGTACCAGACCGTCCTGGGCAAGCAAGGCCTCTACATCGAGGAGAACGAGCCGCACAGGGAGATCAAGAAGACCTTCAAGAAGGTCAAGTACATCCTGAACAACAGGATCGTCGCGCAGGCCTATGCCGCGGAGCTCGCGAAGCACTTCGCGCCAGGGCAGTTCGAAACGAACCCGGTTGTCCCGATCCCCACAGTCGACCCCAAGGACATGAAGGGATCGATGGCACCGAAGGGGCCGAAGGACACCAATCAGCCGAAGTCTGGAAAGCCGTTCGGCGGCCTGGAAGACGACGTGAAGGCGAACGCAAACGCGAACAACAACGCGCCTGCGAACAACAACGCGCCTGCGAACAACAACGCGCCCGCGAAGCCCGCGACGCCGCCTGCACAGGTCCAGACGCCGCCGGTGACGACGCCGACGCCAAAGGTGCAGCCGACCACGCCACAGGTGCAGCCGATCACGCCTGCCGTCGATACGGCGGCCAAGCCAGTCGACACGACGGCCAAGCCAGCGGATCCGGCTGCGACGACGAAGACGGCAGAGCCTGCGACGCCGAAGCCGCCAGACAAGACGCCGGCCGAACAGCTCGCGGATGCGATCGCGGCGAAGGACGACGCGAAGGTCGATCAGCTATGTACGACGGCGGAGATGCGCGCACAGGTCATGACGACCATCAAGTCCGACCTCGCGTTTGCCGAGACGCTCGCGACGAAGCACCACACGAACTGGAGCAACCTCGTCATCGCGCTCGCCATCACGAACGGCGATCATGCGCTGGTCAACAAGCTCACGCCTGATGTGGCGAGCAAGACCGTGGCGGTGAAGGAGGCGCTTGCGCAAGGCAAGGCCGCAACGCTCATGGCCGCGATCGGCACGCGCCCCAGCGTGGCGTGGCGAACCGCGACTGATGCCCCCGACTACAACGCACTCATCGCGTTGCTCTCCAGCCCGATCACCATCAAGGAGATCAATGCAGCGGTGATGTTGTTGTGGGGTGACGGCGTGGGACGCGACCCCACCGCGGCAGGCCTCACGTTCCGGAAGTTGTACTCGGCGCGAATCGCTCAGGTCGGTGACGAGACGATTACTTGGCCAGGCCAGACGAGCGTCGAATCCGGCACGACCTACGTGTTCCGTAGTCTCTACGTGCCCGTTGAGCCGACCGACCTCGCCATGAAGGACTTGCTGAACGCGGTCAAGACGATCCCCGCGTCACACGTCAGTGAAGCGAAGATCGGTTTCGTCCATCAGAGCAAGCAGCAATGGCAGAAGACCGCCCCGGCGCCGGTGGGCCCGTGGACCGATTGGGTTGTCAGCGGGACGCTCCAGTCCAGCGTGCTCACGACCTCGTACTACCTCGATAACTGCAAGTCGATCGTGATCCGCTCGACGGCAGGAGGGGACGTGCACGCGACGGCGATCGGTGCGGCTAGCGACGGGAATGCACTTGGGGTCGGCGGCACGAAGGACACCACGGACGGCAAGACCCTGCTGAACCTGTTCCAGAACCACGCGCGCCACGAGATCGGTCACGCAATCGGCGCACGCGCGTTCGCGGGCATGGCCGCATCGGGCGACAGCTGGGCGCACACGTACGGTGGCTGGGCGCCGTCAAACGCGACCGAGGTGATCGGCGGGTACTGGAACAAGAAGGGCACGACCGAGATCAACTGGAAGGCGTTGGGCGGCAAGGAGAAGGAGGTCGTCCGCGACGCCGATGTGGCGACCTGGCTGACTTCGTTGATCCAGCACGGTGTCGAGCCGGTGCCTCCGCACAGCGTCGTGAGCCTACCTGGCCAGATCCACGAGAAGTTCGCGGTGCTCGCGCCGCACTACGGCGATCAGCAGCTGTGGAGGTACTTCAACGCGATTGGCGGCATCGGCATGTACCAGAACTTCCACAGCGGTGCGTACCAGTTCCCTGGCTTCACGCCGACGGGAGACGCGGTCTTCATCTGGTGCACACGCGAGCAACCGGCGGGCTTCACGAAGTACTCCGCGGCGGCCTACCACGCCATGGTGTCGAGCCACGGCTGGTACAGCCTATCGAGCAGCAAGGAGATGTTCGCCGAGATGTATACGAAGAAGTACTCGGGCGGGACCGTGGCAGCTGCGGTCAATGGCCAGGACCCGGCAGCCTTCTTCAAGTCGCTCGAGGAGAGCTCGGATACCACCCAGCTGACCAGCATCGCCGGCGAGGCGCCAAAGGCTGGCGACGCAGCGGGGGCGGCCGGGAACGCGGCGAAGGTCGAGGCCCCGGCCAAGACGACTGCCGCAGCGCAGCCGACGAAGGGGCCGGCGTCGCCCATGCCACCGACCCTGAAGTAGCGCGATGTCCGCCTCCGCGAAAAACGTCATGTGCCCCGATTGCGGCGCCGAACAGCGGATCGAGGTCGTCGATAGCGTCAGCATCCAGCGCGATCCGGAGATCCGCGATCGTGTGCTCGCCGGTACGTTCATGCGTTTCGCGTGTGCGCACTGTGCGAGCTCGTATCTCGTCGAGGCGGACATTCTGTACACCGACATGGATCGGCGGTTGTTCGTCGGCGTCTTTCCGCGCGAGCGTCGCAGCGACGTGACCGCATGCGAGGCGCTGATCGGCCAGACCTATGACGAGGTCTACGTCGGCGAGACGCCGGCGTTCGCGCAAAGCGAATTCGGCGAGCTCGAGCGCCGCGTGGTGTTCGGCTACGAGCAGCTGCGCGAGAAGGTCGTCTGCTTCGATGCTGGGCTCGACGATCACATCATCGAAGCCGTGAAGGTCGCGCTGAACGACGTCCACCCCGAGCTGGGTGCGCTGGTATCGCTGCAGCTCGTGGACGACAAGTACCTGTGGTTCGCCCGCATCGGGATCGATGCACCGCCGTTCGCCGTCGAACGCAGCATCTACCAGACCATGGCCGACGATCGTCAGCAGGTGCAGACGCTCTTGCGCCCCCTCTGGAGCGGCAGCTATGTTTCGGCGGAGCTATGTCTCACTGCGTGACCGCGTTCGCTGCGTTGGTCGCACTTGCTACGTGCGGCCATTCGACACCGTCGGGAGAGGAGAAGAAAGCTATGGGCATGCCCTTCGATGAAGCCGAGGCTGCGGCGACGCTCGGTTTCCCTGGGGAGCACTTTTCGTCCATCCAGCCGTATCGGATGGATGACGTTTACTGGGTCAAGATCGGCCCTGAGGGTCACGAGAAGCTCGCGCGCCCCGTGCTTGTCCTCGATGGTCACGTCGTGCGCGACAAGGGCTACGCCGTCGGTGCCGCGTGGATCAGGCGGGTCCTGAAGCTCGAACATCCGACGACCGCAATCATCGCCCAGATGCTGGGCCTGTACGATGCACTCCCGCTGAACTGGAACTACGGCTCGATCGTAGGCGAGGATCCGCAAAGCGGCGATCGCGGCGGTGTGACCCTCCACCCGTTTGAGGTCAAGCTCGTCTCCGCCGCCTTCGTCGAGGCGCGTCCACGCAAGCCGTGGTCGACCAATGGACCGGTGGGGCCTCTAGGACCATCGGGTCCGGGGCCGACGCAGGGTCCATCGGGGCCCTCTGGTCCCACGGGTGGACCCTCTGGTGGACCCTCGGGCGGCTATGCTCCGAAGGTGCCGTGCCGCGCTCGATTGGTCGAGGTCGATGGGAAGCTGACCTGGATCAGCGAGACCTACGATTCGGACGCGAAGCGGTGGACCGAGACGCTTCGCGAGCGCATTGAGGATTGAATCACGCGGCGAAGTCGCCGTGGAACTCCCAGCACACGGCGAGCTTCAACTCGACGGCCTTTCGCGCATAGGCGAGCAGGTGATGCGCGAACGCCGCGGTCTCCTCCGCCGGATCGCCGCTGTCCGGCCATTTACCCGACACGAGCGCGGCCTTGATGCTCGCGAGCGAGGCCTTGTTTCCGCCGTGAGCGCGCAACGCGCTGGCCGTCTTGTCGGCACTCTTCTCGACGAGGGACTCGAGATCTGGAAGGACTCGGACCACGTCGCCGCGCGCGATCAAACAAGTGACGAATGCGAGCTTGTCTTCGTCTTCATCCATCTCGCCCTGGAAGATCGAGAAGTCGGAGTCCGTGGCCTTCATCAGGAACGTGTCGAGCAAACGGCCCGATCGCGCCGGAAGATCCTTCCAGCCGCTGCTCTCTTCCTTGCGCGCGTAGAATGGAATCGCGTCGAGCTCACCCGGATCCGAGGCGCGCAAGATGATGATCGTGATCGACGGCGCCTTCTTCGTGCTCACGTCGCGAATCATCGCAGGAACGCGTCCCGAATTCCAGGGGCGTATGCGCGGCATACCCCGGCGCGATGAGCACCTTCACCTGGCCCGTCTTCGGGAGACAACTGGAATACGCCCGAGCTCCACGCGCAGCTCAAGCGGCGGATCGCCGAGGTCGAACACGACGCACGTCGCCCAGGCGCGCTGACGGCGCGAGGCGGTAAGATCGCACCTGATGCTCGAACCACGGAACGTGCTCTCGCTGTTCACGACCCCGATCGTGGTGTTCGATCTGCCCGAGATGGACTCGCTGAATGCCGAGCTCCGCGCGCAGCTCCTCGACGAAGAGCAGCGGGTGCCGAGCTGGAAGCGCGCGAACGTCGGCGGTTGGCACTCCGAGCCGAACCTCAGCCAGCGCGCCGCGTTCCGGCCCCTGATGACCGAGCTCGTGGAGCTCGTCGGCACCGTGATCCACGGGCTCGCCGTGGCCGGGGGCATCGAGCGCGTGCCGCGCTATCGCTACGCCGTGACCTCGTGGGCGATGGTGATGCGCGATGGCCACTACGTTGTGCCGCACGACCACGGGGACGCGCACTGGTCGCTTGCGTACTACCTCGACGCCGGCGACGAGACCCCGACCCCGTCCGGGCGCCTCGCGTTCATCGATCCGCGGCGTAGCGGCCGCCAGCTGCCCGAGCTCGACCTGTTCCACTCGCAGTTCGAGATCGCGCCGCGCACGAGCTCACTCGTCGTGTTCCCCGGCTGGCTGCAGCACCACGTGCACGCCTATCGCGGCGATCGCCCGCGGATCTGTGTGTCCGCGAACATCACCGTCGACCTCGGCGGCTAGATCCCGAGGGCGCAGCTGCCCTGGATCAGCGAGACCTACGTACAGACGCGAGCAGTGGACCGAGCTTCAACTCGACGGTGGCTCGATCCGACGGCCCGACGACGACATACGCGAGCGCCACCGCGGGAAAGCCGGCGAGCGCGACGGCGCGCCCGAAAGCGTTGGAGCGCTCGATCTCGCCACCGTCGTCGCCCGTCCAGGCCGCGACGGTCTCGAGTCGATCCGGGTTCGGCTTGAACAGCCACAGCGTGTCGCTCGCGGTGCTCGACAGCTGCGCCGCCCCCAGCCGGATGCTCACCGCGGTCTTGTGGTCGGCGACTTCCCACGCGAGCTGCCCCAGCCACTCCGGGCACTCGCACGCCGCGATCGCGTCCAGCACCGACCGATGGGCTGCGCGGAAGGTAGTGAAGTCGTCCGACACCCGCGCCCGATGGTAGCGTTGCTCGGTCCGAAACGCGCTAGCATCGCCGGCGATGTCCGATGAGAGCTGGCCGACCTTCACGAACGAAGCGCTCGCCGACAATCGCACCTGGTCGGCGACGTTCGACAGCTACGACCAGTACCGCGACTTCGTCTACTACGTCGTGACGCTCCAGGGCTCCAGCTTCATGGTCCAGATCGCGCTCGACTGGGCCGCGACCATCAAGGACTGGGACTCGCCCGAGTTCATCGCCGGCCTGCGCGCGGCGATCGCGCGCGTCGCCGCCACCGGCAAGACCAACACGACACACACGCGCTAGTCGCGGGCAAGCTGGACTTCGCGAGCCTGGCGCTGCCGTTCCGATTGTCGGGCGGCTACATCCGCAATGCAGCGCTGCGCGCGGCGTTCCTCGCGGTCGAGGAGGTGGGGTTGACCCGCTTTCGTGGATACCGAACTACGCTGCAATCTCTTGTTGCATGAACTGGTGCTCGCGGTCAATGGGACTGAGATAGCTATTATGCGAGTGTCTCCTTCGAGGGTTGTAGAAGCCGTCGATGTACTCCGCGGCGTCACGCTCGACGTCGTGCACGTCACGCCAGTTTGCACCGAACTCGAGTTCGAATCCGAACGAGGAGAAGAAGCTCTCCGCGACGGCGTTGTCCCAACAGTCGCCCTTGCGGCTCATGCTCGGCGTGATGCCGTGGCTCTCGAGCAGGGTGCGGTAGTCAGCGCACGCGTAGTGAACTGCCAATCACCCAGCTTGGTGGACAGCTCCCGCGAGCACCCAGCCGACGGGCTGGGGGCGGACCATGCGCAGCTCGCGCTGGCCGGACATCGTCACACGCGGCGACGTGGTCCTCGAGGCGTTGCGGCGGGCCAAGGGCCAGGTAGCCACGCCACCGGTCGTGGACCTGCAACCTCTGTTCGGCTCGAACCTCGCTTGACGAGAGCGGCCGCGGCCGCGAACGACTGACGGATCATCTCCCTGCGCCGTGCGGCCGCGGATACGGACGGAGTATGCTCCGTCGGCGGGTTGACCCGCACGCCATGTCTTTCCTCGATCAGCTACTGCACCAGATCTCGGATCAGGCCGGGCTCGCCTGGAACGAGGAGACCTACGATCTGGCCCTCGCCGTCGGGCTCTCGGCCGCCGACCGCGCCGTGTACGTGAACAAGCTGATGGAGACCGCGCGTCAGGGTGATACCCACGCCATCCTGACGCTCGGCCACCTGCACGCCGACGAGGCGCTGGCGATGCTCCGGGCCGCGGCGCACGGCACCGAGCCCTGGGCGCCCACCGCGCGCCGGGCCCTCGTGCTCCTCGGCCATGGCGCCGAGGTCGTCGAGGCCATCGCGGCCGACGCGATCCACGCGCCGGTGAAGATGGCGCGCGTGGCGGCCGTGCTGGACCTGCCGAAGATCGGCGGCCCGATCGCGATCACCGCGCTGCAGCAGGCGCTCGCCGACCCGGACGCCACGGTGCGCGTGCTCGCGTGGGATGGGCTGGTCGAGGCGCTCGGCCTCACCCGCCTGATCCAGAATCCGGAGGGCAAGCGCGAGCTGACCACCGAGGTGGAGATCCTGCGCGTCCTCCTGGCGAGCGACCTCGCGGCGTTCGTCGCGATGGGCATCGCCGAGATGCGCGCGCTGACGGATCGACTGCGCGCGGGCGAGTCGCCGCAGTCGCTCGGCATCGCGTGGAGCCCGAGCCCGGCGCCCGAGGTGTTCACCGCGCTGCGCCTGGCGCTGTTCGATCCCGAGGCAGAATTCCCCGTGGCCGAGCTCGCGCCGCTGACCGGCGTCCCGCGGCGGCTGGCCGAGATGATGATCGCGCTGCGCCTGGAGGATCAGGACGCGCGCGCTCCGGAGGCGCTGGCCGCGCTCGCCGCGACCTGGACGTTGCCGGCGCTCGAGGAGGTCGGCCGGTCGACCACGCTGTCGCCGGAGCTGCGCTGGAAGCTGACGGTGGCCTTGCGGGCGCTGCGGGCGTCGTGAGCCGCTGGGTAGGGTGACTTGGTTCGAGGTGCCCGTTGATGGCGATCACCCCGTTTGATGGTCTACAAACGGGGCACCATGAAGAATCTAACGATCGCGTTCCTGGCCGCAGCTGCGCTCACGTCCTTTGGCTGCAAGAAGAAGGGCGGCGGCGGCGACATGATGGGGAAGATGACCGAGCTGAAGGACGCCATGTGCAAGTGCACCGACAAGGCGTGCGCGGACAAGGTTCAGGCCGACATGACCAAGTGGAGCACGGAGAACGCGAAGACGGCGGGCGACAAGGCCGAGAAGCCCGACGAGAAGACGATGGCGGAGATGACGAAGGTCGGCGAGCAGTACGGCACCTGTATGGCGAAGGCGATGACCGGCGGCGCGCCGGCTGGTGGCGAGGCTGCCAAGCCCGCCGAGCCGCCCCCGGCCGCGAAGGTCGCGTGCGTCGACGGCGCCTACAAAGATCCGACCAACACCTACTGCGTGAAGGCCCCCGAAGGGTTCACGCCGCCGAAGCAGACGCGCAAGGACTCCGACACCAAGTCGGTCGACCAGTTCGACGCGGAAGGCAACAACACGTTCATGATCACCATCTACACGGGTGGCATGAAGTTCGACGACATGAAGACTAACCTGTCGGGCGATGCCAACGGCTCCAAGGTCGCCGAGAAGGGCGACTTCGACGGCGGCGGCTTCTTCGTGAAGTCGCACAACGACGCCGAGAAGGAGACTGGCTTCTCGTCGGTGGTCCAGTCCGGCAACAAGGTGATCGTTTGCGAGTCGCTGGCCTCCGACGACAAGGCGCTGAACCCGGCGGACGCCTGCAAGACCCTCCGCGCGCTGTGATACCGCGTCGGGCACACGCCGGCTAACGGGCGCCGCGATTCGCGGTGAAGACGCCATAGGCCGCGGGCTCAGACCACGATCTGGCCGCGGAGCTCCCAGCAGACGCCCATCCGATCCTTCTGCGCGACGCGCGCCGACTTCAGCAGGTGATGCGCGAACGCGGCGGCCTCCTCGGCCGGATCGCCGCTCGTGGGCCAGGTTCCGGACCGCAGGCCCTCGGCGACGCGCGCGAGGTCGGCGCTGCCGCCGCCGTGCGCGACCAGCGCGCGCGCGGTCTCGTCGGTCTTGGCCTCGACCAGCGCCTCCAGGTACGGCAGCGACTCGACGAGGGTCAAGTGGTCGATCATGCACGTGACCAGCTTCTCGCCGGCGTCGTCGGTGTCGTCAGCGCCGCCGAACACGCCGAGATCGGAGTCCGTCGCCTTCATCAGGAACGTGTCGGGGTAGCGACCGGATTGTAGAGGGAAGGCCACCCAGCCTCCGCTGCGATGCCGCCGCTCGTCGAGGTACATCGCCTCGAAGGAATCGGGGTCTTCCGCCGGGACGATGATGATCGTGATCGACGCGCTCACGGCGAGAGCATGACAGAGGCTCGGTGCAACGCCATGCTCGGCAGCGCGCGTACCGGCGAACCGGCTGCGTTGGATCGAAGATCTGACTGTGCGGGTCACGCGCGGGCCGTAGTCTCGCTGCTGTCCGCCGCGGCCCGCGCCGCGCCGTCAGACAGGCAGCTCGATGTCAGCCAGCTCTCAGGAGGCGCGCGTCGAGCGGCCGGTGTGGCATCGCGGGTCATCCGAGGTCGAAGTCGAGCCTCACGAGTTGTGGGGTTCGAGCGTAGGCCTCGATGCTAGGATCAACCGAATGAAGGCGATCAAGACCGCCGTGCGAAACGGACGCATCGTCGTCGACGAGCCGACCGGCTTACCGGACGGGCACGAAGTCGAGCTCCGCGTGGTCAACGACGATGGCATGACCGAAGACGAGCGTCGGCGATTGCACGAATCGATCGTCGCGGGCATCCGCGATGGGCGCGACGGTCGCGAGACCGACCTCGACACCTTCGTAGACCATCTCGACGCCGATTCGTGAGAGTTGTCATGACCGCGTCGGCGCAGCGCCAAGCGCGCCGAGCTCCGCTGGTGGCGCGCCAATCGCGACGCCAAGCGCATATTCAGTGAGGAGTGGCGCGCGGCGCGCCAGGTGTTGGCGCACGGCCCCAAGCTCGAGATCTACGGGTACTTCGAGGGTCTTCCCGTACGGCGCTTGCTGCTCGAGAAGACGCGTTGCCATGTTTACTATCTGGTGCTCGAGCCGGAGGATCTCGTTCGCATTGTCGCGATCTGGGGGGCTGCGCGCGGTGTCGAGCCGCGACTCGGCTGACTCCGGCACGCCGGTTCGGCCGTCGGCCGTCGGTCGTCGGTCGTCGGTCGTCGGTCGTCGGCGTTGAATCGACTCGCAAGACTCGCTTGCCGTTGCCGTTGCCGTTGCCGTTGCCGTTGCCGTTGCCGTTGCCGTTGCCGTTGCCGTTGCCGCTGCCGCTGCCGTTGCCGCTGCCGTTGCCGCTGCCGTCGCCGTTGCCGACGCCAGGGCGACTCGGTGCCACGTGCGTGCCACTGGCGTACAAGACGCGGCGCCGGCGCTCGCGCATCCTTGGGCTCATCTGCTCGCTGGAGATCACATGCTCAAGGGATTCACTCCGCCATTCACGCCGCGCGGGCTGGCCGCGCTGGTCGCAGCTCCGCCGTGGCACTACGCGGGCTGGCTGCTCAACGTCGAGTTCGCGTGCAGCCGCGAACGGGCGCGCGACTTCGTCCCCCCTTCGCTCGGCGCGGCGACCGGCCGCGGCACGGTGCACTTCGCCGAGTGGCAGGCGACGACCGATGGCTCGGAGCTGCTCGATCCAATGCTCGCCCAGTATCGTGAGACGATCGTCGTCCTGGAGATCGAGCGTGCCGGCGGCGCGATCGCCAACTTCTGCCCGTTCATCTATGTCGACCAGGACATCTCGTTGCTGCGCGGCCTGCTGCAGGGCTGGCCCAAGAAGATGGGCCACACCTTCGTCACCCGGTCGCTGCCGCTCGATCACCTCGCCGCGGCGCCTCTGCGCAGCGGCACGCGACTCGGCGCGTCGCTCTCGGTGAAGGAGCGGCGCCTGATCGAAGCTCGCCTCGAGCTGACCGGACAGGCGAGCGCGCCGCTCGGGATGCTGGCGGCGCCCACGTACGGAACCGTCGGGTGGCCCGATCTGACGCGGCCGGAGCGCGCCCCCGAGCTGCGCCACGTCCGCGGCGTGGTCAGCGATCGGGTCGGCGAGGTGTGGCACGAGGCGCGCGCCCAGCTGGCGTTCCTCGCGACGCCGCGCGAGGAGCTGGCCGAGCTCGAGCTCGGCGACGTGCTGCGGGCGAGCGCCGGCTGGTCGGCGATGACCGTGACCGGCGCGGAGGCCGCGTGACCGCCGCGATCCCACTGTCCGGCGCGCTGCGCGCCGCGATCGTGCTCGACGGTGAGCTCACGCCCGGGGTCGCGGCGAACGTCGCGGCCTGCATCGCGGCCGGTCTCGGCGCGACGCTGCCGGCGCTCGCGGGCCGGCCGCTGGTCGACGCGGACGGCTTTCCATCGGCGTCGAGCGCCCACCTGCCGATCGCGATCCTTCGCAGCGCGGCGGCGGCGCTCTCGGCGCTCGTCGAGCACGCGCGCGCGCCCGACGGCGGCGCGGTCGTGGTGTTTCCGAGCTTCGCCCAGCGGATCCACACCGTCGAGGCGTACTGGCGCGAGCATGCCTTGCGGTCGATGCGGACGGAGGCCATGCTGGGGATTGGCCTCGTAGGACCTGCATCATGGGTGCGCTCGTTGACCGGCTCGCTGTCGCTGTTCCGCTGACCGGGCCCCGCCCGCACGACGATCGGTCGCGCTGGGAGCGCTGGTCGCGCGACGGCCGCGACGACGGCGACGGTGTCGAGGTGCTCGTTGCGCGCGAGCCCGACGCGAGCTTTCACCTGCACTGGCACGAGGAGTGGAGCCTGGGCGCGATCACCGCGGGGACGTGCGCGTTCTCGTGCGCCGGGCGACGCCATCTCGCCCGCGCCGGAGACGTGGTGATCATCCCGCCGTACGCGGTCCACGCCGCCGGCACCAGCGGCGGTGCGTTCGCCATGGAGATGCTGTACCTCCCAGCCGAGCTCGTCGCGCGCCACGTCGGGGCACGGCTGCCCAGCGGCCTCGACGAGAACGTCTGGCGCGATCCCACTGGCGCCAGGATGCTCCACCGCGCCGTGCGCGGCCGCCGGCTCGACGAGGTGTGGCGCGTGATGGCCCAGGCGATCGCGCACGGTCGGCCGCACGACCGGGCCACGCCGCCCGACCCGCGCGTCGTCCGGATCTCGGCGCGGCTGCGCGGCGCGCCGGATCAGATGCCAGACCTCGCCGACGTCGCGCGGGTCGCGGGCGTGTCGCGCGAGCACCTCCACCGGCTGTTTCGCAACACCCTGGGCGTGACGCCCGGCCAGTACCTGCGGCTCAGCCGGATCGCGCTGGCCCGGCAGCTGCTGCGCCGAGGCGAGCCGATCATCGCGGCCGCCGGCGCGTGCGGCTTCGCCGATCAGGCGCACTTCACCCGCTGGTTCAAGCGCTACCTCGGCGTCACGCCGGGTGCCTTTGCCGGCGCGAGCCTGCGCTCACAACGGGCGAAGCCGTCCGCGACGTGACACGCAGGCCGCGCGCCGCGGACACGGAGCGGCGCAGGTTTGCCGCCAGGAAACACGCCGCGCGCCAGGACAAATCGCAGGCGGCGGAGCCACTCGGCGGCGACGCCACCCCTGGCGACGCGATAGAGTCGCGGCCGTGGTTGGCAGCGAGCGGAGAGTCGTCCGGTTCTTCGGTCGACGAGGCGACCTGCTGATCGCCGACAGCGCCGGGGTCGCGGTGTGCAACGCGTCCGGCAGCCTGCGCTTCCGCGTCGCGATCGAGGGCGTGATAGACGTCGTCGCGGTCGGCGAAGAGCTGTGGGTCGCCGTGCGTGAGAGCATCCTGCGCCTCGCGGTCGCCGACGGCGAGCTCATCGCCACCGAGCGCGTCGCGGGCCTGCTCGGCCCGGGGCGCTTCATGCAGTCGAGCACGCTGCCGTCGCAGCCGGTGTGGCACGGCACGGTCCCGCTCGCGATCTCGGTCGACCCGGGGCGCGCCGAGTCGCCGGGCCCCGCCGCGTCGGTCGCGCTGCCGATCGCGCCGGCGCGCTGGCTGCTCTGGGACGCCGGCCAGCTGCGCTACTGGCGCACCGGCATCGGCGAAGCATGGCGGCGCCAGGTCGGCGATCCGGCGGCCGACGCGATCGACGCGCAGCTCGTGCTCGACGGGCGGCTGCTCGTGCTGGTGCAGCGCCGCGGCGAGGCCGGCAGCGACACGCTGCGCCTCACGATCGCGCAGGCCTACGACGGCGCGCAGAACCTGCACGTCCGCCTGCCCAACGTCACGCGCGTGGCGATCGCGGCGCGCAGCGGCGTCGCCCTCGCGTGGGGCGGCGAGGAGGCGCGGCTGTTCAACCTGCGGTTCGGACGCTGGGTCCGCGAGCTCAGGCTGCCGCCGGGCGTCGAGGACATCGTGGTCGACGACGGGCTCGAGCACGTCGCGCTGGTGTTCGCGAGCTCGGTCGAGATCGCCGACGTCGACTCGCTGGCGGCCGGCCGCGCGATCGCCACCGCCGACGCGCTCGCCGACGACGCGCCCGCGAACGGCCAGATCGCCGCGCTGCCGGCAGGCGCCATCGACGCCACGGCGTCCCCCGAGGCCGCGCCCGCGCTCGTCCCGCCGGTGGCCCACCACGACGCGCTGCCCGACGAGCCGCTGCTCCGGCTGGAGCCGGTGTCCACCGCGCCGACCGCGACGCCCGACGAGAGCGCGCTGGCGCTCGATCTCCACCTGCGCCTGATCGGCGCGCTGGCCAACGTCGCGATCGCCACCGCGTGGGACGAGGGCCGCATCGTCACCGCCGCGCCGGACCGGCCGCCGTTCGCCGAGGAGCTCGGCGGCCTGTTGCGCATCACGCGCGGGCTGCGCGCGGCGGAGCTCGCCGACTCCTACGACCGGCTGCGCGACCTCGACCAGCAGGTCGACGCCGCGCTCGTCGCGCGCGAGGGACGCGCCAGCCCGCTCGAGGCGCTCGCGCGCGACTTCGGCCTGTCGCCGCTCGCCAGCCTCCTGTTGTTCGCGGTCGCCGCGCCGCGCCTGCGGGGCGAGCTCGCGCGCGTCTACGGCATCCTCACCAACGACCCCGGGCGCCCGCTGGTCGACGAGCACCTGCTCGCGCTGCTGGTCGGCGACGATCCGCACGTGGTGTCGAGCGAGCTCGACGCCGATCGCCCGCTCCGCCGGCACGGCCTCGTCCAGCTCGGCGCGGGGACGCGGCCGTTCGCCGCGCTGACCGTCGAGCCGCTCGTCGTGCGCTACCTCGCCGCCCAGGACCTCGACGGCGAGACCGACGACGTGCTGATCGCGCGCCACGCCGACCGACCGCTCGCCGAGCTCGACCTGCCGCGCGAGCTGGTCGTGACCGCGCTGCAGTTCCTCGCCGGCCCGCGCGACGGCGAAGATGCGCGCGTCGTGATCCGCGGCCGCACCGGCACCGGCCGCCACACCCTGCTCGCGGCGCTCGCCGCGCGGGTCGGCCGCGCGCTCGGCGTCATCGACCTGATGGCCGGGCCGCGCGAGCCGACGCGCATCGTCGCCACCCTCGAGGCCGCGCTGCGCCGCGCCAAGCTGCGCGGCCTGGTCCCGTGCGTCGACGGCCTCGAGCTGATCGCGCCCGACGATCCCGACCTGCGCCTGCAGATCACCGCGGTGCTGCGCCGTCACCCGGGGCCGCTCGCGGTGCGCCTCCCGCCCGAGGCGCGCGCCCCGCTCGACCCTGGCTACCTGCTCCTCGATCTCCCGGCGCGCACCGAGTACGAGCGCACGGCGTCGTGGGCCGCGGCGCTCGTGCGCCACGCGATCGATCTGGCGGACGCGACGGATCTCGCGGCGCGCTATCGCATCGGCCCCGGCATCATCGAGCGGGTGTGCGCCGAGGTCGCGCGCCGCCCCGACCGGCCCGCCGACGCGGCGGCGTGGATCCGCACGCTCGACGAGGCGGTCCGCCAGCACGTGGTGAGCCGGATCGGCGGCACCGCCTCGCGGGTGAGCCACCTCGCGAGCTGGGCCGACATCGTGCTCCCCGAGGACATCAGCGACTCGCTGCTCGAGATCACCTCGCGCGTCCGCCATCGCAAGGTCGTGTTCGAGCAGTGGGGCTTCGCGCGGTCGATCACGTCGGCGCGCGGCATCACGGCGCTGTTCCAGGGCAGCCCGGGGACCGGCAAGACGATGGTCGCCGGCGTGATCGCGCGCGACCTCGGGCTCGAGCTGTACCGGGTCGACGTCTCGCGCATCACCTCGAAGTGGATCGGCGAGACCGAGAAGAACCTCGGCGCGCTGTTCGACGCCGCCGAGGAAGGCCAGGTGATGCTGCTGTTCGACGAGGCCGACTCGCTGTTCGCCAAGCGCACCGAGGTCAAGTCGTCCGTCGACCGCTACGCGAACATGGAGGTCAACTACCTCCTGCAGCGCCTCGACACGTTCGAGGGCATCGCGATCCTGACGACGAACTTCGGCAACTCGATCGACTCCGCGTTCAAGCGCCGGCTCACCTACCGCGTGACGTTTCCGTTCCCCGACGAGGAGATGCGCGAGCGTTTGTGGCGCTCGCTGATCCCGCCGCAGGTGCCGATCGCCGGCGCGCTGGACTTCGCGAGCCTGGCGCAGCGCTTCCGGCTGTCGGGTGGCTACATCCGCAACGCGGCGCTGCGCGCGGCGTTCCTCGCCGTCGAGGAAGGCAGCTCGCTCACGCAGATGCACATCGAGCGCGCGATCCGCATGGAGTTCCGCGAGATCGGCAAGCTCGCCGAGACCGGCGCGCTGGAGTAGCGCGCGGCGCTCGGCTCAGCGCGCGCCGCCGAGCCCGAACCGGCCCGCCACGCCGGCGAAGCCGGTGAAGTTGACCTTCTTGTCCTCGATCTCGGTGAGCGAGTCCGTCATCTCGTTGTCCTGGCTGAGGAACGTCGACAGGCTGGCGCCGATCACCGGCGCGATCGCGACGTCGCGCGAGATGCGGTAGTCCACGCCGACCTGGAGCCGCGCGAGCTCGAGGCCCTGCATCGAGGTGCTCGTGTGGTTGACCGGGTCGACGCGCAGCGCCTTCCAGCCGGTGCCGAGGCTGACCCACGGATCGACCGAGCGATCGGGGCGCAGGTGCACGACCGCCTGGATCCCCGCCGTCCCGCCGACGACGGTGGCGTTGCCGGCGACGTCGTCGCCCTTCTGGTACCTCGCGAACGTGCCGTACACGCCGAGGCTGAGCCGCGGGAGGATCCGGTAGCCGAGATCGACCTCGACGAGCCCGCCTGCGCCGGCGACGTCCTCGTAGTTCGCCATGCCGCCGCCAAGCTTGCCGACGCCTTGCGAGTACCCCGTGCTGATCCCGAGCTCGAACTTGCTGGTCACCGGGCCGACCGGATGGTCAAAGTGCGCGCGGCCGTCCACGGACTCGGCCGCGGGCTGGGCAAGGGCAACGGCGGGGAACAGCAGCGAGAGAACGGGAACCAGTTTCATGGCCTTCATGGCGCGATCACTTTGTCTGGAGCGAAGAAGAAGAGACGTCGTCGTGTGCTCCGTTCGCGACGCCCGTGCTCGGTGATAAAGCAACCGGCACGCCAGGCGTCGATCATGCGCAAGCCCGCGTCGACGCCTGCGTCGCGCGTTCAGCGAGCGCGCTGTTCGTTACCGTGAGTCACGGATCGTTACCAATGCGGTCGCTGCACAGCGGCGGTCCGACAGCCGCCGTATGACGGATAAACACGCCCCGAGCTGGCAGTGACCGTCGCGGTGTCACAGGCTGATCGGGCAGGTCGCGACAGATCGCCGCACGAGCCGCCGGGTGAGCCGAGCACAGCGAGGCGATCTGATCCGTATAGGCGCAGCCGGCGTTCCTCGCCGGCAAGCCGATCGACAGGAGTCGTCGACCTTTGGTCGACGGCTCTTGCGCGAGCTACCGGCAGGCGTCGTCGTCGCCCGAGTGCACCGCGCAGCCGTTCGCGCAGTGCCGGATCACCGTCGGTGCGCCCGCGCCGGTGCAGCGGTACAGCGTGTCCTTGTCGCCGCTCACCTTGTCGCCGCCGCAGTACGCGCCGCCGACGAAGCAGCTCGAGCCAGCGTTGGTGGTGCCCGACGCGCTCTGCGCGTACTTGTTGCGCACGATCGACTTCTCCGACGACGTCCAGTGATAGAAGCCGTACAGCGTGTTGCTGACCAGGCCATTGCGGCCGACCAGCCACGACCGCATCTGCGAGCGCAGCGACGCCTTCATCTTGGCGTTGGCGTACACCGCGTGGATGTGGCGCGCCTCCGACGACGGCCAGCCGTCGTGGCCGGGCTGACGGAACCACGCCGCGAACCCGACCTTGGCCAGCCGCGACAGCAGGTTGCGGATCTGCGCGTCGCTGAGGCCGCTCACGCTGATGTCGGTCGCCGCGCTGTACGCCCGGCCGTTGACCGTGCCGTCCGACGCATGGGTGCCGGCCGACGCCGCGGCGCTGCCGATCGTCTGGGTGATCCGCGACGCGCTGACGCCCGCCGCCCGCAGCGCGTCCGAGGCCCGCGGATGCAGACCGGACCGCAGCAGCGCGGCGTGGGCCTCGAAGCCCTCCGACGGCCCGGTCTCGTCGTTGTCCTCGACCGGCTCGTCGACCACGGCCAGGGCGTCGTCGTTGTCGAACGTCGCGGCGTCGTCGTCGACGAGCTCGGTCGCGAGGAGCCCGGCGAGCTCGACGTGCCCCGGATCGTTGGTGTCGCCGGGCAGCGCGGCGACCTCGTCGTTCGTGAGCTCCGGATCGCTGGCTTCGGTGCTCGCGCAACCCGCGGCGCCGATCAGGCCGGTCATGCACAGGGTCACGAGGAAGTGGTTCAGCATGCGTGTCATCGTCATCTCCAGTGCGGGCCCAACAGGGCCGCGTGATGACAGCGCTCAGCGCAAGGCCTGTGCCGCGACGTAGGTCCGCGAGATCCGACGGGAAGCGCGAGCTCGCCTGTAACAGACGGCGCTACAGGTGCCCACCGATCCGGCGCGCCGGGACTCAGGTTAGTACGGCTTCTCGCCCTTCACGATCCCGAAGCCGGACGGCGCGGCGTAGACGCCATTCACGGTGGTGCCGCCGTTGTGGAGCGAGGGGAACCACGGCTCCATGCTCTGCGGGAAGCCGAGCTTGGGCCGCGTGAGCGCGTCGAGCCGGCCGACCTCCTCGGCGGTGAGCTTGACGTCAAGCGCCTGCACGTTGTCGTCGAGCTGCGCGATCCGCCGGGCGCCGATGATCGTCGAGGTGACCCCGCGCTGCGCCTGGACCCAGGCCAGCGCGACGCGCGCCGGCGTGCTGTCGTGCGCCTTCGCGATCACCTCGAGCTCGTCGACGATGGCGTACGTCGTCTCGTTGAGGAACGCGTCGAGCAGCGCCGCGCGATCCGCCTTGACCTGGCCGGCGTTGCGCCGCGTGTACTTGCCGCTGAGCAGGCCGCTCTTGAGCGGCGACCACGGCGTGATGCCCAGGCCGAGCTCGCGCGCCATCGGCACCAGCTCCTGCTCGACGGTTCGCTCGAGCAGCGAGTACTCGATCTGCAGCCCGATGAACGCCGACCAGCCGCGGAACCGCGCCGTCACGTTGGCCTCGGCGACCTTCCAGGCCGGCGTGTCCGAGACGCCCAGGTAGCGCACCTTGCCGGCGCGCACGAGGTCCTCGAGCGCCGCCATCGTCTCGTCGATCGGCGTGTGCACGTCCCAGTTGTGCAGCCAGTACAGATCGATGTAGTCGGTCTGCAGGCGGCGCAGCGAGTTGTCGCACGCCGAGATGATCGACTTGCGGCCCGAGCCGCCGCCGTTGGGGTCGCCCGGGTAGAGGTTGCCGCTGAACTTGGTCGCGATCACCAGCCGATCGCGCCGCGCCGGGTGGCGGCCGACGTGGTCGCCGATGATCTGCTCCGAGTGGCTCTTGGTGTAGAAGTTTGCGGTGTCGATGAAGTTCCCGCCGAGCGCGATGAAGCGGTCGAGGATCTGCTGGGACTCCTCGACGCTCGAGCCCCACCCGAGATCTTCGCCGAAGGTCATGGTGCCGAGGCACAGCGGGCTGACCCGCAGGCCGGACCGGCCGAGCGTCACGTAATGATCGAGAGGCATGGCATCTCCTGGGTCGTGCTACGTTGGTTCAGAACACAGATCGTTTACTCGCTCGATTGTTTACTCTTGAACTATCGCGCGGGCAAGGAGGCCCGTGAAGATCGACGCCGCGAAGCTCTGGACGCTCAACTACCGGCTGGCGATGACGGTGATCACCAACGTGGCCGCCGACGTCGCCGCCCTGGGGCTCGAGGTCAAGGAGCTGTTCGTGCTGGCCGAGATCGACGAGCACCCGCACCCGGCGAAGCTCGCGGCCGTGCTGTGCATGCCCAAGCCCAGCGTGACCGTCAACCTGAAGCGCCTCGAGGCCGCCGGGTTCGTGCGGCGCGACATCGATCCCGGCGATCTACGCCGCCACCGACTCACCGTGACCACCGCCGGTCGCAAGGTCATGACGCGCGGGCTCGCCCTGCTGTCGGAGGCGTTCGGCGCGCGGCTCGCGCGGCTCAGCGCGAAGGAGCAGGCGGAGCTGCGGACCCTGCTCGAGAAGCTGAGCTAGATCGAGCTAAATCGACACGTCGGGGAACAGCTTCACGAGCTGCCCCACCCACGCGCCGAGCGGCGCCCAGCCGGACAGATCAGCGAGGTGGCCGAGGCGGACGATCACGAGATCCTTCGAGGGGACGATCACGACGAGCTGACCTTCGTGGCCCTGCGCGATGAACAGATCGCGCGGACCGTCGGGGACGAGCGCGCTCTCGGGCTTGCCGCGGCCGGCGGGCGGCGTGATCCAGAAGCCGGCGCCGTACACGTCGCAGTCCGCGACCGGCGTCTTGGTGCGCGCGAAGTCGACCCAGTGCTCGGGCAGGATGCGCTGGTCCTGCCACACGCCGTCGCGCAGGTAGAGCAGGCCAAACCGCGCCCAGTCGCGCGCCGTCGCGTACACGAACGCCGAGCCGACGAACGTGCCGGCGGCGTCGAACTCGGGCTGCGCCGAGGTCATGCCGATCGGCGTGAACAGCTCGGCCTTCATCACGGCGCTCATCCGGGCGCGACGCTCGTTGCCCATCGCGCCGGGCGCGAACACCCGGGACAGCGCGTCGGCGATCAGGTTCACGCCCGCCGAGTTGTAGTTCCAGTGCGTCGCCGGCGGGTGGACGAGCGGCAGCGACGCGGCATAGGCAGCGACGTCGAGGCGGCCGGGGCCGTACAGCATCCGGGCGGCGTCATTGCGCGTCTGATCGCTCACGCCGAGCTCGTGATAGTCCTGGCCATCGATCATGTTGATCCAGTTGCGCCACGGGATCTGCGCGCGCGGATCGTTCGCGGGCCAGCGCGGATTGCCCATCGGCTTGTCGATATCGATCAGGCCGCGGCGCACCGCGATGCCGACCATTGCCTGGGTGACCGACTTGGCCATCGACCACGACAGCAACCGCGTGTCGGGGCCGTAGCCCGGCATGTAGCGCTCGGCGACCAGCGCGCCGCGATGGATGATGACCACCGCGCGGGTCTCGCCGAGCCGCGGCTGGGGCTTGGCGACCACCGCCAGCGCGGTCTCGAGCTGCGCGGCGCTCACCCCGGCGGGCAGCGGCCCGACCTGCCACGCCGTCGTCGGCCAGGGCACCTCCGCGGCCTGCGCCGGCAGCGGCCGCAAGGTCGGCGCCGCGGGTGCTTCGGCGCGCGCGCTCGACGCGAACAGCACCAGGCTGGCCAGGGACATGACGGCTCGACGCGCGTCGGATAGCATCGCCGCATGATAATGATGGCGTTTGCGCGGCGCAAACGACTCGCCCTCGGAGTGGTCGTGTTCCTGCTGCTCGCCATCGCCGTGGCCTGGCGCGTGTTTCGCGTGCCGCTCCTGCTCAACATCGGGACCGGCTACGCCGCGCAGCAGACCTGCGCCTGTCTGTTCATCAGCGGCCGGCCGATCGAGAGTTGCCTGGGCGATCTCGAGCCGCTCGCGCGCAAGCTGATCTCGGTCCACCCCGGCACCGCCGAGGTCACCGCCAGCGGCTGGTTCCTGGAGTCCGCGACCGCGCGCTACGAGCCGGACTTCGGCTGCTCGCTGCGCGACTGAAGCGCTGGCGAATCAGAAAATCCCTGTCGCCGTCCTGGGCAGTGGCAAGACTGGCCAGCGCAAGATCCGCCCGCCCCGACGGTAGGGCGACGCCGGACGCGCGCTCGCGACACGAAATCGCACGACGCACCGCGCAGGATCGCGACGCGCGGCCGGCCGACACGAAACGATTGCGGAGATGCGTATTCCGTGTCTCTTATGGAGGTAATACGCAGTTGCGGGGAACAGGAGGAGTCGATGGGGTTGGCAGATCACAGGGGCGTGCTCGACGATCTGGTCGAGCGCGAAGACATCGCGGACGTGGTGGTGATCGGCTCGGGCTACGGCGCCGGCGTGTGCGCGGCGCGGCTCGCCGAGGCCGGCGCCAAGGTCTACGTGCTCGAGCGCGGGCTGGAGTTCACCGCCGGCAAGTTTCCGTCGAAGCTGCAGGAGATCCTCCACAACGTCCAGCTCGACAACTCGTGGTTCGGCAGCGAGCACCGGCTCGGGCTCTACAACTGCCACATCGGCGCCGACCTCGACGTGCTCGTCGGCTGCGGGCTGGGCGGCACGTCGCTGATCAACGCCAACGTCACGATCAAGCCGGAGCCGTGGGTGTTCGAGCAGGACGCGCAGTGGCCCGAAGCGATCCGGAGCGAGGCGCGCAGCGGCAAGCTCGACAGCTACTTCCAGCGCGCGTGGGACGTGCTGCAGCCGTCGAAGTTTCCGGCGGCGCGGCGCACGCCGCTCAAGCTGGCCGCGATGGAGGGCCACGGCGGCGCGCGCTGCGACATCAACGTCCACTTCGACCGGAGCGAGAAGAAGAACTCGATCGGCATTCCGCAGCGACCGTGTACGAGCTGCGGCAACTGCGTGACCGGGTGCAACCACCGCGCGAAGAAGACGCTGTGCTTCACGTACCTGCCGATCGCGAAGTCGTTCGGGGCCAAGATCCTGGTGCGCTGCGACGTCCAGCACCTCGCGCGCAGCGGCAAGCTGTGGGACGTCTACTATCAGCGGCTCGAGGATGACGCCCGGCACGCCGGCCCGATCCAGCGGCTGCGCGCGAAGACCGTGATCGTCGCGGCCGGCGTGATGGGCACCGCTGGCATCCTGCTGCGCTCGCGCGACCTGGGGCTCTCGCTCGCCAGCGGGCTCGGCACGAAGTTCAGCGGCAACGGCGACGCGATCGCGTTCGCGTTCGACTGCGCGCAGCGGCTCGACTCGGTCGGGCGCCCCCGCGGCAACGCGAAGCATCCGACCGGCGCGACGATCCTCGGCATGATCCAGCGACCGACCGCGGACCCCAGGGACAGCGTCCTGATCGAGGAGGGCGCGTTCCCGTCGGGCACGGCCGGCGCGCTGCGCAAGGCGCTCGGGGCGGTCGCGCTGCTGTCCGGCCAGGACACCCGGCACGGCTTCCTCGACAAGCTGCGCGGGTGGATCGACCGGCTGCGCGACTTCTTCGACGTGCACACCGAGGACGGCGCGCTCAACCGGACGCTGCTGTTCCTCCTGATGGGCCACGACGGCGCGGCCGGCACGGTCGAGCTCGACCCCCGCGGGCGGGCCAAGGTCCGGTGGCCGGGGCTGCACAAGCTCGACCTGTTCGCGCGGGAAGACGCCCTCGCCCACGCGCTGACCGAGAAGCTCGGTGGCACGTTCGTGCGCGATCCGCTCAACGCGCGGATCTTCATGAACAACCTGATCACGGTCCATCCGCTCGGCGGCGGCGCGATGGGCGATGACGGCGCGGCCACGGTGGATCACGCCGGCCGCGTGCGCGACAACGCCGGCGAGGTCCAGCGCGGGCTGTACGTCGCCGATGCCTCGGTGATCCCGACGTCGCTCGGCGTCAACCCGCTGTGGACGATCTCGGCGCTCGCCGAGCGCATCGCCGCCCACGTCGCCGTCGATCTCGGGCACGCGGCGACGCTCGATCAGGTCCGCGCCTCCTCGACGCTGAAGCCCGGGACGACGGTGTCGCCGTAGCCCCGTGCCGCGGGATCACCGGCGGGTGGCGCGCGCCAGGCGTGGGCGCGCCGCTGGGGTCGCCGCGCGCGCGGCCGTGATCCACATCTCCGGCTTCACGTAGTTGCCGAGCGTCTTCCAGGCGCCGTCGCCGTCGAGCACCTTGACCGGCACGGAGGCCATCAGGGCGTGATCGAGCAGGCGCGTGTTGAGGCCGATGCGCCGGTCGGGCGCCTTGCCGCGACCGTCCCAGCAGATCACGCAGCCGCAGGTGCTACAGCGCACGACCCGCAGCCCGCCCGGGCGCACCGCGTATTCCTCGAGCGCGCCGCGCGCCGCCGTGATCGACACGGCCGAGCGCCGGTAGTACGCCCACAGCGTGCCGTAGCGCCGGCACACCGAGCAGTTGCACTGCGTCACCTGGCGCGGCCGCCGCGCGGCGCCGACCTGCACGGCCTGGCACAGGCACTCTCCCTGGATGGCGAGCTTCATCATGGGCAGTGTCGCGCATTTTCGCGCGCGGATCGCCTCGCCGCGCTCAGGTCTGCGCCTCGGGCTCCTCGAGCGGGCGAACGTCGATCTCGAGCGTGCCGCCGAGGATCTCGGCGTAGCGGCGACACTCCTCGATCGCGACGTCGATCGACGGCAGGCGCATCAGCGCGAAGCCGCCGATGAGCTCCTTCGACTCGGAGAACGGGCCGTCGAAGACGCGCAGATCGTTGTTGGTGAACACGAGGCGCTTGGCCTTCGCGCTCGGCTGCAGGTGCTCGGTGCTGATGAGCACGCCGGCCTTGGTCATCTCGGTCCGGAGCCGCGTCAGGTCGGCCTTTTGCTTGCTGCTGCGCGTCCCGGCCTCGCTGGCGGCGTCCGCCTTCTCGAGCAGGAGCAGGCGCAGCGGGGCGTCGTCGGGCTTGGCGCCGAAGCCGAGGTCCCACGGCTCGGTGACCGCGCCGAGCTCGATCTCGCCGTCGCCGAGGATCTTGCCGTAGCGCTGCGCCCAGCCGATGCCCTCGTCGCGCGAGCGAACCGAGAGCAGCAGCGCCGCCGCCGGCAGCTCGTGCTCGCCCTTGTACGGGCCGTGCTTGACGGTGCACTCGCCGCCGCGGAACGTCAGGCGGGTGCGGGTGGCGCTGCGGCCGAGGCCCTCGCCGCCGAGGAAGCTGCCGCGTTGCGCGTGCTCGCCGATGTACGCGCCCATCCGGGCGACGAGCTCCGGCGGTGGCAGCTCGCCGGCCTCGGTGTGCGGGTCGTGCTTGTGCATGATCATGAAGCGCATGGTGAGGTCTCCAGAGATATAGAGGGACGTATCGTGATTACGACGAGGGCGCCAGCACGAGCGCGCGGACGCGCGGCTGACGAAGCAAGAGGCCGACCCAGACCATCACACCCATGGCGACCGGGAACCAGAACGGATCGCCGGAGCGCACCAGGGTCGCGGTGGCGCCGCCGAGGTACGCGGTCACGAGCAGCGCGCCGAGCACCGCCGTCCGCGGGGCCACGTGCAGCAGCGTGGCGACGAGCAGGATCGCGCCCATCGGGCGGATGGCGGTCACCGCGAAGCCGAGCCGCGTGCTGGCCTCGACGACCGGCGCGATCGGCAGCAGCTTGAGCACGGCGTCGAGGAGCAGAAACGCCACGACCAGCGCGGTGATGATCCGGCCGGTCCACACGAGGCGCTTGCGCGACGGCTGCGAGTGAGCGGCGGCGGCGGCGGCAAATGACGTCGGTGCTTCGAGTACGTTCTCCATGACAATTTCTCCGTGGGGCTTGGGGCCAGCGTGCGCCGACCGTTTGAAGCCACGACGAGCCGCGCGCGGCCGGATCGACGCGGCCGCGATTATTTTTCAAGTCATCAAGAACATTGGGAATGAGCGCGCCGTCACGCCTGCGCCCGGTGTACACGCCGGCGCTGTTACAGGCGCTACATCGCCGGGCCGCGCGCCTCGAGGACACCGGCACTTGGCCGCGGCGCTGCGGGCATGTCGCCTGCAGTGTGACCCGCCGTGGTCGCAACGGTCGAAGGCGTCTCCGGGCGCGACGTCTTGCTCCCCGGCTCGCCCGCGTATCTGGCGATCTGCGGCTCGACGCGCATCGCGCACGCGCCCGACGACGCGCCGGTGGCGATCCTGCGCTGCTGCGATGAAGCGCAGGTCCGCGCGGCGCTGCGCCACGTCGTCGCGCACGGCCTGCCGTTCTGCTGTCGCGCCGGTGGCCACAGCACCGCGCGGTTCTCGCTGTGCAGCGGCGTCGTGCTGGACGTCAGCGGCCTCGATCGCGTCGAGCTCGACGGCGCGCGCGGCGTGGCGCGGGTCGGCGCCGGCGCCACGCTCGGCGCCTTGAACGCCGCGCTCGGAGCCGCGGGCCTGCACGTCCCGGGCGGCAACTGCGACGGCGTCGGGGTCGGCGGCCACGTCCAGGGCGGCGGCTACGGCGTCACCTCGCGGCTGTTCGGGCTGAACTGCGATGCCGTGATCGCCGCGACCTGGATGCGGGCCGACGGCCGGGTCATCCGCGCCTCGCCCGACGACAATCCCGATCTGCTCTGGGCGATGCGCGGCGGGACTGGCAATAACTTCGGCGTCTTGCTGGAGGTGGAGTACGCGACCGTCGCGCTGCCGCGCCTCCATGCACAGATCCTGCGCTGCCGGCAGGCCGCGCCGGCGCTGGGTCGCGCGTTCGAGCTGTTCGCGAGCGAGCCCGGCCTGGGCGGCCTGGTCCTGCTCCACGCCGACGCGCGCGGGCCGTGCGCGGTGATCGTGACGGTCTCGGTCGACGGCTCGTCGCGCCGCGCCGCGCCGCGCTGTCGCGACCTCGCGCCCGAGCTCGTGTTCAACGGCGAGCTGCCCTATCCCGCGCTGAACCGGGTGCTGGACCGCGCCATCCCGCGCGGCGCCGCCGACACGGCGATCAAGCACCACCGCTCGCGGATCCTCACGCGACGGCCGTCCGGCACGGCGATCCGCGCGCTGGTCGCGAGCGTCGCCGACGCGGCGAACCCGCACCACGTCGTCGTGCTCGAGCCGTATGGCGGAGCGATCGCCGCCGTGCCGGCGCACCGCACGGCCTTCGTGCACCGCGCCGCCGTGGGCAACCTGCTGGCGGTGACGTTCTCGGACGACGCCGCGTCCGGCGCGGCGGCCACGCGCTGGGTCGACGGCTTCCTCCGCGCGATCGCCGGCTGCCATCGCGGCGGCGTGTCGCCGAGCTATCCGGAACGCGACCTCGCCGACTATCGCTTCGCGTACTGGGGCGAGGCGTTCCCGGCGCTGCTCGACGTCAAGCGCCGGCTCGATCCCGACAACGTCTTTCGCTTTCCACAATCGATCGCCCACGTGGCTGGAGCCTGATGAGCCTTGATCCCGCGCTGCTCGAGATCTGGAGACGCACCGTGGGCGCCGCGAACGTCGAGACCGACGACGCCGCGCTCGCCCGGGCGTCGACCGCGACGTTCGCCACGACGCAGCGCGTGCCGGCGATCGTCCGCCCCGGCAACCGCGCCGAGGTGGAGGCCTGCGTCCGCGTCGCCGTTCGCCACGGCACTCCGCTCTACCCGGTGAGCCGCGGCCGCAACTGGGGCTACGGATCGCGCGTGCCGCCGCGCGACGGCTCGGTGCTGCTCGAGCTCGGGCGCCTGGATCGCATCGTCGAGCACGACGAGGAGCTCGCCTACGTCACGGTGCAGCCCGGCGTGACGTTTCGCCAGCTCCACCAGTTCCTGCGAGAGCGGCAGTCGCGGCTCATGCTCTGTCCGGTGGCGAGCACGCCCGACGCGAGCATCATTGGCAATCTCATGGAGCGCGGGATTGGCAACGGTCCCTATGCCGACCGGTTCCGCCACGTCTGCGGGCTCGAGGTGGTCACGCCCACCGGCGAGGTGATCCGCACCGGCGCCGGTCGATGGACGCGCGCCCAGGCGGCGCGGGTGCATCCGTGGGGCACGGGCCCGTACCTCGACGGGCTGTTCACCCAGGCGAGCTTCGGCATCGTGACCGAGCTGACGCTGTGGCTGCTGCCGCTGCCGGAGATGGCGCAGATCCACCTGGTGCGGATCGATCGCCCGGACGGGCTGGGCCCGGTCATCGACGAGCTGCGGCGCGCCGTGCTCGCGGGGATCCTGCGCCCGGGCGCGAGCTTCTACAATGATCTGCGGGCCGCGTCGTTCCAGCAGCGCTTTCCGTGGGCCGAGCTGGGCGAGCCGCCGCTGACGCCCGCGTACCGCGCGAGCACGCGGGCTCGGTTCGGCGCGTGGAGCGGGAGCATCGTCGCGTACCCGTCGAGCGCGCGGCACGCCGCGCTGATCCGCGACGAGCTCGACGCCCGCCTGGGGCCGTGGGTCAGCGACCTGCAACGCATCGAGGCGTCCGGTGACGAGCTCGTGCAGCTGATCGAGGGCCGCGCCCCCGAGCGGCCCGGACGCGGACCAGCGCCCGAGATCGAGCGCTTCCTGCTCGAGGTCGCGGTCGGGATCCCGAGCGAGCGCGGCCTCGCCGCGGCGTACTGGCGCAAGCGCCAGATGCCGGAGGCGCCGTCGCTGCACCCCGATCGCGATCGCTGCGGCGTCCTGTGGTGCGCGCCGGCGGTGCCGATGCTCGGCGTGCACACCCGGCGGGTGAGCGCGATCGTCGAGGAGATCGTCGCGTCGCACGGCTTCGAGCCGATGATCTCGTTCCAGTGCATCACCGAGCGCTGCATCTACGCCATCGTCCCGATCTTCTACGATCGCGACGTGCCCGGCGAGGACGAGCGCGCGCTGGCGTGCTACCAGCGGCTCGCCGCGCGGTTGACCCAGGCGGGCTTCCCGCCGTACCGGCAGATCGTCTCGTCGAGCGCGCCGCCGAGCGAGGCGCTGCCGCCGTTCGAGGCGTTCGTCGCGCGCATGAAAGCGGCCATCGATCCCGCGCAGATCCTGGCGCCCGGTCGCTACGAGGGCGCGTGCAGCCCGGCGGGAGACGACCATGCCGCCGGATGAGCTCGACGCGCTCCGCCGGCGGATCCTCGCGGCCCGCCCCGGCATGGCCGGGTTGATCGACCCCGCGCACAGCCCCAGCGCCCTCGACCACGTCACGCGCGCGCTGAGCTACCGGCCCGCGCCGCGGTTTCGCGCGCGCATCGCGCGGATCGCGGCGGCGATCGGCCGCGCGGTCGAGCCGGCGGTGCGCGGCTTCGGCGGCGACGTCCCGCCAGGATGGCTCGACGACCTCGTCGAGCGCCCCGTCGTGCTCACCAGCGATCACCACGCGATCCAGACCTTCCCGCTGCTGCTGCACGGCAATCTGCTGTTCTGCTTGCCCGAGCTGCTCGCGAACCGCGACGTCGCGAGGGTCACGCTCGCCGGCGCGTTCATCCCGATGAGCAATCGCGCGATCGGCCGCGGCGGCGTGTTCTTCACCGGCGCGCGCGGCGAGCTGCACCGGCTGCCGCTGTTCTCGGCGCGCTGGGAGGACACGCCGGTGTGCGCGGTGCCGGCGATGACCACCGGCGAGCTCCACCAGGCGTGGCAGCGCGCCCTCCGCTTCGGCCGCGATCACGAGGTCGCGCCGGCGACGCTCGACGCGATCGCCGAGGTCATGGCGATGGCCGGCTCCACGCCGGTCGCCGCGGAGGCCAGCTTCGAGGCCCAGGCGAGCCACCTCAATGCCTTGCTCTGGAAGCGGCTGTTGCCGACCCGCCGGACCAGGCTGTTGCACGCCAGCATGGAGCGCGTCGCGACGCCGGTGTTGATCGACGCGCTCCGCCGGCCCGGGCGCGACCTGCTCGCGACGGCGATCCTCGACCCGCGCTGGCGCGACGAGCTCCGGCGCGCGTTCTCGGGCATCCAGGGATGCTGGAAGGACGCCGTCGACGAAGGCGACGCGAGCGGGACGTTCCTGTTCTGGGCGCTCGACGGCGGTCGTCCGGTCGCGCTGCACGAAGCCAATGGCCATCTGGTGGGCGCCGGTGTCCGGATCCAGCTGCGCGCCGAGGCGCTGGTGGAGGCCCTGGCGTCCGGCGCGCTGCAGCCGGGGACGTTCCTGAAGCTGTTCACCCTGGCGCTGCACGGCGGCTTCGCGTGCGCCGGCGGGTTCAACCAGGGGACGTACCTGGCCACCATGCGGGACACCTGGACGACGCTGCTCGACGCGCACGGCGAGACGGCCGAGGCCGCGGCGGTGGCGACCGTCCCCGCGGCGATCCTCACCGGCCCGGCGGTCGCGTTCACCGTCGAGGGCGGGCGCGCGGTGCCGGCGACGGGCATCGACCTGCTCGCCGCCGGCGGTCTGAGCGACGCGCACTTCGCGCGGCTGGCGGCGCACCAGGTCAGCACGCTGCTGGCGCCGCAGCTGGTGGAGATCTCCCGCGCGATCTACGGCCGGCCCGACGGGGGCGACGGCGTCGAGGCGGTCGCCGTGGCGGGGCCGCTCGATCTCGTGGTGTGTGCGCCGGACGATCCACTGCGCATCGTCGAGCAGTGGATTCCCGGGCTGTTCACGCCGGGGCCGCGGGCTCCGAGCCAGCCGCCCCTGGCGACCGGCGGGTGCGTGTTCGCCGGCTTTGGCTGCGTCGGCCGCGGCGGCGTGTCGATCGGACTCCCGATCGACGCGGTGACGATGGTGATCGCCGCCGAGCTGGCGCGGCGGGCCTATCAGCAGGCAGAGGTCGTGCTGCTCGTCGCAGATCAGCACGCCGTCGAGGCCGGCGCCGATCTGGGACGCGTGGCGGCGATCGCCACGCACTACAAGTCCCTGCTGAGCGCGATCAGCCGGCTGCTCGAGATCCCGTCGTTCGCGGTGATCCTGGCGTCGGAGCTGGATCGCGACGTCTCGTTCCGCGGCGTGCTCGACCAGGCGAAGCGCCGCGGAGCCGGGCACAATGCCTACTTCGATCGCGAGGCGGCTGATATCGAGTTCCTGCGCCGGCACCGGCGGCTCGGCTTGAAGATCGGCTGGCGCCGCAGCGGCCGGAGTGGCCGGAATGACGCGAGCGGGGACACACTCGGCCGCCCCGTCGGGACCAACGAGCTGGCGTTCGATCGGCACTACCTGGCGACGTTTCCCGAGGGCGACGCGACGCGCTTTCTGTATGTCGGCCCCGGGCGCACGCTCGATCCGGCCCGGCCGTTCGTGCCGCCGTACGTGGAGCCGCACGGCGAGCATCGCATCGTCCTTCGCGCCGACGAGCAGGTCGCCGCGAAGCTCGCGCGCTGTCCCGCGAGCTACCGCGACGGCGTGCTCCGCCACTACGACGTGCTGCTCGCCGGCTGGGAGGCGCTGGCCGGTCCGCTCGGCGGATCGAGCACACCCGACCGACTGCAGGCGCTCGTCGCGACGCTGTCCGCCGCGGCGCGCCCGTGCGTCGAGCTGCTGCCGCCGCTCCCCGCGTTGCGGCGCGAGCAGCCACGCCCGGCGTGAGCCTCGGCTCGCGGTCCCCGCAGCGTCTTGCATCGTAACCTGCCGTAATTGAAACAATGGCGCTGCTGGTGGAGTGTGGCAGTCGAGCGCGGCTCGCGGTGGGCGAGCCAGCGGCTCGCCGCGGCGACGTTCGTCGCATCTCGGCGCACTTCGAACCAGGAGATCGCGTGTTGAAGCATGAACGACGTGTCGTGACGGCGTGGGTCGCAATGGCCATGTTGAGCGTGGTTGTCCACCCTGCCTGCAATCATCCAGCGAAGCCCGTCGAGCCGGGGCCGACCGCGGGCGGCTCGGCGTGCGACTTGCCGACGTCGGTCGCGGGGAGCCGCGAGGAGCTCGCCTGGCGCCTGTTCGTCGCCGCCAACTGCCGCACGCGCACCGGCCAGCTGACGTGGGAGACCTGGACGACCCAGGCGTGCCTCAACAATCCCGACGACTGCGCACACAAGCGCCTGCACGGCAGCGTGCTGTCGGCGGTGAACACGCGCACGCTGACGGCCGATCACCCCAAGCGCACCGGCGGGTGTCAGAGCATGCTCACGGCGGCGACGGCCGATCCGTCGCTGAAGGGCTTCGTGCCCGGCAACCTCAGCGCCACGCCGGTGTTCTGCGAGGAGGTGACGATCAACGGCGCCGAGAAGGGCTATGCGCAGCCCAATGGCCTCCTGACGACGACCGGCCAGGGGACGTTCCTGCAGTCCGGCCAGACGATCACGTTCCCGAGCGGCGCGATCGAGGTGAAGGCCGACTGGGTCCCGGCGTCGTCGTTCACCGACGTCACGATGGACTGCAGCAAGCCCGATCCGATGATCTACCAGGAGCTCATCGACGGCACGTGCTACGCGCTGACCGGGATCCACATCTCGTCGAAGCTGTTCCCGAGCTGGCTGTGGGCGACGTTCGAGCCGCAGAACCCGCAGACCAACCCGAACCGGTGCCGCCCGCAGCTCTACAATGCGTGCGACGATCCGTGGGGCTCGTCGCCGGCGAACAGCGCGGGCGCCGCCACGACGGCCACGCCGGCGCTGACGGCGCTGTTCCAGGCCGCCGGATCGGCGCTGCCGGCGGCGTTCCAGAACTATCGGCTGACCGGCGTGCAGACCGAGTTCAGTGATCCGGTCACGAGCGGGGGTGTCCTGGGCAGCTCGTTCGTGGAGTTCAATGCCAATGTGCCTGCCGGCAAGGCGTCGTGCATCACCTGCCACAGCTACGCGCTCTACGACATCACCAAGGCGCCGAACGGCGTGAACACGAATGGCGGACCGTTCCCGGGTGGCGCCGCGGTGGGCCAGCCGACACCGCCGCCCAGCGCTTCGTGGAAGCCGCTCGACTTCTCGTGGTTCCTCGGCTTCGGCGTCCCCACCAAGTGACGCGGCCGGCTCGGGCTACAATGCGCGCCGGACGCCGTCGTGGAACACCTGGCCGGTCTCGGTCGTGGTGACGCCGAACAGCACGCTGGCGGCGCCTTGCTCGATGGAGCGCGGCGCGCCACGGCCGCCCATGTCGCTGCGGACCCAACCTGGATCCGTCGCGTTCACGCGGATCCGCCGGGTCGCGAGCTCGCCGGCGAGCAGCCGCGTCAGCACGTTCAGCGCGACCTTGGAGATGGGATAGGCATCGGCGAGCTTCCCGGCGGTCGCGACCTCCGTCATGTGCGCGACGAGGGCCTCGCGCGTGAGCGCGGGATCGCCGAGCACCCGCCGGTGCGCGCCGTCGAGGCTCGCCAGGGCGCCCAGCCCGCTGGTCACGTTCGTGATGGTGGCGCCATCGCGGATCAGCGGCAGCAGCCCGAGCGTCACGCGCAGCGGCCCGAAGAAGTTGGTCTCGATCGTGCGCGCGACGCCGTCGGCCCCGCGCGCCGCGCCGTAGACGCCCGCGTTGTTGACCAGCGCGTCGAGCTGGATCGCGCCGTCGCGCAGCTTCTGCGCCGCCGTCGCGACCGAGGCGTCGCTGGTGACGTCGAGCTCGACGCCTCGAAGGCGCCCGCCGGTTGCGCGGCGCAGCCGTGCCGCCGAAGCATCCCCCTTCTGCCGATCACGCGCGCCGATCAGCACGTCCCAGCCATCGCTGGCGAGGACGCTCGCGACCTGCTGTCCGATCCCGCGGTTCCCGCCGGTGATGAGCACGGTCCTGGCCACGCCGCAGCTTACTGCCGCGCATGCGCCGCGGCACCGCCGCTCGGACAGAGACTTCGGCCAGACGGGGAGGCAGGATCTGGATCGCGATCACCGGTCCACGCGCTGCGTCCTGGCGGACTCGATCATGCGTGCCAGCAGCGCCGGCGCGCGATCGGGGTCCAGGCCGTCGTCGTCGACCGCGAGCTCCGGGATCACGCCACGCTCGCAGCCGTGCCCCGACGGCCGGGTGAACGCGATCACCGGCGTGTAGGCTCGCAGGCCCGTCCTGGGCATCTCGATCTGGGTGACCTTGCCGGTCTGGCAAGCGAGCCCGCCGGTCTCGCGGCCCGCGATCCGCGCGATGCCGAAGTCCTGCGCCGCGACGAGGAACTGGATCGTCGAGGAGTAGCTGAACGGGCCGGCGAGCAGGTAGACCGGGCCGTCGAACCGCAGCGGCTGCACCGGCGACGGCGTGATCCGCTTCTTGTAGTCCTTGCGCTGGACCTCACCGATGACATCGCCCGGATCGGCGTTGTGCTGGTTGATGCGAACCGCGAACCGGCCGACGTGCGCGTAGGGCTTCGCGGTGATGTACTCCATCAGGTTGGCTTGCCACAGCGGATCATCGCCGCCGCCGTTGTCGCGCACGTCGATGATCAACGCGCGAATGCCTCGGGCCTTGAACTCGGTGAACGCCTGACGCGCGACCTGGGCGAGCGCCTCGCCGTACTCCCCCGAGAAGCTGGCAGCCTTGAGGTAGCCGACCTCGCCGGCGAGGATCTGGTAGGCGAACCGAGACGACGCCGGGACCTTCGGCTGGTCGGACGGCGCCAGGGCCGTGGCGCCCGGCACCAGGAGCTGCCGCGGGCAACCGGCGCCGTCGTCGAGCGTGACGGCATAGTCGCGGGTGTCGCCGAACAGCAGCCAGTGGAGCACGACGAAGCGCCGCGCGACCAGCTCGCGACGGAACGCCGGCGTATCACCGTCGGTGAGGGCGAGCATCTCGGCGATCACCTGATCTGCGGCGCGCCCGTTGATGGCGAGGATCCGTGCTCCGCGCGCCACCCCGGCGGTGGCGTCTCGCACACGCAGCAGGCCGTCCGAGCCGAGGTGGACGGTGAACGGAAAGACCCGGCCGCCGGCATCGAGGTGCGCTTGCGCCAGCGCCGCGCGATCCGGCATCTGGATGCCGTTGTGACCGTCGCGCAGGTACGGGTTCAGCCGCGCGAACAGGAGCCACGCCTCGCGCTGGGTCATCGGCCGGTCGATCGCAGCGATGATCGTGGCCCGCGTGCGTTCGAAGCCAGCGAGGTCGGTACGCAGCGACAGATCGGGATGGAGCGCGGCCATCTGCGCGAGCCAGCCCTCGAAGTCGGCGCGCACATCGTCGGCTGCGATCAGCGGGCCGCTCGTCAGGACTGGCGCGCGCGGCGCTCCGGCGGGCGCCGGCGAGGCACAGCGAGGCGCGGCAGGTTGCGGCGGTGGCACCGGCGCGCACCCTGCGAGCCCCATCACGAGCCAGAGCATGCGAAGCATGAGACGACGATCGGACATTGCGGCGAGTGTGGCCCCTCTCCGGTTCACCGACGCTAAACAACGTTGCAATCCTACGTTATCGTGAGCTTCATGCTCGACCTCGAGGATCTTCGCCTGTTCGACGTGCTGGCGAGCGCGCCGTCGTTGGCCGCGGCGGCCCGAGAGCTGGGGGTGACCCCGCCCGCGTTGACCGTGCGGCTGCAGAAGATCGAGCGCGCGCTCGGCACCCGCCTCGCGAACCGCGGTCCACGACGGCTCGCGCTCACCGATGCCGGGCAGCGCCTGGTCGCGGAGTCGAGCGCGCTGCTCCGCCAGCTCGAGGGGATCTCGGATCGCATCGCAGGCGCGGCGCAGACGTTGCAAGGTCCGCTGCGCGTCGCCGCGCCGTTCGGCTTCGGTCGACGCTACGTCGCACCACTCTTGCGGGAGTTCTGCGCGCTGCACGACGGCGTGGTCGCGACGCTCACGCTCACGGAGCACCCGATGCGCGACCCGCAGCACAGCGACGTCGTGATCCACATCGGCAGGCTGCGCGATTCGTCCTGGATCCCCCACCGGCTCGGCGTCAACCAGCGCTGGGTGTGCGCCAGCCCCGCGTATCTGCGCGAGCACGGCCGGCCTGGCGAGCCCGGCGAGCTCGCCGACCATCGCTGTCTCTGCCTGCGCGAGAACGACGAGGACGTGTCGCTCTGGCAGCTGCGCCGCGCGCGTGCGGCCGCGACGGTGGTCCGCATCCGGCCTGCGATGTCGACCAACGATGGCGAGGTCCTGTCCGATTGGGCCGAGCATGGCCTCGGGGTGATCTTGCGCTCGCAGTGGGACCTCGCACCGCGCATCGCCGCCGGCCGGCTGGTGCGCGTCTTGCCCGCATGGACGGGGGAACCTGCCGATATCTACGCGCTGGTGCCGAGCCGGACCGGGCAGACAGCCCGCGTCCGGACGTTCGTCGACTATGCCAAGCAACGCTGGCGGCACTTGCGCGGCGCGGTCAACGCCAGCGCCTCGATCGAGAAGCCGTAGCGCACGCGAGGACGCCGCGTGGCCCGAGAATCCCCTGCGGCAACGTGGCACGAGCCCGCGGGGGGCGGCCTCGCATCGGACGCGGTATGAAGGTTCTCGTGCCGCGCGTGCTGAAGGCGTTCTTGCTGGCGTTCGCCTGGATCGTCGGCGCTCTCGCGCTCATGCAGATCGTGCCGTATGGCCGCACGCACGCGAATCCGCCGCGCGTCCAGGAGCCGGTGTGGGATTCGCCGCGCACCCGCGCGCTCGCGGTCCGCGCGTGCTTCAACTGCCACAGCAACGAGACCAAGTGGCCGTGGTACGCGAGCCTCGCGCCGCTGTCGTGGGTCGTCGAGTTCGACGTCAACGCCGCACGCAGCGTGGTCAACTTCTCGGAGTGGAACCGGAGCTACCCCCTCGCGCCGTACTCCGGCCAGTCGGTCCGGACCGGCAACATGCCGACGGTGAAGTATCGCATGGCCCACCCCGAGGCCGATCTGACGAAGCAGGAGATGCTCGACCTCGCGAGCGGCCTCGACGCGACGCTGCAAGAGCCCGGCACGCGCTACTAGATCGCTTCGCTGGGAGCTTGGCGTCGATCCTCGTCGGTGGCGGCCGCTGCGGTTGACCGAAGACCGAAGACCGAAGACCGAAGACCGAAGACCGAAGACCGAAGACCGAAGACCGAAGACCGAAGACCGAAGACCGAAGACCGAAGACCGAAGACCGCTGCGGTTCCCGCTGCCGCTGCCGTTGCCGTTGCCGCTGCCGTTGCGGTTCCCGCTCCCGCTGCCGTTGCGGTTCCCGTTGCC